>JAABUO010000162.1_pt1 | contig 176528 bp, 205 predicted proteins | sample 5559291 | NCBI WGS metagenome assembly JAABUO01 (sample SAMN10711878, study PRJNA513372) | rock metagenome | isolation source: Antarctica rocks | place: Antarctica: Victoria Land, Finger Mt sud
GCTTCGTCAGCCACGAGTCTCACCAACGACTTCTACTCTTCGGCTTCGAAGGCTGTTACTTCAAGCATCGCTTCGTCAGCCACGAGTCTCACCAACGACTTCTACTCTTCGGCTTCGAAGGCTGTTAATTCAAGCATCGCTTCGTCACCCTCGGCTACACCCATTGCTCCAAGCGCAAGCATGACTTCCCCACTGTATACAGCTCCAGCTGGGTCTAGCTTCCCAGGCTCGGTTCCTATCAATACTGCTTCTAGCGGCATTATCGGACCCTCCGCTGGGTCTACCACTGCGCCGTTAAGCCCCGGCTTTACCGGCGCAGCGCCCAGGTTAGGTGGATCAGTTGCTGGGGTGTTTTTTGTGCTTGTAGGAGCGGTTCTGCTTTAAATGGACCTGTCCATGTATGCAAAGAGTAGAAACAGATTAGAATCGGGTTCAGACCAGTGCGACCAAGATATACGTTGTCAGAGTATTTAGCATTACTGAGCCCTCTGCGATTTATTAGTAGGGTTAGCCTTGAAGTGAGTATAGCTTCAATATTAGAGGAGGTGACAGTAAGATCAAGCGTTAATGGACTGTTATTAGCACTACCCTATAATAAAGCTGTTCACCAACCGTTCAACGAGGCTCTCGGCAATTCGCTGCTGACACACGCTAGCTCCTCCTAGCCCTGAGAGCTTACAATAAGCTCCAGCTCACTCCGAACATCAAAAACCCTTTCAATCCGTCCAACTCCCATATCCAACTCATCCACTCCTCCTCATCCCCTAACAAACAAACAAACAAACTATTCAACCCCCCCCCACCCAAAAATGGTCTGTCGCCCCCCCCCTCCCCCCCTTTCCCTCCCTTCCATTCTCCTTCCCCAAACCCCTCCAACCACCCCCTCTAACCCCACCAGGACCCCCCCGCCACCGCCCTCGCCCTCGCCCTCCTAACCGCCGGCGGCGGCCTAACCGGCTTCATCCGCACAGGCTCCATCCCCTCCATCGTTGCGGGCATGACCGTCGGTGCTCTTGTAAACCCCCCCCCCCCTCTCCTACCATATCAAACCCCTTTCCCTTATATCAAACCCCTTTCCCTTCCCCCCACGAAAAGCTGACGCACGCAGTACGCGCTCTCGGCGCTGCGGCTGCGCAACAGCCAAGCCTACGGCGTGGAGCTGGCGGTGCTGGCGAGCGCGGTGCTGGCGGGGAGTAGCGTGCCGCGGGCGGTGCGGAGCGGGAAGGCGTTGCCGGTGGGGTTGAGCGTGGTTGCTGTGGGGGGGTTGGTGCGGTTTGGGATGTTGTGGTGGGGGGGGAGGGGGAGGGGGATGGGGATGGGGAGGTGAGTGTTTTGGGGGGGGGGGATGGAGGTGTGATTGGAGAGGGGGGGTTGAGATGGTTTTGTGGGGCTGGTCTGGCCTGGATCTGGTCTTTATTACAAGGGACGTATATTCGGAGAGCTATGAAGGAAGATACGCTAGACTGTTGAGTTATAAGCTCCAAACGTGACATCAACACCTTTTATGTATAAAATCGCAAGTCCCGTTTTTGTTTTGCGAGCCTCAAGTATCCTCCCCATCCTCACCCCCTTCTCCATCCTCATCTCTAATCATCTCATCCTCCTCCTCGTTCAACAAATCCCCAATCTCCTTGCTATTCCTCAAAATCGCCCTCGCTTCATCCTCATCCACCCGCATGTCCTCCATGACAAGCATGACCGCGAGCTCAGGCGCCAACACTGCTTGTACATAGCCTGCGACCCCAGCGGAGGCGATGAGCTTGTCCGAGGCGGCGAGACGACGAACTTTGGGAGCGAAGGAGGTCATTATATTCTCCGTACTGTTTGTTATTAGTACTCTGGGGATGCTATGGAATTGGTGGATGGTAGGGGGGAGAGGAGACGTACATCAGCCTAGAGCCCTTGGATCCATAGTATCCGGGGGCCAGACCCTCAAATCCATGACCACTCAGCATAATCTGCTGCAGCGTCTTATTCTGCCCGCCCTTGACTTGATCTTCAAAGGCGTTGCGGTAAAAAGAGGGTTTGTCGCCCTTCAAGATATCATCTACTACCGGATGGAATCTCCCCAGTCGCTCACTAAGACGTGTCCAATCAATCCTCGGGTATCTCTTCGCTTGCCACTCGTTCTCAGCGGATTTCATCTTGTGTGCTTTGCAGAACCGCACTTGCTGCCGAACATTAAGCCGTTTGCCGGAATCGAATTCTTGCAGAAAGCTTCGCTCGACAGGTTCTTGACAGATTGGGCATTTTGCTGACGGGTGGTCATAGTATTTGGCGATGCCGAGCTCGGGGAACGAAAATTGCTCCCTTAATGCCTCGAGTTCAGGAGAAACGGGCGCCGAGCTGATAGAGGAGAGGGAGCTGTCGTCGTCGAATGATGTTGATGGTATTGAAGATACTGTGACGGAGGAAGTAGGCTCTCTGTACTGTAGGTCTGGTATCTGGAGCTTATCCTTGGAAAGATCGACTAGATTCTTTAGATCTCCCACTCCCGTCTTCTTTATCCCTTCCATCGTTTCAGGCTTTCTCTCAGACTCGCTTGACCTCGTAGCTTTGGAAGTATTGACGCTGTCTGGTAATACTAGCGGTACGACGAAACCTTGAGGTGTAGAACCCTTCGTAGGGGTGGCGTCCCTAAAGAAAGGTAGGTTTGGTTGTTTAAAAACATCTGGTCGACCTTCTTGCGAGGACGCTTGGTTTGTCCTCGACAGGCGATTCGAGGCTCTTTTCGAACGCGGTGTGGTTTCTTGGGAAGGCGGGGCTTTAAAGGCAGCTTCTGCGGTTGGATCTTTGATTTTATCGACTGTCAATATGTCAACCTACAAAACGTAACGAATTGTCCCGACTACTAACGTAAAGGCTCCACTGCCTTATTGTTGAATGTACGAAATCCCGTTTTGCTCTTCTTGAAGGGCGATATACTTTCCCCCTCTGTATCCTTCTTTTTCTCCTTCGGCAGAGCAGCTATATGTATATTTTTCGAGTTGGTACCATACATAGCTTTGGTCTTTTTGGGCTTCGCAGTCCACGTATCGATGAAATCCTCCGCGGCGATCGCCCTCACGGCTGGACCGGGACATTTGAAGCTTGTTTGCGGGCCATTGAGACGTCTAGACCGCGCATTGGAAGATGCAAAGCTCGTGGAACGTATGTTTGATGGCTCGTTGGTAAGCTCCGAAGCAGCATCATTACTTCCGCCATGGGGGGTTTTTGAGCCAGTGCTGTCGAAAGCTAGCTCATACTTGCCAATTTTCCTTCTCTTTGATGGTAGCGAGTCGGCATCGGAGAGCTCAAAATCATGCACTGTCGAAGCGTCATCGCTTGAATCCCTCGGTGGGGCGTCGATGTCTATGCTAGGCGATCGCTGCTTCTGCTCTCGAGGTGTAGCCTTGACTTGAGGCCCGGTTGGAAGCAGGCTGTAGCCTAACTTCTCTGTTCTCATCCCCACCCTTCTAGACTGCGGCGCTTGATAGGACGAAGCCATGGAAATGTTTTCCTCACGAGGCGGATTGGAGCTCTGAACATGCTCCGCTCCTTAAGCGCGACTGGACTACGCGACGTGTAACCACTTACGCTACGCCATTGCGATATCAATCATTTCTTCAGAAAAGGAGTATTACACAATATCGTTGTATCGAACGTCGAACTACAGTTGGTTCTCAGATAATTCGACGAGGTCGAGCAGTGTAGGCAGTGTAGGTAAACCACCACTCCACCAATGATAAACCAGATATGCTCAATGAAGCGTTACACAGCCCGCATTAACCCCCTCCTATGAAGATGACCTGGCCTACTAATAGAACTCCATCACCAATGCATCCTCATAGTGTATGGGTAAAATAAACTCCGGACGAAAGACCTCAGAGCGTACCGCAAAATGCCGCCCCGGTAGCCAAGAAGAAAAGAGCCTATTCGGGACGCCGCGCTAAATCGAAGGCTGTAAGTACAATTACTAGGCGAAAGTCATCTTGATCTCCTTCTCTTTCCCAAAACCCTCATCTTCCTCGTCCAGCCATGCATTATGCTCAAGACTTGCGCCGCTTGCAGCAGCAGGCATCGTCATCGAGTGAGTCAGCTCTGGCCTCGGTGGATGCGGTGTGAATTCCTGCAACTCCGGGGTGTGGACTAACCCAGGGGACTTGGCAGCAGAGTGGAATGACTGGCCAGGCGAGGGAGACTGGTGAGACTCGGTAGCCAGCTTCTTCCGTTGCGCCACAACGTTCTCAGGGCTGCCGTTTTCATCATAGCTATCGTAGTCCTTGTTGAACGGATTCGAGGCCTGGCCGTTCGATAATGATGCTTGCGATGAAAGTGCATCTGAGTTTGGCCGATATGGAGGGCTTCCTTCATAGCTTTTTGTCTCCCGCGAATTTGAACACGGGCTCTGTTCTGGCTTGTCTATGGAAGGAGTCGCTCCGTTGAGGTTTATTTTCATTGGGGGTAACGTCGACTCCAGCTGCTTTACCTCGATCTGCTCGCTGGCAAGCTCCGCTTTAATAGCATCAATATCAAAAAGAATATTGCCTGCGCCACCATCGACATTGCCTTCACCCTTGTGGTCGCCTTCTCGCATACTATCATCGTACGTCTCCCATCGCTTCTTCTCAGCAAGCTTGCCGCGTTTGAAGAACCCAAATCTCCTTTTCTCTGGCTTCGTTTCTGCGTCCTTTCGCGCCTCGTCGAGTTCATGGATGAGCTCGCGTTGACGCTTCTCATGGTTTTCTGGGTCTGGGTCTTCGATTTCAGTGAATTCATCGCTCTCAACTTCCCAACCCACCTCTCGGAGTAACCTAGGCATCGCCGAACGGTACGCCATGTGACCGTTGACCAGCTGGGTAACATCAATGTTTTCAAGGCCGGGAATCTCCATCACAGGAGCAAGGCCAGCTATCCGCATAATACCACCACTAGTGGCTCGGAAGAGGTATCCTACAAAGATCGATTAGGGCATTGAAAACTAAAGCTGCAAGCAAGTACTCACCCAGGATCCAGTCATTAGATGCGTAACCATTGACGAAGCGTCCTGATATGACTGTCCTGGCACGAAGATATTCATCTTTGTTCGCTACAATGGGCGATCCAAATAGGTACACGTTCTGAATCAATCCATACGCACCTTTGGCCGCCAGCTCTTTTAAGCAAGAAAAGATGACCCGGCAACCCAGTGAGAATCCAACTAGTGTGATAGGTCTCACACCAAGATTCCTATCAATCAATGAGTCTGCAAGAATTAAGCCGGCGGCGTTCGCTCGGCCCAAAGATACTGTCCATGGATTATCGATGAGATAGGAAAGCTTTGTTAGAACTATAGGAAGTTGCAGTGAAGCCATGAGCGCCACCAAGATTGTACTACCAAGGACTTGTTGCAGACCTTGGGTGAGAGCCTAGCTTGTGTTAGCTGGTCTAGTACACGAGATACACGAGATACGATGCCAAGCATACCTCAGTAGCCAAAATGTTGATTGTCTGGCCCATGCTTTGTAACATCTCCGGTTCCCATAAAACAGAGTACATGTCTCCCATGATCGGATCTACTGTACTGTATGGCAGCCGTACATCATCAACCTTTCCGTTCATCCATCCGGAAATTGTGACAATCAGATTCACCCGCTTGTTATTGTGCAGTGGGCGGTACTCAAAAGTCTGTACAGCACCCGTTCTTTTATTAGACGCCCTCACGGCGATTGTACCGCCTGTGACAACAGCACCAGATGTGATAAGTGCCGTACCTCCAGCACCAGCTAGAAAGCCGCTTGTGCCAGCAACGCCTATGGTCGTGAAACCCGCAGCCAAACCAGCACCAATAACTGGGGCCAAAAGGCCGGCCGAAAGCCCAATTACAAGACTCCCACCAACAGTGGCAAGTCCCATCATCATATATTTTCGCTTCAAAGCTAGCTTTCTCCGATTCTCCATGTGCTCAGCTTCATCCCATGTCTCCTTGTTTGCAGCTTCCTGCATCTCTAAAGAATCTGTAACACGCTTCTCGAAGCGACATATCTCTAACCATGAGACCTCCATTGAGGCGCCTACACGTTCGAGAAGAACCCTTGATCGAGAGTCATATATAGAATCCGCAATCAAGACTAGGAACAGATCACAAAGAACGGTCCATCGAAGGTCGATATCAATGTTCTTGGTGGTCGGCAGCTGAGACGGAGTGCGGACTTCAGGCATGTCAACACCCTCGTGTTCCACATAAGGAGGTGGTGAGGATATCTCTGTAAATTCTTCTGTCGTGGATGGAGCCGGAGAGTTCACTGATGCCCGCTTCTCGCTCTTCATGGTGGGAGATGAAATTGAGTGGTTATCAGGGACACCGTCTTCTGCCATGGGATTCTTAACGCGAGAGTTCTGCATCAAGGCCGTTGTCAGATCGCCTGGCTGAACACCATGTTCGGCCAATTGCTCAATCATGACTTGCTCTGTAGAATCTCAGTACTAATTTCTTAATTCATAGAGCCCTTGGAGTTACCTGACGAATCAATCTCCAGGTGTGCATACAATCTTACCATCATTTTCTGGCTCCACATCGTCGTCGACTCAAACGCGATTCGCAGTTCTTTCTTCGTTGCTTTAGTTCCCTCCACGTCTTCCAGCTCTTTGACCATCTCCGCCATCGCCAGTCTCGTAACACCAACGTAGGCTATTCTTTGCCCTTCCGTCAGCAAATCTTTGGTAGCCTGCATCTGCGCTAAGGGATCCCGCTGATCGTCGTCCTCATCAATGAAATTGGTACCCTTCTTCTTGAACAGATACTCTGTATTATCGTCCATGCTTGTTGCAGACTGCGCATCCTCGTCAATCTGAATTCGGGTATATCCTCTTCCTGCGCCGCCAAGCCCCAAATATGCGTTTGCTTCATCATCAGATTCACGGATTTCCCTTGCTATGAGCTTTCCATTGTCATCGTAGAGATCATAAGGCGCAAATGCAGGCATATCTTGCCATTCTTCCTCCTTCGGGTGCTCCTGTTCAACTCGCTGAGGCGCAAGTGCCTGATGTGACCATTCCGACACTCCGCCTGCAACAATAACTGGTCCAGCTTGAGCTGCCTCCTTTGTACCATTGTGCGGAATTTCTCCAGTGGCGCAGTTTTCAGCTTCCAAACCCTTGGAATTCGCAGGTAACGATCGACCAGGCTGGTTGGGTTCTGGTGATCCGGACTGTGGGCCTAACCGTTCAGCCGGCCGTATACCGACTTCATGGTTATGGTCACGGTTGTCTTGTCCATTTGATAGGGTCTCCTTCGGATCACGTTCGCTTGACTGCTTCTCTGCTGCTTTTCCCGCGTTGTCCCCCGCCCCCATACCATTTTCGGCTATACGCCTATTTGGCCGCTTCACAGGTAAACCGAACTCATCAATTATAGGCTCCTGCTCGTTCATTTCGGCATGCGAAGCTGCATCTGGCCTGTGTTCATTCTCTTCCCCTGTTGTTGCAGCATCCAGGGGCGATTGAGCATGGGCCTTGCTGTTCGCTAGAGCCGGTTCATTAAAGGGCATTATTATACTGTAAGAGCACGCCCATCTGGCTCGACTGCTGCTGCAAAGCGCGAGGTATGGGGATCGTTGAAACTCGAGGAGACGAATGACAAGGCTTGTTCATGGCAAACTACAACATACCCCATATATGCTGTTGTCTAAGGCATATAATATTGGAGAACGAAGCTCCTCGATGGCGGTTTTGGTCGGCCACCGGAATCTCTCTAGCGTAGTTCGGTCAATTCGAAGCACGTCCTTTCCTCATTTCATTTTCCGAGGCAGATCACCAACTACGATGTATTTGCGTCCCCAAATTAAGGAGGACAACAAGTGAAGAAGCGAGCTTGAATTGGTTCGGTACAAGGAATGGGTGTCCGGTGCTGCTGAGGACTTCGTCGGTTATGCAGAGCACAGCAGACGTCCTAATCTGACTGAACCAGTACTACTGACAAGATTAAGGTGCTGATGAAGGGCATTGACATTTCATCCACAAGAGTTATTTACGGTTGTGAGCAAATGCACAACAAATTTTATTGATCCTGTTTGGTTGGAAGCGACATAAACAGCCTAAAATGTGTATTCGAGCTATGTAAACCTTTCGCCGCGCGCCTCTTCATTATCCGTAAGAAATCATTGCAGTCAATGAGCGTAGATAGTTGGAAAATGAGTGTCCGGGCACTGCAACCAAAATGGCCAACTCCCCATTCCAACCCTTAGATACACCCCTGGGATCTGATCAAGCCAGACGCCATCCCTCCAGTTCCTCTAGATCTTCGACCTGCGTAGTACAAGAATACAGCCAACCATGATGTAGTAGAAATGTGAATACGGACATGAAAGTGATCTGGTGAATTAGATCCATCCTGCACCAAAGGGGCTGAAGGGGTTCCCGTGGCCTGCTCCAAATAAGCCTTCGATCTCATCCAGATACTCCTCGGCGCCAAATTTCTGTAGGCCATGGCTCATCAAGAATAGCTCTTCGTCGTCCAATATCATGACATCCCTAGCACCAATTTCCTCAGCAAGCTCATTTACTTGCTCGAGTTCAGCACCGAACGGGTGGTTGACATCAGGTTTGCTAGAGAACATGTCGATACTGCCACGTACGTTTGACGGGCTATGGATGGCCGTAGGAGGTGGGATCGACTTGGAGATTGAACGCTGGCGGGCGATTTCTTGGTGCGATTTCTTGGTGTGGGACAATGCTCGCGACGGAACCGAGGGAACATCGACATCACTCGAGTCGTTTGAGCGACGGAATTTGCCAGCAGATGACTGAGACCGGCCAGGTGCTCGGAAATAATCCGTCAAATGGTTCGGTTCGACCGGGCTTGGTGCAGACTCGATGGAAGAAGTGTCGGGGGAAGTGCCGCGCGACGAAGAGAAGTTGATAGAGCTGTCGGAGTCATCGGCGGAACTGTTTGCTGAGGAAATGGCGCTGTGAAGATCGGGAGCGTTGTATGCTAAGATATTGGTGGTGGACAACAGCTCGAGAGGGTGCGAGATTGCGCTGCGCTTGATGGGTCCGGAGTGATTTCTCATGCTGGCTGCTCGAGCAGGAGTGAGAAGAGCGGCATCAGGACGCTTATTACGCTTTGTGAAAGCTCTTGCGAGATCCATTACGGATTAAGTTGCTCGTGTTGAGTGGATGTAATTGTAGATCCTAAGTTGACCTGGCTTCAAGATCCTTTACGAATAGATTTGCAGACAGATAAAATCCTCTGACGTGAAGCAGTGGGGTGCGTCAGCGGTTAAGTTGATCACAGTAGTGGGTGGTTGTGGTCGTCTGATGAAAGCTAGCGTGACTGAGGTGTTTTGAAAGAAAGTGTTCTGCGATGCGTAGCAGCGAACCAGATAAATGTCGAACTTGATCCTGTGGACACTGTCCAAACAAAGACTTGTAAAGAATGAGGCTGTGGGTACTGTAAAAAGAATGTTACAGTAGCACACAGATGGCGAAGGGCGATGAATGAATTTTGAGGAGCTCGACCGGCGGCGAAAGAGAGTGGTTTAAGGGTGGAAGGAACGACAACAGAAGAAACGAGAAACGAGTTTGACTCCTGTAGGGGGGAGGTGTTGCAAGGATGTGAGATTTTCCCGCTATAACCAGAACTACCTAAGGTAGGACTACGTACGATTAGTGGAGGGGTCGTCGTTCCCAGCCAATCACCTGCCGTGCCTCGGCTGCTTTTCCTCCCATCAGCCTATTTCGGGTTTGGCGTCAGGGCCAAACTTGTTTCACTAAGCCGACTACGTCGTCGTTCCATCCAGGCAGTTTTGATTGGTCCAAGTCACGTCTCGTTCGTGCACAGTCCAAGTTCCCAGATGGCTTTATCGATTGACGCCGGCGAAAGGCTAATACATAGGTAGGTACATTAGAAACAGCGTCCAGAAGGAGCATCTCATAGCCTCATAGGTATACTCATATCTATAAATCTAATAACAGGCGATATAGTCCGGGATTTTAGGCGTAGCTCATCAATGAAATTGTTCGTAAATAGAAACAGGTTGCAAAAGATGCTGTGGAGAATCCTAAAGGATTCTGAGGTGCATGTTGACATGTTATGGCAGTGTGCATGGCAATCACTGTTATGGCAAAGCTGGTTCTAGCCACAAGAAGCGTTTCAAAGGCGGTGTGCCCTTACTGCGGTGAATAAGAACTGCTTTCCGTTTTTTTCGCACAATTGAAGCTGTTTGGGATGCTGTGATTCATTCTTCACATCAAAGTTTCTAAACCTCCCTTCGGCTATCTGTGTTTCGAAAGGGCAGTCTGAGACAATCGAACGTATAATCCGAAGTATTTCCTTGCCGTCAAGCATGTGCTAGAAACCGGAGTTAGGTGTAAGAGATTGTGGGTCAAATTCTCGAGCCAGCTGCGTTTCGTAATCCGGCGAATGGATTGCCCTCTCTATCATACACTGTTGAGTAACTTCAGCGGGAAACCCGAGCCACATGCCGTCCCCATCTTTGGCCAAGCTTAGGGCCGTGGAAGGCGCTACTGTTGTGTGACGAACAATTGCCGGGGTAGGGTTGCTGAACGTCCTGGAGAACTGCCGTCCATGCTCGAGCGCTGGTCTTATATCTAGCAAATCACATGAGATAGATGTCTTGAACTCAACTATCATCTTAGCCAGTAAGTTCACTCATCCTCCATTGACTCCCATCCGTTCTCTGCCGTCGCTTCACTACCAGGTTCAATGCCTCCCTCTTCTTCCGAATCACTGCTATCTGCGTCCACACCCACAATCCTTTCTTCTTTCGACTCTCCCCGTATAGGGGCCATACGATTCGCAAAAGCTCCACGTATGGCTGGGTTCGTAGAGGTATCCCAGATCTGCATGGCGCCCTTGCTGCCTGCAACCGCTAATCGAAAAGCCACCTCTAGATCCGGTGCAAACTTGGTGGTGAAGACCTTGCCAACGCCGAGATTGCGTGAAACAACCATACTGGGTCCACTGGGCTGAACATTCCACAGCTTGACCTCCTTGTCCATGGATCCAGTGGCTAAGAAACCAGGGATTGTAGGATTGACATCAAAAGATGCGATAGACTCATCATGGGCTTGCAGAGTCCAAACAGGGCGTGAATATTCCGGGGTAGCGGGAACGCTCCTAACATCGTGGTAATGGATTACTCCATTCTCGGTGGTAACGTAGAAGAAGTTCGAATCATGCGGATCCCATGTCACAGTCTCAACGTCGCTCTCCACGGCCCACCTTGGTACTTTGGCATCTGGTGCACGCATGTCTGCAGCGACTATGGTCCGGTCGTAGCTTCCACTCAGTAATACGGTTGTCTCACTCGGATGCCATGCGATCGAGCATACCTTATCTGTGTGGTATGAGTAAGACTTCGCACATTTTGTGATATTCAAATCCCAAAGTTTTACTGTTTTGTCTGCCGATGCAGAGGCCAGTAGATTCCGGTGGTGTCTGTTTGCAGCCAAGGAGAGCACGGCATCAACATGGTAATCATCGTTGGTCTTTTTAGACCTTTTCCTCTTCTTCCTTTTCTTTTCCTGGCCAGGCTCCTCCTTACCTTCATCATTTCCTTGGCCTAGGATAGCATTTGGGTACATGCAGTCAATCGTGTCTAAGTCCCATACTTCGATATCTGGGTCCATTGTTCCGACCGCCACATAATTGCCCTTCACACTCGGATCTGTAATAGCTCTACCGACTGGAACGTCCAGCCACTCGACACAAAGCGGTATTGCTGGAAGCATGACATCGTGGTGAACATATAGATTATCTGCCTCGTCCTCATATACATAGACTTCCAAATGGGCAACTTCATCTTCAACCTTTGCAGCTACTACCATATTGTCTGTCGCCAGGACCTGTAGCTCTTCCCTCTCTTCATTCTCATCCTCGTTATCTTCAAACGTGATATATGGATCGTCGGAGTTCGATTGATGGTATGCTAACGATTGAGCATTACCAAACATTGCCATAGTCTCTCCATCCTCATTAACTACGTCGCTGTCATAATGTTCAAGGTCATATTCCTTGAGGTCATCGTCAATATCGCTAGGCGCAAAGTCAGAGCAAACCCAAAATTCCGTGTCGAAGAGCTTACCCGTGAGATCTTGGAAGTACGACACCATCGCCTTCTGCACCTGATGATTCCTCCATTGCCTCTTCGCTCTTGTGCCCTTTATTTACGTCATCCAAGTCGTCTTTCGCATCCTCAAGCTGGAGTTTCGCAAGCTTTGATATTCGTGCAAGCTCATGTTCGTCAACGTCGTACTTTGTGGGATACGCAGCAGCCGATCCTCGCGGTACCCATGCTGATGCTGTGATCATAGACATGACCGAATCGTTGCACCTCTTGGTCTGAGCTCAGGAGATTATGGAAGTCAATACGCACTGTGCGAAATCGAAATATGATGCTAGCGTGGATGATTCGGGCAAACTTTTTGGTATGTCCGAGGGGTCGGCAAATTGTTGACTGTTAATAGATACCGAGGCGAGGGTAAGTAAATATAATTACCAAGATTGGGATCCTGTATCTCAGCCTTCGGGGGTCTTTCTCACTGATGGCGCGCGAAGATAGTCCCAAGAGAAGGAAGCTTGACTCGGATCGCTTCTCGGTACCTTCGAGGCCTTCCACAACCAGCACCAGGGCATTTCGCGGCGCCCAAACCCCACAACACAGCAAAAGCAATACGACATATCAGACCCCAACTATAGCTCAAAATGGCTTCGGACGCCCTAATACCACGTCAACCCCACGGACATCACGCTATTCGGCTACACCACGTCAACAAGAGTTCGATGGCCCTGAGCCGATGATAGACGAAGAAGATTCGAATGCCTTGGACCGAGATTGGTACACGGGTGATGAGTTTGGACACAGCTTGGGTGATGAGTCTCACAACCCCTTTGGGTCTGCAGATAGTTCTTGGGCAGATCAGCAAAGGGAAGCCGCCCTAGTTGAGAAAAAAAATGGCAAGCGGGTCAGTGCAAGAGCTGTGCAGAAACAGCGGGATGTGGATGCCTGGGAGGTGAATCGTATGCTCACGTCGGGTGTTGCGCAAAGACGGGACTACGAGGATGACTTTGAGGACGATGAAGAGGCTACAAGGGTGCATTTGCTTGTACATGATATCAAGCCGCCGTTCTTGGACGGAAGGAAAATATTCACTAAGCAACTGGACCCAGTACCTGCTGTACGCGATCCACAGAGTGATATGGCAGTCTTTAGTCGTAAAGGAAGTAGGGTCGTAAAGGAGAAGAGGCAGCAAAAAGAGAGGCAGAAGCAAGCTCAAGAGGCTACGAACATGGCCGGGACAGCTCTAGGGAATTTGATGGGTGTCAAAGAGGATGAAGGAGATAGCGCCGCGCCTGCCCCGGGTGAAGATAGTGTCAAGTCGGGTACTAAGTTTGCAGAGCATCTCAAGAAGAACGATGGGCAAAGTGCTTTCAGTAAGAGTAAAACTCTTCGAGAGCAAAGAGAGTATCTTCCCGCATTTGCCGTGCGTGAAGAGCTTCTTCGAGTCATACGAGATAACCAAGTCACTATTGTAGTAGGGCAGACCGGCTCTGGAAAGACTACGCAGCTAACTCAGTTTTTGTACGAGGATGGCTACGCAAAGGTTGGGACGATAGGCTGTACGCAACCTCGTCGGGTTGCAGCAATGAGCGTTGCCAAACGAGTCAGTGAGGAAATGGAAGTCAAGCTGGGTGGCTTAGTTGGGTACGCCATTCGATTCGAAGACTGCACCAGCAAAGAAACAGCTATAAAGTATATGACCGATGGCGTGCTCTTACGAGAATCACTTAATGAGCCCGATTTAGATAGGTATTCTTGCATCATCATGGATGAGGCTCATGAACGCGCTCTCAACACTGATGTTCTGATGGGCCTGATCAAAAAGGTTCTTACTCGACGTCGAGATTTGAAGCTTATAGTCACGTCAGCAACGATGAACTCAGATCGATTCTCAAGATTCTACGGAGGAGCCCCAGAATTCTTTATACCCGGAAGAACATTTCCAGTAGATATACAGTACTCTCGATCTCCTTGCGAGGATTATGTCGACAGTGCAGTCAAGCAGGTTCTTGCCATACACGTCTCTCAGCCGACTGGAGATATTCTTGTTTTTATGACGGGTCAAGAGGATATTGAAGTTACATGCGAGCTCATAGCAGAACGACTTAAGATGCTGAACGATCCGCCAAAGATAAGTATTTTACCAATTTATAGTCAAATGCCCGCGGATCTCCAAGCAAAAATCTTCGAGAAGGCAGCTCCAGGTGTCCGGAAGGTTATTGTGGCCACCAACATCGCCGAGACAAGTCTGACGGTGGACGGCATTATGTACGTGGTTGATGCAGGCTACTCCAAGCTTAAAGTCTACAACCCGCGTATGGGTATGGATGCTTTGCAAATCACCCCGATCTCTCAGGCCAACGCCTCTCAACGTGCGGGACGCGCAGGGAGAACCGGCCCCGGGAAGTCATACCATCTCTATACAGAGGCTGCATTTAAGAATGATTTCTATATTCAGACGATACCTGAGATCCAAAGGACTAATCTAGCAAATACCGTTCTTCTCTTGAAATCGTTAGGCGTAAGGGACCTGCTCGACTTCGACTTCATGGATCCTCCCCCCCAAGATACAATCACCACCTCCCTCTTTGACCTTTGGGCTCTTGGTGCGCTAGACAACATCGGCGACCTCACCCCAATGGGCAAGAAGATGACCGCTTTCCCGATGGACCCTTCCCTGGCTAAATTGATCATAACCTCTGAAGACTATGGCTGCAGCGAAGAAATGCTTACCATTGTCTCCATGCTCTCTGTTCCAAGCGTCTTTTACCGCCCCAAAGAACGCCAAGAAGAATCCGATGCCGCACGTGAAAAATTCTTCGTCCCCGAATCCGATCATCTCACTCTTCTCCACGTGTACACCCAATGGAAATCCAACGGCCACTCTGATGGCTGGTGCATCCGGCATTTCTTGCACCCAAAAGCCTTAAGACGAGCGAAGGAAATTCGAGAGCAGCTGTACGACATCATGAAAGTGCAGAAGATGATTCTGACAAGCTGTGGCACAGACTGGGATGTGATTCGCAAATGCATCTGTTCAGGCTATTACCACCAGGCTGCTAAAGTAAAGGGCATAGGCGAGTACATCAACCTCCGCACCAGCGTGACGGTGCAACTACATCCGACAAGTGCTCTGTATGGCCTCGGGTACCTACCAGACTACGTCGTCTACCACGAACTCATCCTCACGTCGAAAGAATACATGTCCACTGTTACCGCTGTCGACCCACACGTAAGTCATCACCTTGCCTCCTCCCACCATGAGAATGACTCATTCAGATTGCGTACAGTGGCTCGCCACCCTCGGCGGCGTCTTCTACTCCATCAAAGAAAAAGGCTACTCGGCACGCGAAAAACGCGTCACCGAACACGAATTCAACCGCAAAATGGAAATCGAGGCGCAGATGGCTGAGGACAAGGAGAGAGAAGCGCAGAGGATTGCAAAGGCGGAGGATGTGAAGAAGGGGGAAGTGAGGAGACCGACGACAAGCGCCATCAAGCGAATCGCTACGCAGGGGGCTGTCAAGAGACCGTTGACGCCGAGGGTGGGGAGGGGATTTTAAGGGAGAGATGATAGAAGGGGCGGTATTCGATCAGTCCGTAGCCCACCGATGGGACCATCTTGGTGGTTGCCCCGTAGCCGACGATAATTGCTCAGCACCGGCCGAGTACTGTAGTACAATTTTCACGAACGATCTTACGGAAAGGCACCCTTGATGAAGAGTTCAACTGAACCACTCCAATTGGAAGCACTCTCAAAAACGGCAGGACTTACAGTAGCGGGACTCTTTAAAGGGCCAGGACTCCGGGTCAAAAAAAAAAAACCTCCAGCTGGGAAAGCACCGTATCATAATAAATAGCATGAGCAGCTCGTCCAACAGCAAAGGGATTCCCCAAGTAAAAAAGGAACGTCCACGTGCTGTAGAAGACCTTGCCAAATAGAAATGTCAAACTAAATATATTCTCACCCCCCAGGTAAAAATAAAAGCCTAAGCTATCTACATATCTACAGCAGGACAAGTCAGCCCCAGCACTGAACTAAAGATTTTTTCTCGCCACTTAGGTAGTCGTTTACTCCTAGCCAGCTAGAATCGGAAAACTCTCAAAACAACGATGAGTTTTGCTTCATGGAAAGCGGGGTTTTCGCAAAAGTTATAGCTTGGTTGTAGTCGTTCATGTTCAAGATTTTCGTTTTGGGGCTAAAAGTAAGCGGGATATTCAGGGCCGTTGCAATCTGACGGTTTTGATATATAACATTATTTGATAGTTGATGATATGGAAGACTGATTTTATATCCCACATCCCTTCATCCCAGATCCCCCTACAGCAAACACCCAAAAACAACAACCCTACATCCCCAACCCAGCAAAAAGTCAAAACTCCCCATCAGCGCCACGTCCGCCGCCTCCTCACTGCCAAAATCCAACTGGATCATAACCCCACGGCAAAGACGCAGAACAGTCCGACCAGAAACCCTGCAGCCGGCTCCGCGTACGCCGAGGTCGCGGCGTTGGTGAAGGATACTGGGGTTGAAGTGGCAGGGACGGAGGGGCCGGTGAATTGGGTGGCGGGTTGGGTGGCGGTTTTGGAGGTTGCGGGGGTCGTGGGCGTGGAGGATTGGGGTGTTGCTGCGATTGGGTTGGCGGTGGGGGCGGTGGGGGTGGTGGGTGTAGAGGGTGTGGTGGGAGTAGAGGGTGTGGTGGGCGTAGTAATTGACGCAGCAGATGTGGTGGGAGTGGTGACAGTTGCGGCAGACGTGGTAGGCGTTGCAGAGGCAGCAGATTCGCTGGGAGTAGTGCTCGAATTACTCAGTATCGGAGCATCCGTCACCGTGTTCAAATAGGTCGTCGATGTCGGGGTTGAAAAAGCGCTCGACGTCTGCGCATCGAACGTCGAGGTAGGGAAAGTCGAGTAAGAGTTAGAATCGGAAACATATGTCTGGACCGGTCCGGAGCAGAGCTTGCCGATGGGGCAACAGCCCACGCCGTTGCAGTATTCGTTCGACAGGCAGCAGGCATAGTCGTTGGTGCAGGATATGAGACCTTGGGCGGAGCAGGTTTCGTAGGTGCTTTGGCGGGTGAGGAGGCGGTGAGGTTGAAATGGGGACGAGGCTGGATGAGCTTGGATGGCTGTGGCTAGGAGGGTGGGGAGGAGGAGGGTGAGGAGCATGGTGAAGAGTGGTTGGGGAGATGTGGGAAGTTTGGAAGTGAGCGTTTGATAGGTGACTAGAAGAGGGTTTGGAGAGATGGACGATGATTCAGGAGATCAGAAAGCTTTCGATAGCTGAAATGATAACTCGCGAATATGGACAGAATTAAAAAAAAGCAATGCTCGAGGGCCGCTCTCAAATAAATAGAGGAAATTTTCTTCTCAGCCTCCAAGGTACTATTGCAGCCTGGTAGCTCAGCTGCAGAGTCGTCAACATAGCCAGAGTCTTTGATATAAATTGAAGGACACCAATCTCGGTAGCGGTGGACACAAGCGACGCCATCTTCGTGTAGAAGAAACCCTGCGGTCACGGAGCCACTTTCCTACCAATGACCCCTCTCGCCCAAGCCCTCAGGTCTTGGGCCAAGAGGGGGGCCAGAACTTTTCAATGTGCATATTTTGTTTCAGCCGTACGCCTTGTCGTTAATAGATGCCAGTATCATTCATGCAGGTGGACCATGATGTTTGTCGTCCAAGCACGCCAAGCTCCCAATGCTGTCGAAGCTTTACGGTGGCGGCTGAGCTGCACTAATCAATACAGTAACAATGTGATTATGTGACCCCGTCGACGAGCCTTGTAAGGTTCTCCTGACAACCCGTCTTCCCCTGGCTTGGGGGCGGGGCGGGGCGGGGTTCTGTAGTTGTCACTGAACCAGTGACCACTTTCGCGGTCCTTAATCGAGACACAGCGTTCCGATTGAGAGCGTACATACTCTAGCTCGTGTAAAGTTGATGGGCAGACCATGCAATAAAGTATTCCGTATGCCAGCTGTCGCTCCATTACCGCTAGTTCTAGGATAAAGGAGTAGGAAAGCTGACAAGGGCAATCAATACATGGCACGGGCGTGTGATCACTTCGCCATGATGCACAAAAAGGCATCTTGCTACTTCGGGGCGTCTCTAGCGTTTAGCCCAGGGACTTTAAATCTTTAATCGACCAAGCCCTCGTATTCAACCCACCGAACTTATGCAGTCATCACCCACCAGACTTGGCCAAAGTATCTCAGATCTCAATTTTGACGTCGACTGCACGACTGAACAAGGGAGGGTAGCAACTAGTGAGTACTACTACTACAATAACATGCAATCTTCAATCTGTGCACGACATGGTTTCCAGCCAGAGAGATCTGGATTTCACACCAGAAACCCTGGCACGTGACCTTTCAGGAGCAAGGTTCTTGAAAATCGTATAGACAACTGTCAAGGTGTTCAATGTGAATTGAATAAATCAGACGGGTCTTGATGTCGTTTGGTGTCATTGACAGCTTCTATTGACATGTTGAACTGGACTCTTTATTCTACTCATTCAACATGAAGCATTGGCCCACGTGACTCATCTCCATGTTCGCTTAGCTTATCGCACTTCTCGCTTCATGTTATTTTGCTCTCCCTCGCCATATATTTATTTTTACACACGGGGTTTCGTTGCTGTGTACGGACACCCCTATTAGATCTGTACCTCTACGCCTTGACATGCTCAACCTCGATGGTCTCCATCATGTCTCCTCTTCCGCGGTCGGCCGGTTCCGTACCGGCGGCAACCACGAAACCTCTCCCACGCCGCCCCACCTTATCTCGCAAACGCGATGACAGCGACCCTGCGTACCCTACAAGCGCAGCAAAACGAACAAAGGTCACCTTTGATTCCGATGTTGAGGTCAGGGTTATGAGCGACTGGGAGAAAGCACCAGAATTTATCCAAGGAGAAGTGCGGAGAGCTTTGGAGAAGCACGCGATCCGTGATGACTCCGGCTATGATCAAGTAAAGGGTATCTACATCGCAAAAGAGAACGAAGAAGATGAGCCCAGCTCCACTACGTTGAAGAACTACACCAAAGCCCTCATCGGGACCGCTTCGTCTCTCAACAAGTCATGCTCAGACCTGGTGTATGCCGTAGTGGGGAGTCAATGGCTGGGAAGAGATGGAGACTATGTCGAATTGCATGTGCGATTGCTAGCCCATCTAGCAACCGCTCATGGAGAGTTTCTGGCAGATATACTTCGAATGCTGGTAGAGAATCTTACAGCTGGTAAGAGAATGCAATGTTCCAGAATCATCTGAGTAAATCTGAACTTAAATGTAGCACCGCCATCAGGTGGCGAATTGCCCAACTCACCGACAGTCTCGCGTTCGCAGATTCACCTTCGAGCTCACCGAGCTCTTCAGTACTTGCTGCAACTCATACCTTCAGCTAGCCGCATACTTTCATCCATCCTCACTACGTTGTTTCCTCATGAAACGGGCTCCATACGAGCTCATTACCTGTTCGTCGAAAACCTGCTCAAGCTTACAAGCTACGCGCCGGAACTACAATCTGAGGTCCTAGCATTGATCACGGATCGACTGGTCAAGATCGATGTGCAGGTACAGGTGGATTTGGAGGATTTGGCAGAAGATTTTGATGATGGGCTGGTACAAGGCATATCGCAGTTCCAAAGTGATGGGGACGACGATATGGATGATTCAGACAGTAGCGACGACGAATCAGAGACTGGTGATGGCACAGGAGACGACACAGGAGATGTGGAGGCGCAACGAACCAAAGACATAACACGGAATGTCGAGAAGATGGATGTCATCCTAGACTTGCTGTTCAGCCATTATGATCACATGTTTTCGAATTCCGCCATTGAAGACCGAATCCGCGCTTTTGCCATCTTACAGTCACACTTCGACACGATCATCTTACCTACCCACCGATCACGTCATACTCAGTTCCTACTCTTCCACTTCTCACAATCATCGCCCACCTTCATCGACACCTTTGTGAGCCACTGCGCTGGTGTTACTCTTGACAGGAATCAACCAGCCATGGTACGCCAGGGCGCTGCGGCATATCTCGCCAGCTTTGTTGCTAGAGGCAAACACGTGCCATCAAGCGATGTACGTACCGTCTTCGGCTATATTAGTCGCGAACTCGATAGACTGCAGGTCGAGTACGAGCCGACGTGCAAGGGGCCAAACCTAAGGCGGTACTCTACCTATTACATCCTCGTTCAGGCGCTACTTTACATATTCTGCTTCCGATGGCAGGATCTCGAGATCAGCCCCGAAGAAGACTTCGAGGACGACGACGATCTTCCAGCTCCTTATGGAATAGAACACCAATGGATACCAGGGGTCAAGGAAACTTTCGACCGGCACATCCGCTCGAAACTCAATCCTCTCAAAGTCTGCTCACCAGTCATCGTCACGGAATTTGCACGTGTAGCATATCGCCTCGGAGTGGTCTACGTCTATTCCATTCTCGAAACCAACAAGCGAATCCGGCTCTCCCAGTTTGCATCCACGCCAAGCATGGAATATGGCCAGCCGAATCGGGAGACAGCGCTCAGCGCGAGAAAGGACGAGAGCCACCAACACCTGGATGAGTACTTCCCTTTTGATCCGTATCATCTACCTAGAAGCAAGAGGTGGGTTGAAGGTGACTACCGGGAATGGACCGATATTCCTGGGCTTGATGACGACAAGGCGCCCGAGAGTGACAGTGACGATGAAGATAGCGGAGACAGCGAGGTTGAAGAGGGGACCGAGACGGACAACACGGCTAGCTCGCTATGATGAAGGGCTGGATAGCAAGGTTGTATTCAGGGCTGAAGACGAGATGGAGAGTACGTGCACCACGACACGATGATACCAAGACTTCAAAAGCATAGCCGGAGGCTTCACAAGACCGGATTAGCGCGGCGTTTAGGGGTTTGTGGTCACCAAGGAAAAACACAGGAACTAGCATTGCGAAAGCCTTTATGCATAGGAATGCCTCCATAGAGAAGCCTGGTTACTATGGGCGCATTTTCAGGAGCGGGAAATCATTATGTTTGCATTGAGAGCTGTGGCTCCGCCTGATGTACAGCTAGATATCATAGCGTAGATCGACCTTTTCAAAAGCAACCCGTTCCTTCGCACAGTTCGTTTTTTCAATTTTATATTTGTTTGCAAATGCCATTCCAACCAACCTTCCCGACCGACCCTGGGTGGTGGAGGGGTTTCGCACGACTGGCTTAACACTTACTGTCAAATCAAATAGGATTTTCTATAGTCAAGGTAGATCAGACTGCTTACAGCACTAGGCAGCAAAGGTTGACGAGGATCGAAGTACATATGGTAAACTATCGTATTTTTTCTGGGGTGGTAATAATGGAGTACAATAACGGATGGAAGGTTCGAATTTGACGTTTTGTTCTGCATTGATTTCTTAGGGCTTGTGTGCATGGTCTCGACTTTCAATTTTCCTTAGATGGACATCTTTTCTTCTTGTTTTTCTTGTGATTTTCTGGACTTTTGGCTTTGGCAACACTTTTGGACCATCTCTCCGTGGTATATTCCAAAGTGAGTGAGTGGGGGAAATATATGCAAGCAAAGTGCTGTGGTAATGCAACGGCTTCTTGTGTTTCGGATAATGATATCTGCATCTGAAGCTTGGGGTGGTGGATGGCTTGAAAACATGTAGAAGCATGGAGATTTTTTTTTTCTTTCGGTTTTCCACTTGTAGAGTATGAAAGACTTATAGAGAGGTTGAATGTTATGATGAAGATAGCAGAAAGGTGCTGATGAGTATGACTGTGTCACGTTTATCTTATTCATCATTGATGACAGTCTTGAACCATCCGTTGAACATCAAACATATAGAGATCTTGTATCTGTAGAACACCCAGTCCTAGGTGGCAGTAATTTTGGAGGCAGAGCTCAATACCGCCCAAAGGAGGAACGATGGCATAACCTCAGGATGCTCCTGATGGCGAATCAGGTATGAGGATGCAAGTCGATGTCAGGTTTAGGAAGTTGGAAGTTGGCCATGGCGACATTGGATAACTTCTCCACACGCATGGCGCTGGTGAAGGACTACACCAGATTCTCCTTCCTTCTTCACTTTCAATCATATCGGTCGGTGGGAGCTTATACGCTCTATAATACTTCAGTCTTCTCGACTGGCTCTTTCTTGAAGAATTTGTCAGTCTTCGTTTAGATACCGGGAAATTATATATATAAACAAATGGGTTGTCTTTGATATCCCTGGCTTTCTTTAAGCTAGACGGCGGTAGATCTTCAGGGCGGTTCGTGTCTGTCCTATGATGAAGCGTAGTCTAATATTGAGCGTTGGCCGAGGCTAACAGTTCAGCTCGGAAGACGACGGTCCACGTTCCCAGTGCGGATTGACTGGCAATTTCAGTACAAGAACCAGGTTCTGGGAATTGGTATTCGGTATCAGCATCCAAAATTGAAGCCGTTACGTCAGGATCGGTAATGCTATCATGGCTGCCGATGTCGTGTACCATTTCTAGCTCCTGTGTTCCAGTCTATTTGTAGGTCTTTTTGAGCTATGTGGCAGGAGCAAAGACGCGGCGGTTAGGTCGCTGAAAATTTGTGTTGCAGAGAGTTCTTGACCCCACTGCATGCCGCTGTGAAGCTGGCAAGGTGCTTGCGCAAGATGTTTAGACGGACGGTCACGACGCTTTATCTGCGTCATTCGGAAGATTGTTGCGAATCTGCTTTAAAAAGGTAATCGTATCGGTCAATATGTCGAGCGTGGAGCATGGTTTTATCGAGCCACATAAGAGAAACCGGATACTCAGTACCGTGTCACCCCAGACCCAAATAAGATATCTTTAGAACCTCGCAAAGATGCTCGATCCAAGCCTGGTACAAGTATTTCTGCCCATTTCCCTAGCTGAGTCTTGCCTTGGCTACGAGAGTACATTCGACATTTTTGTAGTTTGATGCTCGACTTTTGAATGGGTCCTACTAGAAGTAGAACGAAGTTTCCGATATCAAACCCGCGCCCATCGAAGTTGTTAAGGTGCGAAGTTGGGAGTCTTTACCTAATCCAGAGGTGTAGTGAAGGAGTTGCGAGCCTTCCGTATTCATCAATTTCTTACTTGCTCTTCACTTGCTCTTCCCAGCAGTTAAGGACCACCGCACGATCATATGTGTTGTGGCCATCTGAGTTCCCACTGTTTCCCAAGTAACCGAGAGGGTCAATACCGAGATTCGTTATAGATAGTTGTTATAGGTTTCGTTGAGAGGTTTGGTTTTCCAGATCTAGGCTGGTATCTATGTTGGGGCCGGAATTGCTCATTTCGATAGAGTTATTCATGATAAGGCGAAAGCAGCCAAGGAATGGAGACTTTCCATTACGAACATCGATGGGTTTAGGTGCTACACTAATGAAACGGGTCGAAGATTGGAGGCCCTAATAAGTGGTCTAGACGAAGACCGTCATGACAGTCAAACGGTTTTGAAATCCATAAAGTTCACAGAGCAGCGCTGTTGTACTGTAACCCAGCGGTTTTGTGATGCTGGTCGTATATATTGTGATCATGCGATTGCAATTCCGAGGATCTTGATTGAGTTTCTCATGTTGACTTAGGATTTGAGTGCACAATCTGGACACATTCTTCGAATTCCTTTGTCTGAAGGTGTGACGAAGGTGTATCAATTTCCTATGGAGTACTCATCAGCATATAGTAGCAGCGAGGAAGTTCTATGTATCTCGTAGTATGTTAAGTCTTATATTAAAATGGTGTCTGACTGATTTGAAGGGTTTCGCCTCATACCGCGAATATCTCAGGATCTGTGGAATTGTTTCTGATGGCATTTGTGATGTCATGCTTAGGAAATAACGATGGCTGGTATAGTTAGGTTTGGAAAGAATCCCGGGAAGATGGTCATGGAAACGGAGATGCTGAGGTACAGAGCTTTACAGAGGTACAGGTGTACAGATATATCCGTACTGTATACTCTTCCATCTTGTATTACTTCTATGAATAATTGACGAAAGCCAGAGGATCTCCAAGCGTGCTATGAGTGATATTCCGCCTCAAGGTCTTGCCGGTGCGTCGTACGAAGCTCTGTCGCCATTCTTTTATCGTGAAGCGGTATCATATCCCGCTCGTTCTGTGATTCACCAACGTAAAGCGAGCCTGAGAATGCACCGGAGGCAGACATCTTGTGAAACGTTTGCCGAAGAGAAGGTCTTTGACTGCTACCGCTACCCAGGAATTTGCTGAAAAGCGGTTTAAGCATTGGCATTGAAGTGATTATCATACCCAGATCATACTCCACACTGAAGGTATTTAGCACTCTATTTGAGAATTTGCTCCTTCAAGTTGACTTACACTCTGGCTTTAGTCGATCTGGGTGCGGCCCCTTGATTCCTTATATTAGATCTTGTCAACCAATGATTGAGAATTGATAGTGACACACATGTGGGGTCATTCGCCCAAATGCCTTGAATGGTCAAAGCTTTGGCCAGCGCACATCCAGCTGTGCTATACAGCTATTAGCTCTCCTGCCTAGCGAGTCTCGAATTGCACCTTCTTACAGTACACCAAGGCCCATAAGGAAACAGAGAGCGAACTTAGTACGTATATTCATCTGTAGACGCTGAATCACAAAGATTGGAATTCCAGCACAAAGTAAGTCTGTGAGGGCATCAAGGCCTGGGCCACATATTAGCTTAGAGTCGGAAGTGCTCATCAACCCTCTTACCGAATCTAATGTACCCTGCAAGGTATGTGACATGTAAAGAGAAGCATTGACCATGTATTTGTGGCATCCAAATGGCCTTCAATGGTCTGCACTGAGTCAAGAAAAGGATCAACTGGGTCAAATGAATGGCAACAATGAAAGCGATGAGGATCCAGATGCATAGTGCAAGCTTTTTCGTCGCCCTCTCGAGGACTCTCAATACACATAGGCACACAGAGACCTTGACTAAGCCAACACCTACTACGTCCACAGTCTGCGTCAACTGGCTCCATTTGAGGACCTGAAGTTTTTGTACGTCGGATAAGCATGCCCAATGGCTTCCCAAGCCCGACAATATCCATTTCGTAAGGAAACCTCCATCAACGGAGGCAACGACCTGGCTACCCATTAGAGGGCCTGTGTTTTGAGGGGTGCAGTGACTTGCCCAGCTTGCGAATATAGCGTAATCATCGGCACCAAGTCCACTGGGAGTACCAAGTCTAAGGTAGAGCCTTAGACCAACAATAAGAGTGGCGAGAGAGTATAAAATCCACTTCAGCGTAAGAAGTGTGGTCACCTGACTCTCTTCACATAACTGTATCAATGCCAGCGAGTCTGCCATCGAAACATCAGCAGTGAAAGACTCACCCGGCTGCTATTGATGACCGCGAGATCACAGAAATAATTCGCACTCGCCCCACGGCATGAGCTCCTCTTTGAACTCATCCAACCGCGTAAAGTTCATGGAGGGCAGGGTCGTTAGATAACGATAGAGAATAGTGAGGCACAGGCTGCATGCCCCATGCGCGTGCGAGGGGAGTTGCACGCTGGTGTGGTGGTACAGAACTCAATCATGAGCATCCTCGGTTCTTTTCGCTTGGATGACCTACGTTATGCTTGTACGTCGCTCATAATCAATATGCCAACTCGGTGGAACGAGATTACTCCTGTGTTTCTTCGCCACGACAACACAGTCATCGCGGTTGCAGCTCGAACTTCCTCATCAAGAAGCTTGCGAAGGGTTTGAATAGTTATTAGAGCTGCGACACAGTGACCTTGGGACTTGAAACCGGCAACGGTGCTCCACGACGATACTAATAGCACGGCTCGCTTGAGAATACGGCATTCGTTCCGTGTGGATCCGAACTCACCACATGGAATTTCATATTTTGGCCTTCGCAGACCCGGCAACATGGTTGGTCAGTTGATCAAACTTGTGTAAGTGGAGCCCTGGTTCTGCAATGGGAATGCAAAACTCAAATTGGGAACCAAAGTCTAATTGTTCATGCTGATCGACGTATCAAGTCATGCTGGGTATGATGGGTACTCGGGCATAGCAGAAGAGGTTACCGTAAGAGCTTTCGCCCGATGTAGGGCATTGGGCTTCTCCGGTCTTACTGGCGAAGCCAAATTGACATTGACAGGTTGACCACAACGCTGGTGTCTGTTTTAGGCTTCCTGGCCCCTGGCGGTGCCTCCCTTCCTTGATTACACGCGTGCGGCCCGTTACTGATCGTTCTGCGGGTCATGACCTGCTCCAGGGATCCAATCGATCTTCAGCACTCTAGCAAAGAACGGGATACCTCTTGATCTTCAGCATTCTTGCGACAACGGATAGCTCTTGATCTTTGACGCTAGTTTAATTCTATCTTCCAGCCTTTATTTATGCCTTCGATGAGCCTTGCGTTGCATTACAACTAGAGAGCGAAAACTTGTTTATTATACGAACACCAAGCGCACTCCATATGGCTGGTTTGGGGGCCTTCATTGTTTTCTTTTACACATATTGCCATCGTGGCCCTCACTCTGCTTGGCTTCCAAAAGTAGCCATCGAACACGGGTAAGAGCCATAACTGTTGAAATTTCGGCTACAGTAACCCGATGGGACAACCTATGGAGTGTTTTCGAAGATGTACACCAAGCGAATGCAAGTGCTTAAGGTCGTTCTCAAGGTTGTCGACAGGTTGAAGCAGGTCGAATCGGTTTAGGAAATAAAAGTCAAGGGCGACAGTAGAAACTCGTTATTCTAGCGAAACTCAAACCTACCGGTACACCCTTTCAGCTCATTTGAGAGAACCCGATTGGCATCTTACCGCTGCTTCGTTATCGGCAACCAAGTTCGCTGACCACGTTACATAAGAGGTGGACGGTGGGTGAGTGTTCAGCCATAGCGAGGACAGCTCTGAGTTGCATAATCGGGGACGGCCTGATAACGATAGGATAGGTGGATAATTGTTCCCAGAGCGAACACCGTTTAGCCCACGCCATTGCATGTATGTACTCCGTACTCTGTTCTGAAACTCGTTGCAAGTCGTGTCATCGAGAGGCTGAGCACGCCGGGACTCATTTTCCCTCCGCAAAGGCATTCGGATTTAGATTATACTGTATTCTATCATAGCTTTTGTGTGGATGGTGTTGGCTGAACTCCCCACCCGGACATGTGATATTCTCGCTAATCGGTGAATCGTGGCTGACATCGCCAAACAGGAAATAGGAAATGCCACGGAGTACTCCGTACTGTCACTCACTCACTCTTGGTCTGAGAAGCGCATGACGACCCAGAGCATTGCCTCGGTAGAAGAGCAAACTTATAGGACGAGTAAAATCGAAGTCCCAGAAACGCCACAATCTTAGGCATTCCCCACCATCGTTGAACCTCGATCACCAATTTGTTTCTACATTAATGCCGCCGCCTTCCTCATCGACGATGCCATGTAAAATCAATGCCTGGGCTGGTCATATATATGCCCATAACAGTCACATAGAACGCTCACTCAATAGCACTTCCTATACATATTTTAAACGCCATCACTCCTTTTCCCATACAAGGTAATTAATTACTGGAAGGGAGTGAAATGTTTTCGAGTGAAGATTGGAGAAGTGAAAGGATTCAGGGTCACTGCACTAGCGCTGATATAGGCTTAGCCGGAAGCGCTATCACTGAGGGGCACATCAACCTGAAAAACTTCCCTCACCTCCCACTTTTCTACAACAACAACAATCCATTCAGACAACCCAAATCCATCTTGATCTTTTCCCGATCAGACTCTCAAGCGCAACCTTTGCTGCGCTCCCTCATCCGACATACTACTAACGACAGCAACACCGAAAAACCTTGAGATGTTCGTCCGCTGCTCTTCCAATGACTCTGAATCTGATCTGCCCACCATTCCTTGCTCCCGTCCGCGAGACATGTATCACATCGATGTTTCCGTGTTCTGTGTTCTGCTGCGTACCTGTTCTTACTCTCAAGCCGACGAGCGCGTGTTTGGTGTGAGAGATTTGAGATTGAGTGATATGATAGTCCGATAAAACTGAACCAACCGACAATCCACCATGTCCAAGCTATTTATTGGGTGAGTCGTTGACCTTCGTGCTCGCTTCTTCTCTCAGACGTTAACTAGAGAGCAGTGGCCTTGCATGGCACACCGACGATAGCGCTCTGCGTGCCAAGTTTGAAGAGTTTGGCCAAGTGGAAGAAGCAGTAAGTTTGTTCGAGTCGCCCGCGCTACAGCAATATCTCAATATTCATATCACAGATTGTTGTGAAAGATCGCGACACTGGTCGTAGCCGTGGTTTCGGTTTCGTCCGCTACGGTCAAGACTCTGACGCCGACGCCGCAATTTCCGCCATGAATAACGTCGAGTGAGTCCAACACTAAAACCCACTAACACGACAAATGCACAAAGGCTAATTGATAAGATTCGATGGTCGTACCATCCGTGTTGATAAGGCTTCTGAGCGTGGCGGCGGCGGCGGTGGCGGTGGAGGTAGCTACGGTGGAGGCCGCGGAGGCGGAGGATATGGTGGCGGTCGTGGTGGTGGAGGGTATGGTGGAGGCGGTGGTAGTTATGGTATGCATGGTTGTATCTCTGAGCTTACATGTGCTGATTTGTTTAGGCGGAGGCGGTGGTTACGATCAGGGTCGCTCCGGCGGCGGTGGAGGTAAGAATCCACTCCCTTTACGTGCTCTTGTCTTATCATAACATGCTTTGCAGGCTACAACGGCGGCGGCGGAGGTCAACACTACTCCGGAGGCGGTCAATCCTACGGCGGCGGAAGTGGTTATGACAGCCAGCAAGGCGGTGGCGGCGGCGGTGGCCGCTGGTAGACTGTCATATTACGACCATCCGACATAGCCTGCATCTGTACGCACCTACACCAAGGGACGGCATGACAGACAGTAAAAGCAGATACCTTTGATGGACAGCGGTGGATGAAAGACGATGTACGAAAATGGGTTGGCAACTGCAGTTTCCTGATTTCACTTCGAGGATGTATTAACATCTCTTGGGTTTACACCATGGGCCTGCAGGCCCGACCATTTCTGATGTCAGACCCGGGAAGTCGCTGTCTACCTTGGCGATCTCATGCATAGACGCAGGCATGGAGGATATTTCTTTACTTGTCATACCCGCTCCATCCTTGCTCCTTTTCTCCTAAGCACACCAATATCCTCCATAAAAGCACCTACTGCACTGTCTCCTTGTTATGACCTTCCTGGCTCAAGCTTGCAGCTCTTCACCGACCAAGCAAGGACAAAGGATTCCACCCACGTCCGAAGATAGCGTTTGAGCCAGCCCCTTGAGATAGCGTCCGATCCACAAAGTTACTTCAGTCAGATATTCGAGAATTAGATCAAGAGCTCTTTATTGTGTTGGCTCTCTCGGTCTCTTCTTGTTCGTGACTGACCGCGCCATTTGTGACCCTCAGCATCTCACTTTCAACAGCGATTTCCGCTACCTCTGCGTCAGCGTCGCCAGTGCCCACAGAAGCCTTGCCCTTCGACTCCCTCGCTGCCAAAGCCCTGATCCTTCTAGCCAAATCCTTCACATGCTTGTCCCCACTTTCCTTCCCTAGCCCCTCTAAGGCCACTTCTAGCATGAACAAATACTCGCTGTTCTCCCCACTCGGCCCTCTACTCCTCCAGATATGCTTCGCCAACTGGTCTGGCTCCTGCACTCCCACGAATTGCGGGTTGTTCGGCAAACCAATGTAGACCAGACACTGTATCGCCGGTTGCGAAGGGTTGGCAGGGTGAAAGCTAGTATACTGGATGCTATAGCCATTGACCTCGCGGATGTCGAGATAGGCCCTCACGTCCGCAACATAGGCTGAAGGAATATGGTAGGCGGCACCCCAAACTCTAGAGGGCGAGATATGGTACTGTGAAAATGGCACGTCGTCAGGTCATACCGCCGTTACCCACTGAAGCAGACGCTCGAGAGAGAGCTCACACCTCATCACCCAAACTCTCCCAGAAGCCCCATTCAATGAGCGTCACAACACGCCCCGGAGCTTCGGGCGTTCCACGGTGGTCCTCGCTGTCTCACCCAAACCCATCAGAAACAATTGCCCACGTTCTCCAAAAGCCATTCGACAAACCTCGCCTGCCAAAACCGCCGCACATAGCCTTCTATATAACCCGGCTCGCGGCGATCTGACCTTCTCGGAACATGAGTCAGCCGCCGCGGTTGCACAACAGCAGTCTATAGGAAGGGAAGGATACCGAAATGGGGCGGGGGCTTCCAGATGAGGCTTCTACAGAAAATGGGGGGTCTGGTCAGAATTGGGGGCTATTGAGAGGGGGACACGGCGCACCCATAGCCGAAGAGCCAGAAACGCTCATTGGGAGGGTTTGAGGAGTTAGCCATGATGGTGGCCCTCGGTGGGTGGCTTCGGAGGGCAGGACAATGGGTGAGAATATTCGGCCGCTGGAGAGCCTGGGCCCTTCAAGACGTCAGTCTGCAGCTCGTAGGGCTCGGCGTTCTCGCGCCTACAGTTGTCGATGCGACGACTATCACAGCTGGACACAAAAGGTACTCCACCAAAAGTCCCAGATAGTGCGGGAGGCTCTGCTCATGCATGTCTTGGCTTATATCTGTGTTTTTAAGGCTACTGGATATACACATAACTCTTGCACTTCGTAGCATCCAGATATACTATATTAGCCTGCGACTGCGAGTTCGCGCTTTTGGTTCATGTATCTCTGACTTTCGCTTTCTCTGTCTTCTACACCGTTATGCATTCTCCCGATTGTTCATCTAATATTGTTCCGGAGAGGAAGAGCCGCAGAAAATTTCCGGCTAAATTTCCAATCTATTGCCGCTCAGTTCTTCAAAAAGCATGATATGCAACGTGAGTCGGCGGTTCACGAGAGCGACGGCATTAAGAACAAATCGCAGCCTGCGACGGGGCGATGGATTGAAAAATTGATTGCCATGGAAGAGATGCTGTCGGTTGGACGGGGTGAACACCCGTGGACAGCTGCTCGTTGCGCAGGAAGCGTACAAGCATATGTCTATTGGGGAACGCTTGGTACTTATGAGCAGTATCAGCAGTATCAGCGCCTAGGCAAAGGGCGTTCCTGAGCACACTCCCTATCCGGGCAGCAAGGCGGCTCTGGAGGCGTTTGCTCGCTGTCTTGCGGTTGGTGGGCCCTCTTAACAGAGGCATCAGCGGATCTGGCATGTTCCTTTGTCAATGCTAACACCAATTATGCCCAGGCTTTGGTCAAGTACGCATGACCGTGAACGCCATTGCTCCAGGAGGCACCAAAACAGACATGTATATCGAAGCAGTGCGGAAGTACATTCTAGGCGAGGCATCCATGACCGACAAGGAAATCGATGGAGTAAGCTATAATTTGAGGTGTGGTCAACAATATGTCTGCTGACTTCGTTCTCGAGGCTGCGGCGAACATCAACCTTCTGGGCATTATGGTATGCTACATGATGTGGCCCGAGTCGTAGCCTTCTTGTGCAGTGAGGATCGAGGGTGAGTAAACGGACAACACTTTCACTCGGTGGTGGTGGTGCTTTCTGAACTGATCAGGGTGGGATACTTTCCTCGCTCTCTTACGATGAATGATACTGCCATCAATTACAACAATGTTGGCTTCATAAGTATATGGCGCTGCAAACTGCAGATTGCATATGAACGCTACGATCTAGCCGGAGAAGACAGATTCGATGAAGTTCATGATCGACGTTCCTATTTTCGTTGGCTGGATCTGTCCTCAGAGAGAAGATAGCAACTCTGAGACGCTCACAAGCAGGATAGCAGTGCCTCTCTGCATTGCCGCAGTAAGAATGAATAGTAGTTCAACGCAATGGAGATACACTCCCGTAATGGACCTCGAGTTTTAGACGCTGAACAACAAAATCCACAAATGCCAACCCCAAACCTCACAGCCACCAACATAAAACCATCAAGACGAACGAAAGAATACTGTCGCTAGCAAATACGCCAAATACCTAATAGTGGTTTTGGCTTACTCTTTGGAGCCGATCTCGCAATTGTCGGCTGACCTGCGGGCTTCCTCTAACATATCCTTCTAGTTCTTTGCGTCCGCTCTGTATGTATCGATCTCCTGATCTTTAGCAGCCAACGCGTTCTGCACCATAGCCGCTTTCTCCCCAGTAGTTGGAGCTTGACCCATTCGGAGATATAACCATGGACCAGTAGCCTCTCATCCCTTTTTAAATCTCACACATTGGCAACCCAATGTTCGGAGAATTCTCTTTCACCAGCCATCCTCTCCAATTTAGCTTGATGTTCTCGTCTTTCTCACTAATAAGGGCTTCGTATAGGTATTGCAATGCTCCGGCAGAGGGAAACCACACAACAATCAAGCCAAGATACGTACAGACATTCATGGCAAGCACCACAAGAACACATATTACGGCCTCAATGTTGATTCGTTCCCTTGGTGGATAGACTCGACTGTGGTCCAGTAATAGTTATTCAACGAATACCAGGTCCACATGATGTCTCTTACTGTAGCGACTGCAGCCATATGCGCTATAGATGACTTGAATGCAGAAGCGGCGCTCTCGTGCATAGTATGGAGATGTTCTGATGAGCGCGGTGCTGTATCTTTCCTGGCGGTAGGAAAAGAAATCTTTGTAACTGAGCCTCGCAGTCCAGACCAGAATGGCCAGTGATTAAAGCCCAGTGGTCCAGTTTGGCGTTTGCGCTCCAATCCACATCAGGGCCGATCCTCCGCTCCCAAGGGTGGACAATTGGTTAAAGCACGGCCATACAAAATGCGTGAGGGCGCAGGCGGCAGTGAGAATGGTCAATCCCAGGTACTGATTTCGCTTGGTCGAAGAATATTTGTCGACAAGGCTGGTCGAGGAATACATGATTGCCTTAATGGTAAATGACGGACGAAATACTGAAATGTTCGACTATAGAAGAATGGATACATTGAAAGGTGGAAAGATGATTAGAGGTTGTTATGGTTTCCAAAAAAAAAAATCTAATGCAGAAATCGAGCTTTGGCTCTGGTGAAAGCTGAGAGCTGAAAGACTGGGGTGTTCGGAGGAAAAGAACCTTTGTCAAGTACTGGAAGTTGCTACGCAACAAGACCTAGGAGAGGCAGCTGCAATGAAGCCAAAGTCAGATTGCGGCAGCCACAACCCGTTCCTTGACTGAAAGAGCCGGACGTCAGGCTACTTTATTGAAGAAATTGCGAAGATCTTAGAAGCTTGATGTGCTTGCATTCAGACCACCGAATACGTTCTCAACCAAGAAGAGAGAACTCTCCTTGTCATAGACGGTCAAAAAATATAACAGGAGGCATCATACCTTCTGTGCACTCATGGATATATATGTTTCTCTTTTAAAATAAGGTGGGACAACTAGAGTGGAAGTCACGAATTGTAATCAGCTACTCTCACATCAATGTTCATCTATCTATCGACATGGAGAAACGTATGAGCCTATCAAATATGCTGATAGTTTAAAGCCGGCTGCGACAGAATGTTCAGAGTAGAAATTGCACACAGGCAAATGTCAACAAAAGGAAGCGCAGGCCTCTGCAAGCATTTGAGAGCGAAATCAAGAGCAGACCTGAAATGGAAACATAGCTGCGACAGTAATGAACCCATAAGCTTTTCTGATGCTAAAGGATGTCGAACCCGATAGTTTGTGATATAGATATGATGAAGCCTGAACGGCTTACCCTAACCAATTTACATTGCCGTGATTGCCTTATTCGACGAAGGATCGATACAAGCGAACACTTAGTAAGCTTCTATACGGCACGTACAGCATGAAATCGAGGGAGGAAGATAAAAGAGTCTGAAAGAGGAGGAAGAATGAAGCGGATGACTAGACCATGAAGCAAACAAAAACGCCCGCCTTGACTCACTTCAGCCACTCACTTCAGCCGCTGGACAACGAAGCGTGGTGGGGGCGACCATCTCCTCTGTTGCTCTCAGAAAGCAACAATTCGTCAAGCCTCGTATGATTATTGATCATTATATAACCAGAGCAATTCTGTCCTCGAGAAATTGAAAAGTATGGCATACAACAGCGGCTACAACCCAGATGCACTTCCGGCGTAAGTACAATCCCTCCATATCAACAGTCCCAACTCGATCGAGGAAGAGTACTGACGAGGTGTTCCAGGCATGCTGAACCAGAACAGGTATATTTCCGGGTCTATAAGCACCCGAGCGACGTTCTATGCTAAAGATGTATCTAGGCGGCACAGATCCTCTCCTCCCAGCAGCAGCGGCGAACATCTGCCCCTCGCCCACCTCCGGCTGTCAATACAACGCAACCCTACAGTGCTCAGACTGCCTACCAAACCAAGCCTCAATCAAGCCCACAAGCCTACAATTCTCCGCAGCCAAATTCGTATCAGAACCCCTCGTCTCAGAATCTATACCAGAACCCTCCACCTCGAAACATTTATCAGAACAAGCCGCAACCCCCCACCCCTCAGCAATTACACCCTCAATCCCTAAACCTCCCTCCCAGTAACGGCCCCTCTTCAAACTACAACTACGGCGTCGCATCCCCACCACCCAATAGCTACGGCTCTCCTCCACCGCAAAACTACGGCTTCGGTCCTCCTCCCCAACGACATCATGGGCGCTCCCCTCCTCTCTCCCGTCCTCCCCCAACGCCCGCCCCAGGCCCTCAAAATGGCTCCGACGCTTCCTTGTTTCCACTCTTTAAAGCAGTGGATAAGACCGGGACAGGGCAGCTTGGGGAAAGAGAATTGGGGAATGCGCTGGTGAATGGGGATTATACCCATTTTGACCCGCATACGGTCAAGATGATGATTAGGATGTTTGATGTAGATAAGAGTGGGACGATTGGGTTTGATGAATTTTGGTATTTGCCCCTTTTGTTAAGTCCAACAACCGCAACATCCACTGACATTTCCCCCTCAAAGCGGTCTCTGGGGTTTCCTAGCCGCCTGGCGCCAACTCTTCGACCGCTTCGACGAAGACCACTCTGGCACCATCAGCATCGACGAATACACCAAAGCCCTCGTCGCCTTTGGCTACCGCCTCAGCGGCACCTTTGTGTCACTGCTGTACAGAACCTATGACAAGGGAGGCAGGAACGAAATGAGTTTCGATCTGTTCGTGCAAAGCTGTATTATACTGAAGCGGATGACGGATGTATTTAAGAGGTATGACGACGACCGGGATGGATTTATTACGCTGAGTTTTGAGGAGTTCTTGACTGGTAAGTTTCCCCCTCTTTTTTTCCTCTTGGATTGGGAAGAGGGGTTTGGCTGAATTGGATAACAGAGATATTGCGGCAGCGATGAGGTTGTGTATGTAACTGCAGGATTTGGAGAATGTACAGAGGTTTGGATTCGGGTGGCTTTCTGCATTTAGCCAAGGCGCAGGTAAAAAGATTAAGTCGTAGGCAGTTGGATTTTCAAAGGGACTTTGACACCCTTACCACACGCTCCAAAGATTTCCCAACCGAGCTGCTGTGAACCACTTTTCTTGACGCAACATATCAAACACCGATCATTCTTCTCAAAGTACCTTTCTCACATCCCACAACCTTCCCACCTCTTTTTTTTCCTTCCCAGCACAAGCAAAAGCTACTTCCCTTATAGTTCCTAAGCGACCGTTCTACATAGCCCTCGAGTCTGATGCTGGAAGATCAATCTAAACAAAAGAGAGAAATGAGTTCAGGAAGGATATGAGAATTGAATGGAAGCTTCGGGCGGGGTATTGCTATCGTTACTATGTAGTACGTAGCTATTAAAGCACTGATACCATCATCTATCCTCTCTCTACGGATACCTTCCTTCCTTTCTCCAACCCCCCCTCCCCTTTCTCCACCCCCCCGATCCCGCACCCCCCAGCCATCAACCTACCGAGAGTTACCGAGTTTACTGGCATATATATATATATATATAGAGCTTTTACTTTATCGAAAATACTGGCTGGTTGCTGGAAAAATAGATTTTTGCAAAAGCATGGGTATCTATGTACTGTACGTAGATACGGGGGTTGCGGAGGGTTTGAGAGATGCTTGTTTATAACATATGATAGATGGGGGAAAGGAAACACTTGGATTCCAGCAGGCCCAGGAAAAAAAAGAAAAAAAAGCGACAGATCATTTCATTAAAGGCACTGAATTTTCGCTGTTGCAAATACCCCTTGCTGTACACCGCGGCCCAGTGGGAATAGAAGTCACTTGGTTGCTGGGGTGGAGATGGGGGGGTTGAATGAATCAGAAGGGGACGTGCTTGGTTTTAGGGGGGGGGGGGAGGGGGGGTTCGAGATATATGGGGGGTTTTTCGTTGGTGGAGTTCTAGATGTTGGGGGTCTGGGGATATATTGCGTGGTCTGGGTTGTTCTTGTGCGAATCAGTGAGGCTGGGGGGTTTTCGGTAGGAATCATGATGAGGTCAATCAATTGTTTGTGTGCCATCGTGTATGACCGATCAAAGCCAGCCCATGTATAGAGCCAGCCTACTTTGTTGAACCAGCCACCTCCGTTGGAAATTTTCAACCCCCAGTTTTTCGCCCCGTCCCAAATGCTCCCATACCGACATTGTGCCGCTCATATGTTACCTTGCTAGCTATGCCCGAGTAGAGTATCGATGAATTGAGAAGAGAAATGCAAACAGCAAATAGTCACTATCCACAGCCCTGTCCTTTTTATACCTCATCACCTGGTCCTATAACCTTTTCTCCACTGGGGCCTGGAATTGGGTTCCCATTCAACACTTGCTGCCCACTCATCCGCTTATTCTCTCTCTTCAGCCTGTCCTCGCTTTTGCGCTCCATACGCGCCTTCTCCTGCTCCACCAACCCAGTCTTCTGCACCTCGTGGTTCTTGCTGAGCGTCTGCCGGCCGATTGCTAGACTGACCGCCAGACCTAGCGCCGCAATGCACACGTAGAAGATCCACATGGTCATCAAGCTGGAAGTGTATGCGGCGGTGGCCACAGCCTTTTGTTGTGGAGGAAGCTGCGCGACGACACCGGTGGCAGCGCCCGCGCTTCCGCCACCGAGTGCTTGTGAGATTTGTGGGCCGAGGGCGGCGCGCAGGGTGGCTTCGCGTTTGGCCATGCCATTTTGGAAGATGACGCCGCCAATAACAACGGAGATGGAGGTGGAGAGGTTGCGGATGAAACCAAAGGTGGCGGTTGCGGTGGCAATATCTTTTGGTTCGACAAGGGTTTGGAGAGCAATGAGCGGGGCTTGGAAATTAGGGCCGACACCAATGCCGGCGATGAGTTGGAAGATGATGACGCGAGCCCAGGTTTCGTGGTTAGGGAGGTCGATGAAGAGGCCGAAGCCGAGGGTCATGAAGAACATGCCGAACCAGATGGGCGGGAGGTACTGTCCTGTCTTTTTGATGAAAATGCCGACGACCATGGAGGTTAAAGAGAGGGTGATGATGAAGGGGAAGAGGTAGACTCCTGACAAGATCGGGGTGGCGCTGAAGACGGCTTGGAAGTAGAGAGGGAGGAAGTAAGCCCCGGAGATGAAGACAGTTCCATGACAGGCACAGACCATGAGAGCAGCAATGTTGGAGCGGTATTTGAAAAGACGGAGGGGCATGACAGGGTGTGCGGCGAGCTTCCATTCGTTAAGGAAGAAGAGGCCAATGGTGACAATGCCGAATATTAGGAGACAGATTACGGGGGCGGATTTCCAGGGGTAGTTGACACCGCCATATTCGAGGCCTAGGAGGAACATGACAGTCCCGCCGACTATGAGAACAGATCCAAGCCAGTCGATGGCTTTGAGGCCGGCTAATAGAGCGGTTTTGGGTGTTTCAATATCAAGGAAGAACAATATGATAACGAATGCAAGGGCGTCAAAGGGGACTATGAGTAACATATTAGCCAAAGAATGCTAAGTCAGGAAATAAAGAGGATGCATACGGTTGATGTAAAAGCACCATCGCCACGAGACCTTTTCTGTGAAAACACCGCCCAATACTGGGCCGAGAGCGCTCGCAATTCCCCAAACCCCCCCAATCACGCCAAAGTACTTGCCACGCTCTCTGTAAAACATATCAACAAACGTCCATTATGTTCTGAATAGGAGAAAAGGTCAAGAGATACGCACCTCATACTAAACAAATCACTGATGCAGATATTGGCCAATATGATCAAGCCACCACCGCCGATTCCTTGAATAACTCTCGCAGCAATCAACATCTTGATACTGATACTCAGAGCAGCTATCAAAGATCCAGCAAAAAAAACGATATTGGCCAATAATATGATGGGCTTTCGACCCCAGATATCGCTGAATTTCCCCCATGTTGGCGTTGATGCTGCTGCTGCCAGAAGGTAGGCTGATCCAATCCATGTATAGTCGGCTTGTGAGGCTGCGAAATGGGCGGTTATTGTAGGTAGGGCGGTAGTGACGATAGTCTGCCTTGATCAATAAGGAATTCATCGGTGCAAACATGACGGTGGACTTACAGTGTCAATGGCGGCAAGGAAGACAGCAATCTGCCGAGAATCTATGAGAATTCTGCTATCCGTCTCGGATGGTCAGGATGTAGATAACTCACGCAAAGTGATGCCATAATAAGCACGATCTTCAATTTACTTCGCGGTGGCGCCTGTGGTTCATCCTTCCTCGGCTCCGCAACGACATCGGACGAATTTGACGGTGGGGTAGGTATGCCATTGGCCTGCTTCTCATTGTTGAGGTTTGCATTCTCTGAGTTGACATTTGCGACATGTGGGTTCCCATCTGCGCCAGGGCCAGCCTCCGCCACTGCTTCCATCTTTTGCGCCTGAGACGGTTCTTCTTCGAGGTTCGTAATAGCGTAAACTCCAGATAATTAACAGACACACGGCGAGCTGTATACAACAAAACACCTAGAGAATGAGAAGAAGTGGCTGCGACGAGGAAGAGGGAATAAATTCCCAGTAATGATTGATCGGTAAGCGTGTAAAGTGTATATTATTGGGGGTAAGGTAAGGTAGCCATTATATCTCGGGGTTTCGGGTTTAAGAAAAACCATCATCCGAGTAACCGTCATAGAGATCTAGTCCGGAAAGCTTAATTGCTTGTATTCCGTACCTTTTTTAGGGTTCAGGACCTCACATGATACGTTGGTCTGGCTTACGGAGGTGGGTCAATGTGGAATCCTGGGCCTCGTATACGAAATACTCCGAATGTCCGCATAAGGAGTGCGTACATTTTATATCTCACCGTCTTTGTCCCTGGCCTATCATGGGCAAAGGTGTTATCGGCTTTTAGACCTTCGGAATCAAGAATACAAGGTTGAAAAGCCCTGGTTCAGGTTGCAGAACTCAGTACGGAGCAAGTACTCATCCTCGAATCACTCGCGTGGGCATGGCTTCTCTCGTTCAAGTCTTCGTAGTTCCCTATATATCTACGGCTATCTTCCAAACGAACATGTCAAAGCTCATGCAATAATACACCGCTTAGCGAGCGTGAGAGGGTATCAGCCTTGCAAACATAATCATCATCTGAAGCCAACCTTGCTGAAATGAAGTCCCCAAGCCGCCAGCCCCAGATATATCTACCCAAGAATCGAACAGCCCCAGATATATCTACCCGAGAATCGAACACCGTCACGTCTTCACCCGCTTTAAATTCCCCCCTGGCTCCTGCCCGTCACCTTCTGGGCTCTTTCTCTTCCGCTCCCCATCTTCGTCTCTTAAGAAACTTGGTCCATTGCTCATTACCGGCGTCTGAAAATTCAGTGGGCTCGGAAGCAAATTGCTTTCGCCCCCTTGTCGACCAAAGCCCCATTCGGGGTAGAACGATGAAGGTGAAGGAAGCAGTCCATCCGCCACGAACCGTGACGGTAGCGCCGAAATAGGCGTTTCGATGTTGTTGTTACCGTAAACTTGACTGTTGGGGTTTCCGTTGTTCATTGGAGGATGAGGTCGAGCAAAAGGGTTGGGAGGCCCCTGCGCACCAGCACTCAAGATAGCACTAGCGCTTGGCGACGGGGGTGGCAAGACAACGCCCGAAGAGTGGCTTGCTTCGGTGCTCGCTTTAGCCGGCGTATCGCCTGCAGTACCACCCGATTCCCGTGGCGAAGACTCGGCTGTAGCACTGCCGCCATCAGATTGCTCGCTGGGGATTTGGACCTTTAACCTTGGTCTCTTCGCTCCGACTTGTGCGCTGTTGGTGCGGGAGGGAGGTGGAAACTCCCCAGGTATTGCAGATGGTTGGTTTCTTTGGGATATTGAGGGCACTCTCTGTGGTCTTGGCGGTGGTGGTGTAGGTGCAGATGCCTGCTTTCGCTCAATGGTCCCTACATCGACCGATTGAGATCGATGGTCTTTATCCTTTTCGCTTTTAATGTCGCTACCGATTTCGTTCTTGGTCGTCCCAATGCCCCAATGTTGGGCCAGCAACGACCGACTGTCGTCGATAGGAGTGAAGATGCTCCGAGATTTGGCTGGGGCGGGTTTCGGGATTCGGTTTGGTTGATTTTCTTCAGGACGCTGCTCGCGCTCTGGTTGCGGTGGAGATGCTGTTGGTTGCTGTGGCTGCGGACGCTCTTGTGGGGGGAAAGCTGGTGGCATTGACTGCCGCCTCTGCTCCTGCATGAAAGCCTGCTGCACTTGAGGATGCTGTGGAGGCGGTGGTGGCGGCTGCTGTTGATGCGGCTGAGATTGAGGGTAATATTGGGGCTGCGGGCCTGGCTGTTGCCCATGATGGGGTGCAACCGGCATACCATGAGCCGCATGAGGATTGTAGATTGGTGGGTTGGGCATGTAAGCATACCCATTAGGACCCTGAGGCGCCTGGCTTCCTTGTTGCAGGTGTGAGGGACCAAGGTTCGAGCTTGGACGTCGTACAGCATTTCTTGATGCTGGACGGGAGCCCATCTGCGGTTGTGGTGTGTGTTGTCGATGATGGAAAGGAACACCATTTGACAGTGGTGGGGATGCAGAAGGCGCTTGTCTTATATGCCCGAAATTGTGCTGTTGCTGTTCTTGTAAGTGTGGAGGAAGTGCATGTTCTGGAAGACCGTGTTCTTGTGGAAGTTGATCTTCAAGTGGAGGGGTGCCCATATCATCGTCATCGTCGTCCTCCATATTCCCTCGCCCGTTGAAATCCGCAGGTCCTTTGTGCTCATGCGCTCCTCCATACTGCGAAAGGTTAGCCTCCAACCACATGTCGGAACAAACATTGAAGACGTACGTATTGAAACCGTCCGATTGTCTCGTTTATATCGCCAGAAGAAAACTCGTAAAGTTTTTTATTGTGGCCAAAGATGATGACTGCCACGTCGACAGAGCAGAGGACAGAAAGCTCATGCGCCTTCTTGAAAAGACCGCCTTTACGCTTGAGGAATGTACTACCAGAAGTAATCAGTAACTGTCTAGTAGTCGTTCACCAAGTAGCTGCGATGCGCGTCATGACGTGATCCCCTGGTCGCCATCAACCACCAGCGATGACCACAAGGCCGGGGCACCGAGATTTCGCTGCAATAGCTCAATCCACTTACACCGAGCGGTTCCTGTCATCCTTGATCGCCTTGATCTCGATCTTGCGCCTGCCCATGTTTGCGACAAACTGAGGCTAAGTGGAAGTGGTGGATGCACTTCGCGGACTCGACTTGAGGGGTGGGAAAGACCCAAAGAGGCTGAAACGGTTTGACCCGCTCAGACAATCGGTATGAGTCCGACGCAGTGGGGTCGCGATTCTGCAGTTCAGATCGATCTTAATAATAATAACGACAGAGGACTGAAGCTCAACCATATATCTCGACCCCAGCATGTACAAAGAGACAGCGTGGGTCGGTTGGTGGGTTGACGTGCAGTGGGTTGTTCTAATTATAAAAGGAGTGCGCCGAGTGCGAACTGGCAGGCTCTCTGGGTGCAGGCTCGGGGGGGGGGTGGGGACTGGGGAGAGGAATTTGACCTCCTTTGGATTGTTTGGACTAGTATTTAGTCGGAGAAACCAACAAGAGATATGTAAAAATAGCACTCGAAAGAGGGCGATTTAACTCTTTAGGATGCCTGATCTCGCGGTTTGATCCAATCACAGCACGCGAGCGGTTAGGAAAGATGGCTAATTAGCTTGTTTCAATCATGGTAATCCGTACTACTTGGAGTTACTTTATGTGTCGGGCTCACCCCTTGGGTAGAGTCTTATGGTTCAGTCACGATAAATATGATGTGTGCATACAGTAGTAGTACATACATCCGTACTGCACTGTTGATCATATTCAAAACAGTCAATGTTTCCCTCAATACTGCCAAAAGCCATGTCTAGATGTAGTCGCCTTGTCGCAACAACAAGCTACCGGAGATGGGACTGCTTTGATACATGTACTTCCACAGAGGGTCAGACACCATTCTCCGCAAGCCTTGTGTGGGTTTGAATTTTGACAAGGCACAGCCGAGACTACTTCATAAAGTCCTCCCATATTTGACGTTTGAGGGAGCATTGGGGGGGTTGAAAACCCGGGCCTACAGATAAATACCAGTGACTGGGAGGTCACACCCTTGGTTTTCGGGAGAATCGTCTCCTCCATGCGGTCACGCATAACATCCCACAGTGGTTTCCTACCATCAGGTAAGGTATACTGATCACAACTACATACCGACCTTACCTGATCTCCAATGTGGCGAGGATTAAGGGTCAGAAATGCTGGGGCAAAATGCGGCTCTTTTTGAAACCAAACCCTAATCACTAGTGCCGTTGATTGTCTATTTTTGGCTCCCACGTTGACTCCACAGTCCGTCAGCAGCAAGGGACCCGAGCAGGGCGAGCAGTGAGGATGGGTCCTCCACTGCACTGCCGGGCTCAAACAACCTAAAGGCTGAAGTGGAGTTTGTTCGAAGATCCTGCCCGATTGGACTCTCTTCAGGCCGACTACTTCTCTCATTAATTGGCTCAACCTCCAGCAGGCTGTGATCTACATGTCTAAATCGCACCAGGAGCGTAAGGATCGAATTCTAACATTGGCATGCAGCCGAGAGGCAATGAGGTTGCTCGAAGTCCTAAATCCCGTAATTCAAAGTCTTCTCATTGTTGCCCCCTCAAATAACCATCAGCGACTATCTACAGCTACGTTCCGGTAGAAGGCTGAAAATACTATTCTTGCCCAGGGTTTGCTTCTCGTCGTCATCTAAAATGTACGCTGTCCGTCAGTCTACCATTTACGTCTTCTGTGCATCATGGCCCCAATTTTTCAACGACTTATGGCTTTTGCTGTTCGTATCTTGTTTAGCCTTCTCTTCTTGGGCGAGATGACGCTTGCAATACTTCGTAACAGTCAGTACGAGAGTCTATGAGGACAAGGTAGACAGAGGTACACAGTCTTACCGAAACAACCTTTCTCATGCGGCCAAGGTCTTCCTCGTCATACTTCTCCGGACCTTTGCTTGAATTCTTCTTCAAAATCTCGATGGTTTTTTGTCCACAGCTCTGCATGCTTAGAGAGGACTTGTGAGGGGCTTACAGTAAGCTAAAAGCGATACCTTTCGTGGCCGATGGTTTCATCGGATCCATCCCCCTTCGACCAACCTGAACATGACACCGCAAGAGCTAGAAGTTTGGCTCAAGGAGGAGCAATCTCAAGGTGCACAAGCTCATTGAACTCTCTACACAGCTTTAGTAACATACATCTTTTACTTGATGGGATACTGAATCCTACTCGATGACGGTCTCGTTATCTTTCACCATGATGAAATATTAAGACTGCCGAAATTGTTGTGGAGAGTCAAGCTACTAAGCAAGGTAGTTGTTACACCTCACAATGCTGTGTCAATAGATTCCTGCTTGTATTGATTGCTCAAAATCCGTAGAGAGAAGATACGAGACACTGAAGTGAAGCACAGCGCTAAATAATTGCACTGTATGACATCACCACCTCATCTTAACGAAAGCCCATAACATGCACATAAACCCGGTACCTTACTTTGGTGATTGAGGTCACATGTGGCGAAGAAGCCATCCGAGAATTGCAACATCACACAGCATTTGCCACGGCTGCAGGCCGTAATCGGTCCTCAGTCCTCACGGTCCTTGTGCTCCTATCCGTGGTTTGGTGGTGTGGTGTTGGTCCTGTCTTTGCCTCACCCCTGAAAGTAGCCCTCAAAAGGCTGCCATTGAAGAACTGCCAATGCTGCAATTGTTTTCCGTAGAGGGCCATACAGTCGTAAATGCCGTGATCCTCTGGATGTGATCCTCTGGATACCTTTTTCTTTGCCGCATCCACTCTGACTCGCATTTGAAATTGGAGTGACACCAAAGACGTTGCAAAAGACCCTGACATGTCAGGTAGCCCTAGCTCGGTTCGTGGCAGGCTTGGCGTGGGAGTACCTTGTGTGCTTGTCTCCGTACTCCCATTCATACTGGCATACTGCCACTGAACGGTTCGTCACTTTTATACTTTCGACCTTACATGCAGTTATTCGTCCATGGCGGATGGAAACTGGGGCGAGGGCATGAACTGGGAAATGAGGCAGGCGCCTTTTGGTACGAATAGGTAAAGATTTAGATGATGGCTTCCGGGGAACATGGTCGGGCCAGGGGATAACGGAGAATTTGATAGGCCGATCGTTCTAGCGGGGCGTCGCGCGCACCAATTAACCCAATTGTCATTTAGACTTCAGTACGTGTCGAGCGTGTCGTTGACGGGTACGGTAAATTGTGTATTCAGGAGTCACATAGGTACGAGTAAAGTATTAAATATGGACATCATGTGTCGCGCGTTGATGGTGATTTCGATCCAGACGCGAACTCATCACCCAGTAATCACTGTGACTCTCGGAAATCCTACTCTCAGATCTACTGCGAGAAACCCTTCTACGAGTGATATAAGTAAAGGTATCCAAGATTAGAAGATCGACGACCGATCTTCGACGCTTCGCTGGCCGACCCCCTAGAAATATTTACGCGAGACCAATAATATAATCATCTACGCCCGACCTCAATTGCGGTACCAGACGTTCAGCATATCATCTGTGCCAGCGTCTGTTCGACTTCAACCTTGTTGTTCCTCACACCCTGCCCACCAACGGGCGCTGAAGCAGCTTGCAACGCTTGAGCTGTGAAGCCCAATTGCCATAGACATCACCAAGTTCACCCACTGTATGATAACATTGGGCCTTCACCATGCCTTTCTTCTCGAAAGTCTTCAGGAGCAATAAGGATGGGTCAGGCGCGACCTCCAAATCGAAAAAGCATGCGCTACAGAATGGCGCCGTTCAGCTTCCCCCTCCAAAGCCACGCTGGGATGATGCTTGGCTACGCAAAGATGTGGAACCAGAGGAGGTTCAAGAACTTCTCAGAGGATGTACACAAGAGCTAAAGTCCAAAGGTACGCAGGAGGAAGGAACCTTGTGCAAGCATTTGTTGGATAAGCAAAGCTGAGCTAACTTGAGTTGCCGCCTCAGCTCTTGATATTCCCTTCCTACTTCTGCCTTTCAGACCAGCTTCAGATCCTAGCGCAGCACGCTCGTTCATTCGCAGTTACTTTGATGCTGATAAAGATCTACATTTTCGGGGAGAGGGCTTGGAACAAGAGCTGCGATTGACAGAGCCAATGGTAAGCATCGAGTATCAATGCGTACCACAACTCTGGCTAAGGTTTCTAGGTCCTGTGCAGCATTATGAAGTGGTGTTGGAGTAGATTAGCAGGTGGCGTCGTGACTTGGGAGGCATACGAGCTTTTTCGCATAGGAGAGCAAGGTGGGACAGAATCAAAATGTCATGGAGGGTTCAGCTGACCTCTCTCACCAGACTCGGACATGGCCCGCGACGCTTTTGCTACCTTCATACCAATCAGCGTTGAGTCGGATGCACGCACAAAGATCATCTTTGATTTCTTTGACCTCATGGCTGCAATAGCTGCGCATGGCAAGAACAATGGAATGGCCGGTCGACAGCTTTCTAGATTGGCGGGATGGTGGGCATTTGAGCAGGTCGATACTGGCAATGGTTTCGACGGAGGTTACAAGTCATGGGCAAGGTTAGTATGAAACATCACCTCATGAAAGGCTCAACTCACAACCGTGCAGAGCAGCCGATGCTACAAGTCACTTGTTCTTCGCATACCTTCGTTCGCTATCCCCGGATTCTGTTCAAGGGACAAACGGCATATCGGCTTTACCGCTTTCTTTGCAGAACCTCGTTCAAGCGACCGAGTATCCACCCGAGCAGCCAAATCTGACCGCAATATCGAAGGTGGTAATGATTGTCGATTCCGTTTCGCCCACACCCTTTGCTCTGCTACGTCGTGCCAAACATTTCGAGTATCGGGAAGATGATCAAGCGCTCCACGAATTTTCTAGCTATGAAGACCCTGTGCAGGCATTGACCGACGAATGCCGCCGAGTTCTTAAGAGCATATCTTCGACAAATCAATCGGCGGTATCTAATTCCAAGGCATCTACTAGTCTCCGTGATGCATCTTGGTCCCGATTTGAAGATATCGGTTTCGGAGGGTTGGGCGATGACTCCGATAACGAAGATACGTCCGCTCTTGGTAAAAAGCGCAATGGCCCGCACGGTTTAAGATCGGCACCCCAGTCCAAGACCCGCGACTTTGGCAGACCTACAACTCCATCCTGGGCCGATTTCCTCTCAGCTGGCTTCGTTGATGAGCCAGGAAAAGATCATCCAGCTCTATTGAGTTTGCCGCATGATAAGATGCTACCGCCTATTGACACCCGGAGAGGACAAAGCTCGCAATCGCATCGACGTCCACAACACGATGTTGAGGATCTGGAACCAGGCGAGCTTGCTAGTATCAACCTCGTCCACTTTGACGACACATTTTGGTGGGTCTGGATCAGTAGTCTGGCAGGAGAGGAACCGACAGAACGAAAGGGTGTTTTTGGGCGGTGCGCTCTGATTGAGACCAACATCCGAGGTGGGAAATGGCTTGTGTTAGAGGAGATGGTCAAAGGCGCTGCACCAGAGCCGGAAATGGGTGCTTACATTGCGGAGAAGAAGAGTCGATTCGGGTTCACCAAGAAGGGCCGACTTACTAGGACAAAACCCACGTCGAAGAAGGCTTCCCCTACGCCGAAGCCAGAGCTTTATCCCCGGAGTAACCAACAGTCCCCAACAAGCAAAACTAGCATTGGTAACGATCAGCACGCGCGGATCCAGGCAGCGGCGGCAGTGTTACAGCAGAAGCACCGAGACCAAAATAGTACCGATCGGAAAAGAGGCAGAAATGGAGATGCAGCTTCGACAAAGACGAACAGTGTCTTCACTCTGCAACCGGTCATTATGAGCGAAGCAGCCCCAGCTATGAAATGGGCGAATAGCTACGATAAGAACGCTGTTCGAGCTGCTTACTTGGGAACTGATTTCACGGGGAGAGGCCAACCTACCCATTTCGGCTCGAATGGGTTGAGCAATATTTCAAGTACGAATGGTTCTATTACGCCTGTAGCTCGGAAAGAGCATCTACAAAAAACGGAGTCTTACGGTTTCCCCAGACAAGATTCTGCGGACAAGGAAAATCTTCCCCCGGTACCTGACAAACCGGAGCCTCCTTTACCGCCAGAGCCGGAAACCCAACCAAGACACGAACAGCAGACACCATTACCGCCCCCTGCTCCTTTGCCAGCGGTACCTTTCAAAGATCTGCACCCTGCTAATCGGGCCGTTGTCGAAGCAGCTCAAGTCCCTCTACCGGCGGCAACGCCTTGGGAAAAGCCTCGCCCTGTCGAAGTGTCCCTACCAGCAGTTACGCCGTTGGAGCAAACTCATCCGTATGAAGAGCCAACTACAACGCCTTCACAGCTTCCGCTGAGGACAGACAGCAAGCCGTTGCCTCCTGTTGAGCCTGCGCAGATGATGTCCGAGCCAATGCCAGCGCTGTCTCGAGAGCCCACAGAGCAATCGAACGGCGTTTCCTCAACGCCATTGTCACCCGAAGTAAAAAAGTCAGCCAAGAAACTCAAGAAGAGCCAAACCGGCGGTTTGAAGGGTTTCTTCGGAAGGAACAAGTCTACTCCAGTCGCGCCTGCTCTACCGCAGCCGGCAGATAGCACTGCGGTTGCAGCAGCCCGTGCCGCTTACGAAGGGCCACAGGTGAAACCGAATTACGTTGCTCCGCAGCCTCCTAAGCTAGCCCGTCGTCTTTCTGGTATGGGACGGAAGAAAGTACCACCTCCCATTCCCGTCGACACATGCGCTCCTGCTCAAGGTTTCAATGGCCCTGTAGGAAGATCCAACGAACCGTCTCCCCTTGAGCCTCCTCGCCAGTTCTACGCTAACTATGGCTCTAAAGCCAGCCTCGACCACATTGACTCAAACGAACAGCGCCAAGCCCACCGTGAATTTCAGAGCTTTGATCAAGGTCCGACGATGGACCACCCCGCCTATGTTCCTGAAGCTGAGTATGAAGGGCACTCAGGCTCCGCTACTCCACGGCAGTATGAGCCCGAACCGATACAGAGACAATACGAACAGGAGCCGACTCAAAGGCAACTCGAACGGGAGCCGATTGAGCCACCATATGAAAGCCAGCCGGTCCAGCGACAGTATCAACACGACGATATATCTGAGGTGTCAGAGGAGGACCGACCCACGACACCACCACAAGATCGCTGGGCACAGATTAGGAAAAATGCCGCTGAGCGCGCTGCGAAGCAGGGTCAGAATGGGGAAAAGACTGATGAAACAGAGGAGGATACGAGTGGCGAAGAGAGTAAGTCGTTGTATCCTCATGCCTAGTCTAGACTAAACTTTTTTCAGCAATCGAATCGCGAGTCGCCCGCATCAAAGCCAGAGTCGCAGAATTGACGGGCAACATGGACGGCGCTCGCACATGATCGAAGTGCTATCCAAGACCTACCAATTTTCTATGTTTGCATTTCTGGTTTCCGATTCTTCTAGATACCCCCTGTTCCAGGCAAACGTGCAGATTGATACCATTTCGCGCGCGCTGTATTTTGCGAGCTGTACACATGTTTTCAGGTTCCCTTGACGAGCTGGCCGACCACGCAGGGGGTTGCAGATAGGTGTGATGAACTGTAAGGAGGGATGTAATTATGGTATTTGCGCTGTTGCTAGCGAGAAGAAGTTCTGGTGGTCTGTTTTATAGAGGATACGTAGTGGCCGAACATAGCACAAGTACGCTTTCCTGAGATGTTACTTGAGATGCCTAATCTAATGATAGTAATAGTTTCATGAACATACCCACCTTTCCACCATAGCATGCGTGTCAGGGGTGTTTGCAGTTGGGCCGAGAGCGGCGTCGGAATATGTTTGGCCCGCTCTCAACAGACAAAAATTGAACATACAGCCATTCCACCCATTTGACACAGTTGCACCCTGGAATGTTGGTCGTACATACAAAAGTACATTGACTTCATATCAGCAGGCTGATAGATTGCAAGACTTTTCTTAGTTCCTTAATCGACATGGAACAACCAAGCCCTCTGATCTACTTCGTTAAGATCTCGAGTCTTCTACTTTCAAATATGCTGATCTGCTACAGGCTGATATGATGCCAAGAACATCATCTAGATGCATGCCACGGTAAGGCCGAACAACTCCATTACATGCTTTCTTCACGTCTTCCATGATGACACCAAGATACCCATGAGAGCTTCAGGAAGAGCCGGAAAAGGCATGGCAGTATCGTCAAATGCTGCCGTCGATGCTTAGGAACGGGTCTCTGAGTATATGTGCTGTTGAGAGAATACGTTGTTATAACGAGATTAGAGGAGAGTTTTGCTGACTGCTTCTACCATACTTAGGCATTCTTCATACATGATCGTTCATGAAAACGCAACAAATCCCCAAGGTTCGGAATCTGTGCCGCTAGTACCTTGTGCTCCAGTTACCGTTATTACAGGGAGTTTCAGCAAATAAGCAGGATTGGAATACTGAGTGGGGCAACACATGCGGTGGAGATGTGGATAAGCTTAGCGGTCAAACCTGAGACCTAGGAGTGACAAACCATCCTCTCTGCCTTTTTACTTGCACTTTCTCTGGTTCGCTGAGTTGAGCATGGGCGCGAGAAGGCTTCGCGGTAAAATTTCTCTACCTAAAGCGATGGTTGGTCCCCTTACTAGCAGAGACCAAGTGAACATAGACCATGCTCTACCTAGCTTCTTTGGTGATACAATACCAGTCTTCTCTGATGGGTTGCTTGATCTATGGCCAAGCTAGAGGCGGATGCTTTTGATGTTATCTATAGCCTTAGGGTACTACTTGCTAATACCCAATAACGTTCTCTTATAATCGTCAACATCACTTTCTTTCACTCTTATGTTACTGCTAAATGTGGCATCACTCTGTTCTGCAGAGGTCTCCTCTATTTGTCGCATCAGTTTTTCGTACCAACATGGCAATCCTCAAGTGGGTGCCAGAAATCCGCACGTCCCGGCCGTTCGTATCGGGTCCTTGAGTGTCTATACTTCTGGCTGGCAATTGGATAGCTAAGGTCTAATGAATCTTAGTTTCCATTGAATATATGACTACCTGGGCTATTACAAAAATCACCAATTGGGCGTTTTTAAAATTGCGGCAGCACTGGGGGCAAGCCTCAAGACTGCGAGGAAAGGGGGCTCAGTGGTGATAATATCTTGTACCTGCCGTTTGTGGCAATGGGTTTCTCTCATGTTCGCAACTTCCTTTACACTCAATTGCGACCTACAACGTCTTGAAAAGTTTCCTACAACTTGCTTCCACTGTCTCACCCTCGTTTACTTTAACAGATTTGTGATCGCCTTTGCATTCTGATCCCCTTAGATCTGGCAGAACAAAGTTTACGAATTTAATCTATGTCCTCCGAGGCACGCCAGTCACCAAGAGCCGCGATTCGAGACTGGCTGTCCCATAATGACGGAGAATCGAAATGTCCCAGACCAAGACTCGACTTTGCGGACGATCTCGGAAAGGAACGAAGGCCACGACAAAGGCATCGACCAAGACCACATCTCGATGCTGGGGACGTTTTATTACAACCAGGTGCGAGTATATCAAGGAATCGTCAAGATAACCAAGGCGACAGACGCCAGAAACGGCCTGGTAAGCTTTTGTGGCTAGTCCTAGGAAATGCACCTATAACCGGATTGGCTAACGAAGTCGCCAAGAACAACTAGACAAGATTACGACTGGCAGACTCGACGACGGCGGCGGCGTGAGCCTGGCCGAGCGACTAAACTTGCATGCACCTTTCCGCTCTTTCGGAAATGCGAATGATTTTGAGGACATCAACGACAGCCGGTCAGGCCACGCACGAAAGCGACGCCGCAGCCCTTCATCCACCAGCTCTGATCTCGAGCCTGCCGCGCTTCCCGTCGAGCCACTCAATGAAAAAGTGGATCGCAAGGCCTCTAGCGAGCACAAACGCCGTGGCATACATGATGATACCACCTCACTGTCAGCTTCCGAGCCTTTACATTCGTCAAGCGATACGTTTCTCTCGCCAGAGAAACCGAATAAGACATATGAAAGACGATCGAGGCATAAGACTAAGGAGGATCGTTATGAACTCAAGCACAGTAAAGCGGCGGTAAAGCAGAAGAGGGATACGAAAGATAGAAAGAAGGGAGATGCCAAGAGAGTCAAGAAATCGAAGCTTCGTAAGAAGTCTGGAGCTGCCTTGGTGCACGACTTCGCGGCGCACAACGTGGCCCAAGACCGGCTCACGGTAAGCTTTTAATACGGTGGCGGACTCCGCCATGCTCACAAATTTATGCTGATTGTCTGCGATAGCTGAAGCCGCCAGTATCATTAGGTATCTTTAAAAGGGGTCGGGCGTCTTCACCAGTCAGGAGGAGAGGACGTAAGTAATTTTCATTTTACCCTAACTGTGCTTTATACGTGCTCATCTGCACCATGCACAGTACCCGATCTTACTTTTTCTGAGATGACTTTCCTTAACCCTCGACAAGATAAACCACAAGATATAGTCAACTCGACCGATCAGAAGAAGAGACGGAGGAAGGATCAGACTATAGAAACCGAAGCTGAGATCTCAAGGTATTTTGCCTCAGCTAAGGCTCGGGATGTTGACGCTACGACCGCCCGAAAGGAACGAGCCAGAAGCTTAGAGGCCTCTCGTCCACACGAAAAGTATCGCAAGCGAAGCGAGGCAGAAAAGTTTGCCTATCTAGATCGATCATCTTTACCACCAGTAGAGCTACCGGAGAGACCATTCCTAGGTTTTGGGAGCGTCGGAGGGAGTCTTGTATCGCCAGTGCGAAGGAGCGAGTTTCCAGTCTCGTCACCTCGCCAGTCTTATCCAATCCAGCGTGATCTTTCCCCTACCCGTTCAACAAGCTATTTTAGTTGGGCTGAGACAAGATCACCTTCCCACCGTTTGAGCCGACACAGGGAAAACGAGAGTGTTCCGCCAGTGCTACCTAAAGGAACCCCAACTGTAGGAGACTTGGTTGCCAATAGTAATATCGGCCAAGGAATCGCCTCCGGTACTCCGCTATCCTGTGAGGACAACATTATGGACAAGAGAGACACTCGTAAACGTAAGACTAGTTACGGGCGCAGAGAGGATATCACGACAATACCAGATAATAGAGTCAGCAATGGTCCTCAGGAGCAAATTTTAGACCCGCCGCGAAGCATCAGCGATTTGGAGCAACGACAGGCTAAGAATGTTGGGCCCGAGTTGGTTGAAAAGAGCAAAACTCCACAGTACCAACAAACTCCTGCGGCGCACGGATCAAACGACCACAACGCGCATACAAATCCACCACTTCCGGAATTGAACGACCTCAAATCGAAAAGGCCAGAAGATCTTATTAATGCAACGCTAAAGCTTCTTCTGGAGAAGTATGGCGCCAGTACCGCCAGTCCTTGCGCTGCAGTTGGTATTGCTAATGAAACGCCGAAATCGCCAGACGCTGCTACTAACGATAATGACCCTCGTGTTCCAACCTGCCACGTCCCAACTCTTGCCAAGGGCGGAGACGGCGAAGCAACAGAAAAGGATTCAAGCCAAGGCGGGGTTCACGGGATGATCGCTCCTCCTCGCCCTTTTTCGAGACGTACTGTCCCCAGTAAGACTCAGTCAATTGACAAGCCATCCCGACACGACTACCCTTTCGAGGATGCTACCATGGTATCTCGGGACACGGAAGGCGCCCTCAAAGGCTCACAAGCAACTCAAGGCCCCCAGGGCAGCCTTAATCCATCCCAGCATCGTCGCACTGATACGAAAAGCGCATGGAATGGGTATGATGCTATCTACGAGCGACAATCCATATCTGAAGGATTACAGTATAACCCTCACGGCAATCAAATACGGGATGATCCTGCATTCAACGGGGACATGATGAACCATTCGACAACGACCTCAGACTACGAGCTCAAGGACAGATATGGTTCGGGTTTTGATGATATCTACGATGACTGTAGTCCCGACAACCGTCATCGTAGCAATTCATACGATATTCAACTTGAGGCAGAGTCTTACCAAGGTCAAGTACACAGCGAAGGAACGCGAAGTCAGCAATTGGATGAACCGTATTGTTACGCCCGCCCTCTCGAAGCACTAGAAGAGAGATTTCTGGACTGCGGAAACGGATACCTGCCCAAGGAAGAACCTCCTTTCAGGTACAATTCACCAGAGCTAGGTCAAACTGCTCTTTCAAAGGATTTGTTCGTAAAACCTCAATACGCAACGCAGGATAGCAGTCGTAGTTATCTGCCGATTCGGGGAATGCTTCGAGACGAACCGCCGCGAGCTTTGTACTCCCGTCCGCATACTCAAGGTAGCAGTCATGGTTCTATCCAGCACAACCTTGTGTCGTTCCCAGATCAGATTGACAACGAGTCTTTGTCAGGCTTTTGGAAGCCTCACAGGTTGTATTAAAAGGTATAGGGTGTACCGTTCTCAGTGATAATAGCGTTCAAGACTAACCTTGTCATGATGGTTTCAGAAGTACTCCTCGAAGACCAATTTTTTGGTTTCTGTCCGCCCGTTTCATGCCATCAGGGTCAGCTAAGAGTATCTCATTCATTATCTTCCTTTGTTGTTACCAGCCATACGGTATACTATTGTCGAACTGTAGATACTTGAGGGAAGCAAGCAGAATATATCAAGGAAAACGGCGTAGTGAGTCTGAAAACATCTTCAATGACGATGAATATACGGTCTGCTGCCGAAACCGGCCATGAGTACAATGCCCTGTCGAATCTAGTCGAACGAACGTGTTGGTTTAGGGCTAGAAGCCGCTTCCGGCACCAGGTCCATCAGCCCTACCCGAAGCATCTGACAGGGATACTGTACTTCGATAAACCTTCAATTCGCGACCACGTAACCCTACCGCAAAGTTCTACTCTCAATTCTCCCTCTCCACCCTCTCCATATTCTCCTCCGCATCATGGAGTCACAACAAACCCGCCGGTCTCAGCTTGGCGATCTCTCGTGGCGCCTAAGCTCCCACCCGATAACCCTCCTCTTCTTCCTCGGTTTCCGCATCTGTGAGCTCCCGAAACCCTTTTCCGCGCTTTGCTAAGCCCAGTCCTTTATGTCCGTCATTATGTTCGAAGCAGATAGGCTTACGGACAGCTAGCATCTCTACTCGTATATCTTTTCGGCCTCTGGATTTTTACCAAAAGCTTGTCAGTCTCCCCTCCCTTCTCTTCTCCCCAATCCATCAGAGAAACCGACTCGCAGAACCTTTACCAACCAACCTAACCCAAACCCCCGTCACAGCGTCTTCGTCTTTATAATAACTATGCTCCTCCTCGCCGCCGACTTCTACTACCTCAAAAACATCGCCGGCCGCCGCCTCGTCGGCCTGCGCTGGTGGAACGAAGTCGATACCGCCTCGGGGGACTCGCACTGGGTGTTTGAGTCTCAGGACCGCGGGACCGGCGCTGGTGGGGTGAGTAATGGGGAGGGCCAGAACGCGACGGATCGGCGGTTCTTCTGGCTGGCGCTGTATGCGCAGCCGGCGCTGTGGGTGGGGTTGGCGGTGTTTGCGGTGGTGAGGTTTGAGTTTCTTTGGTTGGGGTTGGTTGGTATGTACGGTTTTCTCTTGCTTCCTTTTTCTTCCCCTGGGGTTTGATGGGGAGAGGCTGCCTTGGGTGGTGTTGTTGCGATGAGCATGGCGGGTTTCTTTTTGTGATCCTTCTAAGATGACAAGTTCGCTAACACCCCCCCTTCTGAACCTACAGCAATCGCGCTTACTTTAACAATCACAAACACCCTCGCCTTCTCCCGCTGCGATAAGTTCAGCCAGGCCTCAAGCCTCGCGTCTAGCGCCATGTACTCGGGCGGCATGGCGAGGAGTCTAGCAGGGGGGATGTTTAGTCGGGTGTTTGGCGGTAGGGGCTGAGTGTTTTTCTCCCCCAACGGGTGAGAGAGATGTTTTTCTAGGGGTTTGAGGAACGATTTATTTTATACAGGATGGGGGTCCGGGAATTGGAGGGATTCGGGGGTCTTTAGCGTTTCAGAGAGTGGAAGGGGGGGATGATATACCCGTGTGCCGGTTACTTTTATAAGATGAATTGCTTCTGGTGCATGTATGTGAGAGTTTCGTCCCTTTGACGTGCGGAGCTACATATCTCTGCCATCTATCGTCGTCTGGGGCGAATGGGTAAGAAGGAGATTCTGAGGGTAAGGAAGGGCATATGTATGTATTCATTCCATCAAACTAGGCTACATTTACAAGAAAATTTTGTCGAACATTTAGCCCCATTGAACCTGATCCATCATCTCAATCTCACCATCCCACTGCTCCGATCATTCCCATTCCTTACTTAGTTAGTGCATGAGACAAAGAAAGGAAGTCTTTTTTAAAATATAAACTCTACCATTCTTTTGAAACGGCATTCCTGCTCGCTCTGGCATATGTACATATCTACCAACGTTTTTTTCCCCAAAACGCCGCCTGAGAGACATCAAGATTTTTCACTCTTTGCACGGATGTTGGAAGGGTACAGGGCTTGGGGAGTGCGTTTAAGAGTTCATTAGAAATGTCGCCTGGGGGGGAGGATGGCGAGTAGAGCTTGAGAGATGATTACACAGGTTTTGATCTGCCCGTTTGTTTGAGAATGTCTGCCATTGAGTCTGCCGTCTGTTAATTCTGCCTTTCGTTGAGTCAAATTTCGACCGAGTCCGCAATCCACCAAGTCTGCGATTCTTCTGTCGAGTTCCACGTCCTTTAGGCGCGCCATCATCGAAGTTACACCAGATTCCTCCTAGTCATCAACATGAACCATCATCTCAACCTCCCAACCATCCTCAAGCCCCTCACTCCCCTTGTCCCACGCTTTATACAAACCCCGATAAAAGAGACTCCAGTCCTCAGGTCTCTCTTTCCGGATCCGGATTTGTTTCCCATCCCATGTATACCTGGCTGAGATCTTGGAAACCCTTTTAGCTGCTTCCGGGCGGATGTTGCATTCGGAAACGAGGGTTTCGAAGAGTTGGAGAAAGGTGTTGCAGGAGGTAAAGGGGACAAAAACGGGAGCGATAGTGGGCTGGTTGCTGGCGGTCACGATAAGAGTTGTTCTGGCCAAGGGGCCAGAAGAAAGTTGTTCGGTGTTGGCGCAGGCGTCATCGTGCTCTTTCTTGACGACGGCTGCAATATCGATCTTCTTGTCCTCTACTATCATACAATCTTCGTCACCCTGGTCATTACTGAGGGCCTTTAAAGTTTTGTTCGGATGATCTCCATGGGATTTGGCGATCGATAAGGAACCATTAGGCTCTGTTTTCGTCAGGAGATGTGTTCGATTCTCGAAGACCCGAGGATGCTCCTCGCTGATCTTCGCTCGATCGCCGAGGTCCACAGATGAACACCTATCTGGTAGTAGTGACGCCGGACTTGGTTGCTTTGGGCTTGCGTGGTCGATGCTAGAGTTGATGCTAGAGCGGCGACTCAATGGCGACACTACGTCCATAGACCGTTCACCGGGGTTTGACATATGGGATTCTTTGTGATTAAGTTTCTGGTAGTCGCCAAATTGTGGAGACAGGCTGCTATCGTGAGCACCATGTGTTTGGTTACACAAAGCCTTTGCCATTGGTCTATCCGGTTTTTGGATATCTTTTCGTGAGAGCCCGCTTCTCTCATGATCCTCATCTCCTAAGTCACTCAAACTAGAGCAGAATGTCTGCCGTTTCTTAGATTTCCGCATTGGAGACAGGTCTATGACGGTCTCTCTCATAGCCGCAGACTTGACATTCTTACGGGAATTACCTTTTTCTCTCTTCAAGGACCATAAACAGTCAGTTAAGCTCTCAACGGGACGCTTCCCTTTATCTCTTATTATTATTATATGCATGGCGGGCTCTGTAATCAAACATATATTCGAGTACTTTGATGAGCCTGTTTAAGTTTGGTATAATGAGTCGGTGTAATAGTAGTTCGGGACTAGTACTTGGAGTCTTTGCGCTCAGTATCTCTTGGGTACAAAAACCCTTTGGATAGGTCCTTTTCGACAAGGTGAACACGCTTCGAGGAGCCCCAGTAGGTATTTCCATGCTCTGAAAGGAACCGCTTGATCATCATCTCATACGCCTGTTTATTGCCTGTTTTGCGTATATGCTCAAAACCGGAGGACTTAACATAGTTCCTCAACTTCTTTTTGAACGTAGTTCGCATATAGTGGGCATCCTCTCCTGTTCCGAACCCTAACCGATCAAGATAATGGTCGTAATTGTACACTCGGTTCCCGGCTTGAGGCGCGTAGTCTAAAAATTCCATGGCTGTAGCCAAGTTGATCTTCGAATTAGTATCTATTTAGACTTGGCATAGTCATGTGAGATCAAGAGTGAGCTTACCAGAAGACGTATCCGCAATTGAAATCTCGACTTCGCGAGGTACATGATCCATCTTAGTACGATTCTTTGGGTACTTTTGGGCGAATCACGTTTGGTGGTGACGGTTGAGACGAGTGCGATGAAATCAGTCTCTTCAGAAACCAAGTAAAGAGTCAAGGACTTTGTGAGATATACTATGAGGACGATCGTAGTGCGGTTGGGTTTCTCAGCGGTTTGAAATTGTTATGCCTTTCTGGAAGGATGTGATCAACTTTGCACTATCTTAGAACGTGCACAAGTTGATAGCCAGATTCTGTTATCTAGCTCCAAGGGCCTCTAGAGCGCCTCTTAGCTCTTTTACTGCTGTGTTCACATCCTCAAAATTTAATGCCGATATCGCCCATTTTGCATGCTTCTGAGCATTCAAGACGGCCTCCTCGTCCGCCACATAGTTTACCTTACTATTGGTTGGCTGGGACATGGCAGGACGAGGATGGCCATCAGGCATTGCATAGGGTTGTTGTTGATTTGCAGGAGGTTGATCACGACGAACAGATGGATGAGCTGGCATTTGCCTTGATGTAAACTGGGGATGAGGAGGGTGTCGAGGTGATGGAGCTTGAGGGCCTGCTGGTCCAATGGCCAGTTCCACATGTGGCGGTGGGAATGATTCTAAGGAGTCTTTCTGCGGTAAATGGGAGGGTCGTGGATCTGACATCGGCAATGGTGGGGGTGAATAAGTATAGGGGTCTGGACAACCGACACTAGGAGGGACTTCAGGATCTTGTGGTGGTGCGTCTGGCAAGGCTGGAACAGGCGGAGAATCATCTGGATCTGGAACTCTGGGAAAATATCCACCACCATCTGAAGCAGTTCGATCAATTTTGGGCGATGCAAGGGGAGAAACTTCGCCACCTGCCGCATGGTGGTAGTAATCTTCACCGGGATTTTGTGGAGAAGGCATGCCAGGCTGATCCCACGTGTTCTGACTGGGCTGTCGTTGGTTCGAGGGTACTCTTGACGGGTGAATGGATTCATCTATGGAAGAACGCTGAGCCATGTGCCGCTCCAACCGATCATGCTCATCAGGCACCTCTTCAACAGACGATTGGTAGGCGTGCGACTGATTGTACGTAGCCGAAGGTGGTCCGTTCAACATTTGGGTATCTGGGTCGTTAGGATCTAAAGCTGAGGGTTCATTGTTTGGCACCGGTTCAGGGGTTGGATTGGACAGATTGGGATCTTCTCCGGCCTTGATGGCCTTGGCAATTCGTAGAGCATGATACTTGGCAAATTTAATTTTCGAGGCCACTTCTGGATCTAATGGGCCCCATATCTGACACAAATCTAGGAACGTCGCTGCGGCCTGTAGTGTATCTGCCGTTTGCCTTTGATGCAGGGTCCATCAGTTTGCTAGAGGCGTACCAGAAGTCAAGAACTTGTACCTAGACGCTTTATTCGCTCTCATAGCATTCTCTGCCCTTTGTAGCGTTTCCTCTCCGAATTGCTCAACGTATGCTTGGCCAGCTGTGTCATCTATTATTGCGTCGTCTTGACCATGGTCGTTTTTGGTCTTGCACGAAGATCAGCATTGAGGTTGCCGTGGATGTCTACAATCCTATAGTACCTGCTCGAGCTTATCCATGAGATTCATGGTATAAGTCATGCATTCGTCATCCGTATTATGTAGGCCTTTCGAGAGGATCTGGTTGACGATCCAGTAGTTACCTGCAAGACTGTAAGCCTCTGTCCATCTCCTCTAAAGAAGAATGTATTTACACCAGTACGCAACGACTGGCTTGGCCTTTTCCACTTGACCAGCTCGTTGCACAAAGCGGGCAATGTCCGCCGATTTCAACGGAGTGGGGATGCTCGCCGCCATGTTGGATTTGAAATGAATATCCTCTAGAAGCTTCAGAACGCGGTGTACCTCAACGGTGCAAGCAATGCTTCAAGGATTATAAGGCTCTGTACTTGTACAAGCTCCTCAAGCAATAATTCCATTTGTTACTCGTAGGCATCTGGATTTCCGTACCTAGAGGAACTCGAGGCGGGTAGTGCCGATCTTTACCCCTGTCCACGCTAAGCCCCGCATCCGCTGACGCCTAGAAGGATCCGGAGGGAAGAGGACAGCTTTCAAAGACCGGCACGGCGGTACATAAACAGCCCTGACTCCGCGACTCTCGACTCCACAGTCCCTACCTTTCTTCTTCATAATGTTATCACATACTCTTTCTACCGCCTTGACGGCAGCTCTGCTACTGACTGGGAGTGTCAGAGCTGATGGCTTGTACACAAAAAACTCCCCCGTCCTACAGGTCGATGGGAAAAGCTATGACAAGCTTATTGCGAAGTCGAACAAAGTCTCGGTAGGTAAACAGGTCCATTCAAGACCATATTAAAGCTAATAGAAGCCTGCAGATGGTGGAGTAAGCGACTCCACTCACCCGGCCGTTGTGGGCCTACTGATGTGAACGCAGATTCTATGCTCCATGGTGCGGGCATTGCAAGAACCTCAAACCGGCATATGAGAAGGCTGCCAAGGGGGTAAGTGGTCTTGCCCAGGTGGCAGCCGTCAATTGTGACGATGAGAGCAACAAGGCCTTCTGTGGGAGCATGGGCGTCCAGGGCTTTCCCACCCTCAAGATTGTTAAACCTTCTAAAAAGCCTGGAAAACCAATTGTGGAAGACTATCAAGGGGCGCGCGAAGCGAAACCCATCATCGAAGCCATAAAGAACGCGATTCCCAATCATGTTAAAAGAATAGCAGACAAGGGCTTGGATGCATGGTTAGAAGCCAGCAATGACACCAGCAAAGCAATACTATTCAGTGAGAAGGGAACAACAGGAGCACTTATTAAGGTGCTGGCCGCCGATTATCGCGACAGGATGAGTTTTGCCCAAATCAGGAACAAGGAGAAAGCGGCAGTGGAGATGTTTGGGATAACTGAGTACCCCACGCTTGTTGTACTACCTGGCGGAAGCAAAGAGCCTGTGAAGTTTGAAGGGTCGTTCTCAAAAGACGCGATGACGGCATTCCTCGATCAGCACGCCGCACCAAAGACTGAATCTTCAGCGAAAAAACCAAAGCAGAAACCTCTGGCCAAAGAGCAAGAAGAAAACACAGAAAAAGAAGCAGCAAAACCAGCCTCAGCATCCTCGTCGTTTACAGAAGCATCCTCCTCTCACGCCTCCGCCGAAGCCTCCTCTGAAGCAGCCGGAGCCACCTCCATCATTCTCGAAGATGATAGCAACCCCACCGAGTCTCCAGAACCCATCGCTGTCCCGGAAGATGCACCCAAACCTGTAGTCATGCCCGACTTAGCTCCCCCCATTCCCGCTCTAGTTGAGCAAAGATATCTAGAGAAGCAATGTCTTGGACCGAAGAGTGGAACTTGCATACTTGCGCTTCTGCCGTCGGCAGTAGATGATGAAAACTCGGTACTTCCAGATGCGGCGAACACTGCTCTTGCAAGCTTAGCGCAATTGGCAGAAAAACACAGGGAGAGGGGCAGCAAGCTGTTCCCATTCTTCTCCGTCCCGGGAAGAAATACCGGCGCCGCCGTCTTGCGAGATGCGCTGAAGCTCGGAAGCGACAAGGAGATTCAACTCATAGCAGTAAATGCGAGGAGGGGATGGTGGAGACGGTTTGAGGCGGGTGATTATCACATTCACTCGGTGGAGACCTGGGTAGATGCTATTAGATTCGGGGAGGGCGCGAAGAGCCAACTACCTGAGAGCTTGGTGGTTGATGAGGAAAAAGCAGCGGAGGAGCAGCCAGCAGCTGCGGAGAATGAGGCGCCTGTGCATGTGGAGTTGTAGTTGTGTAAAGGTGAAGTAGCTGTTTGATAGTTAGCGATTTCAGATGAACATTCTATGATGGATACCATGTTGTATCTCTATGAAGTACATTGCTAGCCTCTTTGAAGCACATTACTAGGTAGCTTCGTCGTCCATTGTTTCACCCAATTCCAATTAAAATATGAAAAACTGTGGAGGCTAAACCTCTCTTAGAAGCCGCTTCTTCTTGTTCTAAATCTCATCTTTTACCACCCCATCGCCAACTCGAGACTCCAAACCCAATCTAGCGAACCCCTCGCGTTCATTATTAGCCCTACCCCGAATCCCCCGCTCCGGAGAAAATAAACACCCTCGCTCGGCCGTAATTTGGGTTGCCGTTCCCCGACCGCACCGCACGACAGCGCTATGGCGGTGCTTGCGTTGCGGGCGTATAATTGATTTTTTATGAATACGGTATCGGGTTGGATTTTGTGTATATTAGGATGTCGCTCTTCTACTGTTCCTAACCATTTTCCAAAACTTCGAACCGATATCTTCCTGTGCCTTTGGAAGCGTTGTCTTATTGCGCATCTCCATATATTGCACGCATAAATCTAAGCTCATATATCAAAAGTCGTTCCGACTCATATACGATCGCGCAATACCCTCTCCGCCCCCTCCATCCCCGCCAACCCCTCCATCATAACAAAAATGTCCCGCCTCTTCCCCCACGCCCCCTACGCCGAAGACCAACCCCTCGCGCATCTAATCCTCACAACCCACGTCCTCCACCGCGGCTTCCAATCCGGCGCTCTCTTCGGCATACTCCTCTCCCCCCTGCCCTTGCTCTACCATCGTTTCTACCCTTCCAACGCAGGGTCCCTGTCTAGTACGAGCGCAGACCAGATCCGAAACGTTCCATCATCGACGCTGCCGAGACGGGTAACCTCGTCCATTTCATATCAACCCCGAGCAGCGTCTTTTTGGCGATCGACGCTCCTCTCCTGGACCGGCATGGGGGGCATAATCGGTTTCGGGGCGGTAGCGGTGATGCTGCCGATGATGATGCGGGGGAAGGAGGAGATTGAGTGGCAGGATCGCGCGTGGAGACTGTTGGCGAATCGGGGCCAGGTGGAGGTGGACGAGTGGAGTTTGTATGGTGTTGGGGCAGGGGCTGTGGGGGTGATGTGGGCGAGGAGTAGGGAGTTTGATCTGCAGGGAGGGTTGTGGGGGGAGCGGGGTTGGGGAGTTTGGCCGGGATTGGGGGATTGTTTTTGTGGCGGACGGTGGTTCCTAGAGGGGAGTAAGGGGGTTATGAGGGAAGACGTGGGGTGGAGAGTGTGTGAAAGGAGTCGGATATTTTTTGGAGTTTCGGCGGCTGGTCTCCGAGTGCTTTAGCATCGTCGGTGGGGATTGTAAGTGCATTATCCATCACACCGGCGAGGGAACATGGCAAGCTAGAGCCTGCTTGATGTCAGAATTAAACGATTTCACAAGTGGCACCCTATGTAAAGTATGACAAAAGAGTAGGAAAATAAATACCCCGACCCTCGTGAAGGTCAGCCTCGTCTTCATAGCACATAATTTCCCCATCAAGTTCCATGGACTATGGTCTCTGCCGTGCTGTCTGTATTTGACGAAGCTCACGCCTACGCTGTCGTGGTAAAAAAATCTACTAGTACCCCTATTCAGCATAACAGCTCCTAATGAAACGCCCATATAGGCATTTGTCTCGTGCTCAAACGCGGCGGACCAAATCGTTCATGCGGATCACGATAGTATTCTTCTTCCAGCAACACCGGTGACATGGCTAGTATATCTGGGACAGCTCCTCCGGCCATAAACGTAAGTAGTGGAAAGCTGAGAGGTTGGGAAGCTCGATGAGGGATTCGTGTCAGATATCTCGTATGACGGTTTCATTAAGGGTGCCTAAAAATTTCGTTTGATTTTGTGAAAGCGCCCAGTCGTCGGACGGGATTAGGTCGTCCACAATAGTTTGTAGTCGCGATGAGCGCACAAGGACGTCAATTTCCTTTCCTGGCATATTGTTTGCACCATTCCATATTATCGCCAGTGTACTGATGAGAACGAAAGGATGGCCATGACGTTCGAAAATCGAGAGAACAGTATCTAGATATCCAGTACATATCAGCTTCTCTGGGTCTCGATCAAAGGGCTCGGCATCGAGATTGAAGATGTCAAGAAGGGGTGATAGATTTAGGTAGCCACTACAGAAACACCACCTAACACTGCTGGCACACCACCCCCCTGCACTAAGCCTAATAGGTTAATTTCCAGGGTTCAGTGACCCCGTAAACAAACACATCAACAAGATCAAAGGAAGACCATGGGATATACATAGTTTTGCGCCTGTCTACCACCAAATTCAATGTATTTTCTCGCCGGTCTCCCAATGCAAATTCAAACCTGAAACATATCTTTTGCATGCTCAGAATCGACTTTTATTTCTCTAAATTACATCTGAAAACTGCTCATGTAGGAGGCCGGAACATCGCCAATTTGACTCTCTGCAGTGCCTCCTCGGGCACCTCCTCGTCCACCTCGCTGCCGCCGCCCGAGGCGGCTTTGTGCACAGCCAGTGACGATGTGTATCCTTCAGCTTCAACACTCCACCGCCGGCTCTATCATACAGTCGCTCCTGTATCTTATGCGCACATGACAGCCTTGAGGTGAACGCAAATGCAGGAGGTGGAGGAGGAGGAGGATGGCGACGGGCCGACGGCGGCGGGGATGTAAACAACAAACGCGGTGGACCCTGGAAATTACCCTATTAGTGGTGTGCCAGCAGTGTTGTGGGTGGTGTGTCAGCAGTGTTAGGTGGTGTTTCTGTAGTGACTACCTAGATTTATATTCAAGACGTAAGCATGATCGAGATCGATTTTCTCATTCTTCAGAGACGAGAATAGAAGGGTTCACCTAGCAACCGGCTAAACCTAGCAGTCGGACAGCCCTATAGGGCTGAAAATCCATATTTCATTTTTTATTGCTTCAACGATTCGTTTTAGGTGAACTACGTAGCTAATAGAACCTCTTTGGGGCCCTTCTGATACGCATGCCTCGCTCTGATTGGTCAGTTGTAGATATCACGTTATTTCTTTGCTTCTGCTTCTGCTTCTGCTTCTGCTTCTGCTTCTACTTCAGCTGTCTGACTCGTAGCTTAACTATCAGCTGCTTCTGCTTCTGCTTCTGCTTCTGCTTCAGCTGTCTGATTCGTAGCTTAACTATCAGCTGCTTCTTCTTCTTTTGTCTAGAGCTTGCTGTCATTGATGTGAAGAGCTCGAAGTCTAGACGTAGTAGATCATTAACCTCTCTATTTCACATCTTTGTCTGTTGAGCTGAGATTCACTCGTTTTCAAATAGAAGAAGATTTTGAAGTAAAGAGCTCAGAATCTAGACGTAGTAGAGAACTAATCTTCTTTTGTCATATCTTTGTTCGTTGATTCTCTCTTCTTTCATCAACAATCTCTTGATTCATGACTCTTGCAGTATCGTAATTATCTTCAATTCAATTGATCTTTTGCTTCTTTCTTCTATTGAGTTTCAGAAGTTTCAGATTAGTAACATTCTGAATAGTAGATTTCATCATTGCTCATATTGCTGCTTTACTCATCTTTTGAAGAATTTGACTAGAAGTTGTTTCTTTTATTGCTTGTCTAATAAGCTGCTGTACTTGAGAGATATTTGCAGATGTTAGAACGACTTCTAAATCTTCGTCAGAATCAATGTATGTAACTGTAGTCTTGACAGACGTAGTTGAATGAATGACTATGTTATACTGCTGTGATTGATTCAGTTTCTTAGAAGAAAAGTGCTGAAGTACTAATTCTGAGCTGAATGAAAAAAGTCTCGTAGCTGTTCATGACTTTCTGATATTCAGTGATGTAATTGCTTCATGTCGAGTCTGTTAATATAGCTTCAGAAAGTTCATTTTATCGATTGAGTAGCTGTCTTCAAGTTGAGTAGCTCGCTGAACATGAGTCTTGTACGCAGTAATCAATAAAGCAAAGACTTCAACATTAAGTGATTGAAACAGATGAGTAGTGTGAGTTGAAAGACATAGTAGAATGATTTTCTGACTGATGCAATAGTCAATCATCTGAGTAGTGATATGAGAAGCATGATCATCGATTAATAGCATTCAATATTCATCTTTCTGACAGATTTTAGTTTCTGAATCGAAGCATTTCTGTATTCAGACTAGACTCAATTCGTTGTTGATTATATCATTCTCGCTCAAAGCAATATGATCTTCTTTAAGTACTTCGTATCAGATCTTCTGCTGTAGTTTTTCTTTGAAGATAATTCACGACTTCAAGACTATTTCATTCATAGATATACACTCAATCAATGAGACTCATTCTCGATTGTCACATTGAGTCATATGAGTCTTTTCATACTTAAAAATCATGACTTGAAGCTTAGCAATGACTCTCTGCATGAACTTCTTTTCATTCATGTTGTAGATATCTTCTATTTCTATTTCATGCTCTTCTTTCAAACTTTGAAAAAGATTGAATCAGTCAGCTAAAATATTATGATTCTGAGTCATAGCATGCTCTTTGTCAAGCGAAGAAACATATGCTGTTTTGATTTATGAATGACATTTTAGAAACTTCTAAGATCAATTGATTTCAACTGACTTATCATCACTCTTTTTTATTAGTAGTTCTTTAGCTATTGAACATACTTACTTCACATGAGAAAATCAGTTTCAATGTGATGATCAGATTTACTAGAAGAGTAAATGAGATCTATAAGAGTGATATGACAATGTGATATTCTAGACAGACACAGAATGAGTATATATTATGATAGAGCTAATTATTAAGAAGCTCTCAATAACTCGAGAGAATCGATCGACTATAGAGAGTTTGTCAAGCATTGTCAAGTCGAACACGACATAATTCATGACATATTAAGTCGAAGATATGACGTGATCTAAACGATGTCTTGACAGAGTCACAGAGTTTCAGAGCTAACTCAAATCTGATCTTTGACTCAGTCTTTAACTTTAGTCTTTGATTTAATTTCTATGTGTCAATTCATCATGACAATTGTCTTCTCTTTTAAGTGAATTCATTCTTGACTTCAATAATTAATGTCTTGATTTATCTTGATAAACAATGATGTGTACTCGTGATTTCGCTCTAGAAGCTCTCGATAAAAATCTTCAAATCTTTGTGAGAAAACAAGAAAAAGAGAAACTTTCGATCGAATGACGATTCATCTTCGATTATAATGCGTGTAGATGACATTATATGTGATGTGTAGTCAACATAAATGACAGCATCAATCATGTGTAAATGATGCATAAACATTGCTTGTCTTTCGATTAGATTGTGTTGTTGAGATAATAAAGCGTAAACAAGAGTGAATAATGATCATTGCTTTGTTTATCGCTTTTTCAGTTTCTCTCAATCTTTATCTTCTTTTCATCTCATCTTCATTCTGTATCAGAGTTCTTTTTCACAACTTGATAAAGAATTGCTTGTACAAATAATTATATTAGTATTTACTTGAAAAAACTCTGTTTCAAGTATTGAAATGACGTGCGCTCGATTTACGATGACTTCAAAGTCGCGAAAGATTAATAAAGCTGATGACAAAGCTGATGACAAAGCTGATGACAAAGCTGATGATGTAAGCAAGATATGCAATACTTATTCTGAATTTCTTTAATTGAGACTGCGATCTAACAATCATAGATCATCGCAAAGAAGTTTACTCTTCGACGTTCTCATGATCATACAATGTCATCTTCTGTTTTGAAATCTACTACATCTGTTAATTCTGATGATGATCTGAATGTCTCTGATGAAGAGATGAGTGATGAAATGAGTTTTGATGCTTTCTCAGCATCAGAGCTTTTGCTCAATTCGTCTTGAACTTCTAGTAATAAAAGAATGATAAGTCACATACTCAACATTTAAAGATCATTACTGATTCTTTTCAGCTCTCAGTCGTGAGAATTAGCGAAAGAAGTGCTGATGCTTCTGAGATATTGAACAAAATAATGTGCATAAAATGTGCATGTAGATTTTATGATGAAGAGACAGCGCAAAGCTGCAACATTGAGTTTCATGAAAAAGTGATGTATCGATGCTGCATCTGATGTGTCAAGAAAGATGTTGACTGCATTGCAATGAGTAAACTTATTCAATGCGCTCATTAAATGCTTATGTTTAAATTCTTAAATTTCGAACGTATGTATTTGAACATTAAATGAGTCTTTTTAATTCAAGACAGTATTCAAGACTGCATTAGAAGATGATGATGTGATCACTATTATGATCTTTACGATCAATCAAATGAAACTGAGAAAGAAGTTCACAGTTGTAACGCATGTGAAAGATCATCTAAATGACATACGTAAGTCTGAGTCATTTGATGTACAAAAGCTGCAGCTGAAAGAAGCAATGACAGTTAATGACATTGTTCACGATGCGCTTGATGCATTTTGCTATTCTGTATGTTCTATCGCGTTTTGATATCATTTGATCACAGTTTTATAACTGACATGATATATTTATAAATGAATCTGCTCGCTCTTGATTCATTCATCTCATGTTTTAATGTGAATCTCAAGATAAGTGAGAAGAAGAAGATTGTGATTGCGTTTTCTGCGAGAGATAACTGATGAAGTTGATGTGATTATGCTGAGATTACGCTTTCATGTCAAGTGCGTTTTGCATCTCTGCGCTTTTTCTTCTGTCTGTGTTTTTTCTTTTGTTTAAGTGTTAATATCTTTACATGATTGTCTCATTAAAGAGCGAAAATCATCATAATACAGTGATTTTCTTTCTTTCTAATCATGAATTTATGCTTGAAAGTGAGTGACTATACTTTTCACTCACGTTTCAGTCTTATTTTGAAAGCTTCTTTAAGCTTCAAGACTTCTTTCATATCTTCGCTTAATACTCATTGATTATATTTCATGAAATACTCTTTTCATTGTATCTTATAATATAAGATTTTCTTTCTTTTTCGCTTCTGTAGAATCTTTTCTACTTTTCATTCTTACTCATCATCAATAAGCTTGAAAGTGAAATACTTGAGTATAAAGTCATCGTTTAATCTACGATTATATGACTTTAAGAAAGATACATGAAAGATAGAATGAATTTTATAAATGATTGAAAGATCAAGATAATACGTCTGCTTGTTTATAAATTCTTGTATACGAAAAAACTCTAGCATTTTATTTGATAACTTCTTGCTCAACTTCTTCTGCTTCAGATTTTTTGCTGATAGCATGATCAAATCATTAACATTAAAGAACTTAAACTTATGTTTTCAATTATAATACTTTGTCTGAGCATCAATTGCATTTTATCATCATTGCATCAACGTGTTTTGCACATCTTGCAGCATTTCAACATGTTCTTTTGCTGCTGATACTTCTTCTTTCATAGCATTGTTTTCAATGTATATGTCAAAGATTGACTTGTAATCATACATGATTTTAAAGAAACTACAGCTCAATGAAAAATGCTTCATCTGATGATACATGAACTCAACTATGAGTAAAAGTGTAGCTCAGTTATCTTGCTTTTTCAAACAATATATTCGTAGATAATGTTTTAGCGTTTGATTTTGTCATTTTGTCTGATCATCTGTTTGTGAATGAAAGATGATACTTAGTCGTTGTTTCATCTTCATGTGAAAACAGATCTTTGATCAGAATGCACTGATAAATAGATAATCTTTATTGATGATTATATCATTTGAAATCTCATATCTTAGAGCAATCTTCTCAAAGAACAACTCTGCTAACTCTATGACAGTCAGAGTTTTCTTCATAGACAGATAATGCATCATTTTCATGTAGTGATTGACTATCACAAGAATTAAGTCATACACGATTTCTTTTCATTTACTAAATGACAGATCTGTTATAAAATTCATAGTGATTTCTTTTCAGAAATTTGTAAATCGAAATAATGATCTCAACTTGTCATATGATAAATGACGTTTCATTTTTACTCTCTGACAAATGTCACAAGTATTTATATACTCTTTGATATTCTTGATCATACTTTTTCAGTAATATTTGCAATCTAATAGCTCGCTGATCTTGTCAGCATCAAAATGTCTTGCTAACAAGTCATCATGATGAAATTTCAATAACTCTTCTCTGACAGAAAAATCTTCTGAAACATACAATGATTCATTGTACTCTATCATTTCTTGATCATTCAATGTTCAAGCTTTGATATCACTCTTTCATATACTCATCATCTTGTCTGCTCTTAACTTTACAGCAAATTCATCTTCTTGCTGTAAGATCTTGATAAACTCAATTATGAATTTACTACTAAAGTTGTATATCATTTCATGAATTGTCAATACTCTGACAATTGCACATGAAACGAGTTGTTTGCAATCAACAGTTTCAGCAACAGAATTAAGCTGTTTCTCAGCTACGTTGTGATCTTTATGAGTTAATGTTTCAACATCTGTGCTTTTCGAAGTTATTGATTCGAGTTGAGAAATTCTACTTCTTAAGAAATGTACTTCGTCTAAATGTGTTTCTTGCACTGCTAAAATCATGATTCTCAGCAGCATACTTTTGACATGCACTGCTGAACATGTACTTGTGTTTTCATTAACATTGTGAACAAACATCTTCTTGATTTCATTAATCACTCATGTACAGTAAATTTCATCTTGCGATCTGCTTTTGTTAGAGATCGACATAGAGCGAGTCATATGAGTGTCATTTAACTAATAAATAAATGCTAAGAAAGAAAAGTATCTACAGAAAAGAACTCAATTTTTATATGTGTGTTTCTCAGCTCTGTGCTAGACTTGATTGAATTGATGTCTTACACATATGATGCAGAGTTTCAATGATATCACTTCTAGCTTGAATGCTCACTAAACTCAATTAGAATGAAATTAAGACAAAGACTAGAAAGAATAAATGAAGACTAAAATCATAACATTACTTCTTCTCTCTGACTATTTATGTTCGCATGAATGTTGTTTCTTAATGCGCTTTTCTTGAATATTTAATATGAAAGTCATCAATCATCTTTTGAGCGTTCATAAATTCATCATCATCAGCGTTATATCAGTTAAGATCATTGTTATAGCTCTTTCATTTAACTCGATATTGAAGTCGTTCTTGATATCATCAAGAGTTCAATATATCGTTGATCTTTCATTCGTTCTCATCGTTTATCACTATTGATCTTGAAGATTCATTCTTCTGATCAGACAGAAAGTCATTAATGACAGAACAAAGAAGCTCTGAATGAAATACATCATGTATATGCATAGTTTCTGATAGTTTCAATTTATAGAAGAAGTCAACAGAGTCTGTAATCTTGAATGAGTTGAGCATCTTGTCATTCAGTTTTTTGTTACGAATGCATCAGAATTGATTAAAACTAATCAAGATCTAATCGAGATCTGATTTAAATCTGACTCAGGTTTGACTCAAATATGACTCAACATCTTTTTTCTTTTCTGACATCTTCTAATCAGCTTCTATTGTCTTCTAGACAAACACACTTCTTTGTGTTACGAGTAGTTAACAGATGTCTATGACAAACACATTTCTTTGTGTCACAAACATCTTTTGAATCAACATCTTTCTTGTGTATCAACACGTTTTCTTTGAGACTAACGTCGATCTGAGTATCTACTATATAGAGCGTGTTTTTCTTGTCTTTTGTATCTTCTTTCTTCTGTATTCTTAAAGTCTTAGTTATAACTATCTTTATAGATCAAACATTCTAGTCACGCACGCACTTTGATTAGTTTCTAAACATGATTTCAACACTTTTTGAAGAGTCTCGCTGTAATGATGCTTCGTTTGTTCAAAAACATCTTTGATTCAATCTTGTAATTGATCTTCTTTCTATGCTTGTTAGCTTGTTTCATCATTCATTTTCGTGTTTTAATCAGAGCTTCGCGAGCGAAGATTAACATCTTGTTCATGTGATTGAATATATCTTCGACTCTGATGATTTGCAAGCGTTCGCAAGTGCTTTCATACTCAATGATGTCAGAATCAAAGCTCATACAAGAATGAAAGTTCTTATTCATGAAGAAGAGAGTCAAGAAAATGACTGAAAACAAGATGTTATTGTTGATAAACTTGATCATGAATAATCACTTGAATCAGTCATTCCGTATGTACAAACAGAAGAAATAAAGATATCTTTTAACATTCTGATTGACTTGTTCGCTTTGATCGTTGATCTGAAAGTGATAGATGATGAACAATCAAAGAGAAATGCTCAGTCATTTGCAAAGAAACTTTCAGAGAATGAAGATGAACTGAGAATCTCGATCGAACACAATGAAGTTTGATAAATCATAAGTTCAATATACTCATTGAAACAACATTTCAGCTGTTTTTTTGACTATGATATCTTTATCATCAATGATGCAAGAAATATAATGTCTTTCTTTTGACAATCTGCAGATGACAGTCAGAATAACGTTGTAGTCGTACGAATCAAATAGATCAATAATGAAGTTCATGACTATGTTTTGTCATCACTGTTTGAGTATCAATAAAGATTGAAGCAATTCATTTGATTTATCTCTAAATGTCTTTGAACGTTGACAGACATAGCAGTTTCAAATATATCAATCTACTGTCTTTTGCATGAATGATCAATAATAGTTTCGTTTTATGATTTTCATCGTTTTAAGAATATCAGAATGATTCACTGAGAATTGATCATGCATCTCACGAATCAGATTCATTTGTAGAAGTTCATTGAATGAAACTCATAACTGATTATCATGATATAAAATTCTCTTCTGAACATGACAATTCTTCAATTTGATATCTTCACATTGTGTTTCATCTCTTGCTATTGCTTCGTGAAGTAATGTACAATTCTCATCAATCTCATCAATCTCAAAAATCTGTTTATAGATTGATTCAATAATGTTCTTCTTTAGATCAGCAATCTTCAATTGATTCAACATCAGAATAGTGATTCTTTAATACTGAACGCGCTCATTCTCAAGACTTCTGAGCAAGACATTGACTCAACAAGTTAATGCATCAATCTTAATGTTCTGCTTGTCAGATCGATACATTATCTTGAAATTAAAGTCAGCGAACTTCTGTACTCAGTGTATCTGTTGTCTGTTAAACTCTTTGTCTTTCATCAATGATGTGAGTGCTTGATGATCAATGAACATCTTAATAGAAATGTCGATTAGCTTCAGTTCAAGTCATCAATGCTTAAATGCTTGAATGATGATCAGCAGTTTCTTATTATATATCTCGTAGTTGCATTCAGCAAAAGACATGTTCTTGTTATAAAAAGTCACAGAATGTAGTATTTCTTCATCATCATATTGAGACAGAACTTCATCGTTGACGTAGTTGAATGAGTCAATTTCAAGAATAGTCTCACAAGTTTAATCAAAGTGACGAAGTATTGAAATCTCAATCATACATCTCTTCATATGATTAAATGTTGTCTGACAGATCTCATTTCATTCAAATATGATCTTCTTTTGAGTAAGTTGAATCATGAAATGAACAATCTTTGAAAAGTTCTTGATAAAGCATTGATAGAAGTTGCAAAAGTCAATGAAAAACTGTATCTGAGTGAGATTATTGAGTGTAAATCATTCAATGACTGCTTGTATCTTTCAAAAGTTCATCTTCAGTTCTTCAATCAACATCAAAAGTTCTAGAAAGATGATTTTCTGCATATGAAACTCACACTTGTTTATGTTTATCTGTAGATCAATCTCTCGTAGTCTGTTTAAGATTAATCATACATGTCGCTTGTGTTTCTTCAAGATCTTGCTGTAAATGATAATGTCATTTAAATAGATTTGACAAAACTGATGTAAATATTTGAACAATACGTCGTTCATATAGTGTTGATGAAACGTTGATTTATTTGTTAATTGAAAGAGCATTACATGATATTTGTATGAGTCGAAAAAGATAATAAAGATAGTCAAATCTTCGTTATCTGAGTGCATATGTAGTTTATTGAACGCGACAATGATGTTCAATTGAGTCAGATACTTGCTTTTTTGTATACGAGCGAAAGTCTCATCTATCAATGACAAAGAATAATGATCTCATTTGATTAAAGCATTAAGCTTTCTGTAATCAACGCAGAAATGCAGACTTTCGTCTTTCTTTTTGATGAACAAAATAAGCGAGACGTATGATGCGAAGCTGAAGAAAATAAATTCTTTGTTTAGATGATCAATCAGATATTCTTTTATCTTCTGAAGTTTGTGATCAAACATCTGATAAAGTCTGCTTCTAAAGAACATTTCTTCATCGATCAACTCAATTTTGTGATTATAGAAATGATGAGATGATAGTTGATTGATCATAACTCGATTGAACACATCTAAATAATCATGATACTTGAAGAGAAGCTTGACTTTGATTTTCTCAAGAATCTTGACGTGTGAAAGCTTATGCAGATTCACTTCTTCAGACTTATTTTCAACTGTAGTTATGAGTCAATCAATTTTCAAGATGATAACAGCAAAGATCTTTACATCTGATTATTTGACTAACATTTTATAAGTTGCAGCTTCAATCATGACAATGTTCAATGAATCTGACGTCGATTTAGAAATTTTAACGTTAGTTAAAGTCACGTCACACGATTTTAACTGTGTGAGTAGCTCGAGAAACGCGCAGTCACACTAGAGAATATGCGCATAGATAATACGATCAAATTTGATAGTAGCTTAGTAATATTTATTCATATAGAAAGTTAACACTAAACTATGAAATACAGAAGTGAACTCTTCTCTATATACTCAGAAGACTAAGCTCAAGCATCATTGATGAGACAAGCAAAATTACATGTGACTCATGCAAAGTCTCTTGAAGATTGTATGTGACTTGAATTCTTATCATCAATGAAACATCAAAGATTGTAATGAGCTTGAATTCTTGATAGACTCAGAAACTCTGAGAATCGACGATAGAGATTCTTATAAACTCAGATTCTCATTTGAGAAATTGATTCTTGTGTCTGTTCTTTATTCTTTGAAGAGCTCTGATTCTCATAGATCTGAATTCTGACAATTATTTTCTCTTTTAATAACAACATTCTCGTTGTTGAATTGTGAATGATCGCAAGCAGAAGAGCAGTGACGTCATGCGATGCATAACATCAGAGTTTGCTGTGCATAATTGTGTTCTCAAGAATTTCTTTTGATAACGTGTGTGCATTGTCTTATTCTTCAAGTTGCAAGCATCAAGTCTTTAGAGAATCAATAGTAGCATTCGTGTTTATTTTCTTGATTCTCATAGATTTAAATTCTGATGATAGCATATTCTTTAACTTCTGATTCTCGTAGATGTAAACTGAGTATTCTTTGCAACTTATGTAGAATCTTTAAATGATCAGCAGTAGCATTTGTGTCTATTCTTTGATTCTTGTAAGTCTGAATTCTGACAATTATCTCGTTGTTTCATTACACTTTAACTGTCACTTTGCAGACATTTTATGTAGTTATGCAATGTATTGTCATGATATCGATGCTTTCTTTTGTTAGCGCATGCACGTTGACTAGACTTAAATTCTCATGATGACAATTGTAGCGAAAGTCAAGTTTTGCTCAATTTGAAGTTTTTCTTCTATAGATGATACTTGATAGTAAAAGCAGATAATGAGCAGAAGATAGTATCAAATAGTAGAAGTAAACAGTGAACAGAAGAGCGATGCTTCTGTTGTTTGTTGTGACTAGCGCGAGAGTGATGATCATCGATGTTTATGTTTATTTATTGTGAAGTAATAAATTTTTATTGATTCATCTTTTTTATCTTCTGCGTGATCTTCAGCTTTCTTTCTTCTTCAACTTTCATTTTTGCATTCAATCTTCATCTCATTATTTTACTCGATCTTTTATTCATTCTGTAGAATAATTCTGTACAATTTCTTCGAGTATCATGATCATAATGAATATGAATCAGCTTTTTGATTTGATGATGATGAGCTGATAATATCTTGAATAAAGATGAAGAAGCTTAAAAGAAGTGAGCAACGCAGTTCTTTGTCGTATTTCTCTCTTAAAACATGAAACGTGCTTGCATCACATCTGCTTGCTTTCTTTGCTATTGATTTTTCGTCTTGCGTCAGCGCGCTCACTGTGTTTGCTGCTTGCGTTCAATTCTTTCATTCTCACGTCATTTCTGATCAAAGATCTGTCTTTCTTTCTCTCTACATGAGAAATCTCACGTCATCAACTCAGCATCACAAAACAGCTCTAAATGTGTATAGCAAAGAAATTGTGATACAACTCTTGAATAGATGTAAAAAGTGCGTGAAAAGAAATGTAAACTGCGTAAAAATAAAGTTTTCTATTGAAAAGAATTTCAAGAAATATGCACTATACATCGTTATCAAGACAAATTGCAAGTATGAGTCATAAGTATAATTTTCAGTAGCTTCAAGATGTGAAAATTTAATGATTAGTTGATGCTTTTTAAAGCATTCAAGAGCGATTCAATACTCATTTCTGTCAGTTCTGCTCTCTCTTCGCTCGACTTAAGCACTTCTCTGTCTTGCTTAAACTCTTCTCATGTCAAGATTATGTCTAATCTCGAGTTTGATTTCGTCAATTCTGTTTCTTCATCACTTCACTTAAGTTCTTTTTCTTCTTGATCTCATGTAAGTCTTTCTTCATTCTTTGTTGCATCTGATTCTGAGTCTGTGATCAAGAAAATGATGATCATCTCTTGTGATCTCTCTTTTGATTCAGCTCAGAGTCAGATGTTTTTTGAATTTGAAGAATATATTGAGAAGAAACTGTGTTTTCTCGTTCTTGATATTGAGATAAACAAAGATGATATCAGCGAAATGAAGAAGAATGTTGAAGACATGACTATTAATTGCAGAAAGATGTGAAAGCAAATGATAATACAAGAAACTTGAATCAATGATCTGCTGTGTCAAATTGCAAGACAGAACAAGATCATTGAAGATCTGCAAAAGCAGATTAAAAACTATGACAATTTTTGATTCGTCTTGATTGCTCAGACTCAGAATACTCTGACTCTTCTTGCGATGCATTTGAAAGATCAGAATGTCTCTGTCGCAATTGAAACATGCTTTTCTGTGATGTTATCTTCGTTCTTGTTCTCTTCACTTTCTTATGTCTTTCTGTTCTCGTCTTCGTCTGATTCATTTCTGTCGATGACTTTTTCTCTCTTCTCATCTTCAACGTCAATCATGCAGTTTATCATTGAAGAGATGAAGAATGCTTCGCTCTCGTCTGATTCATTTTTGTTGATGATTTTTTCTCTTCTTTCATCTTTGACGTTGATCACGCAATCTATCATCGAAAAGATAAAGAACATAATGAGCTTTGATATGAGTTTCTTATCTCATTCATTCTGTTAATATGATAGCTTGTGCATGTTTTGTGCTATCTGATTAATAGTTGCAAGAGTTTACTTTTATCAATTCTTGAATTTTCGAGAAAGTGAAAGCTAAATGATACACATATCGTATGAAACTCATGAGCTGTTCATATATTAATTTCTGCATTTGCTAACAACTTTTTTAGACTGTTGAGTCGAGTACTGACGAGAATGATTAAGCGAGAAAGTCTTGTTTTTCTTTTCTTTTTTTCTTTTTAATGATAGTTAGATAGCTATTAATCTTTTTACTTCGTTTTATGCATACTTGTAATCTTTCATGATGATGTTAACGATTTACTTTCAAGCTTAATGAGATGTTTGCAATGAAAGAATCTCAATAAAGTCTTGCAGTTGTCAAGACAGTTTGATGATTTTCAGATATTTTCTGAAGCTTCAAAGTTCTTTCAGCTAAGCAGATATTGCAACTGATCATTCTGTATGCAACTATTCAGTATGTCGTTGATCTTTCAACTATCATGTATTTTTTTCTCTAGCTCAAGATCTTTCATGAGCGACTCATTCAATTCTCTCTTTCTTGAGCAGAAAAATTTCAGCAAGCTGACATTAAATATCGAGTGTATGCGCGTTTTTGAAGACAGTTTCAGACGATAAACTTGTCTGCTCAGATGCTTCAGAATTCTATACAATTCATATCTTCTGACTTCAAGTTTCTTGAAAACCTTCTTGATTTGAATGTTCTTGACATTCAATCACATCAACTGATCGACAAGATACATTTTAACAGAGTGTTTTTTATCATGCTGAATCACGTAGTCAACGTTTGTCTCTGCGAGTCTGTAGCAAAGATTCTCATGCAGTTTTTTCATTCTCATTGTGTAGTTTGTGACTGACTCTGATTTCTTTGAGTGATTCTTGATGCTGAACTTCATTCTCAAGTGTCTTTTTGTGATTGCAAAGAATGATATTATCAATGTTGTGATGTGAACGCTGTTATTATAGAAGAACTCGATCATGACAAAAAGATGAACTCAATTGTTTTGAACATCATTGCAGTATGCTTGAAGATAAGTCTCAAGAATTTGATTCTGTCTTTCAATTTGATCATCGATGCAAGAATGAAATGCAATGCTAAGTTTTTGCTTGATCAGAAGATGATAACACAGTGACGTTCAAAAGTGTGATGTAAATACAAAATCTCTGTCAGAGATTATATCATCAAAAGTCTCGTGATATTGAACTACTTTGTCAAGAAAGAGATTGATCAGATTGAAAGCAGTCATTATCTTTCAAGTAGAAATGTAGTGTGTCATTTTGAAAAAACGATCGACTACAATCATAATGCTGTCGTAGAAGATGTCTGAGACGCTTGTGCTGTCAGAAAGATTGATGATGAAGTTCATGATGATGCTTTCTCATATTCTTTGAGAAATAAACAGACTATTCAGAAGTTCTCAAATTCTGTTCTGTAATGTCTTGTATTGCTGACATGATCTACAGATTCTGCAATATTTCTTAATGTTTTTATTTGCAAACAATTAGTTGAAGATTCATCAAACAAGCTCTAAACATTGTTGAAAGTCGAGATGTTCTGCAAGAGAGCTGTCATGATATTGTCTCATAATTTCTGCTCTAAATTTATTTTATGCAGAGACATAAATGAATTCTTGAAATATCATGATGTCATCTGTGATTTTCTTCGATCAGTTGATCATGAAGACGCTGAAGTCAATCTCAATATCGCACATGCTTGAGTTTTTCTTTTTCATTAATTCTCATACTGTGATGACAAGATGATTCATTTTCTGCTGTTTGCAAATCAGTCGAGTCAGACTCTTGAAAGAGTAACTTGCAGAGTCAACAAAGCTTGAGATCAGAACATCATTTTGTATCGATGAATTGAAGCGTTTATGAATTTTCATAGACTTCAAGACTGCATCATCTGTCTCATCTGAATCATTCTGAATCGCAATGAAATGACTCTTTGATGTGTTCACTTTCTTTCTCATAAATAAAGCTTTCTTCATTTCTTCAGCAGAATGACACATAGTCAAATCTTTGTTCTGACTCATGATCAGACATTCAATTTTCTCAGCAGAACAATGCATGATCGAAATTCTGCTCTGATTCATGATCAAACATTCGCTCTTCTTGACAGAACGATGCATAGTCAAATTTCTGCTTTAACTCATGATCAAACATTTGTTTTTCTCGACAAAATGATGCATAATTGAAACTCTGCTCTGACTCATGATCAAACATTTGCTTTTCTCGACAGAATGACACATAGTTGAACTCTCACTCTTTCTAACAGAACGACACGTGATCGAATTTCTGCTCTGACTCATGATCAAACATTCACTTTCTTCAGCAGAAGAATTTATTCTTCTGCGTTTTCACTTCATCTGAATGATGTTTCTCTCAGTCTCAGTGACAATGATAGATGTTGACTCGATGTTCTTGCAAGAATAGATGTCTCTTCTAATTTCAATGACAGTAGTAGATCTTGACTCAATGTTCTCGCAGAAATCAACATTTTTTCTAGTTTCAGCGACAGTAGTAGATCTTGACTCAATGTTCTTGCGAGAGTCAACATCTCTTTTAATCTCAGTGACAGTAGTAAATCTTGACTTAATGTTCTCACAAGAATTGATGTCTTTTCTAGTTTCAGCAACAGTAGTAGATCTTGACTCAATGTTTTCATGAAAACAAATGTTCTTTTGACGAGAAATAATGATGTTTTGAAATCATCATTGAGACTTCTTGTCAGCAGTTGAAAGTTTCTTCAAAGTCTGAAAGACTTCTCTGATTCTTCTTGTGAACATTGATAAGTTGATGATCTTTTCAAATGATTTGATGATTATCTTCTCGTGATTCTTGATGCTAAGAGCTTTGAACTGTTGAGTGAAGATGACGAGTGTTGATGCTGACTGATTCAAGAGATTCTTCAAGAGTTCTCTCATGTATATTAAATCATGAGTGAACTCTCTCTCATCTGCGTCGATATCTTTCTCATAGTTGAGTCTTCTTGATGAGTCATTGACAGAATTGCTCGCTCTCTTTTGATAAAAGATCTTGAAGTTGTACACAGTAAATCTGTTGATTCACTTTATCTGTTTGCAAAAGAGCTTGATTGTTGTCATGAAGTGTTGAAGATTTGCATGATCGTTGATTATCTTTATTTCATGTCAAGTCTCTTTTAAATAATGTCTTCAATGATTCATGCTTTCGACGATCATCAGCATTTTCTGATCATGTGCATCATAGTTTCATTCAATCAATTGTCACTTTCTCGATCAGATGACTATTGAATGTCAGTGTAAATTCTTGAGTGTGATATCTGTTTATTGAAACATCATCACTCTTTTTGCGAATTCAGAGACGTTTGTTTTCAATCTTATGACTTTCGCAGAATTGAAGTGTTGAAGAACAACATTTTAAGCAAAGATGACTTTCAACTTCTGAAAAGCATTTCAAGCACTGTCAATGAGTTTAATTCGCTTCATCTGTTCTTTGAGAATTCATCTTTTCTTTGCGTTAGAAAAGAGACTTGTTTTAAGATGATCAATCAAGAATTATGCTATTCTTGAATAATTCTTTATGAATCAATGATAGAAGTTGACAAAGTCAAGAAACATTTAAATCTCTTTCATCATTTTTGATTGTGATCAATCTTGAATGATTTGCACTTGATTCTTCTTCATTGAAATTTCTCTTTTTTCTACTTTATATTTTAGAAAGAATAACTCTTTCTTGAAGAATTTGCATTTGAAGAGCTTGATGTAAAGCTTTAGAATCTGCAGTTTGTCAAGAATTTGTCATATGTGATGAACATGTTTCTTGCAAGTTTTGCTGAATATCAGAATGTCATTCAGATAGATGAGACAGATGATGTCAAGAAATTTGAACAGAGTCTGATTCATATAAATCTGAAAGAAAGTCGATACATTGATGAGATCAAAAAGCATCACGAGATACTTGTATAAATCAAATCTTGTACAAAATGTCATTTTTCATTCATCTTCTTCTTGTATGCAAAGTTTGTTGAACGCATTCTTGATGTCAAGCTTGATAAATCACTTGACATCTGCAAGATGATCAAGAACTTCATTGATCAGCAAAAGAGAACATCTATTCTTGAGAATGATTACGTTGAGCTCTCAATAATCAATGCATGATCGCAGCGTTTCATCTTTTTTAGATGTAAAAAGCATGAGCATCTCAGTTGAAGAAATGAAGTATTATATCATGTCTGTTCAAAGCTGTTTCTCAATATACATCTTTTGTACAATGAGTTTGATTGCAAAAAGATTGTACAAAGAGTCTCAAAGAATGATATGATTCTTCTCAATGCAAATAGCATGATCATGAGACTCGTGAGTCGAAAGAACTTTGACTTTTTGAGTGAAGAGATTCGCAAAATTCGTAAATTCTTTTAAAACATTTAAGAATTGATCGACTATCGTATTCTCGATCTGTATGAGTCGAGAGTTTTCTTCTGTCACTGAGAAACTCAAAGAATCGTACAAAGCATCTAGAAGTGATCAAATGTGTATTGTGATGTTTTGTTGCTCAAGATTCTGAGTTAATCAAGCGCTTGAAACTTCTCGTTTCTTCTGATGATTATGTTGACAAGAAGACTTGAGAATGATTTTTCTTATGAAGTTAGATTGATGAATATTGCATGCAAAAAGACTTGACGCAAGTCTTGCTTCACTGAACATCACGTAAGATGATTCTGAAACTGTTCTTCAATGAAATAGTTTCTTTCTTTCATTCTGAGCACACAAGATTCTTCAGCATAAGCATCAATGAACAAACTCATGAATGAGATTATGCTTTTCAAAGAATGAAAGATTTAACATGAGATTCTTTGAAGCATATTCAGCAATGATAAAGATCTTCAAGATGCATAAATTACTTTCATTGAAGTTCTGAATGTTCAGATCAAGCAGTATTGTTTCATGTAATTGCATTGATTTATCATTGAAGAAAATTCTTGTGAACTTTCAAGAATGAATATTCTCGATCTTATTTAAACGTTTCACAAGACTGTGACAAATCACATTTAACATACATTCAATGTTCATCATGACTTAAGTTTCAAGAAGATCAAGACATTCTGACTTGATCTTGACTACGAGAATGAATGATGTTGTGACTGAGTTCAAGTTCTTTGACATTGTCAACGCATTCAATTTAACAGACAGTTGACTGATCGAGTTGATTTACTGAGCTTCATACTCTTCAATTGCTTTCTTTTCTTGAGCGATTGATAAATGAAAGAAATCTATCGAGCTAAGTCTTTTTTCAAGACGTTGATAATGAGAATGTTGTTAAAAGCAGAAAAAGCTCTCGAGAAGAAAGCTCTTGAGAAGATAAATCATGAGTTTGAACAATTCAACTCTGCGTGATCTCTAGATTTACATCTGACGCACGCTTTCTCACTGACTCTGCAATATTTTTTCTTTTGAAAGACTGTTTCTCTCAGTTCTGATTCTCGTTGCTCTTGTTGATCATCAAAGTATTCTTCTTTTTCTCGATTATTAATTCTCTGCAAGAAACTTTGCAAACTCTTCTTGTGTGATCAATTCTTGAGAGACAAGTTCGTTTTCAACTGTCAACTCTGCTGAGCATAATTCAAAGCATGCTGCGTGTCAATGTACTTCATCAATTCTCGACAGAACATCTTGCTTCGTTGAGCGAAAGTTAATACAGTTAACTTGATCTTGTTTGAAGAGAGTAGCTCACTCAGAAATCTGAACAATAGCACTTTTTCAAACTTCATGATCTCGACATGATTTTAAAAATGTGTCTTGTTGAATTTCAGAAAAAAGAACATGCATGTTTGATCACTTCTTTTTATAATGACATTTCATAGATTATTCATTCAATTCTGAAGTGACTTCGTGTTGAGCAAGCATTGCTGAAGAGTTTCAAGAAACTTCGCTCATGTGATTTTACAATCTTTCTTCTTGACAGTCTTCTTGATCTGTTGAAGATAGTGCATCATCATGATCTTTACATATTTTGTAACATAATCAAGCTTGTCGTCGTCTTTGATGTAGTTCATCTTGATGAAGTTCAACTTTAGTTTTCTGAGAAACAACTTCAGATTCTCATTGATGATGAATTTAAACTTCTTCTCTTTTGAGAACTTATTCGAAGAAATGATCTTAGAGATGATCATTCTCTTTTTAAAGAAGTCATCATCAACGAAAGAATTCTTTATGACTTTAGCAATGATTCTTTTGCGAAACTTCGATTCAAGATGATCAGATGCACGACTTCATTGTGTTAAAAAGTAATCAGAGTTCAATGTGCAAAATGCTTGATTTAGATCTTTTAGCAAAATGACATTTTTAATGAATAACATCTTGCATCAAGCGCACATTTTTAAATAATTCTGTTGTCTCTGCAAGATCTTCACGTTGTCGATAATGCTTTGAATTTCATTGAGAATGATGAACGAGAATTCATGCTCAACGACTTTCATTCTTGTCTGAAGCAGCATGCGCTGTCTCTCTTTTCTTTCTACATCAACGCGAATGCTTCTGATGTCTTCGTTCAATGCTGCACGATGACGAGTCTCTAATAGATTCTTCAAACTAACGCTTGCAAAATCAGAAGATGATCAAGTCAATGAAATCATGATATTGATGATGATTGTTTAACGCTGCACAAGACTCTTCATCAAGTTCAATTGAAACTCTCTTCTATTGTTGTAAGAGATTTGATCAAGCAAAGTGAGTGCAAGCTCTGTAAAGACAACGAGAGTAGACGAAGCAATGCTTTCAAAAGACATGCGAATATTGCTTTTGAAAAGTGAGATCACAACATCAAGAAGAGTCGTATCTTGATCATGATGCTCGAAGAGTACATCTACAATGTCAGTGATGATGATCGCTTGAGTCAGAGACGCAGAAGTCTCAAGAACGAAAAGAAATTGAGATTCATTATGAAGATTGAATGTCATATTCGAAGAATTGCTGTTCAAGTCAATAATTTTTTTTTGATCATATGAACTATCATCTCTGCAATAGAGTAAAGTGTTAAAATTGTGAGTAGCTTGAGAAATGTGCAGTCACACTAAAGAATATGCGCGTAGATAATACGATCAAATTTGATAGTAGATTAATAATATTTATTCATATAGAAAGTTAACACTAGATTATGAAATACAGAAGCAAACTCTTCTCTATATATTCAGAAGACTAAGTTCAAGCATTGTTGATGAGACAAGTGAGATTATATGCAACTCATGCAAGATCTTTCAAAGATTGTATGTGACTTGAATTCTTATCATTGATGAAACATCAAAGATTGTAATGAGCTTGAACTCTTGATAGATTCAGAGACTCTGAGAATCGACGATAGAAATTCTCATAGACTCAGAATCTCATCTAAGAAATTGATTTTCATGTCTGTTCTCTATTTTCTGAAGAGCTTTGACTCTCATAGATCTGAGTTCTGACAAACTGTTTGATTAGTTTAACTGACTTCTCATTGAACTGACTGAAAAAGAATAATTTCTGACTGAGTTAAGATGTAACGAAAGTGAAAGATCTTTTTAATATGTAAGTAAAGATTAAGCTCTTCTGTTTTGTGATTGTTTTATTACTTAATGATAAAACAATCAACTTCTGACTAGTAGAGTTGAAATTCGAAAATCGAAGAAAATCGATTTGCATATCAATTACTGAGTCAATTTTGTTCATTCATGTTTTTTCAAGAATCATTTGATGTTGATTTAATCGAGTGATTAACATAGAAGCAATGTCAATCATATGATCTTGAACTGTCAGATTTGAATAAATGACATGAGTAATAAGTTTTTTTGCATAATGATCATTGAATTCTTGTATTGACTTTGCTTTGATCAAAGTCAAAGACTCAATTTGCAACTGATCATAAACAATCTACGTAATCACTTTATCAATGAATGAATAGTCAGCAGCTTCAATGTCAATCAATGACTTCAATAAGTAATCAATTTCATTGCTAGAAAGTACACATTCGATAATCAAAGATTCAGAAACAAAAAATTCATTTAACATGCTCATCATTGAAGAAATTAACACATCTTTCATTGCATCTTTGATGAAAGTCACTAATTTTTTGTCTCGCTATTCTCAAAAGAAGACATTTTCTCATTCTCTTTATTCTTCGAAATGATGATTTCATGTAGACGAAGAGTGAAAGCTTAAGAAGTTAAAATATTAATCTTGTTCTGAGAATAATTCTTGAACAAGTAACTTGAGATCTTACAGATGTAGCAGATAATAGATGATTTCGCTCAATCAGACTCAGAGACAGAAAAGATGATAGACTTAACATAATCAATTATCAAAGTCATCATTGATAATGAAGTAGCACATTTGTCAGATATGACAGTGACTTTGATGATGACAGTGTGACGTTCGCTGTGTAACTGATAGTTGACTCGCTGTTTATTATTCACATCTTGAAGAAATTTCTTTAGATGAGAAAGCGAAGTAAAGTTCTCTGAACAAATTGATAAAGCGTTCTGCAAGCGATTGTTGATTTTATTCTGAAGATCGTTCATCAGAGTGCAATCATCATAATCGAGATAGCTGAATAGCTTCATAAAGTTGAAGTAGAAGACATTGAAAGACTTGTCTGCTTGTTTCAGAGTGTTGTATTCGCGTCGAGACTTTTGATTCTTATTCAGTTCATCATATATTTCTTTCAAATGATTGAATAGCTTGTAGATTGAGATGAATGAATTTGAAGAATCAAAACAACATCAAGCGAAGATATGCTTTGCAGCGTCATCTTCTAATCTAAACATCATGTAAATAATACAGATGATTTCATCATTGAATTAATCAACATTAATAATCAGCTTGTCATTCATTTTGTTTCTTCAATCTTCTTAACTTGATTCATCTTCATCAGTGAATATAAATGAGTTCAAAAATTTGTAGAATCAATGATGTTTATTTTTGAATGAGATGAACTTAATAAACATCTCTCGTCAAGTATGATTCTTGATAGAAGCATGCAACTCAATATTTTGTTGAGATAAATGATTCATAGTAGATCAAGACTCAATAGACTGTTGAGATCAAGATTGATCAGCTGAACGTTGTTTCTCTTTGAGTTTCAACATTGTCTTTCATAGTCGAATGTTAATCTCTTTTAAAGTGTTCATTGTCATGCAATTGATCTTTAGCTGTTTCAATCTCTGAATATGTTCAACTTGTAGAACAATTCAGTACTCATTGCATTTCAAAGTCATGTTTTGTTGATCTTTTAGCTCATCTAACATCTTGATGATCTCGTTCAACTGATCAAGAGTTCACTGACGTAGTTGTTCTTCAATCTTGATGTTTCATGAGATTGCAACATTTTGAGATTCAGCTGAGACATTGAAAGAAAGAAGAAAAACTCGTTTATTTGTAATGCTTTTAAGCAGATGAGTCGTTCGAGATTCGACTGATTTGAAGTCACGTGTCATGATGAGAAATTGAAAATAAAGATAGATAGATTGTGATAAATTTGATAAATGTAATTCAAAGAAGTTCTTGTGAATTTTCTGATAAACAAATGAATACAATATTTGAAGAATCTCTTGCGAATAAAAAGTGATACAAATTCAAAGAATTTCTTGCGAATTTTTGAATGAACGAAGTAGATTATTTCGTATCATCTACACATTGATAACAGAGTAGTTGATTAGCATTTATCTACTGTTAAAGATCGACATAAAGCGAGTCATATGAGTGTCATTTAACTAATAGATAAATGCTAAGAAAGAAAAGTATCTATAGAAAAGAACTTGATTCTTATATGTATGTTTCTCAGCTCTGTGCTAGACTTGATTGAGTTGATGTCTTACACATATGATGCAGAGTTTCAATGACATCATTTTTAGCTTGAATGCTCACTAGACTCGATTAGAATGAAATCAAGACGAAGATTAAAAAGAATAAATGAAGGCTAGAATCGTAACAGCTTTCAACATGTTTCGCTGAATATCTTCATTCACTAACACTGTGAACAAACATCTTCTCGACATCGTTAATCACTCATGTTCATTAGTGAGTTTCATCTTGCAGTTTGCTCTCAACATGTTCTGCTAAATATCTGTTCATACTTATACTGTGAACGAACGTCTTCTCGATTTCGTTAATCATTTGTATACAGTATAGTTTTCTGATCGATATGAATATAGAGCTATTTAAGCTTTCTATTCTAGTCAGCTTTCGCTGCAAAGTGAACAATAAACAATTTGCAGAAATATTCTCATTCTTATAGTCAGATCATCTTGATGATTCATAAATTGAGTTTGTCTTTTCTGATTTATGCATTATTTCAAAGTTGCAGATCAACAATCTCATGATTCATTTGACTTGTCTTTCGTTTAGCTTTTGAACATTCATAAAACTCTTCAAATTATTATGATCAGTCAGAACTTCAACAGTATGATAATTGTCTTTTACATAGTGTCATCAGTGTTTAAACATCGCTACTATGACTAAAAGCTTCTGATCATGCGTCTCATAATTTCTTTCAACGTTTATCATCATTCTGAATCAGAATGCAATTGAATGTCACTGATCTTTGTCATCTGACTGAGACAAGATACTCGCAACTGCATAATCAAACACGTTGATCTCGATGCATATATATTGCTCTGAATCAAAGTGTCTCAATATAGACGTTCTAATAAAGACGTCGTGAAGCTGATTAAATGCTTGTTTCGCTTCATTCGATCATATGAATGAGCTCATTTTTACATCTTTTACACTATCTCTCAGCAATTCTGTTAAAAACTCTGCTATTTGAGAGTAGTGATGTATAAAACGTCGATAGAAATTGATAAATCTCAGAAAAACTTGTATTTTTCAATACATTTTTGATCTGAATCATGTTTTGATGATGTCTATTCTACTTAGATTCATCAAAATGCTCTTTGTGAATATGACAAATTTTAGAAAGTTCACTTTAGTGATGAAGAATGCACATTTCTTCAAGCTAGCATATAGCTTGAACTTTCTTAGTTTCTTCAAGATTTGCTTCATGTGATTTACGTGATCAGTCTTCTCTATGAAGAAGATTAGAATGTCATTCAGATAAATAATACAAAAGTTGTTTAAAAGCTCTGTCAAGATCTTATTAATATAAGTCTGAAAGATAACAGATGCATTGATCAAATTAAACGACATGATCATATATTCAAAGTGATCATAACGAGTACAAAACGTCGTTTTTCACTCATCTTCACATTGAATTCTGAGATGATGATACACATTCTTCAGATTCAATTTAGTGAACTGCTTGACTTGATTGAGTCTGTTTAGAGTTTCACTAATTAAAGACAGTGAGTGATGATTCTTGACAGTAATTTTATTCAGATCTCAATAGTTCATGCATAAATGAAGACTATCATTCTTTTTGAGAATAAATAGAATAAACGCATCAGTTGAGCTGACGAAGTGTTTAATTCATTCTTTCACTAAGACATCATTTAAATACTGTTTCAAAGTCGCTAACTCTGTGTTCAACAAATTATACAACGATTCATATGATGACTCTGCAGTGATTTCGATTGCATGATCGTGATTTTCATGCAAGAGCAATTTGTCAACATTTTCTGTTAAGAATACATTTTTGTATTCTTTCAATTTGATGAGTAAAGTTTGCGTTTTGAGCACATTTGTGATACAACTCATCACGTTATTTATTGCTTTCACTTGATGTTCAATGATCGACTCTTTGACAACGTTGATCGTGACAAGAGCATACACAATAGACTCATCTTGTAAAGCTTTCGCAAATGCTTGTGTGAAGAACAACTCAAATGCGTGCTCATTCACGTCAAAATGTCATGTTCTTGCAATCATGTTTATTTGAATACGCTTGAATTGCATACTCGACATGCTTAAGATCAAGAAAGATTCTTTCTTGTTGATAGCATAGAAGATACTTATATCTTTCTTTTCTATGTTTCAGCTGTCTATAAGTCAATAACACATCTCATAGATGTCATAGCAATAGACACTCTGATCATTCATTCAAATAAATCTTGAAAGATCAACGTTCAGCAATGACATACTTTGCTTGACAATGAAACGTTGACTAATCACGTTCATCTCGATGTCAATATTCATGTGAATCTTCATTTCTGTCAGAATCATGTTTAAATGATACAATCAATGAAGATCAGAATTGATAGTGCTTGATCTTTAGAAATAGCTATAACTGAATATTAAGAATACAGAAGAAGATTGATACAAAAGCTTCTATTTATATAATGTTCAGAGACTGCGCTAGACTTGAAAGAAATGTATTTGTGACATGAAAAGAATGTGATGTAGATGAACAAGATGTTGATGAAAGAAAAGAGTGTTGAGAAAGAAAAAAGAAGTTGAGTCATATTTAAGTCAAATCTGAGTCAAATCTGACTAGCTCACTGATTAGCTTTAATCATTACGCAGAGAACTCGCTAGCGTTCACTGCGAATTAATTAAAGCTTCAGTCTTGTTCAGTCTTATCAGTCTTGATACGTTTGTAACATTACTTCTTTCTTCGAAAATTCATGTTTGCATGAATGTAGTTCATTTGCTCGCTTTTGTTGATAGTTATTTCAATATTTAGCGCGATTTGTTTGAATATAACTTATGAAATTCATTCAAAACTTTCTTTGAATCATTGAATTTCTCTTTATCAACATAATATCATTCTTTATCTTTATTTAGATCTGTTCATTTGACTTTGTACTGTATTCGATCTTGATAACATCTGAAGTTCAATATATCATCTATCTTTCAATGTTCATCATCTTTAATAGTGATTGATCTGAGTGATTCTAAATGCTGTTCTGATAAAGAATTTTCTGAATATGATTGCAGTAGCTTTGTGTTATGATTTTAGTCTTCATTTACTCTTTCTAGTCTTCATCTTGATTTTATTCTAATCAAGTCTAGTGAGCATTTAAGCTAAAAGTGATGTCATTGAAACTCTTCATCATATGTGTAAGACATCAACTCAATCGAGTTTAGCACAGAGCTGAGAAACACACATATAAGAATTGAGTTCTTTTCTGTAGATACTTTTCTTTCTTAGCATTTATTTATTAGTTAAATGACACTCATATGACTCGCTTTATATCGATCTTTAACAGTAGATAAATGCTAATCAACTACTCTGCTATCAATGTGTAGATGATATGAAATAATCTACTTCGTTTATTCAGAAAATTCGTAAGAAATTCTTCGAATTACTTTCATTAAATTTACTCAAATTTATCAAAATCATCAATTCACAATCTATCTATCTTTATCTTCTCATCATGATACGCGACAACGAGTCAGTCGAGTCATGAACAGTTCACTTGCTTAGAAGTACTGCAAATAAACGAGTTTCTTTACTATCTTTTGATGTCTCAACTGAAGCTAAGAACATCAAGATCTCATGAAACATTAAGATTGAAGAACAACTACGTCAATGAGTTCTTGATCAGTCAAACAAGATCATCAAGATGTTAAATGAATTAAAAGATCAACGAAACATGACTTTGAAATGCAACAAGCACTGAATCATTCTACAAGTTGAACATACTTAAAGACTGAAACAGCTAGAGATCAATTGCATGACAATGAACATTCTAGAAGAGATTAACACTCGACTATGAAAGACAATGTTGAAACTCAAAGAGAAACAGCATTCAGCTGATCAATCTCGATTTCAACAGTCTATTGAGTCTCGATCTATTATGAATCATTTATCTCAACAAGATATTGAGTTGCATGCTTCTATCAAGAATCATACTTGACGAGAAACGTTTACTAAGTTCATCTCATTCAAAAATAAACATCATTGATTTTACAAATTTTTGAACTCATTTATATTCACTGATGAAGATGAATCAAGTTAAGAAGATTGAAGAAACAAGATGAATGACAAGCTGATTATTAATGTTGATTAATTCAATGATGAGATCATCTGTATTATTTACATGATGTTTAAATTAGAAGATGACGCTGCAAAGCATATCTTCGCTTGATGTTGTTTTGATTCTTCAAATTCATTCACTTTGATCTACAAGCTATTCAATCATTTGAAAGAAATATACAATGAACTGAATAAGAATTGAAAGTCTCGACGCAAATACAATGCTCTGAGATAAGCAGACAAGTCTTTCAATGTCTTCTACTTCAACTTTATGAAGTTATTCAGCTATCTCAATTATGATGATTGCACTCTGATGAATGATCTTCAGAATAAAATCAACAATTGCTTGCAAAACGCTCTATCAATCTGTTCAGAGAATTTTACTTCGCTTCTTCGTCTAAAGAAATTTCTTCAAGATGTGAATAATAAACAGCGAGTCAACTATCAGTTACGCAGCGAACGTCACACTGTCATCATCAAAGTCACTGTTGTATCTGACAAATGCACTACTCTCTTATTGATGATGACTTCAATAATCAATTATGTTAAGTCAACTATCTTTTCTATCTTTAAATCAGCAAGATCATCAATCATCTGTTACATTTGCAAAACTTCAAATCACTTGTTCAAGAATTGTTCTCAGAATAAGATTGATATCTCAACTTCTTGAGCTTTTACTTCTCATCTACATGAAATCGTCATTTCAAAAGATAAAAAGAATGAGAAAATGTTTTCTTTCAAGAATAGTAAGACAAAAAACTAGTGACTTTCATCAAAGACGTGATAAAAGATGTGTTAATTTCTTTAATGATGAGCATGTCAGATGATTCTTTTGCTTCTGAATCTTTGATTATTAAATATGTACTTTCTAGCAATGAAATTAATTACTCATTGAAGTCATTGATTGACATTGAAGCTGCTGAATATTCGTTCATTAATGAAGTGATCGCGCAGATTGTTTATGATCAATTGCAAATCAAGTCTTTGACTTTGATTAAAGCAAAGTCAATTCGAGAATTCAATGATTATTATGCAAAAAAACTCATTACTTATGTCATTTATTTGAATCTGACTGTTCAAGATCATATGATTGACATTGCTTCTATGTTGATCATTCAATTAAATCAACATCAAATGATTCTTGAAAAAACATGAATGAACAAAATCAATCTAGTGATAGATATGCAAATCGATTCTCTTTAATTTTTAAATTTCACTTCTAGTCAGAAATTGATTGTTCTATTCTCAAGTAACAAGACAATCACGAAACAGAAGAGTTTGACTTCTACTCATATATTGAAGAAATCTTTCACTACATCTCAACTTAGTCTGAAATCATTCTCTTTCAATCAGTTTAATGAGAAGTCAGTTAAACTAATTGAACAGTTAAAATCGCGTGATACGACTTTAACTAACGTCAAAATTTCTAAATCAACGTCAGATTCATTGAACATTGTCATGATCAAAGCTGCAACTTATAGAATGTTAGTCAAATGATCAGATGTGAAGATCTTTGCTGTTATCATCTTGAAAATTGATCAACTCATAACTACAGTTGAAAATAAGTCTGAAGAAGTGAATCTGCATGAGCTCTCACACGTCGAGATTCTTGAGAAGATCAAAGTTATACTTCTTTTCAAGTATCATGACTATCTAGACATGTTTAATCGAGCTATGATTGATCAGCTATCATCTTATCATTTCTACAATCACAAAATTGAGTTGATCGATGAAGAAACACTCTCTAGAAGCAGACTTTATCAAATGTTTGATCACAAACTTCAGAAGATAAAGAAATATCTGATTGATCATCTAAACAAAGAATTCATTTTCTTTAGCTTCGCATCATACATCTCGCTCATCTTGTTCATTGAAAAGAAAGACGAAAGTCTGCATTTCTGCGTTGATTACAGAAAGCTCAATGCTTTGATCAAACGAAATCATTATTCTTTGTCATTGATAGATGAGACTTTCGCTCGTATACAAGAAAGCAAATACTTGACTTGATTAAACATCATTGTCGCGTTCAATAAACTACATATGCATTCAGATAACGAAGATTTGACTACGTTTATTATCTTCTTCAATTTATACAAATATTATGTAATGCTCTTTGAATTAACAAACGAATTGACGTTCTATCAACATTATATGAACGATGTGTTGTTCAAATATTTACATCAGTTTTGTCAGATTTATTTTAGATGACATTATCATCTACAGCAAAATCTTAAAGAAACACAAAAAACATGTATGATTGATTTTGCATCGACTACAAGAGATCAATCTACAGATAAACATAAACAAATGCAAGTTTCATATGCAGAAAATCATCTTTCTAGAACTATTAATATTCATTAAAGAATTGAAGATGAACTCTTGAAAGATACAAGTCATCATGAAATGATTTACACTCAATAATCTCACTCAAATACAGTTTTTCATTGACTTCTGCAACTTTTATCAACGCTTTATCAAGAACTTTTCGAAGATTGTTCATTTCATGATTCAACTTACTTAAAAGAAGATCATATTTAAATGAAATGAGATTTGTCAGATGACATTCAATCATATGAAGAAATGTATGACTGAGACTTCAATACTTCGTCACTTTGATCAGACTTGTGAAATCATTCTGAAAACTGATTCATTCAACTATGTAAACGACGAAGTTCTGTCTCAATATGATGATGAAGAAATTCTACATTCAATTACTTTCTATAGCAAAAACATGTCTTCTGCTGAATGCAACTACGAAATATATGATAAAGAGCTGCTGATCATCATTTAAGCATTTGAGCATTGATGATTCAAATTGAAACTGACTGACATTTCTATCAAGATGTTTATCGATCATTAAACACTCATTTCATTGATGAAAGATAAAGAGTTTAGCAGATGACAGATGCGCTGAGTACAAAAGCTCGTTGATTTCAACTTCAAGATAATGTATTGATTTGATAAACAGAACATCAAGATCAATGCATTAACTTATCAAGTCAATGTTTTGCTCAGAAGTCTTAAGAATGAGTGCATTTGCTATCAAAGAATCATTATTTTGACGTTGAATTGAATAAAAATTGCTGATCTAAAGAAGAATATCAATGAATCAATCTATAAACAGATTCTTAAGATTAATGAAATCGATGAGAATTGTATGCTACTTCGCGAAGCAATAGCAAGAGATGAGACACAATATGAAGATATTAAATTGAAGAATTGTTGAACTCAGAATGAAATCTTGTACTATGATAGTCAGCTATGAGTCTCATTCAACGAGCTTCTACAAATGAATCTGATTCGTGAGATGCACGATCAATTCTCAATAAATCACTCTGACATTCTTAGAACTGTGAAGATCATAAAACAAAACTACTATTGATCTTTCATGTGAAAGACAGTAAATCATTATATTCAAAACTGTTATATTTGTCAACGCTCAAAGACATTTAGAAATAAATTAAATGAACTACTACATTCTTTACTCATACTTGAACAGTGATGACAAGACATAGTTATGAACTTCATTATTGATTTATCTGATTTGTATGACTACAACGCTATTCTGACTGTCATCTGCAAATTATCAAAAGAAAGACATTATATTTCTTACATCATTGATGATAAAGATATCACAGTCGAAAAAACAGCTGAGATGTTAATTCAGTGAGTATATTGAACTCATGATTTATCAAAGCGAACGAGTCAATCAGAATGTCAAAAGATATCTTCGTTTCTTCTGTTTATACATGCAGAATGACTGATTCAAGTGATTACTCATAATTGAGTTTATCAACAATAACATCTTGTTTTCAGTCATCTTCTTGATTCTCTTCTTCATGAATAAAAGCTTTCATTCTCATATGAGCTTTGATTCTGACATCATCGAGTATGAAAGCACTCGCGAACGCTTGCAGATCATCAGAGTTGAAAATATATTCAATCACATGAACAAGATGTTAATCTTCGCTCGCGAAGCTCTGATCAAAACATGAGAACGAATGATGAAACAAGTTAACAAGCATAGAAAGAAGATCAATTACAAGATTAAATCAAAGATGTTTCTGAACGAAAGAAACATTGTTACAGCGAGATTCTTCAAAAAGCTAGATGACAAGATGCTCAATTCATTCAAGATCACAGATTCTGTTGACTTCTTTTATAAATTGAAACTATCAGACATTATGTATATACATGATGTATTTCATTCAGAGCTTTTTTGTTCTGTCGTTGTTGACTTTCTGTCTGATCAGAAGAATGAATCTTCGAAATCAATAGTGATAAACGATGAGAATGAATGAAAGATCAACGATATATTGAACTCTTGATGATATCGAAGATGACTTCAATATCAAGTTAAATGAAAGAGCTATGACAACGATCTCAACTGATATAACGCTGACGATGACAAATTTATGAACGCTCAAGAAGTGATTGATGACTTTCATATTAAATATTCAAGAAAAGCGCACTAAGAAATAACATTCATGCGAACATGAATAGTCAAAGAAGAAGAGTAAGATTATGATTCTAGTCTTCATTTATTCTTTCTAGTCTTCATCTTGATTTCATTCTAATCGAGTCTAGTGAGCATTCAAGCTAAAGATGATGTCATTGAGACTCTGCATCATATGTGTAAGATGTCAACTCAATCAAGTCTAGCACAGAGCTGAGAAACATACATATAAGAATTGAGTTTTTTTCTGTAGATACTTTTCTTTCTTAGCATTTATTGTTACGAGTGTATCAAGACTGAAGCTCTAATCAATTCACAGTGAACGCTAGCGAGTTCACTGCGTATTAATTAGAGCTAGTCAACGATCTAGTCGAGATCTGACTCAGATTTGACTCAAATATGACTCAACACTCTTTTTCTTTTTCAACACTCTTTTCTTTCATCAACATCTTGTTCATCTACATCACATTCTTTTCATGTCACAAACACATTTCTTTCGAGTCTAGCGCAGTCTCTGAACATTACATAAATAAAAGCTTTTGTATCACTCTTCTTCTGTATTCTTAATATTCAGTTATAGCTATTTCTAAAGATCAAGCACTATCAACTCTGACCTTCATTGATTGTATCATTTAGACATGATTCTGACATTATATTAAGAATTCATTAATCATACGATACTGATCTTATTACTCATTCAACATACTCATCTAGACAGAACGAGTCTAAAGAAATTTATTTATCTGATGATCGACGATAATCGAAAGATAGAACAACACTAGAGAGTTGAATAGAATCAACGACGAGACTGTTTGAATTGCTAGACTACTTATCGCTCATTAAGTACACAAAGTTCATTCGATTGCGAGAATCACGATAAAGAATCTTCGTGAATTGCTCAAGAATCAAATCGATTGATAGATTCAACAATAAAGAATCTTCGTTGTTTGCTAGAGAATCAATCAAATCAACAAACATACAAATTTCATCTTCTTTGTTAAAGATTAAACATCATTCTATACGTTTTTCTTTCTCAATCGTCGAGCATCGTCATTCGTTCAACTCTTTTTTCAAACAAATCTCATCATGTCTAGTCATTCGTCTACTGAAGAGCGTTTCGAAGAATTTCGAAATCGTTTCTCTCAAATCTCTGATGCTGATTCATCAATATCATGAACGAAATCATCAAGTGCTGCATTATTTATTCACGAAGATGATGAATCATTCGCTGAAATGATAATATCTTTCGTGTTCTACGAAATCTGAAAGACTCGAAGTCTAGTTCTTGATGAAGAAACAGATCAACTCTACAAGTTAGATAAACAACAAGAAGACGAAATCAAAGAGTTGAAGACTAGACTTCAAGCTAAAGAAATCACTTCTTCTGATTTCATCTACTTTGAGCATTCTAGATCTCAAAAAATATCTGATTCTTCGCTGTTTACTGATGAAAAGAACTCTACTTGAAAGAATTGATATGAAAAAATTCAGAATAAACTAGAGATCAACGTTGATCTCTTTTCTAATGAACGAGTCAAATTGAGCTATGTACATTCTAGATTATTCAATGACGCAGCTGAGATCACTCAAGCTAGACGTGAACGTGACTGTGTCAATTTCTATAGAATTGTTGATGATCTTTTGAAAGAGCTAGCTCAGTTGTTCAATGACTCAAATAAGAAAGTCAACTTTCGTAGAAAATACTACAACTTGATTCAAGAATTCAAGAAATTCAGTGAATTCTATACTCAGTTTCAACATTTATCTTTCTATCTAGACTATCACAAGAAGCAACTGATCGCTGATCTGAAAGATAAAATTCACTCTCATCTTTGATTCATTTAAATAGATCAACTAGTTCAATCTGATTCTCTAAAGAAAATTCGTTTCTATCTGATTCATTTGAATAATGATCAGCGAGTCATTCGAGAGATCAAGAACAAGATTAAACGCGTCGAAGATCTTTCTAAAACTATCTTTCATAAAGCGACTGTTATCACTCAGTCAGTCGATCATTCGAAGTCTGATCAGCTAAAGTCGCGCGACGCGATTTTAACTAGCGTCAAAGAAGCAGACATTCTAGTCGAAAGCTGTTTCATATGTCATAAATCAGATCATAGCTCTAAAGAATTTCTTGATAGATCTACTAGAATCAATGCAGTGAACAAGAAATATGATCGCTTCGATTTCAATTCGAACTTCGATTCAAAAAACTAGTCATCTCTTCAAAAGTCATCAAAGAGATAGAGATTATATCTTTGTGCAAACTAGATGAAATTCTATTGAAAGAAAATTACTTTGAAAAGTTGTTTCTAATTGATGCTCATCTCATTTCTCAGAATCAATCTTTCAGTCTTCATTCTTTAATAGACAGTGATTCAGTCATCTACACAATCATACATTCTAATCTAGTCAATAAAGTATGCAAGAAACTGAAAATTCAATCTATATCACTGACAAAAGAGAAGCTAATAAGAGATTATGATGAAATAATATCTAAGAAGATCATCATTTATAAAATTCTACTCAATCTCATCATCGAAAGTCATAAGAAATTGACTGTATCAATGCTGATAGCTGATATCGATCATCATGAAGTCATATTGAGTAAGCTCTGAATGAACAAAAACGAAATATTATTGAATATGTGAAACGACATCATTGTTTTTTCGAATCAATTGAATACTTCTATTTCGATTTTTTTAATTTCTCTCAATTCAAAGCACTCAAATTGATCGCGATCAACTTCGTCTTCTTCAATCACTCAGACTAAAATCTTTATGATGCTCAAATGACTCGTTCGAAAAGAGTCATTCTTGATTCAAAGCATAAACGCAGCTTCGTTCAAGACACTGTTGAATCATTCAAAGAGAGACAAGATCAAGATCTTTGCTCTATTCATAATGAACATCAATAGAAAAATCGCGTACAATACTCAGTGCGATTTGAACGCTCTAAACGTCTCTTCAATCAATGAAATGACTCAGAATTTGAAAGATATTAAAGCAAAGCTGTCATCAAAATATCATGAGTTTCTAGATGTTTTTGATCGAGCTCAATTGAATAAACTATCTTCTCATCGCTTCTACGATCATAAAATTGAGCTCATCAATGATTTAACACTCTCTCACTGTCGAGTCTATTGAATGTCTTCTGTCAAACTTCTGAAAGTAAAAGAGTACTTAAACGAGAATCTGTCGAAGAAATTCATCACTTCTAGTCAGATCTTCTATTTCTCTCTCGTTCTATTCATTCTCAAAGCGAATGAAGATCTTCGATTCTGCGTGAACTATCGAAAGCTAAATGTCATTTTCAAAAGAAATAAATATTCTCTATCGCTGATAAACGAGATCATTGATAAAATAGTGAGTTGCAAGCATTTGACTAGATTGAACATCATATCAACGTTCAACAAACTTCAAATGCATTTTGATAGTGAGAATTACATCACTTTTATCACTGCTTTAGAAGCATATAAATACAAGATGCTATTATTTGAACTGACTAACGAATCGATCTTCTTTCAGCAATATATGAATGACATTCTATGAAACTTTCTGAACGACTTTTGTCAAGTCTATCTAGATGACATTCTCATCTATAGCAAAATGAGAAAGAAACATAGAAATCACGTCAAACTAGTATTGAGTCAACTACGCGAAGCTGAACTGCAGATGAATATTCGAAAGTGCAAATTCAATGTGAAAGAAACTGTCTTTCTAGAAGTCATTGTATCAGAACTAGATCTTTGTATGAATCTCAGCAAAGTGACAGTCATAATCAGCTGAATCACTTCAATCAATCTAAAAGAAATTCAGAGCTTCATGAGATTTGTTAACTTTTATCATTGTTTCATTAAGAACTTCTCGAAGCTAGTCAAATCATTCACTCAGCTGACTAGAAAGAACACGTCTTTTGTTTGAAACGAGATCTGTGTTCAAGTCTTTGACAATTTAAAGAAACAAGTCAGCTCAATCTCAGTACTTCGTCACTTCAATCTCAAACGACAAGCTATTCTGAAGATCGATGCTTTAAACTATGTAAAAGATGAAATACTATCTCAGTATAATGACGAGAGAGTTCTTCATTCGATGATCTTCTACAGCAAAAGCATGATTCTCGCTAAAATCAATTATCACATCTATGACAAGAAATTGCTAATCATTATTCGATGCTTCGAACATTGATGACTCAAGCTGAAATGCACTGAATTATTCATTCAGATGTTCATTGATCATCAGACTTTGAAGATCTTCATGAAAAATAAACAGTTGAGTCAACGACAAGTCAACTATCTGAACATTCTTTCAAAGTTCAACTTTCAGATCATTTTTAGATCAGGCAAAATGAACACTAAGATTGATGCTTTAATCAGAATGTTTCTAGCAAACGTCTCTGAATCAGCTCAGCGTCTTGAAGATTGTTTTCAAACTATTCTGACTTTCGATAGAATTGAGATTCTATTTATTGAATTGAAAGCAAATCTCTATCAACGAGTACGAATGATCAATCAAACAGATGAGCTCTGCAGCGAATATAGACAAGCTATGAACGAAAACAAGTTCAAATTTCATATCACTAAACTGAAGAACTGCGAAATCATTGACGAAGTTCTATTTAGAAAAGATTTACTGTGAGTTTCTGAGAACATGCACACGAAATTACTACAAGAAGTGCATGATCAATCTTCAATCTTTCATTTCGACAATAAATGAATCATCAATCTAGTTCAGCGTTTCTACTATTGATCAGATCATCAAGCTACTATTTGATGATACATTTGAAACTGTCATGCTTGTCAGCGAAGCAAAGCTTCTAGAAATAGCATCAATGAACTTCATCATTCGCTCTCGATTTCACAGAAACGCTGAAAAGATATAACTATGAATTTCATCACTGAACTATCTCTGTCAGAAAGCTATAACATCATTTGCATAATCATATGTTATCTCATCAAAGAACATCATTATGTTCTCTGTCATTGAAAAAATGATGACATTTCAGTTGAAGAAATGATTTGAATCATGTTATGAAACGTCTATCAACTGCATAATTTATTCAGTTCCATTGTTTCAAACAAAGACTCTCAATTCATATTGACTATGTGAAAAAGTCTTTGCAAGCGATTGAGAATCACAGCTAGTTTATTCACAGTCTATCATTCTGAGATCGATGATCAATCGAAATGAGTCAATCAAGACGTCGAACGCGAACTTAGAATCTATTGCAATTACATGCAGAACGACTGAGTCAAATGAATATTTATGATGAAATTCAGCGACAATTTCAATATCTTCTCAATCACTTCAATGACTTTCTTCTACTTCAATAAAGAATTTCATTCTTGAATGAGTTTTGATTCAGATACAACTGACTATGAAACAACTCATGAATGACTTGAAGCTAAAAAAGCAAATGATATTGTCATTTGAATGAAAGAATTACTGAACTTCGATCATCAACAATTGAAAAAGACGAAGCTAATCATCAAAGTTCAGATCAATAAACATAGATGAAACATCATCTATAAAGTAGATGACTGAATTTGACTATCTTTCAGAAACATCAAGACAATGAGACTCTGCAAAGATTTGAAAGACAAACAGCTAAATCTTTATCAAATCACTGTCAAAGTGAGTATCTTTTATCATCTTCGTTTATTAGTCAGCATGAAGCATCTGCATTCAATGTTCAGCTCAAAGTTACTGCAATCATATTCAGAAGACTCTCTATCAGAACAGCATTCAGAATCATTCAGATCAATCACTATTAAAGATGATGAACATTGAAAGATAAATGATATATTGAACTTCAAACGCTATTGAGATTGAATACAGTACAAAGTCAAATGAACAGATCTAGATAGAAACAATAAATGATACTATGTTGATAAAGAAAAATTCAATGACTCAGAGAAAGTTTTAAATGAATTTCATAAGCTATATTCAAACAAATCGCGCTAAATATCGAAATAACTATCAACAAAAGTGAGCAAATGAACTACATTCATGCAAACATGAATTTTCAAAGAAAAGATAATGTTACAAGCATATCAAGACTGATAAGACTGAACAAGACTGAAGCTTTAATCAATTCGCAGTGAACGCTAGCGAGTTCTCTGCATAATGATTAAAGCTAATCAGCGAGCTAGTCAGATTTGATTCAGGTTTGACTCAGATATGACTCAATCTCTTTTTTCTTTCTCAACATTCTTTTCTTTCATCAACATCTTGTTCATTTACATCACATTCTTTTCATGTCACAAACACATTTCTTTCAAGTCTAGCGCAGTCTTTGAACATTACATAAATAAAAGCTTTTGTATCAATCTTCTTCTGTATTCTTAATATTCAGTTATAGCTATTTCTAAAGATCAAGCACTATCAATTCTGATCTTCATTGATTGTATCATTTAAACATGATTCTGACATTGAGCTCGATCAAAAACATCTAGAAACTTATGATATTTTGATGACAGCTTTGCTTTAATATCTTTCAAATTCTGAATCATTTCATTGATTGAAGAGATGTTTAAAGCGTTCAAATCGCACTGAGTATTGTACGTGATTTTTCTATTGATGTTTATCATGAATAGAGCAAAAACTTCGATCTTGTTCTTCTTTAAATGATTTAACAATGTTTTGAACAAAGTTGCGTTTATGCTTTGAATCGAGAATGACTCTTCTTGAACAAGTTGTTTGAATATCATAAAGATTTTAGTTTGAGTGATTGAAGAAGATGAAGTTGATCGCGATCAATTTGAGTGCTTTGAATTGAGAGAAATCGAAAAAATTAAAATAGAAGTATTCAATTGATTTGAAAAAACAATGATGTCATTTTGCATATTCAATAATATTTTATTTTTATTCATTCAGAGCTTATTTAATATGACTTCATAATGATTAATATCAGCTATCAGCATTGATACAGTCAATTCTTTATGACTTTTGATGATGAGATTGAATAGAATTTTATGAGTGATGACTTTCTTAGATATTTTTTCATCATAATCTCTTATTAGCTTCTCTTTTGTCAATGATATAGATTGAATTTTCAGTTTCTCGCATACTTTATTGACTAAGTTAGAATGTATAATCATGTAAATGACTGAATCACTGTTTATTAAAGAACAAAGACTGAAAGATTGATTCTGAGAGATGAGATGAGCATCAATTAGAAACGACTTTTCAAAATAATTTTCTTTCAATAGAATTTTATCTAGTTTGCACAAAGATATAATCTCTATTTCTTTGATGACTTTTGAAAAGATGATTAGTTTTTTGAATCGAAATTTGAATCGAAATCGAAGCGATCATATTTATTGTTCACTGCATTAATTTTAGTAGATTGATCAAGACACTCTTTAAAGCTATGATCTGATTTATGACATATGAAACAGCTTTCGACTAGAATGTCTGCTTCTTTGACGTTAGTTAAAATCGCGTCGCACGACTTTAACTGATCAGACTCCAAGTGATTGACTGATTGAGTGACAACAGTCGCTTTATGAAAGATAGTTTTAGAAAGATCATTGATGTGTTTGATCTTGTTCTTGATCTTTCAAATGACTTGCTGATCATTATTCAAATGAATCAGATAGAAATGAATTTCTTTTAAAGAATCAGATTGAACTAGTTGATCTATTCAAATGAATCAAAGACAAGAATGTATTTTATCTTTCAGATCAGCAATCAGTTACTTCTCGTGATAGTTTAGATAAAAAGATAAACGTTGAAACTAAGTATAGAATTCATTGAATTTCTTAAATTCTTGAATCAAGTTGTAGAATTTTCTACGAAAGTTGACTTTCTTATTTGAGTCATTGAACAACTGAGTTAACTCTTTCAAAAGATCTTCGACGATTTTATAAAGATGGATACAGTCATGTTCATGTCTAGCTTGAGTGATCTCAGCTGCATCATCGAATAATCTAGAATGTATATAGCTCAATTTGACTCGTTCATTAGAAAAAAGATTGACATTGATCTCTAGTTTATTCTGAATTTTTCTGTATCAGTTCTTTCAAGTAAAATTCTTTTCATCAGTAAACAACGAAGAATCAGATATTTTTTGAGATCTAGAACGCTCAAAGTAGATGAAATCAGAAGAAGTGATTTCTTTAGCTTGAAGTTTAGTCTTCAACTTTTTGATTTTATCTTCTTGTTGTTTATTTAACTCGTAGAGTTAATCTGTTTCTTCATCAAGAACTAGACTTCAAGTCTTTCAAATTTCGTAGAACATGAGAGATATTATCATTTCAGCAAATGATTCTTCATCTTCATGAATGAATGATGCAGCACTTAATGATTTCGTTCATCATTTCAATGAATCAGCATCAGAGATTTGAGAGAAACGATTTCGAAATTCTTCGAAATGCTCTTCAATAAATGAATGACTAGACATGATGAGATTTGTTTGAAAGAGAGCTGAATGAATGATGATGCTCAACGATTGAAGAAGAAAGATGTATGAAATGAGATTCAATCTTCAACAAAGAAGATAAGATTTGTTTGTTGATTGATTTGATTGATTTTCTAGCAAACAACGAAGATTCTTTATCATTGAATCTATTTGTTAGGAACCAGCATAGAGCGAGTCATATGAGTGTAATGTAACGAGTATATAAATGCTAAGAAAGAAAAGTATCTAGAAGAGAAGAGTCGACTATCTATATGACTCAGAAGAACATAAGCTAACCCTGAATAGAGTTGACTTCGGAACAAGCCTATGCCCTAGCGGCGAGCGATCGGCGATAGCTCTCAGGATAGTCATCAACATAGTCATCAACATAGTCATCAACATAGCTATCAACGAAGATGCGTAGCTAGGATCGTAACATTACCTCCCCCCTTCAACGATTCATGTTCGCATGAATGTATTTCCTTAGCCTTGTGTAAAATCGAAATGCCTATTGTAGTAGGCTCACTATGCGAGGTAGAAGTGCCATTGAAGCAGGCTCACTAGTTGCACGCGAACGAGTCGACAGACCGATTCACTGGTAGATAGAGCGATGTGGATAGATAGATCATCGCATTGACGAAAGATGCCATTGTAGCAGGCTCACTAGTTGCACGTGAATGTATGACCAGGTCCACTGGTGGGTAGAACGATGAGAAGATAGATCATCACATTGACAGTGTCATTGAAGCAGGCTCACTGATCGACTTGCTCATCGAAGAGGTCGACTTTGAGCTCGTCATTGTAGCAGACTCACTAGTTGCACGTGAACGTATGATCAGATTCACTGATGAGTAGAACGATGAGAGCGAGTAGACCATCGCATTGACGATGCCATTGAAGCAGGCTCACTGAGGGTTTGCTTCTCGAGATAGAGACTTCACGCAGTTCTATGACTGGCTTCGTTTGATTGTTCAACAAATTCGAAGAATTTCTTGCGAATCTGAATGAACGATTAATTCGCTGATCTTTGATCTAGTCGAATGGTTTCAATCGTTTGTTTATACTCGCTGATCAGCGCACGAGTTCGAATCTTTTGTTTATTCTCGCTGAATCAGCTCACGAGAGAAGAAAGGTGAGTGCTGCTGCACGGACGCAAGCCGCTAGACCAAAGTCGATAGAGGGTTGAAGAACTACTAGCAGAAGCATTCGAAGGAATCGATGCAGATTATTTCACTTCGCCTGTAACGAAGAAGCATTTATATAATGTTAGGGGCCAGCATAGAGCGAGTCATATGAGTGTAATGTAACGAGTATATAAATGCTAAGGAAGAAAAGTATCTAGAAGGAAAGGACCGGCTATCTATATGACTCAGGAGAACATAAGCTAACCCTGAATAGGGTTGGCTTCGGAACAAGCCTATGCCCTAGCGGCGAGCGATCGGCGATAGCTCTCAGGATAGTCATCAACATAGTCATCAACATAGTCACCAACATAGCTATCAACGAAGGTGCGTAGCTAGAATCGTAACACTATCGATCGATTTGATTCTTGAGCAATTCACGAAGATTCTTTATCATGATTTTTGTAATCGAGTGAACTTTGCATACTTAATGAGCAATAAGTAGTTTAGCAATTCAAACAGTCTTGTCGTTGATTTTATTCAATCTTCTAATGTTGTTCTATCTTTCAATTATCATTGATCACTAAATAAATGAATTTCTTTAAACTCGTTTTGTTTAGATAAGTATGTTAAATGAGTAATGAGATCAGTATCATGTGATTAATGAATTCTTAATATAATGTCAGAATCGTGTCTAAATGATACAATTAATGAAAATCAGAATTGATAGTGCTTGATCTTTAGAAATAGCTATAACTGAATATTAAGAATACAGAAGAAGATTGATACAAAAGCTTCTATTTATGTAATGTTCAGAGACTGCGCTAGACTTGAAAGAAATGTGTTTGTAACATGAGAAGAATGTGATGTAAATGAACAAGATGTTGATGAAAGAAAAGAATGTTGAGAAAGAAAAAAGAAATTGAATCATATCTGAGTTAAATCTGAGTCAAATCTGACTAGCTCGTTGATTAGCTCTAATCATTACGCAGAAAACTCGCTAGTGTTCACTGCAAATTGATTAAAGCTTTAATCTTGTTCAATTTTATCAATCTTGATACACTTGTAACAGTTTCTGTCTTCTGATCTCTCTGAATTACATGCTCTTTATATATAAGAATCTTTATGAATAAAACTTTTTATTTTTTTCTTGATGATTTGAAGCATTCATTGAGAGCTTGTCTTTTTTTGAAATCTTGAAACAACTTATATGTGACATTGAATCAATGAATACTCGATTTGCATCAAATTTCTTTGATCTATTCTTGATTTTTTCATCTTTACAATCAATCATGTAATGATTTTTTTGATTGTACATTCAGCACGTTATATTGAACAAATCTTTGCTATAACATGATGAAGCATGTGAGCTTGACTTTAATGATGAGTTAAGTTTGATTGATTTATGAGACTTCTTTTGCTTTGAATGAGTCTTCTTATTGATCTTAGTTTGATCATATGAGTCTCTGTCTTGAGATTGTTTCAACGACAAGACATGTTCTTTTCACAGATTGATTTTCAATCGAGCGACAAGATCAATTAATGCATCTCATGTGATAAAAATCAACTGTACATTGATAATAGTCACATGCAGTTCAAATCTTAGCTTGATGAATAAATGAGCTCACTTATGCTCATCATTATACAATGAAAGTTGATGTTTCAAAGTGCTCAAATAGACTGCAAATGTTCATATCATCTGATTCAAGCGTTGCAATGCATTTGCATACTGCTGAGTCACGTTTATGCTTCGATTCATTGAATTTTCAATTATGTTCAGAAGAAAGTTGATAAAATTGAATCACGTTTGCTGAGCTGCAAACATAATCTCTTCATGATCAAATCAAAGTTTCTTTGATTCATTTCTGAGATAGATCATGCAGTACAAAATCTTTCTCTCATCTTTTTCAAAATGTTAAAAGATATTTCAAAATAAGATTTTAACATCGCGAATTCACTCTCTATGTTTTCTGATGATTTTGTCATGATACTTCTTCAAAGACATTAAAAGTCTTCGCTTTTGCAAGACAATCTCATGAAGACTTTGTTTCATCTTCGTTGACATTATGAAGATGATGCATAAATCATTCAAATTCTCAATGAAGATTCAAATAAAAGTTGAATGACTTTTCTTTGTCATTTCAACAACTTGCAAAGTCTTAATCTTTGATTGAATAGCTGTTAACTTCTGTTTCTTTTGCAGTTCATCATGTTGAAGCATTACTTGAATCAGCTGTTCATTAATATCAAGAGAAAGTTTATTTTCTGCTTCTTTGCTTTCTTATTTCATTATATGATGTTTGTTTTCTGATATAATGTCTTGCAAGATCAAGACGTCGTCATTGCAACTCTGTTGCAATCACATTGCTATTGTCATGCTTGAATATTAAATCATCACTTTTAAGAAAAGTTTGAAATAATTAGAACTGTGATGATCAGATCTACTAGAGAAGTAAATGAAATCTATAAGAGTGATATGACAATGTGATATTCTAGACAGACACAGAATGAGTATATATTATGATAGAGCTAATTATTAAGAAGCTCTCAATAACTCGAGAGAATCGATCGACTATAGAGAGTTTGTCAAGCATTGTCAAGTCGAACACGACATAATTCATGACATATTAAGTCGAAGATATGACGTGATCTAAACGATGTCTTGACAGAGTCACAGAGTTTCAGAGCTAACTCAGATCTGACCTTCAACTCAGTCTCTGATTTTAGTCTCTGATCTAATCTCTATGTGTCAATTCATCATGACACTCAAGTCTGAAGACGTAGAATTCAGACACATATAGCTTCTTCTTCTTCTTGACTAAGTCTTTGAAATTGTTGATTGCGTGCAGCAACAGTCTTTCGACCATTGATTCGATCTCAAAGAGTACTAGTTGATATTTCATATTGACGAGCGATTTTTGCTTGAAAAGAATTTTCGTTGACTGCTGAAGCCTCGTTTCAACGAGCGTGAGCAAGCATTATGCGCTTTTTCTGTGAAAGTTCTATATCTTCAGAAGGTATGAAGAACATAGAGAGAGTGAGAGAGGTGACTGTCATCGTTTTGCTGATATGTTGAAGAATTATATCAATAGAATATGAAATGTGAATTTTCAGCCCTATAGGGCTGTCCGACTGCTAGGTTTAGCCGATTGCTAGGTGAACTCTTCTATAGATATTCACGAAGATTGATAGATGAAACTAGAATTTGTAAATGAATTCTTCTTAGACTATTAGCGTGTGCAGAAAGCTATGAATTTCTTGACATCGCAATTGTCGCGCTATTTCTCAAATTTACTATTGAATTCAGACATTCTTGATATTCTCGCTATCTTCAACGCTTTCGCATTAGAAAAATCAATCAAACAGGTAAATATGAAGCTATTTAAATGATTCACAGTGCTAACATTCTTTTAGCCCTCTCTTGATTCTCGAAGTCATCATGTTGTCATCACTTCGAAGTCAGAAACTATCTCTAGAGAATTCACTCATTCTCTCAAGCATCTCATCAACGAAGAAATCTTCTGACAAAGTCAAAGCAGACGCTGCTCGCAAAGTCAAGACTGACGTTGCTGCTAGAATCATTGTAAAGACTGCTGTCAAAGCAAACACTGCAGACGCTGCTGTCAAAGTCAATTGCTTTCGCAATTTCAAGAGACATATCATTGATAATTTCAAAGCAGCGAAGAAAGCATGCGAGACTCACGTCGTTGAATCAGCCTTCACGAATATCGATACAAAGTAGATAGTCATCGATCGTATACATCGAAAGAACGCTTCAGAAATGCTCTCTCTTTCTAGAGACTTAATAGCAAGCTGACTCATCAACTGATGCATAGGCTTGATGACGTCATCTCGTAGTCTCGTTGAACAGAGTCTCATCGACGAAGACAAGCTGTTCAGTCGTCAGCTGCAACAGGTCGACAATTCAGTTTAATCGCAGCTTATCGTTCTGTCTGATGTCGACACGCTGTCTTCTCTTTTCACTTCAGTGTCTCTTCTTCAGAATTCTGAATATCGTGAATCTATGAACATATATACCTCACTTCTCTCATAGAAACCACATCATCTCTTTCTGCATGATTCATGACTGTTGCTTCAGATATGTAATTAGAGAGTCTTCAGCGACTGGAAAGACTTTTCGAGAAGCGCTCTTCGAACGAAACTGAGATCTAAAGGAAGAGTCATACATGAAGAGATTCTCTTGCATAGTATAAACGATGTTACGGTGACAGTGAACCTCTTCGGCGATGGCGAGAGGGCTTCAATGTAAAAGCAGGAGGCGTAGTATCTTCGAGCGAAGGGCCGGAGCCGGTGGACCTGTCATAGCTAAAAGAATGTTAGCACTGTGAACCGTTTGAATAGCTTCATATTTACCTGTTTGATTGATTTTTCTAATGCGAGAATGTCTGAATTCAATAGTAAATTTGGGGGGGGGGCGCGACAATTGCGATGCCAAGGAATCCATAGCTTTCTGCACACGCTAATAGTTTATAGAGCTACAGTATTGGCCAACCGTCCGGAATTCCCATCACTCAATCGGGCTTAAATTGAAGCTCTAGATCATAACTACTACTACCATTAATAATACTGTTATGGGTTTGATAGTATGTCCGTACTTTGTTGTGTACTTACTTGCGACGAACACCTTCACCAATCTCAAGCCACGATCGCCAGCGAAATTTCACGACCACAAGATGACCGACTTCTTGTGCTGAGATGGCAAACGAAGTTCAACCAGACTTAACGACCATACAACAAATTTTGAGAAGAAGCCGCTCTTTGTGGTCCTCCTATGCGGCCACGACTACAGAGCTTCGACTTCCAGCGCAATGTGTCCAGCTACGAAACCTTCTCGGCAAAGTCCCCGCATTCCCTACCAGTTCGCTTCACGCTCACGCAAAGCTGTCTGCTCTCCGATACCACCATTCGCGCTTTGGCTTACGGATAGGCGGTACGTCGACATGGCGTACCTCGCTGGGAGAATGCAGCCTTCCACCCAAAACATTGTCTCACGAGCTCCTCTGCGGAGTCTTCAATTCGACGGGTTACTCTTTCGCAGAACACTCTCGCTTCATGGATTGGCCTGGCGTGCAAGAAGGAGACGGACAAACAACTGAGGGAGACGGACAAATGACCGAGGGAAACCATCTTACGATCTTGCTTTTGGCATGGGCATACATCCTATCCGCACGCTGGGTAGAGTTGCTGTCGCCTTACGGTCTCGAGGGGTCATTTCCTCTCGGCAGCATACATTATTCAGATCTGCAAGCAGCACGGCTGAGAAATGAAGAAGACATACCCGCAGGCGCCATCGAAATTGATATTAGCGAAAAAGGGGAACGAGCAGCTCGGTGGTGGGCTGCGGTTCTAGCTCCTGGTGAAGGCTGGCGTGCAACAATTGAACTATCAGACACAATCTACCGGTCACCGTGGTCCGCCCACATCGCCTCCTCTCAGATCTTGAAACTCCGAAATGCAGATGTAGGATCCATCACCCACGAACAGTCTAAAACTACTCCATCTTCCGATGAGGCTTTGGAGTACCTACGGGAGTATTGTGAGTACCACGGCATTAGCAGCCAGTGTATACCCGCTTTGGCAGCCTCACTGTTCCTCCCTTGGAAGAACAGCGATGAAGGCGCCTCCGCTAACCTTCCCCTCCCAAAGCCTTCCCGAAACCCAAGATCGAAGTCATCGCCTAGCTCTGTCCACTTCCAGAGAAGTCTCCAGGACGAGTCTCGCCTGTTACCGTACTACATGACATTAAGCTGCAACATTTGGGGATTGCGCTCTCTTCTCTCAGGTTCCTTTTTCGATCCCGCCGTTTCATGTAACCTTGTCAGTCCGTGGATACAGCCGATTTTCGAAACAGTTGATCCTATAATCGCAAGAGACGAATATACGAGCTTTACTATAATAATGAGCACGAGGCAGCCGACTCTTGCAGCTTTGTGGCTGGGTGCGATCATAATGGGAATGGAGAAGACGGTCCTTCAATCTGTCCGAAATGGACTGTTCGCGGTTGAACTCCACGCCGCCGTATGGACCGGGACTATCCACTCATTCATCAACCTCATACCACACAAAACCTACACAACAGATAACAAAGAGATCAGTCGCACTGACGAATGTCGATTACTCTACCTTACGGGATCTGAGAGCTATCAAAGGGCCCCGGTTTGTCCTTGGCCACCCTTTGGTACTACACCACTTGAACTCGCAGATATTGAGGTCCAACAACATGTGACTTGCACAGGACATTGCCTACAGTATTTCAACTGGCGCTGGGACACTGAAAACGGGTTAAGCTGCGAAGATCGGGGCTTTGAGGAAAATGCTGTCGTGGACCACTGTGGCGCACCTTCTACCGAGCTCGATGTAGATTCAACCCCTGCTCAGACGGAAGGTTTCCTCCGATCTGAGCTCCTATCCGAAGTCGCGACTCGAAGCATTTTTGGCTGGCTTCGCGTGGATGGGTATCCACCCATCGAGAAAGCCATATTTACACACGATTGGTTCGACGTGGGCAGCTCAAGTGAAGAATCGGCAGTGAGCGACGATGACTCCCCTGTTACGGAGCAAAGCCTTATAAAGGCATGGCTAGATAGAGTTGAATAGAATTGGGTATTAACTATCTATAGCAAAATTCCGACGCAAATCGTTGGCCCTAAGTCAGGTCCTCGTGGTCTTGAAATCCCGAGACGCACATATTGCGTCACATGCCTCAGTGGTCTGGTGCCCCACTACCCGGACGAAGCGCGAAGTTTTCATTTTGATCTGTTTCTATCTCGAATCAACTGCCGATCTTACTGCTGTATCTGAAATCGCGACCAAGTATAGCAGTGTAAAATAGGGTTTCATCCCATATAGCGACGTTGCACAACATATCGTCTCCCAAGGTCTGGTGCCTCGTCACACGTCGCTCAGCATCTTACAACATCGCTAGTGAGTCCGTGCAGTGTTCGTTGGATATGGCTGACAGCAATGAGATATGCAGTACTGTCAGCATGCGTAGAATACGGTAAACAGATCTTCGACAGACCAACAGCTTCTTGATATATGCAAGAAAGAAGTATGTATCCTATGTGAAGCGCTGCAAGCGACTGAATTGGGTTTAGTTACCTTGCGAGGCGTGTACCATAGTTACTGGGCCAACCCAAGAAACTTATAAGACCTCTGCACCTGCGAATACATTAGCGGTTCTTGTCAATATATCTTCGGCCGGTGGGGGTGGTGCTATAAAGATTGGGGAGGCATCCAATGGCACTCCAGGGGTTGTTATGGTTGGGAAGGTTACGACAGATGACGCTCAGATGTTGGTAATAGTACCATGGGATGCAAAATGGTGGTATCGTTCTATCAGTGCCGTTGAAATAAGATATATTGTGAAGGTATGAACTGCATTCCAGAAGTACTTCTATGATATCCTACATCATTTCTTGACGAGCAAGCCAATTGAGATGAGTCGTGCCATCAAAGCAGATCAGTATACCCACGCCGTCGAGTTGTTCCACCACGCCAGCCTTTCGAATTGAAGCAATTGGAGTGCACGGAGCGAATGATTGAGCTTGTTCAGCAGTAACATCTTTCCAGTGTCCATAAAGCGTCCCTAAAACGATCAGTCAGCTTATAGTCGTGAAAAATGCACATATCTTACTTGACTGAAAGCCGGAATGCGGGCTTTGAAATTGCGGATTTCCTTGTGGCGGAAGTAATAGCGCTGCCGTGGATTGTGTGAATACAACTTCCGTGACTTGCTGCTGCTCTGCGCTTTGCTGAGAATAACGGGTTTAGGAATGGTGTTTGCACCACCGGCGTATCGCAAGAAAATCTGGTCGTAATAGAAGACCCCGGCCCGAACGACGAGCCCGTCGATTAAGCCAATTTTCTTTGCAACCGCTGCTTTTGCATTCTGTTCCACCAACCGCGTTCCAATCCACTTAAGCTGCCCGACGCACCGCTGAGAGTGCGCGGTCGACGGCCGCTTCGGCGTGAATGCCAGTGGTATCGAACAACGGCACCGGGCTGTCCGCTGGCTTCACCAGCAGCATGATCTCCGTACAACCCAGAATGATAGCTTCAGCGCCTTGCTCGACCAAATGCGCGATCACCATGCGATAGGCCTCGCGAGATGCCGGTTCCGCTCGACCCTGAACCAACTCGTCGTAGATGATGCGATGAACGGTGGCGCGATCATCGGCATCGGGGGTCAGCACATCGAGGCCGAATCGATGTTGCAATCGGCCCTTGTAGAACTCCTGTTCCATCGTGAATGCGGTACCCAATAAGCCGACGCGCTTAAAGCCCTGAGCTTTGATCCGATCGGCTGTTGGATCGGCGATATGCAGCAGCGGAATGCGAACAGCGGCCTGTACCTGGTCGGCCATTCGATGCATGGTGTTGGTGCAAATCAGGAAAAAGTCGGCGCCACCTTGCTCTAAGCGCGTTGCTGCGTCGATCATCAGCGCTGCCGCGTCATCCCAACGTCCGGCATGTTGCAGAGCCTCGATCTCGCCAAAATCAAGCGACCACATTAGACAGCGTGCAGACCGCAAGCCACCCAGTCGTTCCCGGACCGTTTGGTTGATGATCCGATAGTATTCGGCCGAGCTCTCCCAGCTCATGCCGCCGATTAGTCCGATGATGGCCTGCTGCGACATGGGTTCTGTCTTCAAGGGAGCGCCGAAACGCTTTTAGGAGCCTTCAGCCGGCCCAGCACGCATAGGGTCGAGGGCAACGAGGACGAAGGCAAGGACTAGGAATCTGGAATAGCTATAATTCTTATAGCTAAAGAGTGACTAAATTGACTAAGACAGAACCTGAAGATCTAGTCAAGCTGAGTCTTCCGAGATTCTTATATATATCTAACCTTGGTCTTTCGGTTTAACCGGAATGCCGAGATTATCAATCAACATCTCGATCGAATGATCTAATTTGCCTCAGGATCTCAGACGTGTGGGGCTAAGCCCCTACCGGGTTAGCGCTTTGATTACACGTCTGAGGGCAGAATCTAAAAATACGGGCAGATCTGGCTTACAGGTCCTTCCTGCAGCGGGCTGGACATTGCATTAGCAAAAAACCTCTTCACAAGGATTATTTATATAAGAGCGTAAGTCAGCTATATCTGAACAAGCTCGGCAACGCTTAAGCAATGTTCAGCCTTAGCAGATTGAGTATTTCAGTAATTCTCATACCTCGAACAGTGATAAAGACTTATGTAAAGCAATACTCTCATGAAGGTTTTCATCTCGTGATCATTTGTTGATTTTCAAGCTCGACAGTGTTTCAATTCTTGCTTTTCGATATTCTCTTTCTTCTGCTTAATGATAGCGTTGTTATTCATGTTTTCGACTATGATGCAGCGCATATCGAAGCTTATGAAAAGAGAAAGTAGCTGTAGAGAAGTCTGTATGTGATTCGGGACCAGAGAGACAGGAGAACGGGCTTTTATCCGAAGAGGACTAAAGCTTCCACGGGCCGTTGAAATTGCCTCTAGCACTTCGTGTACAGTAGGTTTCGTCTTCTGGTTAGCCTTCTTTCGCACTGCAAATGATAGAGCATCAGATTCGCCGGATATTTTGAACTCACAGCCACGTTCAGGCATCTGTATGCGATTGATAGCGAGGTAGGTCGACAGCGAGGTAAAACAAACAAACAAACAAATGTTCGTATACTTAGTCATTGGTGGGGTCCCCCTACTAGCATTGTAGATCATAGGGGGTGGCCGACCTTGTGGCGGTCAAAGGGATACTCTCGTACACACCTTAAAGTAGGGTCACTTTGTAGTGGGGGAAACCGGATGTCGAGGCAGGTTTGAGGCTCCCACAGCAACTTGATCCTATGCCATTTGTCGCTTCCGAGGCCTCCCAACTCGAATGCATGTTATGCTTACGAGGGTGCTCTAGGTTTCCTTCTCTCTTTACATTTTTGTAACGTGACCTGTGTGAGCGCTTATTCTAAAACCCTCTGTCCTTAGCCCCTACGGAACATCCTGCCGCGCCACATAATCCGACTCGTCTTCACGCGCGAATCTTTTTTCGAAGCATTGTACTCACTCGAAAGACTACTTCCGGAGCCTCGCAAGCTTCACTAGGCTATTGAGTCTGTCGATATCATAGTCTCTCCCGTTCTCGATACTACAAACCAAAGATGGGGCCTATGTTGGCGGAGAGGCAGGGCTTCAATGATGGTGACTGCATGAATAGCAGTGGTTGCAACAATGACTGGTGGTGGTACTCGCCAGTGAGTTTTCAGATATGGCACACCCGGGAACTATCTGCTAACACCAGACAGACAGCAGCTGCTATCAAATGGTCCATCGTCGGAGCTATATTCGTCTTGTTCCTTGTTCTATTCGTTGGAGGCTACTGGCATGCTCAGAGGAGGATGAAAAAGGGTCTTCCTCCACTGGCTTATCATAGGGTAAACCCATCACAAATATCATCAAGAACCATGCTCAGACTATACAGTGGCTTCTCCCACGCTCTCAGCGTGCTAGGTTCCCCACGCGGAACCAGCCGTTCAGCTTCTATCAACATCAGAGTGGCTATAATGATGGGTATCAAATGAATCCGTATCCTCCTCCACCTCCAGGTAAATTATCCTTTGGATAAGACCATGGATAAGCGCTAACGGTACAGCGTACAATACGGGCTACGAAAACCCTCCAACATACGAGCCGCCACAAGGAGCATCAAAGGTGAATCCATCTCAGGCTTGGGCTGCCCCTCCACCAGGACCTCCTCCATCTGGAGAATCTTCGCGCCTCCAGCAGCAGCCGACAGGTGCTCACTTGCGCGAAGAGTCCTTGGGTTATGGCCCACAAAACCCCGACATAGATTCTTCTGCCCCACCCAAGAAGAACCTGATGAAGAGGCTCAATCCGTTTAAGTAATCTATTGTAAGGAGTAATATAGATTGGGAGGCGATTCTAAATACATTCACTTCTGATCTCCCAACATATCCCGTCCATGCACCCCTCTATCGCTAACCCGATCCTTTGAGCCCGGCTGTGAGCTCTTCGATCGCTTATCGCTATTACTGTGGCGCCTTCTCCTTCTCTTGTGAGACCCTCCGGTCTTCTCATCGTCGGGCTTTTGGGCCCTTCGCAATTTTCTGGAACATCTCAGACACACGCACACTTTGACTAACGAATTTTTCTTCCCACCATCTTCCACATATGTGAAATTCAACTCGAACATCTTCAGCTCCTCCGTTCTGTCATCGCGTTCATCTCTATATCGCCCAGAACAATTCAGACACCCGCAAGTGAATTGCCCTTGTCCAGCAAGAACCTCAGCTTTCGTACGCCATCGTAATGCCAATTTTTGCTCCCGCCACCGACTAAGGTCAACGAGTGCGAATTCGTGAAAGAGGCTGTCGTAGTATCGCTTAGCGAGATGTTTCTCTTCGTCAAGATCCGTGGAGGCAGTATCGTCTCTAATGAAGCGGTGGTTCTGCTCCAGTATCTCGCGTTCGGAGCGGAAGATGGGGGCTGGTGGGGGAGCGCCGCCGTAGAAGCGGACGTAGGAAGAGGCGCGGTGGAGGTGGCGGGCATATGCTGAGGTACTCGCGGTGGCCATTATAGTAGTGGTATTGTACTAGATCAGTCTTATGCTATCGGGAGTCCCGGATATTGTTCTTGTGATTTCATAACGGCTTATCTCTTGTGTCGCTCACCGAAAACGCTTTCTCTGCAGTCCTGCCGCTGCCCGGCTTGAATATCGGCCAATACGACTGCTTTGGAGGACCCTCCAACCGAGAATTTGCAGCGGCGCTGCCCGCGGGCTCCCCTACCGCTGCTTCTGCCTCTGGCTTCTCCACAGCCTCCTCAACAGCAACTAAAGAATGTTGCTCAGCAAACCTCGTCCTACCGCGAATTCAGCAAAACGTCCGTAAATCATATATCTGGGCTCCTGGAATGCTTACTGCCCACCCAATTGCTTCTCCTTTTCCAATTCCTTGAACGCAGGATCAAGGACGTATATGCCTGGGGAAGGAAACGTAAGATTAGTGGATTATGGTTTGTGGGGGGACGTATACCGCTCGCGATGCCGGCTACGGTCACTAGGAGGAGGGTGACTAGGCTTTGGGGCCTGCTCATGGCAGGTGGCGGCGTTTGAGTGAGGGTTTCGTTGAGTGAATTGTGGGCTGGAAGGAGATGGTGGAGGGTATTGGGGGAAGTGAGACAGATAAGATATATTCTAAGATTCAGGGTAGAGAATCCCGCCACCTAGATCTCCGCGCTAGTCGCATATTGTGTATTCAATCGTCACTTTGACGCAGATGTCTTCTATCATTCAGGCTATGTAGCGACTTCAGGGCAGACTTCATTCAGAAAATCTGGCTTCTTATCTTCCAAGGTAGTGTCCATTACGTTACGGTTCAATGCCAGTCTGGCCCTCTGCAGTGTGGGTGTAGAGTCGTTAAAAATATTGATCTTAAGGCAGCAGGGGAATTACTGTACTGCTACCTACTAAGCAAACGCATTCTGTTCATAGGGCAGTCATAGGATCTCTCTGATTAGGATGCCCTGTGTCCAAGCGTTCGGCAGTTCTTCCCCAGTGATCTACTGCTATCAATTTCTTATCGAGTGAGAGGAATCTAAACTAGGCGCTTCGAGGCCAACCATTTGTATGGATGCTCTACGCTTACTGGTTATCCTCTTTCTCTTGAATTTCCTCGAGCTTGCCTCGAATTTGAATGTTTTGGCGAGATCGTTCTTGGCTGAAAGAGGGCCAGGATGCTTAACACCAGAGCGTAGATACACTTCTTATATTACAAACATATTCATGAATCTGAGAGACTGGAATCGCTGGCCCATGGCTAGGCTCACGGCCATTCTTTCACCTGTTACCCGCACCTTAAGAACCTACTTAGGTCGTGCAGAGCTTGATTAGGATTAGCAGTGGTCTCAATCCTAGACGCCGAGGAAACAGCAGGTCGTGCAACAGTGACGATATTCCAGGACCGTAAAGGCAAAGACACTTTGCAAAATTGAGAAGTACAAAGAACTAAGGTCTTTCGGGGCGTTAAATAGCTGGCTACCTAGCGCTTGAGAGATCCTAACATCTGAGTCTTTACCTTGCTTTCGCTTGTCCTGCTAAAATTAGAAATTCCATGTCTCCATATCCAAGAGATGTTTGTTCTCCGGTCCATTGTGAGATGAATGTATAGAATGGATTGGCTCATCACGTTGACGTTTCAGAGATCTGATGTTTTTTTCTTGGCTAAAGTACGGTCAGTATGTGGAATGTAGAGATCCTCATCCGACAATAATAACAACATGAGCCGTGGCAGCTAAGCCTTCCGATGCGCAATTAAGGCAGCAGTTCCTTTGGAGCACAGCTTGATATCCATTTTCATAACAGAGAAACTGAGCTACAGGGCTCCAACGTGTCATGGCAACCCCGAATCGTCTAACTGCAGAAGGTGAAGCAACTGATGTTGGTATGGACGCATGCTTAGAGAGGTCCATAGAATCAGTCACCGGGTGAGAGCACATATCGGTCCACCGCATCCCAATATATCCCAAAATTACCGCCTCAAGATTGACCTTTATATCATTTCCGGCAAATCGGAAGGTACAGATGAATTCCAAGAAGTCAAACCCCTCCCGAAGCGTTAGTGAAGGGCTGCCCAAGTGCACTCCAATGTGAGATGGTCTTATATTGTCTTTTTGTAAGGTGATTGTAGCTTTTGGTCGGGCTCGAGCTGGTTTTGCGCGCAGATAACGATGATATCGGCGTTCATATACCAGTTGTCCCTCTACAAGCGTGAACGTCACAAACTGGTGGGGAGGTACGCTCAGAGTCCGAAGTATGGTCGGGTAGATAGTGCAGGAGTCGGAGCTTAAAGCAAGAAGTCCCTTCTGTCCCCATGATCGTTGACCGACTAATGTCATGACATATATCATGAGCCACTCGGCGCTTATGCTAGCTTCCTTCCCAGTCACAACATTCGTAATGCACCGAACGTCTACTCCGGCCTCAGGGCAGATGACAGCATTTGGGCCTGTATTGATGAAGAAGCACCAGAGTGCGTTACTCAGCGTACAGCCAATAGCATCCCAGAGGCAGTGTTGCACACAGTGCTTCTTCTTTTCCTTTTCTCTTCGATTAGTGCCCAACCAACCATTGGTGAAGTTACATTTGGATCCTTCTGGGCAAACGCAACTTAGCCCTTGAACCTTGGTGGCCACAACGGCCTTGAGTTTGGCAAATGCAGTGGTCAGGTCCATTTGGGCTATTGTGGGTCTACTTCGGAGTATTTCCTCGCATATCTTACACATCCGTGCCCGTGGTAATGGCCCAAGTAGGGCTATAAGGGGAGCTGGCTGTAAGCGTTCATGATTTCTCGTTGAAAGTGAGACTGTGGGCTCAATATTAACGGCTGTAGGGATAAGTATGAGCAGGTTGCAGCATGTATCCAGTATAGCTTGATCACAATTGAAACCATAATTGAGAAAAGTCAATTGCAACCGATCAGCTAAACCCCCCGACCAATTGAAGCGATATGGCATAGGCAGCTGAGGCTATTTTGATGTGGTCTGAAGTACAGTGATTGGCAGATCAACAGGCGTCGAAGTTGATATAGAGGTCTCAAGGTGGATCTGGGTCGGTTCAAGACGATCACTTTGTGAGATTTCACAATAGATTCTCGCACTCTCGACGTCTTGAATGATCGTACTCTCGACAGTGACAACCGTGCTACGGTGGAACAAGGCCTGGATCAAACCGAGTATGTGGCCCATCCCCCGGCTCCCCGCAATTCGACAGATCTTCTGGTCTTCGCAGAGTGCTCGACTAACTGATACGAGAATCTCCGTTGCAGATTCGGTATCCAGTGGTTCCAGTAGGTCTTGTGGCGCCGCTATTCCAATCGCTGTGTAAACTTGATGGATCTTCGAGACTTCTCTGGCTAACAAATTCCCGAACCCTAAAGTGTCCAGCTTGCCAGTAAGAAGTTTTGCAACATCCGCGAGCTGGGATACACTTGAAACATTCATAGAATCCGATAGAAGCCTGGAGCACAGCTGCGTCAAAATCGTTCCACTATCAGGGTGCCCAAATAGGTTCATCAAACACATTGATACGAGTGCTATAGCTTGGCCGCCAGCGGATTCGGCCATGAGAGATGCTGAATCGTTCTTACGCCAGCCAACAACAATCGCAAGATGATTGAGACGCACATCGCCACAGCGCTGCAAGAGGCTTTTCACCCTCTCTGCATATTCACCAGTAGTAGAAAACGCAGAGCCCAGCTTCTCCATCTGGACAAGTGCCATAGGGAGTATATTGTCGGCTGAGAGAGTCGCCAAGATAGTAGAGAAAGCGCTCAGCCCCTGTAGGCTGAGCGTACCAACATCAGCTTGTAATTGTATGTCGTGCGACATTTGGTTCAGCAATGCCAGACTAGTCGAGAACAACTTAGCGAAACTCTGCACTTTGATATGTATAGTGAAAACTGGAGTGGAAGCACCAGCTACAAGACTTTACAGAATTAACCAGCAAATCACCCTCGTAATGATAGTTGGCGGGGTGAGGCTGAGGTTCCACGCAGAGACTGCTGTACGAGTACCTTATGGGACTAGATTCCTAAGGCACATGCACTCTGTGGCCGGCCGTTTCCACCTGTAAGTTCCGAGCGAGTTGTCACAGTAGTCAATTCCATGACTCTTACAAGGCAGGATTTGGTGATGGAGTATAGGTAGAATCGAAGTGGGTGTGTTTTAATGTAACTCCTACTCCGTACTCGGAGGTTTAGTAGAAGCCCCTCGCTCGATTGATGAAGTAGGTCGTGTTCAGTTAAGTACATATGTAATCGGAAACCCCCATAGTCGAATATTCATTGATAGGCTCAGCCCTCATTTCGTCTGCTTACCGAAAACACTGAAATTGCAGCTCTTCATCGTAAAGTAAGAGGGAGAAATGAAGTACATGCTAGACGGAATATTGAAGCTCGTTCAAATTTCTTTAGCATGACTTAAGATCTTAAACCACGTCGATAAACGACTGAAGCAGTAGATGATTATAATCATCGAATTCACAGGCAAGATATACTGAAGCATGTTAGTGTGTTCCATTATCTAATTCATCTATCAAAAGAAATGGAATTTCAAGTCGCGAGAACTAGAATTCCCACGTTCTGTTTGATACTACCTATTCGGGTCATAGATCAAATCGACCAAGCATCTTATAAAAATTCATGCCTCTCTTGTTAGATAACGCGAAAGAGCTCGATTTTCACATTGTTGTGACTGATCAAGACCCTTTAGCTCTCTTGTGGCAGCATAGGGTTCGTAGCCAGCATCACGTATAGGTGGAAACTGGGGTGGAGAGGAAAGCACCAAAGTATAGGTAGTAGTCTGGGCGAAAGTTGTAATACAGTTGTTCGGCAAAAGTCGTCGTCGTTCACCCACCAAATCTTTAATGCAGTTGAACACGTCACTAGAAGAGATGAGATTTTTGAGGTCTGCTCATATGATCTGTCAGCGTTGAGTGAGGATCTGGAACCAAGTACCCATGATAATTGAATGGAAATCTTGCTGTCATTGACGGTATCGTAACAAGCGGCTATTATAAGAGTAGTACTCCGTATTTGTTATCCAGATAAGATAAGATCGTTCACTTCGCGTAACCCAAGTCGCGTTCAACAATCCACAGGAACCACTTTCAGAGTCAGACCACCAAAGCACAAACGATATGGTCGATACTTCAGATGGCACAATGGAGAGTCCGAGGGTACGTTCCCGACTCAGACGAGGAAGATGAAAGCCAAGGCTCTGATCAGCACGCTGCTGTAGCTACAGAAGAGGGGTTCCAGGATATTGACTGTCTTAATAAGGGACCTGGTGACCCGCAGGAGAAGAGAACGAAGAAAAATGCCTACCAGAGACGTGGGAGGCTGGGTTCAAAAAAGGAGAAAGAGGAAGATGGAGAATCTAGCACGCAAAATCAGGGAGCGGAGAAGGGACATGCAGGGGTGGCAGCGACTGCAGATAAACATAGCCAGGATCTCCGGCAAATTACAAACAACAAAGAACCTTTCTATGCTGATAGCCTCTCCAGAGATGTCGAGTACATTGATGAACTTCAACTAGGTCATTATCAGGACATACCAGCAGTACAATTGGATGCAGAGCTTAAGCGCGATATATATCTGCTTAACGAGGAACCCAATCAGGGGACACCGTCTAAATCGGCCAAAGAAGCCCTAAGATCTCTCGCTTCCTCGCCATTGACCGAATTGTCTCAATGCTCGCCTGCAAACTTGCCAGTAGTGGCCCATTGGATGTCGCCACTACGTGACCGAGGCAGCCCTGTTGACGTGCAGTCACCATGGCCGTTAAAGAGCCAAGATCCGTCTACAATTTCCTGCAGCGATCCCAACTTGGATCCTTCACTACACAACAAAAATGCTGAGCTAAACCTTGGAAGGCGTAATTTACGGCACCGGAATCCAATACAGCTCCACCCTTATGCTATCGAGAGCGAGAAATATCGTCAGACCCTCAAAGCAAGGGGTGTGAAGCCGCTACGGATTGCTCAAATGGAAGCAGATCTTGCAAATGCGACTGAAAGAGGCATACAAGAGCAGGACTTTAACGTTGCGGAAGACAGCCAGCTCATATGTCAGGATGTTGACTCGCAAGACCCTCTTAGTTCATCCTCTCAACCTGGTCATACAGCAAGAGTATCACCCGTGCAGGATCTATCTGACATTTTTCGGTTTCAAGGGGATGAGCTCCCTGATATGGACTTGCTCCTTCGTCAACCCTTCTCACATGTTGTGCACCAGGGAAACAAACGTCGTAGGACCGCGCATACATGCTCGGAGAAAGAAGAAAGACGGTCAATCCAGCCAGATGTCAGTTTGCCCATACCGTCTCATATGAATGTAGCAGATGACGATTCGATGTTCGATGTGCCTCCTTCACCACCCCACTCTGGAAGTCCAACACCGACAGCTATCACTAAAGCCAAGAAAGATGTATTCCGTGTCCCGCGAGGGTTATCTCCCGTTGCTCTCCCGACACCAGTGACGTCTTCCGAGCCTAGGAAACACCAACCCGTCGAGCTTCTTGACGACTCGAATACCGATGAAGATCCTAGGGTTCTATCGGTAAACGGGGACTCTAGCGAAGACTCTGAGCCAGAGAGTACTTCGTCTGGAAACGAAGAGAACAGCCAACTAAAACGCGTTCAGCGCAAGATCAAGGGAGTTCTTCCAGCATCTTGGCTGAAACTTGATCTGAAAGCCAATACTAAGAAGCCAGACAGTGTGGCCAGGACCTATAGGAGTTTATCGCCCATCACCAGTGACCAGCGTGGGGTAGCCAGACCCGTCTCTAGGTTAAATAGTCAAAGTCTTGATACGCCGGCGGGCCAGCGATTTCCCATTAATTTATCTGATGATGAAGAGTCGGATCTGGAACATGCAAGCCCTGAAAGTGCTACAAATAAAAAGCAACGTTTGCTCCCTTCTCCAACATTTGCCATTCAAGATGATCTCGACGATCAGCATTTGTTGACTACCAATTGGGGAGAGGTTGGGGAGGATAATCGGGTTGATGCAATGCTGCCTTCGAGAATAAGATCGGTCATCCGTCCTAGGATACGGAGGATGAAAGGTCAGACCACCTCTAAAACCCTCGTTGAACAGGCATCACGCGCTGTGGCCAATCAACTCCCCGAAAGCGCTCGGAGCAAACCCACTCACCAGCCAAGAATCACCGATCGGTTTGATCAGAGACAAAAAGAGAAACCCAAATTTCGCCCCCCGAGGTTCAGTATACTTGATGCACCCACGCGGACTCAGCTTTCTAAGCAAACTACGCCGAAATTCCTTAAAGTTGCCTCTCGTACAGCACGCGCACGAGTTGATCGGGGACGACACAGTCCTTCCAGAAAGTTTCTGCGACTTGTTACCACTGACGATTCGAAGGATGCAAACGAAACACTGCAATGTTGGCGAGAAGGCACTATTGTGCGTGCCCCCAAGTTACCTGCAGAGGTTCATGCAATGCCCTTGAACCGGGAGCCGCTATATCCTCGGTCTCATAATCCCCAATTGCCGCATATTCAACCTGTCAACAACGATATGGGGAAGGAAGATCTTCATTCCTCGGATAAGGCAAGGCCTGGGGGTAACAAATCAAATTTAAAGGAGCCTCGTACGTTTCAACGGTCACTCGATCGTCTCCTCAACGGCGGTACTGTACCCCAAGTTCAGCTAAGCCACAACCGCCAGCAGAAGAAGCCTATCAAGGTAAGGCTTAAGGTGAAGAAGCGAGGACGATTGCTGTCGTCACTGCGAACATCTCATGACTCAAGACCGGCACTGTTAGAATCTTTACAGGAAGAAGAGGATCAAGTTCGTCGAGGGTCAGCCTTTAAAAGAGGTCTTTCGAGAATTGATCAAACTCGGAATCAAGCCGCAGAACCGAATATGCTGGTAAGAAGGTTCTTCGAAGAAAACCAAAGACCATCTTTGGTGGCTGTAAGTGCAGGATCATGTCCTCATGACTTCCATAACGTAAGTTGCACAGGCGCCGAGGATTGCGTAAAGCTACTTCGTCGTCCGAGAAAGCAACGTCAACCACACCGCATAGAGGTTGAAGCCCTCAACATCAAGGAAACCGTTGCCGCATTGCCTATTGATGATGACCTGGATCAATTAATACCTACTTGTACGGACGATCCGCAACAGCAGGTACTCATTGGTCTTGGATCGTTTGGATCACGATACGTTGATGCTTTCGATGTTCATCCCTTATCAGAGGGCACCTGCTTCCATGAGAGCACTTTCATCGGTAGTGGAGACTTTCTGAAGAGCCTTAACATGACCAGAACCAACGATCTAGACAAGCCAAGGGGCTTTATGTCGCTAAGCTTTGCCAAGAAAACTTTCAGATGGGGCCCATGGAATGACGAGGTATCCGAGCAGCTTGGCCAGGTCTTCTATGCAACATGTCAGGAGCTTCGGCCAGCCTCAGCCTATACCAAAGAATTCTCCAATGGCGCGACTTACGAGCAGTTGATATTGTTGCAAAGGAACATTATACGGTACAACTCGAACCACTTGAGCTTTCTAGACCCCGTGGATAGGGACTCATACTTACAAAGATGGAATGGATTAGTGTCGTTAGTCTTTAGCGAGATGGACGAATGTGTTCCTGCTGGTAGCCCAAGCCAATCTTTCACAAATTATGGGAGGAGTAAAGATCCCCGAATTCGGCTTGGCACGCTCCTCCTGGTTATTGTCAATCAACTTCGCCAGATCTCTGAACACGAGCTGGTGCCACAAACGTTGAAAGATGGAATCAATTCGCTTGTCCTGACAGCAGCTCGCCGAAATTTGACGCAAGCACTTGAGGAAGGGTCCGGTGCTTTCAAGGAAAGTTTGGAAGACCTCAGACCTCTTGAGACATCGGCATATACTATTCGAGAGAACCACCATCCCATTGAAGCGCTCGTGATCGGTCAACACATCATCAAAGAAAGCACACATTCAATGGCGGCTTTTTGGGAGATTGTGAATGAACAGATTATGGTACAAAGCTCGGGGTTGACCATGGATGCACGGATCTTTGAAGAGCAATGGCAAAAGCTGTACAATCTTTTACCATTCCTCGGGTTCGACGCCCAGGGGATACTTGAGATTCGACAGCGTTTTCAAGATTCACTTGATAACTGGGCCCCTATAAAGCGTATGATAAGCCAGGTCCTCGCAATATATACATTCAATGAAAGCGTCCAACCGCCGAGTTTAAATGCCTACTGCCGTGCCCTGTTCAGCCGATGTCTTCACTTGATTAATGGCTGGGGTTGGCGGAGATGTGAATCAATCATTGGATCATTATTTGACTTCTTTGCCCGCAATAATCTGGCTCACTTGAGGAACGAGGGAAGCCATGGATCTCCGATATTCCTCGAGCATCTAGACCAAGAACCTTCCCTAGAAATGTCAATCAACGATCGATGCTTTCATATTCTCCTGAAAATCATCGGCAGCGGTCTCAAGCGTATGCGGCAAATCTACCCTGAGAAAAAGATTCGAGATATTGTATGGCGCCTCATGCCAAACCATGGTCGCTCACATCCCAAAGAGAAAGCTATCCGTCAAGAAGACCTAGATGCCTTGAGGAACCATCATGATCTTCTGTGCACTCTATACTGGGCTGCACCTCGAGGCATTCGCCCTCGCTTAAGTGTTATCAGAAATCTTGTCCATCTGGAATCCTCCCATCGAGAAGCTTGTCATATCAGTATTAGAGCCTGGTCCAATCTTGTCAGGTTTCAGATATCAACAAAAGAGCCTACATCTAGCCTGAAACCCTTTGCGGATTGGCATGATGATTTGTTAGGACAGGTTCTACGTCAACATAGTTTAGCTCGCACGGAAGCGGAGGAGCAGGTCACATCAGCGCAGCGTTCCGGCGGTCCTGCCATCCCGAAAGACCTACTTGAGTCCACCGTAAGAAAGAATCAGAGGCAAGTCGAAGCAATACTCGGCGATGCTTTAGTGTCTCTGAAACGGGCGGTGGATGGGGCCCGTACTCGGGGAGCTGCCGAAGCTCTGCTGACACCAACATTGACGCAAGTTTTTCTTCTCTTCGATGCCAGAAGGCCCCAAGCCAACAGGAGTATCGTCGAAGCGCTAGACGTTCTGCTTGCCCATGTGGGTCATTATTCCAAGTCTAATGAGGACAGCCAAGATTACGGTGATTGGCCAGTCTACAATGACGATAGTCTTTCACTCCCTGACAATGATGTGGGCTCCTCACAGCATCAGACAACCATGCCGCTACAAGACATTGTTCATGAACCTCTCAGGCATCTTCTCTCGAACTGCTTTGGCGCCGATACAATACCTAACGACACTCTTCTCTCAAAGCTCGTTGAGGTCTGGGCCGAGGTGGCTCGATGTCTTGTCCGCCATGGTACAAAATCCTGGAGTGATTACGTGGGACGATTTGGTCATGACTCATGGACTTCTTTGAGAGACACTGAGCAGACCCGGAAATTCACCGCATACTTCTTAGCCGTGCTGACAGAGACCGATGAGAAAGTTTACGAAGAAAACAAGACTTTCTTTGTGATATCCTGGATTACATCCCTGGTCGAGCGAGAATCCATGCTCAAATTCCAACACCGACTTACCTCAGCCTTGCTGAATAGAGATACTAACAATCCTTTGCTGGAAAATCTACCATTTCACGCATCCAGAAACACTGATCGCTTCGAAATCAGCGCAACCGAGTTTGCTCAACGCAGGCTGTCACTAATTTCCAGTATCCTGTCAAACATGCGGGAGTCGGTAGAAGACGCCCTATGCACCTCATCCATCGATGCCGCAATGCTAAAACAAGAATACAAAGAAATTCTAAAGCACCTCATGCTCACCATGAAGCAGCGATACCAGGAACTTGGCCACGGTCCCGACGTCCGTGGTGCTTACGTAAACTTTGTTCATCGAGTCGTGGAGTTTTTACAGCAACACACATCCGCTATCTGCCCTGTTGACCGCTTCTTCTTAGACTCGGCTACCTTCCCGTTACCGGCCAAAGATCCGAACTATGTAGTTGGACAGCTTAAGAACTATGGACTCAGATTGCGTGATTCGAGAACGCCGAAGCAGCTTGCTGTTTTCCTGCAGTCGGTTTCGGAACGAGCGATGGTAGATGAGCAACAAGAGTACCTGGTTGGCCAGCTTCATGCAGCATTAGCCCACGCGTTCGAGTCCGGCGATGCGAGGAAACCCACGCTGCGAGCTTTCGTTGTCAAATCCATCGTTCCCGCTTACATCGAGGTGGCTTTCACCAATGCCAGTGGCTGGCTCCTCGCTTCACCGATGCTGCAGGCTTTACAGAGGGTGTTCAGCGACCTGCTGACCGACCTCGACGGCACCAACCCAGCCAGTGTAACCATCGTGCTGTCCACAATCACCGTCTTCCTCGATCGCCTACGCTTCTCTTTCAACCTCCTTGTCGATCACACAGGCCTCCTAGATCAACCTAAGGTCCTGAGAACGCTCCTACTGTCCTACTCCGCCATCACAGCCACAATGCCCGTACTAGACTATATCGCTCGTCTCTCTAGCCCCTCTGACCGCGCAGTTGCTTGCGTTGGCTTTTTCGCCTCTTTCGCTACGTTCGTAACGGAGATGCTACTTGACTGCTCCGATGTGCTCGCCCCAGAAACGGACCATTCCGACCCGATCCCACCACCACCTGAGTACGCCGACGTCCACAATTTCGCGCTGCAAGAGCTACGTGGAACACTGACCAAAAACTGGATCTGTCGCGATGAGCAGTACCACGTAATTAGGGGATCCTCGAGAAAGGAGGTCATAGTCGGCATAGGATCGTACGCGGAGGAGAAAGAGCGTCTCACGGTAGAAATCGAGAGGTTTCAGCAGTGCTTGGGTGCGATGCCAGCGCTAAAGAGCGATAGTGAAGAGGAGACGATAAATAGGAGGTTTGGCGGGATTAGCATGGCTGATATTCTTTTGAGCTGAATGGGAATGCATTTGCAAGGGGGTGTTAGTCAGCAGCATTCGTAGGCGCATGAAGATTTGGGTGTGGGGTTAGAGGGGATTGGATCCAGTTGAGATTGCGTTTAATGATGTTTGGACGACTATGTGTGTCCTCGGTGCATACTCTTAAGGAAAGGCTACTGAGACATAGGTAAGGCTATATAAATCATGAAAATGAACCAACCCATACCACGTTGCCAACAACAGATTCTTCGTGCAGCACATGTGATTGACTCCTTGTCTCCTGCGATTCCCATGCATGTCTCGTATCCTCAGAAACTGCGCAAAATATATACACCCTCTCTAGCACACGACACGTAGCCCAATTAGGTTCAATTAGGGTTCTCGCCACAATCCGGGAGGGACGCCGGGATGAAGTCATTTAGCCGGCGCTTTTTGCAGCTTCCAATGATCACCACTTCCCCAAACTCCCACTTCTCCACCTAATCGCCTCAATACTGCAGCATGGGGATGCAGTAACATGCTCTACGACCTTCAAATACTCCCACATCCTCTCCAATCCTCCCTGACTACCTCAATGCCTCCTTCGTCCACGGATCAACTCTCCCCATCCTCAATGACCGATTCCCCAAAACCGCCCTCCACCACCATGCATGACCCTCTCAAACTCTCAAAACCCCAACCAGGCGTCAAAAAGCCTTCCACAACCGCCACCACCTCCGCAAAACGTGAAATCGCCTCCCAAACCCTCACAACATGGACCTACCCTCCTTCCCCCGCCCACCCCCTACCTCCCAACCGCCTAAACCCCACCACCCGCTGGGTCGAACGCTCCCCAGACTCCTCGCCTTGCCCCTCTCCCTCCCTTACCTCCACAACAGCACCGCCAAACGCATACCAATACGACAACCCGGATTCGCTCGCCGCGCCTTCGCTGAGCAGGAAACGCAAAAGACACAGGAAGCTCCATGAAGAAATGGCCTGGAACGAGGGGCTCAGGATCTGGGTCGAGAGGAGAGACGCATGGAGCGGCGCACTACCGCAAAGCCCATACCAAGTCGACGGCGCATCTCCCATCCCTAACAACGGACGCTCCCCCCTACATCTGGGACCCCCATCCCCTCCATCACCACCACCACCTCCCCTTCTCCCTCTCGCACCCCCCATCCTGGCTCCTACCCACCCCATCCGCGCCTCCATATCCCCGCACACCTATCCCGCCATCTACAGCAGAGTCGTCGTGCAAGGCCTCACCCCGACGGTGCCGATCAACCTCAAAGACGTCGTGAGAGCCATGGTGGCGGGCTTGAAAGCAGATGGCGAGTGGCCTCCAAAGGGAGAGGTGGAAGGGGAGGCCGGGAAAGGGATTTTGAGTGGGAGTGCGGGAGGGAAGGTGAGGAGGGGGGTTAGGAGGGTGGCGAGGGTGCTGGGGGCGTTGGGCGATGGCGGTTAGGATCGTGAGGTGGGATGGGAAAGTGCATCTTGGAGGGATTAATGCTGCATTGGGGTTCGGGCGTCCTAGGAAGATGGCGTCGGTTACTTGGGGCTACTACATGCATACCCACGGATTGGGATCCGATGCCGGAGCATTGATATTGAACTGGCAGATGCATTGCCCACGGGCAGTATGATGCAATATTATCCATTGCAGGATTTCGCCGGTGCTGCAAAGCTTAGAACGCAGAAAAAAATGCGAAACAGGCAAAAACAAGCAAACGACCCTACCTTGAAACCCGCGAGAATAGCCAGCCCATCCATACAAAGAAATCGATTGTTTTTCTTTCCCAACTGAGCAGGAGCAGGAGTATCGACTATAATAACCGATTCACAGCACCTCGCGTTTTTCATTTCCTCATCCCCCCACCCCCCTTCAGTACCGTATCAAAAAAACATCCCCCCCCCCATCTACAGTACAGTACGTATCTCCTCCTCCCCAATCTCCTCCCCCCCAATCTCCTCCCCCCCAAAATCCTCCTCCCCAAAATCCACCACACCACCAACCAACCAACCAACCACCAACCAACCAACCAACCAAACCACCAACCAACCACCAACCAACCACCACCACAACCAACCATCCATCCCATCCCTCCCTCCCCATTTAATTCCTCCCCCCTATGATTTTTCTTCTTCCAACGGATATATGGGATTTTTTCTTAAATCAAAATAGCAAAAAGCAAAAAGAAGGGGGACGACGGGGTGCTGGAGTTTAGGAACGGGAGTGCGCGTGTGGGTGTGGTGGAGGTGGTTGTTGTGGGGGAGAGGGATGGGGAGGAGGGAGACGGAGACGGAGACGGAGACGGAGACGGAAACGGAGACGGAAACGGAGACGGAGAAAGGAACACATAACATATCATGATCCTTCCCCCCCAACTTCACCGTTTTTAAAACATCTAATATTATCTATTTATAACGGTTTGTGATTGGTTTTTTCCCCCTTCCTTTTCAATTTCTTCTACATAATCTCGGTTATTCGTTTTTTTTTTTGAGGAGGAGATTTGGCGGGTTGAGGGAATTTTTATATGTAGGAGGGAAAATCGGTCGTGGTCTGTGGTTGGGTGTGGCGATATTGGTTGATTTTGAAGAAGTGGGTTGGTTTTTCTATTCTTTTCTTTTCTTTTCTAGTGTGGGGTTTTTGTTTTTTTGATTTTCAGTCTTTTTCACGTGGTTGTATTCTTCGGACTTTTCATATATAACTCCGATTCTACACTTCCACCACCAACTCTCCCCAAGAAACCCCCCCCACCCCCCAAAAATCTCTTTTTTCTTCTTCTTTCTTTCTTCATTAGTACTCAACTCGCTGTTTTTATTTTTATTTTAATTGTAGATGAGGGAAGAAGAATGCAGGGGTGACGTGACAAGGAGCGAAGATGTTTTGTTGAAAGGCGGTGAGGAAAAGTGGCGTTGAGGGGGTTGATACAATGTTAGATTGTGAATTTATAAATGTTCGACGAGGTTGTATTTCTGAAGGAAAGGGGGTGGGTGGGGTTTGTAGAGAGTGGGGGGGAGAGGGAGGGGGGGAGAGAGGGAGGGAGGGAGAGAGAGAGTGACGAGTGCGAGAGTGAAAGAGTTCGGAATACATCCCACACCTATATACCAACCTCAACGAACATCCCCTTGGAACCAAACGCCCAAAGATGCAACACTCTCTATGATCCGACCCCCTCAAAACCCAACCACACGTAATAACCCATAGCCAACAGTAATGGCAACTACAAAAGTGATGATACTTGCCGGAATCCCTCTCGAGATGAAGTGTTTGACCTGCAGGTAGCGCTGGCCGGTTTGGTCGTCTTCCATCATTATGGCGGCTACGAGGTTGTTAGATTGGCTTATAGGGGGGATATAAGGATTGGGTGGGGCTTTGGAGCGGGTGAGGTGGGTCAAAGGAGGGGGATTTGGAAAAGCGGAGCGGGAAAAGGGAAAAGGGGAAAGGGGAAAGGGGAAAGGGGAAAGGGGAAAGGGGAAAGGGGAAAGGGGAAAAAGGGAAAAAAGAAAAAGGGAGACTCACTCATATTTGGGAAGCCGCTAGTAGGTAACCCTGCAGCGGCGCTGCAAATAATCACACTGCTAAACACCAATAGATTCGGATGTGGCTCGCTCATGCCCTGGCCCACCTGCGCAACCAAGGGCAGAATAATCAACGCAGCAACCGTGTGACTGATAAAGGTCGCAACAACAATCATCAGACTGGCAAACACCACCAGCACGGCATACAAACTCATGCCCTCGACCTTCTCGGTTATGGCGCCGGCAATCGTGTGCAAGAGACCGGAGCTGGAAACCGCTTTGCCGAGGGAGAGGCCTCCGGCGGCGAGGATGATGATGGTCCAGAGGAAGTTGTTAAAGTCTTCTTTGGTGAGGATGCCGGTGCCGAAGAAGAGGACGATGGGGATGATGGCGACGACGCCCATGTCGCCGAAGACGCTTTCGAGTTGGTGCGTTATGCACCATAGCACGATTGTCAAGACAGTGACGCCGCTGATAAACCACTGCACGCCTGTGAACTTGTCCTTCATGGGGCGGATGGGGACAATTGTGGTGCCTCTGCCGGGTTGGAAGGTGATGAGGAGTAAGAGCCAGATTAGAAGAATGGAGATGATACAGACGGGCAAGGCGACGAAGAACCAGATGCCCCAGCCCGGTTGGGGACGCATGTTTTGCAGGGCGATAATGTTTTGAGGGGAGGCGATTGGGGACGCTGCGCCGCCGATGTTGGAGGCAAGCGCGATGCCAAGAATGAGGGCTTTGGAAAAGGACGAGTCGGACGGAAGGTTGCGGAGAAGAGGCTAAAGAGTCAGATCGTTTCCAAAGGTTGGAATGGAGTCTGGAGGGCCTCACTTGAATAATGGAGAAACATAAAACCGGTGCTGCAACATTGCTGATCCACATACTTGCAATCATTGCAACAAACATATTCGTCACAAGCACTGTCCGTGGTCTTGTCCCGGCTTTGCTGAGGACAAAGGTAGCCATGAGTTTCGCAATGTGGAATTTCGATAGTGCTGCTGCTATCGTAAATCCTCCTAGTAGCAGCACAATGACAGGCGTCCACATGGCTGCAAAGACGTGTCCTGCTGCGTCTTTGGCATCAAGTCGACGATGCGGCTTCTGATCAGACCGCATTACACGGAGAACAACCACTAAGAAAGGAACTAGAAGCGCTGTAACAAAAAGCGGTATGACCTGCGAGGCGTAAGCAGGCACGGTAGGGAATCGGATTCGGACGAGAGAGTAATACTTCTGTTGCCCATAACAAGCTTACAAACACCAGCATAGCCAAGCAATTCTGCTGTGCTGTTTCCTCCATTATCGGTACTACCAGTAGTACAACAAATACAGCTATGATAGCAATCAAGGTAAAAAAAGTCGAGCTGAAAAGCCACCGTGGACACGTAAATCTCCCAACTGGAGTGACCAGCTCTTTTGTCCCCATTTCATCTGGCTCATCCCCTTGTAACCGTGCTTTCGATGGATCATGGTCTGCACCTAATAAAGTCCGTCGCATACCCATGTTCGCAGCTTGAGCTTTTCGTTCGATGCCAATCATCTCTCGCCAGACCGTATTCCGCTCCCATACGACGTGCTCTCGAAGATGTAATCTTAATTCGCGCCTTGCCATTTGAACATCACCTTTCGTGCCAATGTCTGCATACAGCTTCTCGGCGGTCGCAATATTCTCATCGAGATGCTTCATTGTCGGTTCTCGGAAGGGAATTGCTGTATTGACCGAATTCTTGATGTATTTGCTTTTCAAATCCCGATTCATGGTCTTGTCGTACTTCTTCAGCGCCTTGGTAAAGCCCGTTTTGTTAAGCTGAATGAAGGACTTTAACTCGCACAACGATACATAGTGGTTGATGATCCTTTTTTTCAGTGTCATACCCGAAGCATACAAAGCGGAGAATGTCTGATCACTGTAATCATCATATGCTTGGCTTGCTCTTCGCTTTGGCAGTTCTCTCGAGCTTCGCAGGTCATCTACACTCTGCTCTCCGTCCCAAGGTCTACTCCTGTCCTTGACTTTTCCATTGTTAAGTGCAGCTCCCTCGTCTGCGTCTTCATCACTGGAGGCGTCCTCGTCGGCCTCATTGATCGACGCGCTCACATTGCTGACGCCCCTTTGTCTGCCAATCCCAAAGTTCCGGAATATGCTGCCTTGACGGCCTCTTCCACCCTTTCTGCTTCCAGGCGGTCCGTCATGTTGGTCAATGTCATGCCCTTCGGTTTCACCCTCGTAGGACTGCACATCTCTCACCACAGCATCGATTTCCCCGTATATCTCGAGTTCTTTCAGCTGATAAAAGGAGGATATTTTCTCGAGTTCCGAGTCCAAGGCATGTCGGAACACAGTGTCAGGATCATCGTTACTGGTGAGTAACGGGGATGCTTCGGCATCATGAGGTCCGGCGGAGGCTTGGTTGATAGACTTTTCGATGGCGTAGATACTAGGGCATGAACGAAAGAGTCAGCCTGTATCCGCAAGGGCATCTTTGCTGAGCGCATCGTGTTCAAAGCAGTGTTCGATGCTCCATCCAACTCCCAAACAAGCTTACAGCTTCTTCAAATTGCTATACGATATGTAACTGCTGCTCCAATCGGGCACAGCATTGAACTGAATACTGTGGGAGAACTTCATCTCTTTGGCGCCGAGGATGCGCTGGAGCTTCCGCTCCCGCTTCTGATCCCTCCTATGCTGGCGATTGTTGTCTTGATCTCGGTTGCTTTGGTCGGATTTCCCAGCAAGGTTCTGGAGTTCTATCATATACTCGTACGAGCAGCGCACCCCGTAACGTGTGTATGAATGGCTCAGGTGAGTCGGCCATCAGGTGCCTGCCTACCTTGTCTCAAATCATAAAGTTTTGCGCGGTCTCGGTCGGCGTGCGTCGGTCGCGGGAGTTTACTGGAGGGATCGATCATTCGAGATCGCCGACAGGGTTTGTGAAGGTCACGGGACTCATGGCAACTGCCTTAGCGTCCTGCTCCCGAGAATTCGGCGATTGGGCAAATCTTCGGCTGGGGCAACAAGGTACGAGTACCAAATGGGAAAATGGTCATGGAGGCACGTGAAACTGATTGATCTTGAGACTAACCAATCTTCTTCGAATTATTCAATTTCCCACGTATATTCATTCATACTTGGCTCGACCATAAAAACCATTCTTCTCTACATAGTACCTTAGTATAAGAAACGCTAATAGTGTCTGGCCAAGGCGGATACATTGAGACACCCATCTCTCCCATTATATGACAGTCTGCTAGATCTTAGATAATTCCTGCTCCGGCACTTGCTATTTACCCAAATATATATCCAAGACTTCGGCGCTGTTAAGCAAATGTGGCGAGTACAACCGATCAGTTCCTGTAGTGTCTTCTGTTAGCGAACGAAAAAACCCTCCAACAAGGGTAGATGAAGCGGTGTAAAGAAAAACCAGCACATACAACAATCCAATCGTCAAATCCCCATGAATCTTCGCCTTCAACTGAATCTCCACATCAAGATTAATCTCCAACCGCAACCTCAACTGCTCCCCCTTTCCCCCATCCTCCTCCTCCCCTTTATCCCCACCTCCAGTCAACCCCCCCACCGTCTTCCCCACCTGATCAGTTGCGCCGTTCACAACTTCTCCGGCTTTGTTCGTGGCCTCTCCCGCCGTCTGCTGTACCATTTGCCCAGCGCCTTCTGCTGTTTCTCCGACTTCGTCAAGCGAGTCTAGCGGTCCGCCTCCACCGCCGCCGCCGCCATTGGCCTCTTTGGTTTTCTGGCCACCTCGCTTTCGGTTGCGGTTTTTGCGCCCACCGGCTGGTGCTGAGCTCACGTCTGAGCGCGCAACGGACTCGGTGTCACTGTCGGGCACCTTACTGCGTCCACGACCACGGCTTTGACGGCGCTTGGATTGAGCGCGCGATTGCGATTGCTTTTGCTGTGGAGGGGCGTCGCCGTTTGCTCCTCCGTTTGCTTGCCCATTAGCTTCGGCTTGCTCCTCGCCTTTGACATCGCCCTCGGCTTCCCCATCGTCTTCGTCTTTAGGTTCTTCCTTGGCTTCACCACTGTCTCCTCCTTTCTCTCCTCCTTTCTCTTCTCCTTTCTCTTCCGCCTCTTGTTTCTGCTGTTGTTGTTTTTTGTTCAGCTTGGGCGGAGTGCGTTTGGCTTTCTGTTCGGATTTTTGGGAGGCTTGACCGCCGACTCCTCCTGAGCCTGATGCCGCGGCGGAGCCCGAGGCGTTGGCGCCAGCCGAGGCTTGGGTTTCGTCTGTTTTGGATTGTTCTTCTGACATGTTTCGTTGTATGTGGGAATTAAGCTGGGGAGAGAGTGCGCAAGAGCGTAATCAATGTGAAAGCAATGATAGCGATGGCAAGAAGATAGTTGAGATATTTACTGGACTTGAACGATGCGAGGAGAATCAATGAGGATGAGGCGAAACATGGGAAATGGCTGGTATCAATCAGACAAGGAACTCTCAAATTACGCAATGACGGAGCACACTCCTTTCGTATCACACACAACTCATCAACTCGTGCCCCGCGTGTAGTTTCCCCTCTAGAGGGACTCCCTGCATTGGTGTGTGTGGCTCAGTGGCTGGAAGGCTTGACGGCAACAGGGGAACTGCCAGGTTTCGGGGGTCCAAGCAAGACTAGATTGCGCCTTTCGGATCATGTCTGCCGAGCCTTATAGAACTAGTTATGGGGCCCGCCACTTAGGATACCAGCTCCAGGAGTCCATCAGCATCAACATCAGCGTAGTTGTTGGAGAGGGAGTCTCTACTCCGTATGTTGCATTGAGACGAACCCACGTGTTCGGATTACCAGTCATCACCACGTTTGAAATGTCTGCCAAATGCTGGTACTGCGCGATGACATCGGTTAGCCATGGAGTCGGATTTCAGGGCAGGTGGGCCCCCGAACCAGACCCCTGTTCCCTGTCCAAGCCTGTTTCGAAGGACTAGCCGCGTTGGTAGCCGTCCAAGAAATCCAATCACTCCAAAGCCTGTTCTCGAGATGGATGTCGTAGATTTGCTGCGTATACCAAACCTCCCTCCCATAGTAGTAATCCATCCTACCCTCATTGTCGTCGCCGTATACCATCTGACCTTCCCATCGCTCCCACTCCTTTCAACAGTCACTGTAACCTTCTCCCCAGAACCCCACAACCCACCACCCACCACCCACCATGTCCTCCAGCTCCCCAACCCCCGCCCGCCAATCCTCCACCAAAGAAATGACCGACACCGAAACCGACGACCCCGGCTACCGCTCGCGCTCCCAATCCCGCCGCTCCCGCCGCCGCAAACAAGCCCAGAAACAGCAAAACCCCCGACAACCGCCGACCATCGAAGAAGAGACCCAAGCCTCGGACGCCCGGGCCAAATCCGGCGCCATGCAACCCTTTGAGCGCATCGGCCCGGACGAGACCTCCATGGACGGCCCCATCACGCATGCGCGCGCGCAAAGGGGCGAGATCCCGATGCGGGGAGGGGATGCGGGGCAGCAGCTGAAGACGGGCCCGCAGGGAGGTGGGGAGAAGAAGAGCGAGATGATGGATAAGGATGGGTTGAAGTTGAGGTTGGAGTTGAATTTGGATATCGAGATTGAGTTGAAGGCGAGTATTAGGGGGGATGTTACGTTGGCTTTGTTGTAAGTGCTCCTGGAGTTCTGGCTTGTGGGCTGGTTGTGCTGAGGACTAAAGGAATTGACAGGGCGTAGGTCGTGAGCTGCTGTGGAGGTCTTCGTGCTGTGGATGGAGGACCTCGGTGGGAAAGGCTTCACTGTTAATGTTAGAATAAGTATGAGGCCAGCGTAAATTCTTTGGTATAATGTCACGAAGCTTTGGACATGTATAGCTCTTTTTTCTGTAACAAAGATCTTAACATTTGGCACGACATGATATTTGAGATTAGGGTTCTTTCCTCACATTCCACATGACGTCTCTGCGATTACCGCTCATGTTTCACGAAACCAGCACCGTTACACTTCTAGGTTTTCGGACGCTTTCGGATCGAGTGACAAGATCATCATGGTCGGAGAGAAAAACACCAGTTATACTGTCCCGCAGAGCAACACGAGAAGCTTGGAAAATAGACAAATCCAAAACCCACCCAAAGATGTACCATAAGCTCGACACAAAGCCACCGCAAACCCGTCGATCGCACGCACTGACGTTTACCCACCGACCAACAAGCGTATCAAAGCAAAAGCAAAATTACCCTCATGCGCACCCCGCAAAATCTCACCCAAGTCCTCTTCCCTCACATGCACCCTCAAAATCCAACACTTCCCCCCAACCCCCTTCGCCATCACGTCGTATGCCTCACCCCCCCATACCTCCCCGTCCCCTCCATCAACTCCATCACAAGCCGCTGCATCCCCCTCACATACTCGCGCACAAAGCACCAAACGCCCCTGGCATCCGTGTATGGAAACCCTTTTGGCATACCTTCCACGTCGAACCCAGGGGCGAAGATGTGTTCCTGCCGTTGGGGAGAGAAGGTCCAGAAGGAGATTGTAGGGGGCTCGGGGTCGAGGAGGCTATAGCAGTTGTTGGGGTTGCGGGTGAGGTGGAGTCTGGTGGTTGTCTGGGGCGAGGAGGTAGGTGGTTGGGGGCGTGGTGAAGTGGGTAAGAGGCGTGCCGAAGAAGTAGGGGAGGGTGGAGCGTTGATCAATATTTGCAATCTTTCTGTGGGCATGGTTTGTGTTGGTGGCATCCTGTTTGAGCCGTGCCGGCTGGTGAACATCGAGTGAGGTAGTTGATAGAGTGCTGTATGTGATGTTGCTTACGAATAGATGGATATAGTATGCTCTAAATGAAGGTGCGTAGCTAAATTTCGTACGTATGTTGAAAGTGGAAGCAAGATTGCATAGATGATAGATGATAGAAAGCGACATGGTCAACGCTTATTAGACCATGGAAATATACGGTGTAGAATTACCTGATATCGAACAGTCATTAAGGGGGGTACTCCATGGTGATTCACTGAGCCTGGCACGAGGACAGTAGAAACCATCCAGCAAACATGAAGAACATGGAATCACAGACAATCGAACGCCAGCTGCAAAATCCGTAATGTCTACCACAGCAAACAAATTGCAAGCTTGCCTTAGATGAGTAGAATGTCCATTATCTGAGTGAGCGAAATCATGATGAAACGAACGAGATACTCAGTGGACCTCCAACAAGCACGGTCACTAGGGTAGTAGTATTCGAAACAAGTAGGAGAGTCTCAGGACAAGAACGGTTTTGAAATCGATTGCTAATGGTAGAGAAAGATGGCCTCGATATGCAGAAGCAAACAGTGCAGTCGCTGTCTCACCAGTGAATCCCCATTGTCAACGCATAGTGCCTGTATGAAATCTAACCGCTCTCTGAGGGTGGTCATCATTGATAGCGGAGCGTAATTGCTTATATTTGTCGGCACTTCACATCATACCATCAAGGGGCACAAAACCAGTGAACAACAATCGGTCTCTCAAACGATCTTCGTCACGATATCCAATTGAACAAATAGACTCATAGCTTTCGCGGAGCCTTGTCATCGTTGAGTCGAGTCAAATGGCAAAGGTTGTGCAATAGGAAGAATTGAGGACATTTGAAACCGATTGTCCTTGACATTTCATATTCAAAATGTCACTTAGTCGGGTAACTTGACCTGGCATGTTTGGCTCTCGGCTGATATTTACCGACTTTCAACGTCCCCTTGTGTAAACTTTCAAGATGAGAGCCATTGTGACAAAGATGATTGCAACTATGCGCCATTGTTAGCAAGGCAGTCGATACGAAAGCCATCATCACAAAGACCTTTCTTTATCGAAGAGTATGTCGAAAGAGAAGACAAAGAAATTGTTCTCCACAGCCCGGTTCTATTGGGTAGTATCTCAGGTTTCGCTGATGTACACAATTTCTCTTTGAAGTCCCATGCCCTGCGTCTTTGCTTTATTGTATTCCGGATTAATATAAGTAGGAGCGTCCACATAACTTGATTATCCACAGCCCTCCTTCAACCCAACATCACTTCAACTCACACATCAAACCAATAGTACGAAGGACTCTGCTCACTCTAAAATCCTTGAAACTTTCAAAAGCTTCTTCAAGATGACGTGTTCGTGCACAACACACCTCACCTGCATCGCTGTCAGCAACCTCCCTGAATCTATCATCGAAAAGGATCTCCCAGACCTCTTTGGAGCGTATGGTGAGATAACTCGTTCAAGCCTGAATTTAGACCGAGCCACAGGAGAGTCCACAGGCAGGGCGTGCATTGATTTCGCGAACGAGGCCGCTGCCAAAAAAGCCTATCAGGAGATGAACAATTGCCTATACCTAGGCCATACCCTCAACATCAGACTGACACATCGATTCCCTGTGGCCGAATGCACAATCAAGATTACGAATCTCCCTTTGTTCGTCATCTTGCCCGATATCGAGGAGCTGTTCGATGGCCCGGACAAACCGATCGTTCGGTCAATTCTAGTAGTCGGGGACACTTGGGATAACGCTGAGGCCTTCGCAATGATTGAATTCCGGAACGCGGATCTTGCGAGGACGGCATGCGAGAACGCGGACGGGGATTGGTTGGACGGCGTCAATCTCAAAATCGATATGGCGCGACAAATCATCGATATAGATTCTCTGCTGGTCCAGTAGCTCTCTGAACTGCCGTCATATCTTTAGTTTAGTCAGAAGAATAACCATCACCGATGAGCCACCTCAATGCATTGCCATACAGATTTCCTGCTCCCAAATGTAATCATATGAGCGCGTAACATCTTTTGCGAAGTATAGATACCATTCTTTGAGTTGTTCCCATCTTGGATTGACCTCTGACGCTCATCAAACCATCAAGTACTTAACCTGCCAGCATATAATTCTGAAAAAGATCTTTTAATTTCACGTTCTTTATTCAAAGACAAAGCAAACGCTTCCCGATAGACCATCTTCTGCTCAAATAATTCTTATGCTTCGTGTCTTCATAAGTGCAACATGCTAGCCAATGATGAGTAGTCATATGTTGATCCAGTGATGGACGAGGCCAGAGTGAAAAAAGTGCAAAATACCACACTATATTGGATACGCCTTAGCGGTAATAACTAGTACTAGAGACTACGAGGTTCCATTCATGAAGATTATGATGTATATTACGGATTAAACTCGAATAAATGATATACTTCAAACCATCATGCAAGCAAGCACAAAACGCTTTTCATCGCCAAATCACCAATCCATGCTTCCCACCCCGAACCACCACCAGCCACTAGTCCCCCCCCGACTTCCCGCTCTTCGAATCTGAAGAATCACCTGATGACTTGTCACCCTTTGAAGAGTCGCTACCTTTGCTGTCGTCACCTCCATTCTTGTCCTTGCCCTCACCAACAGTGTATGTGCACGAGCTCTCGATACCCCAGTAGTGCTGGTTCATCCACCCGGGCTGGTAACTGCAGCTGTTGGAGTCGTAGACTTCGTCATAGAGAGCGCAGTAAGTTCCTTGGGCGACACCGTCTTTCTTGACCATGTACGCGTTGAACGACTTGCACTTGCTGTTTCCGGAGATGTAGCTTCCGTGCTTCTTGTTGTAGTCGTTTTGGCCCTGGGCATAGGCGCTGCAGACGTTGACGTCGAAGGGGCCGGGGAAGAACTTGGTGCCCATGCAGTGCTTGGGGTCGTTGACGGCGCCCTTGGGACATTGGGTTGGCGCGCCGCATCCTGGGGGAGCAGCGGGGAGCGTGTTGTTCGTCTTCTCGTAGCCGTTGGAGCCGGCGATGACGACATGGAAGTCTCCGCGGTAACCGCCAAAGTTGTTAGCGGCTGCGGGCTCGACTCCAGATCCCCAGAGCGTGCACTTGAAGTTCGTAATAGACGATGGCAGCGTGCAATTTGTGCTGGGGTTTAGGCTGGGGTCACGTTCGATGTAGAGGTTGAAGCCCGTGCAGAGGGTTGTGTTGTCGCACCAAGCGGAGCAGTCTTGGGCGCTGTAGGTGGCTAGAGTGTGCAGGCCAAGGTATGAATTAGCGGAGACCGAGGCGTTGAGGTCGACGAAGGTTTGAGCATAGCCGTAAGGGGTTCTTGCGGATTGAGCGAGGTAGTGGAATTGGGGGTACGCTTCGAAGGCTTCAATGGTGTCGGGGGAGACTTTGGGTCCGTAGCCTAGGCTGAGTTAGTAGGATACCTTGGGAGAAGAGTTCAAGGACAGACCATCTGGCTGAGGAGCACAAGGATCTTCAGGGTTGATGAATCCACAGTAAGTACCAGCCTCAGGCACGGTTGGGCAAGCAGTAGAAGAGCTGGTTGTTGCCGTCCCGGAGGTCTGCGAAGTGGACTTCGACGGGGTGGGGTAGGGTGAGGGCGAGGGCGAGGGCGATTGCGAAGGCTTCGGCCCCCATCCTCCGTAGCCCCAGCATCCACCGTCATCACGCTTGACCTTGGCAGCAGCGGTTCCTACAGCATTGGCGACTGAAGATCCCAAGACTGAAGCGTCGGTTGGGCTGTAGGAGATTGTGTCAATGACGGAGGCAAGAGGAGCAGCTGTCACGGTTGGGGTGGGTGCAGCTCCAATGACACCAAGGTCAAAGGCTTGAGCCGCTGGAGAGGCAGCTGCCAACCCAGCGAGGGCGGCAACGACGAAAAGAGAAGCCATCAGGCGAGTTGGTATCCGATCAAGGGCTGAATGTAAAAGATAGATGGTAGAGATTGTATGTAATGAACGATGAGAACGTAGAAGATAGAACGAGAGACTTGTTGCTGGAGACAAAGCACAGGAAACGGGCTCTTATATAGAAAAGACAAAGACTCTGGCCCACGGCATCACCGTGAAGCTTTGACAGCTCGACGGCCTAGATCCTGTATACGAACCCTGCGTTAGCTGGAGTGTGGGGAAGCAAGGGTATAATCATAGAAAATAGCCGCTATACGCCATATGGAATGCATAGTCGAAGCAACTATTGACACTAGTGGAGTATTGCTGACCCACAAGGAATCAGGGGGAAAAGAGATGGACACGAGGTTCAGGTCCAAGGCTAATTTCAAAACTGTAAAATAGTATTCCGGGGTCCACGAGTCTGGAATTGAAAATTGGCAATAAAGTCATTCAATTGTGAATTGTCTTCCGAGGACCTGGAGAGGCTCACTTAGACTTCGAACCAGGGGCAAGAAATCTCGTGAGGTAGTCTGGAACAGGGCATCGGAGTATTTTGCCTCAACACGAACGCGGCGGACTTGGCGGGTCCCTGCCGAGATCCATGGAAATGGAAGCCATCTATGTAGTCGATGGCGTTATAGTGGATGAGTAGCCTCTCGATGTTAGTGTTGTACGAAGTCGATATGAAGGAACTTCCCATTTCGGGAACTCATGAAGGCAGACCGACGTAAGGTAAGTAAGGTAAGTACATAATCTTACCCTTGACAGAGTTACGCCTAAGGTATTCTATTCAACAAACTTCTTTCCGCAGTGAAACGTCATATGTTAAACTTCGCCCCACCGCACGGCAGTCAAGGTCTCAAGGACTATGCCAAAGAAAGATAGAAGATACCTTAGTCACAGTCCACGTTATTTGTGTACCGTGTACTTTGGGTTTCCAGCGCCGAGTTCATCGACCGCCACGAGTCGTGGATGTCTCGATCCAGAAGATGCAAACTTTCTTTCTCTGCGCTTATCCGTATCGAGTTAGAGTAGAATAGTGGCTCGGGGTCCCCATGTGATCGTCCCGTCTCGATCGGGCTAAAAATGCGATCCGATTAAGTCCTGAAGCTATGGAAATACATAGGGGCTCACTAAGGTACTACCTTACTGAACAATGGAAGATGGAAGATAGATTGTTACCTAGGAAGAGATTCGAGCTGACAGCATTCCGGTTCTTCGACTTTGGGGTTTTGGCATAAGTACACGCTACTCGTATACCTGAAGACTCCAAGCAATTAAGCAGCCACAGCCTCGTGGCACGACAAACAGCTTCTGTACGGAGTACGCCATGTTCCATCCGCGCAATGAGCGTCCCAGAACCATGATTCTCATCCAATGAGTGACCCCTTCCAGACCCCGTGTATGCTCCGTTTTTACCTTGACAAAACCTTCTACTCCAAGCAGCAAAACGTGTGTCCAATCCGATCCGATCGTCAGTCCCAGCCCCATTATCAAGAAATCGTAAGGTAGTAAAACACAAGCACATGGAATGGAGACAAGCCATGAATCGTATCACGGACATAGCAATCATTGGGACGACTTGGAAATGTCAAGAGACGAATCTCTTGACTCCTCGAACATTGTGTTGAATGGTGGAGGTGACGTCAGCCCTGATCGGACCGAGCCTGCTTCTGGCGACGACATTGCCGATCGCGCTTCCTCGTGGCTTGAAGAATGCAGCAATGGTGACAACGTCGCTTGCGCTCTTGAATGACCATAATATGCGCCCGAGGGGCCAGCCGACTCCGTGTCCCAAGATCCGACCGGATCCTCAGACCCGAACCTTCCGTGCAGGGACGCCCGTGTTGGAGTCTGTGCCATCGGACCAGAATTCGAGGAGTCGGTCCTTCCATGTACAGACCTCATCCGCGTCGGCGTTGCAGATACTGCCTCGAACGAATCCATCCTCTGAAACGGTGGTCTCTGTGAGAGTCTCCGGGAGAGCATCCCGCCACCTAACCATGTAGGTTCCGGACCTGGCGACCCTATGCTAATAAGATCACTCTCTGGCGATGGCTCTCCCGACTGAGCCCACCCCGTTGCGGGCGAATGCAGAACAGCCGAGGCGATTCTTGACCTTATTGGGCTCGGGTCTGGCGATGACACTCCTGATCTTCGGTGCTCTGTCCCTTGCGATGCAAGCTCAGGCGTTGGAAGCTCATGTCCCAGCGAGGGTAATTCAGGCCTGCACGGTGATGGACTCTCGAGTTCCGTACACATAGATTCAGCAGCCAACTCATGCTTGGACGTACACTCAAACATTGCCGTGGCGTCCATTTCGTCGGGAGGCGTCATAGGACCATTTATTTCCAGTGCAGTCACATTGATGTCCTTCTTCCCGGTCATGAAGTCCGGATTCTCCAACTCGTGTGCTGGAACTTCAGTGGAGTCCCTGCGACGACGTTTGGAGGGTCTACAGAAGAATACGAGGGCCCCGCAAACGAGAGTGATAAGAACGATGGCGACGACAATGCCTGCTATGGCACCTGTTCCAATTGACTGGGAGCTGTGTCCGGTTGAGACTGACACTAATGGCTGCTTCGGCATCACAGTAGGAGATGCGCTGTCGGTAGCTGTGCTGTTCATCGATAATATTGGAACGATATGTGGCGGCGTATTTTGGCCATAAACCGACTGGGATATAGAGAAGTTTGACGTCTCATAATTTACAGTCAGGTAACTAGAACTTTTAGTTTTCCTTCTAATGATCGATAGTAGGGAACTGACGATTCTTGTAAGAAAGTTCGACCGAGCGTGTACTGAGTGTCATCGTGTGCACGACGAAGGGGAAAGTACTTGGAGACGTTCTTCGCGAATGGTGGACCAATCTCGAGATCGAAGCTAGCATACGGTAAGGTAATTTGTACGGAAGGGCCTCCGTTCAGAGTATTCGACAATTCGAAGGTGATGTTTGCATTCTGTCGTAAAAGCGCATCGTGCACAGTTGAATTCACAAGGTAAAGGTTCCGTATCGGATCATAAATAATTCCAAAGGCTTTTTCGAATGATTGACAGGCGGCCGAAGGGAGCCAGATTTGAGGAGTTGTTGAGTCTACAAGTGTCAAGATACCTTGAGGTAGGAGCGGCGAGTTCTTATTATTCGCATCGCTGTATAAGATGGATTTAAGCCCCACGACCAGCTGCCGAGTCGGAGCCGGAGCGAATGAGAAGCTGACATCGTTAGGCGTGAACCTTGAGGCGTCATAACCGCCCAGAGTTAAGCTCGCGTGCGCTCCAACTATAAGGGATGAGATCAGAAAATGAAACCAGATTATGGATTCGAATCTTACGGTATGACGCCCCAGCCGTGAAGCCATATGCGAGGCTTGGGATCAGACTTCGATTCTGCAGCAAGCTGAGGAAGCTGGGCTGTGGATCATTATCGGAGCCGAATATCATCGGTCGAGATGCAAGACCTAGATTCCCAAGCCAAAAATCATCGGTAAGGAATCCTGCTACTACTTGGCCGTCCACGGACGCATTGCCGGCTCCAGGCTTTCCAACCCCAACATTGTCGAATCCGTAATTGCCATTATCATTATTGGTTGTATAGCCCAGGTTAGTTTCCGCCTCAAGGGCATAAGTCGCTTTGGAGATCCAGCTTGACGACTTGATTTTGTCAAACGACCCACCACGCGTATCCGTGCAATTCGATGGATCAGTACAACCTGCTGGAAGGACGACCCATATCTCTGGAATCTGTGTCGCAGCGAGTACCTGCACGATTTGGGGGGGTGTCCCGACGCTGATATTGAACGAAGACCAGGAACCATCGTTGCCTTGGCTGAAAGAGATGGCAGCATATGTCAGTACTTCAACATGACAGACAGAACACCCAACAAGATTGGCATTGAAGTTTGGCATACAAGTTACCGCTTGGGGGGACAATGATCGGCGCCGCTTTAATATCCATATTAGGAAATCTACCAGGAAGGATAAGGCACAAGGCTGAAGTTGGCAGTTTTCGGAGCAGGAACGACGGACGAGTGAAATATCAGAAATGGTTGTATAGATTCATATAGCCAGTAGTGATAGAAGAAACGGTCAGTGTACAGAAATGCGCATATGCGCAACAACGAGAAAAGTCAACAGTTTTGGGGCGAGATCATGAGGGGAGAGGCTCTTGCACAGTATTTGGGGCAGACCAGTCTGCGCTCCCAAGGATAGATGGGGCCCAGACTTGCTCTCACCGGTTGTTTAAAAAGCGGGTGTTGGGGGAATCATGCATGCTGCTCTGCATTTGTGCTGTGGCCCGTGGGTACGGAAGTATGTGCATCAACACCCATGCGTGGCTAATCCTATGAGATCCTTCGAACACCCTCAGGGAACAGTCGCGCCAAACTTTGCCGTTCTGTACCACAGTACAAGCTTTTGCTGACCGAGTGGGGTTGTGGACGCCTTGTTGCCTCGTGGTGGGCAGTGTCAGACAATCAACGTGCACTTCGACCACGGTAGAGTGTTGTCTAGTCGGTAGAGATACCACGGACATCTAACAACGGAGCATCTGGTACGATTGGATTAGATATAGTACCTATGCTGGCAAACTTGGTGCTAAAGTCGACGTCTGAAGAGGGTTGAGATAGCGGGGTAAGCAGAGGTGAGGTTGTACAGTATACTGTAGATACTCTTAGGTGTGGTAGCTGCAATGGAGAGAAAGCCTACCTGACAAAAGATACGGCCGGTGAGCATGGATTGATACTGTGTACTGTAAAGGTATGGTAGGTATGTATCTAGATATGACCCTGGCCGTGAACCACCAATCCATTTCAGCCATGCGAACGAACTAGAAGTCATGCTGGTGGTGCTGGACCCGCCTCCGCTATCCATCTGCCATCGTGCCTTACCCTACTTACACTTACACCCATGCACCTATCAACAAGCTGGACCGTCCTCCATCGCACAGGGCCAAGCTTCCTTCGTGCCAATGCAGCTCCGACCACCACAAGAAAATGGCGCAATTGCTTCCAATGAGCGTCGTTGGAATTAGGTGCTCGCAGTTCCCAATGCACAGTAGTAGTCCACTGCAAGCATAGTGAATCGCCCGCTCTTGAAGTACGCACCCCATCCAGTGAGCATGTTCGGCACTCCTCTGGTTGCAGGCCCATGGCACCAATGCCGATGATGGAGCTCCTCTTCCTTCTCGTGCTCCGCAAAGGACAGTCAGCACAAGCGGTCCGGTGACTGGGCCTGGTCGCAATTGGGGCGACCACCCCGATCTGACCGATACCTTGATGGCTTACCTTTGCTGTATGGCTTTCGTCACCTCCGATACTGCCCTGCAAGAAGCCGACTGGGAAAGGTTGGGTGTGCGGAGTACCTGCTTTCCTTTGAGGGTCCTTAACCCTCTCGAGCAATGGAGGCCGTTGGTCGAGGCCATATATACTGTCTTTGCGCGCCCATGCGCCGTCAAACATCACACTCGTTGAGTCATGTCGTTTCCGAAATTGCAAATCGCTGCATGGCTACGCTCTATTTTCGTTGCCGTTACTGTGTTGCATCATCATGTACTTTGTGTGCCGCAAGGTATGTATACCTATTTTTACAAGCCCACTTGGATTTTCATTTGGCTGCGCAAGCTAACGACCAATTGTGATGTAGGGCCACTCACAGCATCAGCTGATGTCCACACATCGGCTCTTCCCGATTTAATGGGACCTTCCAGCAGCACCGTAACGTGCGGTGGTTGCTATATTGTGGCCGATGTCGCCGGAATTGTGTGGTATTCGGAAGTCTTTATAAACACCGGTGCCACGGCCGTGGTGAACGTAGGCGTTGGAAATGGCACCAGAGCGACAAGCACATCGCTCATCCGAAATGAGGCCCAATTCACATTTAATCCCAGCATGGCGACAGCAATGGGAAGTCCGCTTGCCTTGACTTCAGTCCATTATGATTCTACCGTGACCGTGGCTGGGGCAGTCCTGTATGCAACATGCGATTATTGATCATATCTCCAACACTGACCATCATTAGGACATCACCTACGCCGTATAATGTCTTTAGCGCGTACTCGATCACGTCGGCTTACATGTCAAATGGCGCCTGTGTCACAACGTCAGGAACAGCCTTCGTACTATCCTCGGCTTACACTCAGACATTACCCTCAGCGAACGGCCAGGTTACTTTAGACGCCGCAGGAGAACAATCATTCATCGACTCCTTGGGCTTTACAACATGCTCTGGTGGAGGTGAGATTGTAGTACCGACTGCCCTGGTGCAAGTCAAAAATTTAACATCGACGACGACGATTACTCGTTCGAGTGTCTCGTTAGCGGCAGCCATGAGTCTAGCACCTGTGAGTTGATCTCTGAATTTCTTGGCATTATGGAGGGTGGCTTCTTTTACGTATCTTTGAACTTTCCCTCCTTTCTTACATATACCCTCGTTTCGCTCACTTCACTGAGCGCTACCCCCCTACCAACCCTTACCGACCCTTACACTCAACTAACCATCCTAGCAGACAACCACCCCCGCCCCTTCCACCGTCACCGGCGGCACCACCACGCTCACGGACATCCTCACCACCATAACCGCCACCCTCCCCTCTACAACACTCACCTCTACCCTCACCACCTCCTCTACTTCCACCTTCTCATCCTCATCCTCATCCTCATCCTCATCCACAACCTCCTTCGCCTCCGTTACCAACGCCCCAAAAATAGTCTACGGCTCCGGCTCGTCGACGATAACGCTCAATGCAAATCCCGTTGCGCTACCGTATTTACCTGCGAATCTTACTTTGACAGCAAACGGAACTACGATTGTACTGCCAACAGGGAGTGCCGGGGTTTACACGGGAGGATTCGTACCGTTTGTTGGAGGGGCAGCGAACCTCAAGGACGACGGCGCTTCAATGTCGCTCTGGGCAATCGGGATCGTGAGTCTCATATGCGTTATTGGGATCTTGTGATGGCATTCTTTTGGTCAGGGAGGATTTAAATAGATAATTCTTGCGCCTCGTCAGAGCGACTCGAGGTCCTAATCGTAATATAGAGAGAAAACACATGGCCAGCGCTAACGGATTTATTTCTCAATACCCCCAGGACTCCCTTCTATACAAGCATGCTTCTATGTGAACCCCAAAACGCCCGTTTCTCCAAACAAGATTCTCCAATCACCCCATCCCCTACCCCAGCTCTCCACAACTACCTCCCATTTTTCACCATGCAAACCCCTACCCCGCCCTCCTCCCCCCTTCCTTTCCCGCACCTATGTACCACCCCCAAACCTCCCAACCCACGCAACACGCACCACGCTGATAGCGCACCAAGCCAGTGAACGCGACCGGGTACACGAGCGTGAGATATGCGGGAAGATAAGACGGAGAATCGAGATGAGGCGGGATGAATCAATAGATGAGAGGGTGTTGGGGCATAGATGTAAAGTTGGGTGGGTGTGTAGGAGATGGAAAGATAAGAGATAAGATGGGTGGTGGGCTGCACAAGTATGTAGCTGGGTCTGGGTATTGATGGGATGGGATGGGATGGGATGAGATGAGATGAGATGGATGGGGGCGTGCGGAAAGTGGGTGTGTGTATGAGGAAGTTTTGGGGGGGGAGGGGGGGAGGAGAGTGGGTACATGGGTTGGGTTGGGCGCGAGGGGGGTGGGGATGGGAGACGGAAGACGGGGAGGGGGGAAGGAAGGGAGGTGAGGTGGGAGAGAGGGGAAGCGAGGTGGTGATGGAGATTTGGATAAGACTACGAAGAAGATGCGAAACGTTATAATGTTTAACAAGGGCAATCAACGAGGAGTGTGAAAGAAAGTTCCGAGGAACAACCTTACATCCCCCTTTCCTACCCACCCAAAACCCCCACCTTCCTCACACCCAACCAAAAAAAAGCCAACCCCAAAATCAACCCAAACCACCTCATCAGACAATAGAATATCTAAGCAACCATTAGACGTACACCCTCCCCTCGAAATCCTAACAAGCCCATACAACCAACACCTCCTCTGCTACTTCTACGCGCCGCTCATACCGGCACGCACTCATCCCCGGACACCCACCACCCCACCAGCGAGGCAGCCGGCGAGGTCGGCGAGGCTAGGGGTGCCAAAGGGTTTGGGGGATTTGGGTGGGGAAGGGACCGTGTGTGTGTTTGTGAGAAGCAGCTCGTGGCCATTGCCAGCGAAACTTGCTGCTCTTTTTATCTGTGTACAAGTGTAGATGGATGAAGGGGTATTTGCGGAGTTTTATATACAGTAGCTCTGCCCGCCAACCTTGCTAACTCGCGTGATCTCAAGAATTCAGCATCGGACGGGGTCGATTCGGCTGTGGACGGTTACAACCAAAGCAATCGCTCAAGGCTTCGACAAGAAGGTCCCGCTCACACATCAAAGCTTTTTTTACTTTCCGTTGATGCATTGCGAAAGCCTGCCCGGACAGATCGCTGCGAAGGGTATGTACGAAGGGCTAGCTCTCCGCTGCAGTGATGGAGATCCAAAGTCCAAAAAGTTTGCAGATGGTAGGGTTGAATTCGCCCAGCAGCATATGAATGTCATTGCAAGATCTGAAAGACTCCCGGCTAGAGACAAGGCTTTAGGACGGGAGTCTACGGTCGAAGAGGTGGCATGGCTCAAGGAGCATCCGTATGGGCTTTGAGTAAAGATCTTAGGAGCTGGATATGTGATCGAAGAGCTCCTAGAAATACCATAACTCCTCTACTACATAAACAATTCAAGCTTTTATCTATTACCAGTACTGCTAGTACACTGCTAGCTACCCTGTAGTTGGTAATCTTCGCCTCATAGGGCTAGCCCTACCGGTTGCAGAGTTTTCCACCTCCTTTCCTAATTGCTTCCTACATACCTAGTTTCTACCAGATAGTCAATATACACCTATATCCCTTTAACCGCCACAAGGTCGGCCACCCCCTTTGATCAACAGCTAGGCCAAATTTGGTAGCAGCTTGACCAGATGGGGTACGGGTGCTTAATAAACAGCGCTTTCGCCGACTCGCCGAATCCAAATAAATGTTCGTATGCTTAGTCATTGGTGGGGTCCCCCTACGAGCATTGTAGATCATAGGGGTGGCCGACCTTGTGGCGGTTAAAGGGATAGAGGACCACCGAAAAGTTTTCCCCCTTCCGCTTCTACTGTAGCTGCCATGCTGAGCGGGCGCCGCTCTAACCTGAGCCGAGAGTCGGCCTGAGTATGCCCTGAGCGCACCCTGAGCGATGTGGGCAGTGCAGGGGCGCAGCAAGCTGGAGCCTGAAATGGCTTCAACCCCTGAGCCCCGCTGTTGCCTAGACTTCGCCACTTCCCACAGGATCCTTTGACAGTTGAAGCTATCGTAGAACTTCCAGCCTAGTAGGCGAAGGCTTCGGTGACGGATCAACCCGTCCCGCCCTGCCAAAGCACTCCCGAGCAGGCAGAATCAACTCAACTTCCTCGCGTAGAATAACCCTCACATTGAACAGTCCCACTCGCAACTTCCAGCGATATATGCCTATCGTATCGTATTTCAATTGTCATCGAGTTTCAATCGTTTCCTGAGCACATAGCCCCCGCTATAAGCCATGCCATCAAAGTGCGAACGCGCGACCGTCTTTCAATACGCAGATTTCAATGCCCTGTCAGGAGGTGTCTGGGGGTGTTTACAAAAGTATTGATATCATTTTCGGAATGGCGGAATGCCTTGGATGGGAAAGAGGTAGCGCGTGAGACATGGGACTCACCCGCGCTTTGCCCCTGGGGGTGACGCCTGTAAGCACTTCAGAGCCCACTTCACGAGCAGCGAAGATATGTGAGAGGAGTGTCTTAATATAAGCGGATGACGAAATGGGAAGTGCACAAGAGGATTAATTTGTAAATCGGTTGAGACAATAGACCGGTTGAACGTTTTCGAAACCGTTGCTTGGTCTGATGTTGTTGATGCGGAACTTCCAACCTCCATCGCCCTGCGCACAGCCTCTCTGAATTTCTTAATGCCTTTCATATTCCGGTGGTGGTATTGTTGTATCCTATAGTAAATTTAATATGTGACAAGCTCAAATTCGGGGGAATCACTTGAATTTGTGTAGTCTCAGAAGGATCGCTGATGACACCTCGGGGTGTTTTGAAGACCACCTGCAGTGGCACCTCCAGCTCGAGAGGACCGTGATACACATCCACAATCTTGAAATTCACTTGAAGCGCGAAAGTGCGAGCGGTCAGAATAGTGAGAAAGGTTGGTAATAATGTGTTCGGTGCACTGATGGGTAGCGTGATGGTTGCGACCCATGACGGGGATTGATTCTGCAATATCGTCCCATGAGGCGAGAGTCGATTTAGTCGCCAAGGGAGCGTGTCCAATTTGAAGCTTGGGAGTTTTATATATTTGGACCGAAGCCAAAACTGTGACCGTCGTCTCAGCATATCAATGCACGGCGTTTGTTCCAACAGTCTTGTGGAATAGAAAGTCTTCACGTGCAGACGTAGGTCAACGAGGCAGTTCCAGCGATGGGGACAAATAGACATTTTCACGGCGTCCAGAGGCTTGAACTCGATCTTGAGGGCCACTTCGGTCACCGCTCTTGATGCCGATGTGCACACATTCAGCGGTGATGGTTCCACCATCGAGACCGTCATCTCCCCTAGTGCTTTGCTCCATAGGTGTTGCTTGACCTGTCTCACGGAGGTTGTCCTATACTCGTTTGGGAAGTGTCCAAGATCTAGAGGAGGAGACGCGGTGGTGAAGGGCATGATCCGTATTTCCCGCACGTCTCTCGATGTCGCGATCATTGCTGATGAAACAGACCGTGATTCAAGCACTGCATCAATGGCATATACGATCGATGGTTGCGCATAAGTACATCTGTCGAGAGGGTTCTGGAATTCGGGGCCAGCCATCATTGACGGCGGTAAGTTCAGAAACTGGTCCTGAACGTCGGATCCCAGGGAGATCAATCGCCGAGGAGTGACGAAGCGGAATGGGAGCTGGTAGGCGAATTGCCCATCTACCGCGCGAACACAATGAGTGGTGTTCAGTTCAAGACGCTGACGCTGGTTCAGAAACTTCGGAAATAGTATCAGCGGCCCTTCCCCAGTTCCTGGCGTGACGCTTACTAGGTATTGCGCCGTAAGCTTTTCAGCGTCGCCGGCTTCCGTTGAAACGTTGCCCCAATTCCATGTACGTACAACTCCTGTTTGAGCGCATATCGTCAGGCTGGACCAACGAAATACTCTGGGGAGGTGTTTGACGAACCGCTTAATGTTACGCATATTCCGTGGACTGTTTCCGTTGTTGTGCTTATCTTTAAGATCCCTTCAACACTTTCTCCATTGTGTCGAGTGGTCGCGATTAGATCACTGTCATGATTGAGGGAGTCTTCGGGGAGCACGATGCGGATTGTTGCCAGCCCTGACGATGCGAATTGTTGCCGGCCCTGACGAGGCTGGCGTTGTCGCATGTCTGATCTTGAACGCCATACGTTCCGATCACAGCCACCTGAGGTAAGAAGCCCAAATGAAGTAGAAATCGGCGAGAGTCGTTGAATTAAAGTTGAAGCTGTTTAACGACGACCGCAGAAGGTTCCAGCGAAGCGGAATGGTCGGCTTGGTCAGGTGCGTACAGAAGGTGCGGGGACTGGATTAGCGTGCTTCTGGCGAATTCCGGCCCAGGGAAAGCACGCACGAACGTGAAGCTGCCATTTCCCCTAGCCGTGATTCTAGCGATTCCTCATCGCAGCAAAGATGATCGAGGAAGGTTGGGAGACCATCGCTCGGTCCAAAAAGGCCGGCGTTGAAGGCCTGATACCGGTTCCATGGAGGATCAAATCTTCGGAGATACCTCCTGTGAGAGCTCTGAGGGATATCAGCGACTACGTTCGTCGATATCTCAGCCCTCATGACCTCGAAATCACGGACAAAGCTGCCGCCAGTATATTGGAAAACGTCGCCTCCGGAGCCTGGACTGCTCTCGAAGTCACCAGGGCCTTCTGCCACAGAGCGGCCATTGCCCATCAATTTGTGAGTAGCGACTGGAATTCTGAACCAAGCTCATCCTCAATCGCTAACAAGTCTCCCGACCAACTGCCTGTCAGAGATTTTCTTCGAATCGGCCGAGAGATCTGCACAAGAGTTAGATGACTACTTGCTTCGGTTCGGTAAGACCATTGGGCCGTTACACGGTCTCCCTGTGAGCCTCCAAGATCGATTTCGGATCCAAGGAGTTGAGACGGCCTGCGGCTATATTGGCTGGCTTGGAAGTCCAGAAGATGCACGGAATGAGAGTCTGCTGGTGAAGGGTCTACGACAACTTGGGGCGGTGTTTTTCGTCAAAACGAACGTGCCCATGAGTTTGATGGTGAGTCCTGACCGGAAGATATCTTTCATCGACGAAATTCTCATCTGTGGGTGCGCCGGGCGCTGAAGATGGGGGAAACTTCCAACAACATTATGGGATCAACATACAATCCATATAATCGGTACCTCTCCGCAGGAGGCGCTTGTGGAGGTAAGCTATTTCGTCTCCCGGGTGAAGTCATCATTGAGAGTGGTCCGTTGACTTTTGTAGGTGAAGGTGCTCTTCTCGCCTTGCGGGGCTCGCCGTTGGGATGTGGTTCTGATATTGGTGAGGCGTCGTCTTGCTCAATCTTTCGCCAACGATCCGTTGCGTTCCTGACAACAAAATCAGCCGGTTCCATACGTATTCCAAGCGCTTTCAATTCATTATTCGGACTTCGCCCGTCTCACGGACGTTTACCCTCCAGTGGCATAGGCAATAGTGTAGGTCTTCAAGCCTTACCAATCCTTCAACCTCAGTCGAAATATTGACTTTGCGAAGCTGCCGGGGCTCCCCACGGCTGTCAGTGTGGTCGGTCCAATGTCGCCAGATCTCGACTCACTGAAGCTGTTGATCACGGCGGTCTTGGATACATGTCCCTGGGAGGACGATTTTGAGGTGATAGAGCTACCGTGGATGGCAGAAAAGTTTCAACGGGTTCTCTCGCGGTCATGCGGCAAAAACAAAGAAAGTCCCAAGTTAGCCTTTGGAATGATGAAGTGTGATGGGAATGTCAGCCCGCATCCACCGATACAGCGGGCAATGAACTTAGTCGCAGACTCACTACTGGCGAGGGGATACGAGGTTGGCAGATTTGGTCACACTTTCCGGACAGTACTAATGGCAATACCAGGTCATTGAGTGGGACCCGCCAGCTCACTCTCCCGCGGTCAGCATCCTCGTACGTGTTTCTCCTCAGCCGATCTCCTTTGTGCTCTCGACCTTTCTCTTCGGCCTTGAAGCTCATACCCGTCAATTTCCTATGTATAGTTCCAAATATTTGGTTCCACCGCAGGAGAAGCCATACGGAAGGCCGTAGCTATCAGCGGTGAGCCAGCGATGCATCAACTGCGTATCTTATTCGAAAGCGAATCAACGGATCCGTTATCTGCCACGGAGTTTTGGTCATTGTGTCAGCAAAGGGAGGATTTCCGAGCCGCATACCACCAATACTGGAATTCCAGCAGAGAAAAGACCTCGTCCAAGAGACCGGTCGATGGCGTCATCTTGCCGGTTGCGCCTAGCGCTGCCGTGCAACAAGGTCTCTTCACATACTATGGTTCGTTCTCCCACATGTCAGAAGCAAATTTGGCGTCTAGTTTTGAACGCTAACGAGCGACGAGTAGATTATTCTGCCATTGCCAATGTCCTGGACTACACGTCCGGTAGCATCCCGGTGACATTTGCCGATCGGGCTCTCGACGCCAGAATGTCGGCCTACGAACCTTTGAACCTGACGGACCGAGCAGTTTGGCAAACTTGTAAGCGCTTCTGAGCTCACCTTCGGTATTGTTCGACGAGCGCTGACCTCAATCTTTCCTGACAGACCTGCCAGACGTGTTCGACGGTGCTCCTGTGGGAGTGCAGGTCATGGGCCGGCGTTTGGAGGAGGAAAAGGTTCTTAGTATGATGAGGGTTGTATCTGATGCGTTGCAGCAATACGATGGGAGGGGTCCGACCGATCGTGCAGACTGAGCCTCGCACCCGATCCAAAATTTGTCTCGTCGGTGACGCAACAGATCAACGGACAGAAACGTGGACAGAAACGCGTGTAGAGCAGTCAACAATGCTATGTGTGCGTGGGCGTTCTCATTTCTCGGGATGAAGCCTTTAGATACTTGAACAGACCAAGACGTCAATTTTAGCGTTCAAACAAGCCCCGGCAGTTCCGCGCATCAAATACCGTGTTGCCGAGAACGAGGCTAATGGATCTAGCGTTGCTCGGCACGGCCGCGCACTGTCTCGTGACCAGTCGATAGCCGGTTTTGCCGTGATGGAAGAAAGACGTCCCATCTATCTACACTCTTGGTCACACCCTCCATCTGAATGGCAAAGACTTCTTTATAACGATGTCATCAAGAGAGGCATATTCCATCCCAAACAGCTACGAAAACCTCGATGAACTCGCAGCGCCATCTCCAATTGACGATCCTTATGATCACCGTCGGAACGTCTGGGAAGAGCGCAATTCGAAAGATTATGACCTGGAACGCCAGCCGACCGGAGATTCTCGACGCCCAGATATCTCTGCTCTTGCGTCTGTCGACCAATGGAGGGATCCGAATGAAGAGGAATACAATATACCGGACGACTACGCAAACCTGGATGAACTGAACACGCCATCTCCGGTCCAGAGCAATGACGAAGAGCGTCAACAAGGACACCTAGAAGACCGCCTGCCTATCGACGACGACGCTGGACAGCTTCAGACTCAGGAGACTTGGGAAATCCGCGATCGTGGAAAGGGTAGAAACGGCCATCTCGCTGGACACCTCGACGCTTCACCGACCGATCGCAGAGATAGGTCACCCTTGGCAACTGAAGGGTCGTCGCCATCAACAAGCCAGTCCGGTACAGCGGACATACACCGGAAAGGATCCTCGCCCCTACACCGACGAGCTTCCAAACTCGCAACCGAACTCTACACGGTTTCCTACCTCATCTTCTTCTCCATCCTTGGCACCCTCGCCCGCCTCGGCCTCCAAGCCCTCACATTCTATCCCGGAGCTCCTGTGCAAACAGGCCTCCTCTGGGCCAATGTGGGCGGCAGCCTGATTTTGGGGTTCCTCTCCGAAGACCGTAAGCTCTTCCGTGGAGAATGGGGTCCTACGCCACCACGAGTCACGGAAGAAAAACGCCGGGATGGTGACGAACACGGCAGCTCAAACGATCATAATTCGCTGTCTCAAGCTCAGGCCGCCGCTGCGAAAAACGAGCATGCTACACTGAAGAAAACCATTCCTCTGTATATCGGCGTTGCAATCGGCTTCTGTGGTTCCTGTACCTCCTTCTCCTCCTTTATCCTCGACGCCTTCCTCGCCCTTTCCAACGCCCTCCCCGTACCCATCTCTCACTCGTCGTCCACTCCCATCTCTCCCTCCTCTACCGTGTCGCGGAACCCCGGCTATAGCTTGCTCGCCGTTCTCGCTGTCCTCATCATCACCGTCACCGCTTGCCTCGGCGCTTTCCAATTCGGCGCACACCTTGCCGTCGCCACAGAACCCTTCATGCCTTCCATACCCTTCATTTTCGCTCGCAAATTCGTCGACCGCAGTATGGTCTTCATATCCTGGACGTCCTGGCTGGCCGCCATCATCATGGCCGTCTGGCCGCCTGATCGCCCCGGGGGACCCGCTGACCGCACCGCGTGGGCACAGGAGACATGGCGCGGCGACGCCCTCTATGCTCTCGTGTTTGCGCCTATGGGCTGTCTACTCCGATTCTATGCATCCCTACATCTGAACGGCAGGCTGCAGTCCTTTCCACTCGGCACCTTCGCGGTCAATATGCTGGGGACAGCGATGGAGGGCATGTTTTTCGACCTGCAGCATGCGCCCGTAGGGGCTGGGACCCGAGTCGGTTGCCAGGTGCTACAAGGGGGGATGGACGGGTTTTGCGGCTGCTTGACCACCGTTAGTACATGGGTGGCGGAGTTGAAAGGGTTGAGGATGAGGCACGCATATAAGTACGGAGCGGTAAGTATGGGCATGGGACTTGGTTTGATGGTTGTTATCGTTGGGAGTTTGCAGTGGACGGCCGGGCTTCTGGATCCGGATTGTAGGACATAAGTGGGGACTGGGGAAGATGGGGGACTTAGCAAAGGTACATAGAGATAAAGCAGAGCTTTAGAAGCATGGAGTTGATGAGATGAAAAAATATTTGGCATTCAAGAGCCTTTGTTCTCTCCACGAGCGTTTCGCGACATGGACAACACCGACTGCTCTGAGCTAGCTGTAGCAGATTTGCCTCAGGACCTCAGACGTGTTTCCGTGGCTAAGCCCCTTCGGGTTAACCTCTTCCCCTAAGCCCCTTTGGGTTAGGGACCCTCTGGATGACTTCGCAGCCTACGAGTAACGCCGTATTTTTGCCAGATCGGCCTTATTTTGAAAATCATCAATCGTCTTCCAGACGCGATCATCAACGCAACACATATTCTATATTCTTTCGATATCGACAACTGCAATCAATACTAGTATATTTATTCTATCTATTGACATAAATTCTAAATACATGTTTCGCGGGAAATTGAGTATAATCTCTGTTAGTGGTGAGTAGGGTGGTGAGTAGAGTAGCACGTAGGTATGGCGAGCATGTACGAGTGTTGCAATAAAGTATTGGAAATGGCCACCGTACCGCAATTGCGAACATCAACAAAGATGCAAAAATTTAAATATAAGGGACAACAACGTCAAATATATATAGAAACGTTAGATGATTTGATATATTATATAAATCTATTCAAGAAAAATTGTCACCTTTGTTTTCAACGATTGAATTCACTCGACGCTTCTGCCTCGATACAAAAAGATTTGCTGCACGAAGTCTGCGAGGTAAGCGCTAGCCCGAAGGGGCTTAGCTTAACTCCAGTCTGAGGTAAGGTACTGAGCCAATTGAAATACATGATACATACAAAAGCTTATGTAATAAGATACGTTGGTTTTACGTTGACCCTCTACTTTGTACGAAGGCCATTTCCAATACTTTGTTGCATCACCTCGTAGGGTGGTGAGCAAAGAGAAAAGATAACCACAACACCATTGTACCAGCGCTGTTAGGAATCGAACCTAATATAAACTAGATCACTCAACGGTGAGTAGGGTGAGTTGGTAGCGGAACATGCGAACAAAATGTAATTAATTCAATACTACGCTCGTACTTTACCGCATCAGGTAAGGCGACCGGCAAAGTTCGGTACCTTAACGGAAATATATGGTTTCCTTTAACTGTATCTATACAGTAATGGTTCAAATTACCGTCTAAAGGCGGTATTATAGTGAATATACTGACTTACAGTAGCTCATTATATATGTAACAAAATGATAATCGAGTATTAAAAAGAATGATACTCTTACAGTCTAGTTGAATATTCGTTTAAAGATAATACACTGCCAATATCAAACAAAACAGTGTTGCTACGGTAGAACCTGAAGCTCTGTGTAGTTTCAAGATAACTGCTACAATACTGCCAAGCCTTATCTTCGGATAGACTGTATTTCAGACAACATAAACGCTTCTGCATTTTCAAGCTTAGAATCGATCGATTCAGCCAATTTCTACGCGGAGGTGCATCGCACGAGCTGCGTAACCATGATGCGCATGATCACTGTGAGTATTGGGTAGATTGATACGGGGGTGGGTGCAGAGCATAGATGATAGGTGAATGACTACGAAGAGGCATTGCAGGAGGATGATGCAGATATTGCTCATGATACATGATACTGTATTTTACATATGCTTATTTTCATCACCGTTCCTTTCCAAGATCATTTAGAAATTCTAAGCGTATATTTTATAATAACGTGTCATTAAGAGGACTGCCTAAAGGCGATGTAACTCAGGAATTACAGTAACAATATTTTATGGTAGTACTACGGTGCTGCTACGGTAGAGCCATTCCTCATAATTCCGCTAAGGTATTATTCCAAGCAAGGCAGCCAACCTAAAGGGGCTTAGCCGTCGCCGCTTACCCGAAAGGATCTAGCGCAGCTGTCCCGAAGGGGCTTAGTTGCATTTTATACGTCTGAGATCCTGAGGCAATAGCGCCAGAGCAGGGCGGCGGGAGCTGACTAACCGGATGCGAAGGAGAAGGGGTTTTTTGTGCGCGATTATACACATCTATATGCTCCATCTGCACCTCATATACCAACAGCACAGAGAAGTCAAACATAGCAACCTTGAAGCTCGGCTGTTTTTAGTGAAGGTCTGATGCTCTGAGACGGAGCACGCTATTTACTTCTTCAAAAGGCATGTTCTTGAAATTTATACTTGACGATACAAAACAATAGAAATGTAAATTTACCAGGAAATCGCACGCGGCTTGCAGCTCTAGCTATAACAGCGTCTTGTGAAGCCTGACGCAAGGCTTGGGCTAGGCGACTCACTCTTGCTAAAAAAAGACACTATTTATATCAAAGCTGAAGAGCTGTCATGCCTCGACGTTATTGCATACAAATTGACCGCGGCTTATTTAAATGAACTGTCTGGAATTCGGGCGTTTGCTCATTGTTTACCAAGCAATCGAAAGCCGGAGATTGGTTCTCTAAGAATGTCTTTCCTGGTGCTGAATTTCTACCACAGGCAAATATTCCTCTTGAGGCTGGCTGGCATTGGGACGTTGAGTCAAACGTTCTTGACAAAGCGCTACTAGGAGAAAAAGGTTACTATGATCGGAATGACGTGGTTTCTCCGTGCTACAGCCAGCCAGCATGGTTTTTCTCAGTCATTGTTACGTTATTGTCGCTTTTGAACGCCCTTTGGTGGCATTTGGCAAAAGAAAACGGCGAGCCTTGGACTCGACCTCTGACATTAGACAACCATCAATCTCGTTCAACATTGTGTTTAGCTTGAAGATCATCTCGTTATTTTCGTCTGTTACGGGCCTTCTTCAGCGTTTTCCATTCATGTCCTTTATCAACTTCTTTCTCTGCTCTCCATTCTGATGCGTTAACCAGGTTCCCCAAGGGCTTACATCGACCTCTGTTGTTCCTTCAAGTCTAAGCCCAATTTCTCGTGCTTTATCTTCATCCCGTGCGAGATCTGCAAAAAGAAAGGGGTGACGCTGCCCTGTGGTCCGATCTAAAGTGACCCGAACTTTGTGGCCAAACTTCAAGCCATGGGCACGGAGAATTTTAACTAGCAGTTGAAAGACCAAACAATGACATTATATCTTTCCAGAAGTACATATGTCGAGGGCGACACCTCTCAAGAAGTGCTGGAAACTCTGCAGTCTTTTTACTGCTCGAATTTTTCTTGTCTTTTCGAAGAATTCAGCACGTTTCTCTTCTGAAACATGTTCGAACCCTCTAGCTTCGATATAGCTTCTGACTCATGGATCGCTTGACTCATTCAAGAATACATACTCATTAGAGTTTTCGAGTCGAGCTTGTTCAATGAGACATTTATTATTGAGATTGACGTTTGAGTGATCGATATGTGAATTTGGTGGTAGTCACTTCTTGAGAGTTTTCGCTGAAAGTGTCTGAAATATGAGACAAGCGAGCAACTTCAGCACGTCTCAAAGTATTTGCGCTTTCGGTCCTCTGATGATCTCCTTGGTGAGGACTATTCAGTAGGGATCGCTTCAGTTTGGGTCCTTCATTACAGTACAATGAATTATGTCCTTTTTCTCCTGCTCGGAAGGCATCGAGTGTTCTCGTAAAATTCGCTGATTTAGGTCCACAGCTTGACCGACGTAAAAGTTCGGGTGGGCATATCCTTTGCGATGAAAGTAAATAGCTCCCTGGATGCCGGGTGATTTAGACCTAATGTTCCCGCCGAGACCTGCCAGCCTGTAAAACGTCTTCAGTCTGTAACCTATGCTCATAAAAAGAGAAATAAAGAAGCCTCATTTGGTTACGAGGATGTTGCGAGTACAAATGGCAAGAAAATCAGCTCTGACACAAGGGCCTCGTAGACGAGTTGTTCAATCAGTCGCCCACTTTTGAAGAGAGGTTGATAAGCCACAGGACATTTTTCCTGTAACACGTCGAAGGCATGCAGAAGCAGCTTATTTGAATCCGCCAGAAATTTTTTGTGGTGGCTTAGAATTCCTTCGTCAGTGCCATGATCTGCCGCCGCGCTTTCAATCCACGACGTAAGGGTGTCATCACGGCGAAGGAGCTCCACAGGCAGCTTACCCTCCATTTCAGCCAACGCCGGTAACGGATCTTCCTCTGTACCGCGTTGAATTGTATATGACTCAAGAGAAGAAGCGGATTTTGTCTTCCGCCCACTCTTTTGACAGAATTGGCTTAAGTGAAATGTTTCTACGTTTCGTGGTCTCCTGTGAGTTTTGGAGGTCTGCGCCTACAGCTCGCTCGTCACTTCCCGTCGAAATTTCCAAGGAGTCCTTTGGCGAAAAAGCACCGCAATAAGAATAGGACGAATTCTGCGATTCCTTCAAGAAAGGACTTTGGCTGGACTCCGAGGTTTCCTGTCGAGTAGGGCCTAGTGATACGCCGCTGCCGTAGAAAATGGAAAGACACATCTCTCGGTAAACCATTGCTCATTGAAAGGCCGGACTGCCTTTCGTCATGGCCTGGTTGAGGCTGGACAGCGTTCTAGCTAGTGCTCTGGGTCTGGTAATTTTCTGGTTTGGAATGTTGGAGGACGAGGCCATATGGAGCATTTTGGTATGTAGGTTGAAGCTTGATAGGAGTCTATCTAGGAGCGAGCAGGTAAACTTCTAACTAGCGGGCCCCAGCCCTATCAGCCTTATGAAGGCGGAGATTACCATCTCCCCTATTTCCAACTTGGAATGGCCGTCTTGTAGCCATTTTAGGACAGTCGTCTGTTGTCAACCTATATGTTGGAAATAGGGGAGTTGGTAACCTCCGCTTCATAGGGCTGGTAGGGCTGGGGCCCGCTAGTAGAGTTTTCACCTTCCGCCTCCTAGATAGCCTCCTAATAGCAACAACCAAAATATCAATATGCCCCCATATGACCTCGTATTCCAACACTATACCACAAGCGGCATGCCGTTGTTTCTTAGTTCTACGCTGCTTGGAAGCCATAAAGAGGCACCTATCGAGATTTTGCAGGCGTGAGACCGTAACAAGGACCACGAGTGAAAGGAGAGATGCGCACAATAGGTGGGTCGGGACTGATCGATACAGGCTTGGGGCAAAGTTGGAAATTCACTGACTAATGAAAAAGGGCTCCTGATCCCATAGAGCTTCTGGACTTGGTCGGAGACCTAGGGAGCCGCATGGATGATGACGTTCCGCCTGACAGCCAAGCGTATTTTATCTCTGACTTTCGCTGCAACACTGCTCCAGGGTTAAAAGGAGCATGAAGTCAACGATCAAAAACCAAGAGTGCCGAAAGGAAGAAAGAAATATACAATAAGGAAGGACAAAAAACATATCGACACCTACAAGATCTATTTTTGGTCAACTTCAACATTCAACATCGGCAATTTGCGCAACATACTCGAACTTGCGCATCCTATATCAGAATTAGGAAGATTAACAACTTGGAGCGCCAAGACTTACCGAAGATAACAGCTTAGCAGGCTGTCGCCATAACCACTCGGCCAAAGTGTCTTATTGTAAAGTATCTGCATCAATTAACAGTATACAAAGATTTTTGATGGTTTCAAAAGGTCACCCGGGAAGCAGGAAAAAAGAAAATAGTGAAGAAATAAGTCCGTAGTCGCTAGTCCATTTATAGTTAGCTTAGGCAGTACTTGAGCAGCCTTCTCTCTTTTTCGATCTTCAACAGTATTCTAGCTAATTCACTAATATTATTGTATGAATTAGGCATTTTTGGTCCTATTCTCCTCTTGCAGATTATGTCCTGCCTGCTATTGGAATAAAACCTGGTGTGTCCCTTCTTAAGCTGTCGTTATAACTGCCACCCCAGGATTACGGGATCTAACCATATGTAGAATAGATAGATATTGACTCAGATTCGCTTATCTGACTGACCCATGGTAAGACTGAGAATATCATGTGCGGGGTAGCAAAAGAAAAAGAGGGGTTACTTCTCATCCTCCTCACAGATCAAATAGGCGAAGAAGCTAAAAGTCAATACGGAGTACATAGGTACCCGTACCATGTTTAGATGCCGTAATTCTGGGGTAGCAGTTATAACGACAGCTCAAGAGGGATACAACGGCCAAAAAAGACCTAGCCTCGGCGAGACTTGAACTCGCGACATCCGCATCACCAAGGATAAAATCATACCAATTCCGGAAGATTTGATATAAGAACGGCGCGCTAACCACTGCGCCACGAGGCTGGTTGGTTTTTTTGGATTCTCCTATATTGTTACATATTTTTATCACTCTGCGTGTTATCTAAAACCCTCATAACGCTTTAGAAGGGCCCACCTAGTAATGCATCGCACCCGGAAACGCATCAAAACATCTTTTAGAGGGTCTAATCCCGAGGAGTGCGAATTGAGACACTGCTCAAAAGATAAATTACACTCTCTCAGGGCTTTAAGATGCTTAAAGCCTCTCTGAAAAGAAAAGAAAAAAATGCTACGCTAAATTCATTAATTACGGCGCTGATGCACTTCTGGGTGAAGTGCATTACTAGATGGACCCTTTTTTATTACTCAATTAAGCGAATCCTAAGCCCAACGTAAAGCTTTTATATGTTCTTCGAGCGGACAGATCGAGCAGTGAAGTTGCTAGAAAGCAGTTGGCAGTCGACAAAGAACAAGGTTTTCAATCTCAAATGCAAGCCGATATCTCTGATTTGCACCTTGCACAAAGACTGACCCATTTCAGGCTCCCACCTGCTACGCCCCTGCACACTGCCCCGTAGTGCTCCCTCTTGCTCCCTCTTACTCCCTCTAAAGCGGCTATACTCCCTTTCCCGATTGAAAACGGCAATCTCCAATCCCAAGTTCGGGGTATATATAACATATATTTATATTTATTATTAAAAGAAATATTTAAAGACCGGATGATGAAGTCAAGCAATTAAAGATATGAACCTAGAACAAGCAAGGGGTATGTGCCTCTAGTTTTTGGATATGTAGTTTACAATAAATCCTTATGTTTCATCAAGGTCGGGTGGCATGACCAATCTAAGGCACAGTGTCCCTAGAACTCATATCACCTGACTTGGTTAATAAGGTGTATAATTCACTGCATTGTGTCAGGGAGTGTATCCTTTTGTGATTTTTGGCTGGGGGTTCGAGTCTCGGCGAAAGCAAGGGAGACGAAGGGGTGTGTTTTATTTTGGAGGTGTTGAGGTGTTGAAACGGGGGTTAAATCATAGCTTGGAGAATTAGAACAGGCTTGATATAAACCTTTCCCAACAGACGTCACAACGCCCGTTGCGATAGCCATTTTACTCCCCCATATTTGCACATAACACCAAGATCCCGCACCTCATCACCATCCTCGACGCTCACATCATAGCACATCGACCTTCAACTGATACAACCCTTCCCTTTCTATCCTCCCCTCGGGCCCCTTTTTCGCCTCCGCCAACACCTCCCCAAGATCCTGCTGCACATCCACATACCGCCCACTCATCCACTTCGCGTCCGGATCCGCCGCGAGCGCGACGAAACTATCCGCCGCCAACGCCAAGGTGTCTCCCAAGGCCGGGACGAAAACCTCCATATACCTCTTCATCTCGGACAGTGCGTTATGTGCTTCCATGTTCAAGGCTCCATGGCCAAGAGTGGTATCAGCAATCATACCCGGCGCCACCGCGTACGACAGGATGCCGTGCCGTCGGTTTTCGAGCTCTAGGACATGCGTAGCGCGCAGGATGCCCGCTTTTGAGCAGCTGTAGGCGTGGAAGTAAGGGTGTGTCATGGCTGCGAGGACGGAGACGACGTTGATGATTGTGCCGCTTTGGCGCGCAATCATGGAGGGGAGAACGGCGTGAATGAAGGCGAGGGTACCGAGGATGTTGGCGTCGATGACGGATCTGGGGTAGGAGAAAGTGGGTTCGTGAGAGAGGGGGGAGATGCGGGAGATGGCGGCGTTGTTGATTAGGATGTTGATGTGGCCCAGTTCTTTCTCAACCTCTTTGATTACTGCGTGGGGGGCAGAGGAATCGGTGATGTCTGCGGTGATTGCTATACTCCGGGGATATCCCTTTTCGGCAATCTCCGCGACCACAGCGTCGACATCTGAGCGGGTTCGAGAAAGACAGGCCACAGAGGCTCCCGCAGCCGCAAAAGCAAGGGCTGTCGCGCGACCGATGCCCCGGCCAGCGCCTGTGATAAGGACAGTCTTATTGGTGAGGGTGGACGCGTATTTGGTGGGGGATATAAAAGGGTAGGTGTCTGTATGGCGGGTGACAGTGGTTTTGGAGGGAAGGAACGTCCAGGGCGTGTCCGGCAATTGGGCCATGTTGCTTTGAGTTGTGAGCTTTACACAATGGTGAGGAGATGTAAGTATGTACCCTGAAAAAGTAATTCTCTTGCTTGTCTTAGGTAGTCTTGCTTCTCGCGTTTGTCTGGCTTCAAAACATCTTGCAGTCTTTAGCAATGCCTGCAACAGAAATACTCCTGAGGAAGAAGAGGTGTCATCGACACCAAATAGCGGACACAGGTCTTCTCATCCTGAGCTTACACCAAGATGAATCCCCTATCCGTACCCCGCACTTTCGCTAGGAATCTCAATCCGATAGGTCTCGTCTCGCCTCCACGCTTTTTCATCTAACATTTGCCTTCTCCAGTGTTAAGTAGGTTGAAGGCGGGCTGGTTTGCCGGTCGGCGCGATCCTGCAGGCAGGTATTGCCGTCATGTTATTCCGTACACAAGGTATGCACTTCCTGTTTTGGGGATCTATGACATGGATTACTTTCTCCTCGGCATGCTTTCTTCTCATCTCATTGCGAGAGTACAGATTTCTGCAATTTTTTTTCAGTGCTATGCTTTTCTCGAGCACACGCTGCAATGGCCCGCTGTCTTTCATCAGACTCGTCGCTGCTCCAGATAGTCGGTCATGCCCTTTGTTGCAACTATTACGAAATGAAAGCCGAATCACAGGCTGTTTGGCTTGTTTGGCGGCGGGCCGTCGTTGGATAGCCAGCCAAGGGCAGAAACTTTGCAAAAGCGCGCTCAGACTGTTTTACACCAAATCCCGTGAAGTCTTCATTTTCAAGGCCTATTTCGGTACAGAAGGATACGACTGGCTAATCACGGAACGGACGCATCCATACGAACGCAGCTAAGGACTTTCCAAAACCACTACCTTCTAAGAATCCCCCAGAGCTCATTCCCTCCGGAAACCCTAGATCAAAAACAATCGAGCTTTCTACGAGGCTGCCTAAGCTCCCATCAGCCAGCGAAGAACCTCTCATATTCCGTGAGTCGTTGGATCGCTCCGTACGTATGCCGGCATAGAAGGAAGATTCAAAAGCATGCCTACCGTATCCTGGGATCTATCTCATAGTTTTTGTACTCTTCCACTACGTAGGAAAGCCTACTTTGATCCTGAGGATGAAAACATGTTCGCCAACCTCTTCGCGTTCAGAAATATGGACTGGCTTCAAAACTGTTGGAGTTCAATAACTTACATCACTCATCAATTTGCTCATAGTTCTACGTTTTATTTGACGATTATTGGATGGCGATGGTAATTGTTGTCGGCATGATTCGGCCTGTCATGAGCCGGAGCACCATCTGCTTAGCCTACCTTCTTGGGGGCTTCTTTTCCACAGTACCAGTTTGTGCGTTCGGGTGGGCTACTGATCCAAATGGTAAGAAGAAGCGAGACGAGGACTTTACGGAAGCTCGCAGCTTGAGGACGCGTTACAAAGAGCTCATTGCGAATTCCCCAGAGATATCTAAAATGACTTGGTCACAAATAGGACAAATGCTCAAGGAAGTGCGAGAAGTCGCCAAATTCATCGACTCGGGGCTTCCGACTATGCGGGTCTGGGATATATCTCCGTAGGTTATGCTGAGTTTTTCTCGTAGTCCAGGTCCTATGAAAGCTAGTCAAAAGAGTATCTCTCAGTTACTATTGCGGCATTCATCGCCCTTTGGGTTCCCTTCGGACTTCTGAACCCCTTCGGTCGGGGTTTCGAATTGTACAAAGTAATTATTGGTTGGGCAACCTTGGAATTAACGTGCGGATTACTACACACACCCACAGGGTATATCACAGATCTCTCATGTGTAACGCAAACGCTGGATTATCTCCAGGATCGGCCATCCGACCCACTTTGGGGGGGTGATGAGTGGAGCTCTCCTATGGCTACTGTGATTGCGAAAAGGTCGAGTCGGTGCCTTGGCATCGGCTTTTCGAAAACGTCCAGAACTCTACAGGGCAAACCCATTGGAGAAGATACAATCTTACGTGGAAAGAATGGCTGTTCTAACTGTGTTTAGCTTGCGTTTGGATAAAAGATTTTTCAGACCAACTGTCAAGGACGGTTATCTTATGACAGAGTATAAGATGGCCACGGGTTTAGAAGCCTCCAACGAATTCCTTAACGCTCACAGATTTGACATAGTTAATACGAATCATGGTTTGTTTATTCTAAATTCGGCTGCTTAGTTGTGTATCGAGTATGTAGTTCTTATTAAGCGCTTGCAGAGTCGCCTGTGAAGTACCCAGAGTCTACCAGGACAATCAGTCTATCGTCACTTTCACATCTGGCAGATTCAGTCGATGAATGATACTCGAATCGTAGCTTGAGCACACCGCGCTCACGTTCCACAACAGATGCAAGAAGCATGCAAGGGCCACTATACATAGCTGGCTCTGCGACGTATTTACCTTTCCAAACCCCAACTCAGCTGCAAAAAAATATCTGACCAATCTATTCTAATCCGCCGCTACAAGAGTGGTATGCTGCTGTTGCTGAGCATGCGCTGCAACAGCGCCCTTTCTCTTTCCAGATTCTCAGAAGCCTTCGCCAGTCGTGTGCCTCTTCAAGTGTGTCTTCAGAACTCAAAAGCGGTTACGACTCCACTGAGCCCCGCGCATTACCGTCCGATATCTTGATAGAGATCGTCCTACGTTTCGCCAATTACGTCCCGTTTTTGCTCGCCAGACGTATACTCATGTTGGAGGAAATCAGACACGAGACAGTATTGCTCTCATGAAAGTGTAAGCATGCAGGTCAACCAGCACCAGGGTTCATCCACTTACGTCGACAAGACCCTCTGCAAGTCATCAGCTTGGCTATACTACGGTTAGAACAACGCCATCCGATAAAATCCTGCAGCCAAGTACGCTTTCTAGACGGCGCTTTTTCGCAACTTTCGGAAGGCTGTTTAGCAGCTTATACACGGTTTCAGAATGGTGCACCGCCCATTCCATTCGAGACGCCAAAGCGAGCTGGATCCTGGCAAGTCATCAAAGAGGACCTATTTTCTGTTTGCCCATCCTCACAATATTCGTTTCTGTTTTCATGCTACACCTTTATTATTTTAATGATATGCGATTCGTTGATGACAAGAAAATCAGGTGCATCAAGTATTTCACCTATCACAGAGTGGATTGGATCGACAAATTTCGTGGGGAATCTCGCCTCTCAGTTTACCCATTCCGGTTGGAAATCCCTGCTGTTCGACTCCGTCGCTCTCATTGCCTGTGTGAGTGTCATCAGGCCGTTTATAAACCAAAGAACTTTGTTCGTAATTTACATAATGGCTGGCTTATTCGCGGCCGGCGTGGATTGCGCCCGGACAAGGACAATTAATCCTTATCGAGATCTTTTGAGGGATGAGTCCATCATAACACAAGTGCAGATACAGGAAAACTTTCTAAAGCTTAGCCAAAGTTTCCGCCGAGAGCTGACAGTGTTTCTTAGAGGCGAGGGTACTTGGCAGAGCGCCCAGGACAAACTTCAGGGAGGATCAGTGCTTTATACTAAGACGATATCAATTGGTAACATATGTGAGCCAAGTTTCGGAGCAGGTGGACCCTCACGAGCCTAGGTAAATCTCGGCCCATAGTCCTATCATACTTCTCTTACCTAACTTATTAGATCCTTGAGCTGCGTTACTGACGAACTCTCGTAGCCACGATTGTAGCCTTCGTCAGGCCACGACTTTGGCTAAGAATTTGTTTGTACAGGCTCGTGCTGTGCTTCTGGATGTTTAACACCATCTCTATACTGGACAACGTACCGCCGTCGTAAGTAAGCAGAGTGTTCATAACCCGTATATGCTATTGGCTCCCAGGATAAATACTGTTAACGTGAAGTATGTTGCCGGTAATATATGTGGTGTAATGCTTTGGTTTCTACTGCTTAGAAAGGCCGGATGGGTTCCACGTCAGCTCGTATGAGGGAGTACGATCGAGTGCATAATTGCAAGCCGTCAAAGCTGTCGACTATCCTCTTCTATGGAGTACCCATTGCGTTGCTCATTTCAGATCCATCAAAAAGGTGGACTGAATGGAAGCTGGATTTTCCATGGAATTAGAAGCCTTGAGAGTGAGCGTCTTGTCACGGTCTCCAATGCCGAAATAAGGCGACGAATTTTCAACTTCGGCATATTGTCTTTAGTGGCAACGGTGCTATTTTAGCATTGCTGATCAGTCTCCTATGACATACGGGATTTGCCTGTTGTCTAGCAAGGAAGTCTCCAGTTTCGCCCTCTGAGCCTTTGTCAATCACCATAATAGGTAGTGCCAAATTGTATTGAGAACTAAACAAGACATCGAGGAGAAATATGAGCGATACTCTTCTATGATGTTTTTCTAGACCTCTTACACCAGTAATTCAAAGCATAACTAAGATAGAAGAATGGGGAGAGCAATGAACATGAAAACGCAAAGAATTCCACATCCGGCACTACTGACACGAACATTCACGGACGGACATGTGAATGTACACAACCGTTTGAACTCGCAACTATGACCTACAGGTCTTGAAGCAGATTTAGCCGCTACAATTTCCTTCGGATGTTTCTTCTACCACTAAAGGAGTCAGTATAATCTGTTCTTTCATGGTTTCAGCAGCGCGGTTTCCTTCACATGTCCTACATATCTGACACATTCGTTACCGCACAATTCATTCCTTTCTCTCGAGCCTACCACACTGCTCTTCTTGGCCTTCAACTGCAAGCACTTGCGATGAATCTCACGGTGCCGTCTGCCCGTCTTCTTTCCTCAAGCACTCGGTGTTAGACTTAGAGTATAGGATAGCTGATGGAAATGGTGGATCGATCTAATCAAGCGCTGATATGAGTACAAAACGACCACGACGCGATCGACGCCGTGCCACCCGATCAAGGACACTCAGCTTTTGTACTTCGACGAGGAAAGCATACGTACAGCTGGTAGGCCTAATGGTGGAGTAACAGCAGGACGGAGAAGCAAACGCGCGCGTTGGTTCCGCAAGGACATTTCCAAGGATACCGCCGGGCTTTCCAGGACGGATATGTGAAGGTTGCAAGTTCGGCCGAGTGAAGCACGTCTTAACACCGCATTGTTGATTAGGGCTTCGGTGGGCTTCAGCTTCTTGTCAGATCAGCTGTTGATGCATACCTTCGAGATTCTGCTTTGATGCTGAAGCAGGGAATTGACGAACAAGATGAAGAAGGCTATGGAATTCTTGTCAAATTCATGAGAGCTCCGGCTTTGGACACTGTAGCGCCCTCGGCCATCGATATTCCAGAAGCACCTGGCTTAATCTTTATACCCGGAGATTGCAACATCCTCCACACTACCATGGCAGAACTCATGACGCGCACTATCTATGGCAAGACACAGTTCGTTCTTAGCCAGAAGATGCCGAATCTGTGGTTCGCGCAGATCCCAAATTTCATCAAGGCAGCTCATCAGAATGCTGGAGCAAAATGGTGTCAACCTACAATCGCGCATGGCGGAATTTGCCAACGTCGATATCCTACTAATGAAGGAAAATTTGGCCGAATGGGCAGCAGAGAATGCCAAGACGATTTCTAGGTTCTTAACAGTCGTGGGGCAAGTCCTTGATGCCGCCCGAGATATGAAAGCGCCGAGTCTTGTCAGTTAAAGAGAGACGAAGACACTCTTTTGATTTGTAAAGCTACAGACGATAGTTTCGGCGTATCTAAAATGGTTTGCTAATGGTGAAGGAAGTGGAGACTCGCGGCAGCTCAAGCGGGCGTCCGATCTTGAAGAGCAAGAGAAGAAGGCCTAGGTTACAACTCCTTAACGAATCCATGCTATGCAATGTCTTTTTCAACATGCTCAAAGCAACGAGAAGCAAAAAGCAAAGCCACAGCGGAGCGAGTCGAGAAGGTAGGAAGGCAATATCAAAATCTCGATGGTGAACTCGATAGGTAATTATCGGCAACGCGAGGATAATAGAATAGTGGGAAGAGCAGGTATGCACATTATGACAATCATAACATGCAGACACAGCTTCATAGGGCGAACTTGTACGTAGATGTTCTGTTTGGTTGAAGTCACATTATATATTGAATTTACGAAGTTGGAGCGGAAGGCCTTTACACGGAACCATTGGCCGCCTCGGGTGGTGGGCCCCACTACAGCAAACCCCCACATGCGTCATAGGTGCAAATCAAGGCCATCAGGTCTGGACTCCAGAGGCAGATACCAACTCACTTACTAAATATTCCTTCATCAACACATACAATAGGAATCAAAATATCATTTGATCACTAGCAAGATGGTAAAGGTCCTTGAGAACCAGGCCGTTGACCTTGATATCATGCCGGGGAAGAAACCCGAAGATATCCAAGGTCAATTACAAGGCCAAGTCGACGCAGCTGGGTAAGCAAAACCTTTCCGCTGCTCGTACGGCCACCGGCTCTTACCACAGCCTGACTGTTATATAGGAATCAAGTCCAAGGTGCCACGGAGAATTTACCTGTAGGAAAGGAACAAGCTCAAGGTGCTGTTGGCGGCCTTCAGAAAACTGCCGGTGGTTTAGCAGGTACAGTTGGTGGTGGTATCAAAGGTGTAGTGGATACCGCAGGGAACACTGTGAGTCTCAGCTTTAAGTCGCAATCCAGAAAACCCCACGAGGACGCTGTTTCCCCTGCTAGCACCAAGAAGAAAACCAGTGGCTAATAGTTGCAGGTCGGCACCGTAGGTGGCGGTGTCTCCGATGTAGTGAGTGGGACTGTCAGCGGCCTTGGTCAAACCGTCAGCGGAGTAGGAGATACAGTATCAGGTACCGCGTCGGCAGTGACAGGCTCCGGTGAGGCTGGCGAAAAGGATGCAACAAGCGGAATACAAGATTCAGCAAACGAAGCCAGTGGCACTGCGCAGAAAACAGCTGATAGTACGGCGGATACCGTCAAAGACAGCGCAGGCAGCGTGACACAAGGTACGAAAGATCTAGGAGATAAGGCGCAAGACCTGACGGGATCAAAATGAGAGGAAATGACTGATATAGGACACGAGAACGTGTAGCTTGAAATTGGATGATGTATTGCCGGCGAGTAAGACTTTTGGCATTTGTTTTTATTCCGTAACATAGTAGACCAGTTCCAAGGTATCAATTCGTACCAGCCCCGACTCGAGCGTATCAAACATGATCATTAAAATCAATGCAGCAATAGCGAAATTTACGAGTCTGATGGTCCTCAAACTGTAATCCACCCAATGAAAGCTAGCGCTGAATAGTCAGCTTACAGGGGTGTCATAGATAACCGTCATGAGTCTGATGGGAGTCTCTCTTCAATCAGCGTTATCCAGGCACCAGAAGAACTTTACTTTTCTGTTAAAGGCACCTCGAGGGACCTTTAAGGCACGCTTACCTCGACTATTTGAACCTGCTCTCCCAGTGTATGCGCAGGACTAGCAGCAATGGCGCCTGAAATCCAAGACCCCCGTATGATGGCCATCCATCCTCGCATCCGGTATAATACTATTGGAGGAATCAATGGACCTCTGGTGATCCTGGATAATGTGAGATAGCACCAAAGCTCTTGGATTGGCGCCCATGAGCTTACAGGTTCTACGTTTAGGTCAAGTTCCCTAGATATAACGAGATCGTCTCTTTGACACTACCAGATGGCACCGAGAGGTCAGGACAGGTCCTTGAAGCTCGAGGTATGATTGACCTGACATATCGTTGTGGTGGGAAGCGTTATCTAATAGCCGCTGTGTATAGGCAGTCGAGCAGTTGTCCAGGTATTGAAGGAAACCCTGCCCTGGACGAATCTATGATTGCGGCTAAGCTGGACTAGGTATTTGAGGGCACATCAGGTATCGATGTTAAAAAGGTTGGTAGCTGAAAATAAGCGGCGGGGAAAAGAGGCTGACCAATTGGCAGACCAAAGTAGAGTTTACTGGTCACAGCCTGAAGCTCGGTGTTTCCGAGGATATGCTGGGACGTGTCTTTGATGGGTCCGGTCGAGCAATTGACAAAGGGCCGAAAGTGCTGGCAGAAGATTACCTTGATATCAACGGCAGTCCCATAAACCCCTACTCGCGAGTATGTCCGCGAAAGCTCAGCGTCATGGCCCAAAGCTTACGGCCAGTCAGGTTTATCCAGAAGAAATGATCGCTACCGGGATATCAGCTATAGATACAATGAACTCCATTGCTCGTGGACAAAAGATTCCCATATTCTCAGCTGCAGGTCTGCCACACAACGAAATCGCTGCTCAAATCTGTCGACAAGCTGGCTTGGTGAATAAGCCAACGAAGGGCGTTCATGACGGTCATGAGGAGAACTTTTCAATTGTCTTCGCTGCTATGGGTGTCAACATGGAGACGAGTCGGTTCTTTACCAGGGATTTTGAAGAGAATGGTAGCATGGAAAAAGTAACGCTGTTCTTGAATCTGGCGAACGACCCAACGTAAGTGGCACTGTTCTTTTTATGGTCAAAGACTACAGCTTACTCTTTCTAGGATCGAACGTATCATCACACCTCGTCTCGCTCTTACCACCGCCGAATACTACGCATATCAACTTGAGAAGCATGTTCTCGTCATCCTCACTGATCTTACAGCATATTGTGACGCCCTCCGAGAAGTGTCAGCAGCAAGAGAAGAAGTGCCCGGTCGTCGTGGATACCCAGGTTACATGTACACTGATTTGTCAACCATCTACGAACGTGCTGGCCGTGTTGAGGGACGAAATGGGTCAATTACTCAGATCCCTATCCTGACTATGCCTAACGACGGTTTGTGTAATCCCCCCTTGTCCAAACCACACTAATACTGCGACAGACATCACCCACCCCATCCCCGATCTTACAGGATACATCACCGAAGGCCAAATCTTCATCGACCGCCAACTTCACAACAAAGGAATCTACCCCCCCATCAACGTCCTCCCCTCCCTCTCACGCCTCATGAAATCCGCCATCGGCGAAGGCCACACCCGCAAAGACCACGGTGACGTCTCCAACCAGCTCTACGCCAAATACGCCATCGGCCGCGACGCCGCCTCTATGAAAGCCGTCGTCGGCGAGGAAGCCCTCTCGTCCGAAGACAAGCTCTCCCTCGAATTCCTCGACAAGTTCGAACGCACGTTTATTGCGCAGTCGGCGTACGAGTCGCGCTCGATTTACGAGTCCATTGATCTAGCCTGGAATCTGCTACGCATCTACCCGAAGGAACTGCTGAATCGGATCCCGAAGAAGGTGCTGGATGAGTTTTACCAGCGCAGTGGGAAGGGCAAGGGAAGGGGGAATAAGGATACGAGGGATCATGAGGAGGGGGAGACGCAGACGAATGGGAAACCGAACGGGGAGCAGGAGAATTTGATTGACGCGTGAGTGGTGTTTGTGTGGTGAAGGGGAGCGCAGGGGTCTGCGTGGTCTACAGTTGCATGTTACGTTGTTGGTTTGAGCGTAGGGTAGGGTGGTAGTTGTACGAGAATGAGGGTGCGGGTATGTACAGATGCTGTCGAGTGCCATTGCTTGTGTATGCTGTTATGAAACACCTTCCCAAATAGATCAAACCCTGCCGCATCTTGTCAAATACGCCCCAGACGTATCCCACACAGCCCTCATCCAATCTGCCTTCCACAACCAAGCCCCGATCCCACCCCTTCAAACTCTCCGTCAACAATGCCCCATCCCTCAAATACAGCCACTCCCCCGGCCACTCCCCCCGCTCTTCGTCCTCTCCCCCCTCCCCTCTCCCCCATCCCTCACGCCTCCTCCCCTTCCCCACCAAGCCGAACCCCCAACTCCGCCTCTAAAAGCTCCGTCAAGCGTGCCCCGTCCCTTAGATATACCCATCGCCCCCCTTTTATTCTTCCTCCTCCTCCTCCTCCTCCTCCTCCTTCTCCTCCTCCTCCTCCTCCTCCACCACCACC
>JAABUO010000164.1_pt1 | contig 174948 bp, 176 predicted proteins | sample 5559291 | NCBI WGS metagenome assembly JAABUO01 (sample SAMN10711878, study PRJNA513372) | rock metagenome | isolation source: Antarctica rocks | place: Antarctica: Victoria Land, Finger Mt sud
GGTCATAGGAGCGCCCGCGTCTTCTCTCTTATCTTTCTCTAGCCCTTCCCTAGCAGGGGAGGGAGCGAGGTACGAGCGGGAGGGGTTCCTCCGCTCTTAATGGCCGGTGGAACGTCGCCGCGACGCACAGCACAAGCTGCGGCGCGAATGTAATCAAAACTGTCGCCATCGGGCCAAGCTTTTGCAGCAGGACGCCCGTTGCGGCAAGGCCTACGGGACCGCTGCCGAAGGCAATCAAGCGAAACACGCTGTTGACCCGGCCCTGCAAGTGGTCGGGGATTTGCTTGAGGCGATACGCATACTGCGTCGTTAAGTAAATCGGCACAATCACGAAGCTGAGGGCGTTCACAATACCCAAAATAAGCAAACTCGGCGCGAACGCATACAACAGCCAGGTCCCCGCCCAAATCCAGGCTGCTCCGATCATCAGCGGCCCAAATCGAATGCGCTTTTGCAGCGGCACGGTGAGAAGCGACCCTGCAATGCTGCCCGCCCCGCCGGTTCCTGTCAGAATGCCGATCGTCAGCGGCGTCGCGCCGAAGTGCTGGGCCAGCACAATTAAAATCAAGGCCCATCCCGCACACGAACACATCAGAACGCCGGTCAGAACGGCCAAAAACCGAATGACTTTGTGGGCATACAGCCAGCGCAGGCCTTCCAGAATCTCCCGTCCCAGATGCGGCGCGGGGCCGCCTACGCGCGGAGCCGGGCGCACATCCGAGCGCAGCAGCAGCAGGGCCACGACCGAGAGCGCATAGGTGACGGCGTTGGTCAGAAACGGCACGCCCCGGCCCAGGCCATACAGCAGGCCGCCGAGCGACGGTCCAATCAGCCCGGAAATCCCGTAGACCGACTCGTTCTGCGCGACCGCTGCACTGAGCTGCTCTTTGGCGACGACGCGCACCAGGCAGTTTGACTCGGCTTGATTGAAGAACACAAACAGCGTGCCTTCCACCACCGTCACGACGCAAAGCTGGGTCAAGCTCAGATGCCCCAGCGCCAGCGCAATCGGAACCGACGCCAGCGCCAGCGCCCGGCCCGTATCGCACAAAAGCATCACCCGGCGCGGGTCCCAGCGGTCCACCAGCGCCCCGGCAGGCAGGCACAGCAGCAGGTACGGCAAGCCCCGCAATGCCGCCAGTCCGCCCGCTTTGGCGGGAGAATGGGTCAGCGCGAGTATCAGCAGCGGCAGGGCCAGCCCCGAGACCTGGCTGCCGACAGACGACGCCACCTGCCCCGACCAGAGCCGCAGGTAGTCGGCGTTGCGCCACAGCGACGCCAGCTTCTCCGGCGGCACCGGCATGACTGCCTGCACTTCTTGTAATTGTTTTGGTTTTTCTTCGACAAGAGACATAAGTTACTCCGCTCCATTGCAGAAGATTGACCTACCTCCTTGCTTCGCAGGGTCCTCCCTAAAGGGAAGATGGAGACCAAACGAGTAAGCCTTATGCCTCTGCTCTTAATCCTCCCTTTAGGGAGGACCCTGCGAAGCAAGGAGGTAGGTTCTACACCGCGCCCAAAATCTGCGTGACCTGGCTTTGGGTCTCGACCAGCTTGAAGAAGTCGCCTTTTTTGTCCATCAGCTCGGCATGGGTGCCCATCTCGGAGATTTTGCCGCCGTCCAGGACAATCAGCCGGTCGGCGTTGCGGAGCGTGGACAAGCGGTGGGCGATGGCGAACGTCGTCCGGCCTTTGATCAATCGTCCGATGGCTTCCTGAATCTGCTTTTCGGTTTCGACGTCCACCGCCGAAGTCGCCTCGTCTAAGATCAAGATGCGCGGGTCGTGCAGGATAGCGCGGGCGATAGAAACGCGCTGGCGCTCGCCACCGGAGAGTTTTGCGCCGCGCTCGCCGACCATTGTGTCGTAACCGTCGGGCTTTGCCAAAATAAAGCTATGGGCGTTTGCGGCGAGGGCGGCTTCCATGATCTCCTCAAACGACGCGCTCGGCTTGCCGTAGGCGATGTTCTCGGCGACGGTGCCGTTGAACAAAAACGGCTCTTGAAGCACAATCCCAATCTGGCGGCGCATGTCCTGCAAACTCATCTGCGTGTAGTCAATGCCGTCAATCTTGAGCGTCCCCGCGTCAGGCTCATAGAACCGGCACAGGAGATTAATTGTTGTGGACTTGCCCGCGCCGCTTTTGCCGACCAGGCCGATCATCTCGCCGGGTTTGGCCGTGAATGTCAGGCCCTTAATCACGGGATTAGACTTGTCGTAGCCGAAGCGGACATTTTCAAATGCCACTTCGCCTTGAATGGCGTGGTGCGGGACTTCGGCCAGGGCATAGTTTTCTTTCTCCGTGTCCATGACCTCAAAGATGCGCTCCGCGCCGGCCATCGCCCGCGAGAACCAGTTGTTCACTTGGGCAAACCAGGCCAGCGGACCATAGATCTGGGCAATCAGCGCGGTAAACAGCCAGAAGTTTCCGAGGTTCATCTCGCCCTTGTAGACCATCCAGCCGCCGACGGTCCAGTTAATCAGCATGCCCATGCCGACAAACAAGGACATCACGCCAAAAATCGTGTTCCAGCGCGTGTCGCCCGCAATGCCAGCATCGCGCAGCTCGGCGTTCCGCACCGTAAACTTGGCGTTCTCGTAGTCCTCCTGAGCGAACGCTTTGACAACGCGAATGCCGGTTAGGGATTCGTTGAGATGAATATGGAATCTGGCCCATTTCTGGCCGACCCGTGTAAACAATTGTGCTACGGACTTCCAGAAGATGCCGCCGATGGCGACCACCACAGGAATAGGCGCAAGGATGCACAGGGTCAGCTTCCAGTTGACTGTAATCAAGAACCCGGCGATGGACAGCAGCAGCAGGCCGTTGATCAGAAAGTAGGGGACGCCTTCGGTCAGAAAGCCCCACACCCGGTCGGTGTCCTGCGTCACTCGGCTTGTAATCGCGCCGACCTGCTTTTTATCAAAGTAATTGAGCTGCAAAAATTCAATCGAGCGGTACAACTGTGCGCGTAAGTCCGCCGCAATGCTGCCGCCGAGAAACGCCACGATGCGGCCATTGAAAATCTGGACGCCTGCCCCGAACACCAAAATCGCCAGCCACGCGCCCATCAGCGGCAGCAAAAGCTCCGGGTGCGCGTACTGGCCGTGCGGCGGGACGAGAACGCGGTTGATCAAGTTGCGCTGGATGAGCGACGGCGCAATGCTCAGGCCGGTTGTCAGCAGCGACAGCGCCGCCAGCAGGCCCGCCTGCTTCTTGTAGGGCTTCAAGAACTGTGCGATCCGCCACATTGTTTTGGAGCGGTTGACACACGCCGGGCAGATGCCGTCTTTCTCTGGCAAAAGACGGCTGCATTTCGGGCAGTGTGTGCGCTCTTCTTTAAGATTGATCTGGAACGGCTCGCCTTTGGCAAGCTGTTCGATGCCCCGCGCGGCCTCGCTGAACCGGGCGGCGACCGTCTGCGAGTACGTCACGACCGGAAGAATGTCGCCGTTTTTCGCCGTAATTTCCAGCCGCCCGCCGCCCACCAGCGGCTCGTTGCGGGCCGTCTGGATCTCGGCAATCGGCATTTGGAACGCCAGCGCTCCGTTCGGCTCCCGCACCTGCACTGCGCCCTGGGTCACGACCAAGTCGCGGCTGCCGAAGCCGCCGTCGGGGCCAAAGTCTGCGGTCAGCTTGATCAGAGTTTCCTCGGTATTCAATTCGGGTGCGGCATACGCTTTTGCGAGAATACTCATGTGTTGTCCTAACTAATTGAACAGAGAGATAACAGAAAAAAGGCTTCGGACTTGCCGGGTGCATTTTCCATTTGGAGATGCGCGGGAAGCTCGAAGCCTTTTCAAGAAGTACGCGGTTCTAAGTATTAGAAGCGGCGCTTCCTCCCTGGAGGCTTCGGGCAATGCGGAACGGCGGCAGAGCCGGTGCAGCGAGACGCGCCATTGGCATTGACACTAAACTTGCTGGGTGAGATTGTGAGGTACATCTTCATCTGCTGACTCCTTCCGTTAAAGTTGAGAACTGAGAATGCGAAAATCAGAGCCGCCGGAGCGGCAACGGCAAGAGTATAGCCGCTGGCCTGCTTGTTTGTCAACCCTGAAACTGGCAATCGGAAAAAAGAGCCTTGAAACAACTTCCGAGGGTCTTACGCTTCCGCCAGCAAACCCTGCAAATCCAGCCGGCGCGTGTACATGGTGAGGCTGCCGTCCGCCGCGCGGGGCCACGTCTCGCGGGGGCGGTCCCAGTACAGCTCGACGCCGTTTTCGTCTGGGTCGCGCAGGTACAGCGCTTCGCTGACACCGTGGTCGCTCGCGCCGTCTAAGGGGATGCCGGCGGCAATCAGCCGGCGCAGGGCATCGGCCAGCGCCGCGCGGGTGGGGTAGACGATGGCGGCATGGTACAGGCCCGTGGTTCCCGGCGGGGGCGGCTTGCCGCCTGCGCTTTCCCAGGTATTCAGCCCGAGATGATGATGGTAGCCGCCCGCCGACAGAAACGCCGCGCTATCCCCCACCTGCAGCATGACCTCAAAGCCCAGCACATCCCGGTAGAAGCGCAGCGACCGTTCCAAGTCCGCCACTTTCAGATGCACATGACCAATGCCGACATTCGGGTCAATTGCCATATTCGGACCCCCTAACCCCCAATAATGGGGGAACACGAACAGAAATAGGAAGAGCTTCTTTGTCTTATCTGGTTCCCCCATTATTGGGGGCTAGGGGGATTCTTAACTTCCGTAAATCGGGCTGGGAATGATTTCCATGATGCCGCCTTCCGCCGCCAGGAACTCCTGGGCACGAAGGTAGCGGTCTTCCAAAGAGCCGCGCTCGTCGCCGGGGTCCCATTCGCCTTCCAGATACTCAAACGCGGCATCCATCGCGCCTGCCTCCGTCGCATACGCGGCGGCGGTCAAGCTGCCTTCGTGCGAGATGACCAGCAAAAAGACGCCGCCGTCATCGTCTTTGGCGTCCGGGCTGGTGCCGAACCCGGAAAACTGGAACCGATTACTAGTTGTGTCTGCGGATGCCATGAGGAGAGTGTACCCGACTAAAGCACCCATTCTTTAATCTATGACGGCAGTTTGGCTCCTGCTTCTTGCGGGTCAAAACCCTCCGGCCAGAGCGTTGTCTCATCGTAGCGGGCGACGCGGAGTTTCGCTCCCTGCAAGATTGCAAAGCGAAGATCTGCGCCTTGAAGACGCGCCCCAGGAAGCCAAGCACCGCCAAGGTAGGCATCGGTAAAATCTGCGCCTTGCAGATTTGTTCCCCCTAGGCTCGTTCTCTCGAAGTTAGCTCCAGACAAATTAGCGTGAGCTAGGTTAGCCCCGCCTAGACTAGCACGTGAGAAGTTTGCTCGGCGCAGGTCAACAGATGGTAGGTAGGCCCAGTCCAAACGCTGACAACTTAGGTCGGCTCCCGCTAGCGTCTCCACCTCAAGTGTTAGAATAACGCGCCCGCCTGATGGAACCATCTGCTTGCCGTCCCATGTTTTGAGCGTGGGGCTGTTGATTATCTCAATCACGTTATGCCTCTTCCGCGCCGTCTTCTTCCTCGTCGTCCATGTCGTCGTCTTCGTCGTCTGCCCCGCGATAAGCGGCGTAGAACAAAGGCTGGCCGTCGAGCCAGTCGGTGAGCCATTGGGCAAGCGACGGCGACTCGACCCAGCAGGCGGACTTGACTTCGGCGGCGCGGTCGAAATGCAGTGCTCCGGGGACACGTACCGGCACGTCGGCTTTCGGCATATTGGGGTCAATGCGGATGACGGGCGCTTCTGGCGCGGTGCAATCCAGCGCCGACAGGATGCCGCTGCCCCAGTCGCACAGCGGGTACAGGCGGCCCGGCAAGAGGGCGCTCGCGAGAGGCCGCAGGCCGGCGTCACCGGGGCCGAAGCCGCCGGAACCGATCTCGGTGTAGATTTCCTGAAGCAGTTCCGGCAGCCGCAGCTTCAGCCGCGCTTCCGCCGCTTCGATCTGCACGGGCGTCGCCGTCTGCCGCCCCGGCGTCTCCACTTGCGCCCGTTCGCGCAGGCGTTCTAAAAGTATCGTTTCGTCCAAAGTCATTGCAGCAGATCCCCCGGACGGATAATCGTCACAGACGGCAGGGTCCCGTTCTGAAGCGTGGCGGCGGTGTAGGGCGGAATAGGCTGGCCGGGCGGCGGAATGAGGCGTGAATGCTGGATCAGCTCGACGCGCACCGGCGGATTGCCGGGATCGGGGTCGTTGACGCGGGCGGCGTAGCGGGCCATCATCGGCCACAGGTTCTGGTTGCTGCCGTGGGTGACCACTTCGGTCATCTTGCGCCAGCGCTCTTCTTCGTAACGCTTGACATAGCCGTAATGCACCATGCGGGGGAACTCCCACGACTTGACCTGGCCGTTCGCGTAAGTGATTTTTGCTTCCAGGTACACGTCCATATGGTCGGGATTGGGCGAGAACATGCTCCAGCTTTGTGCGAACGCCGTCACGGTCAGATAAGGCCGAACCACCGGGACAAGTATCTGCCCGAGGGCGCTGTTGCTGGGCATCAGCCAGACAAAGAGCGCAAACGCATGCCAGAGAATAAACACGTTGATCAAGCGCCGCTTCCACCAGCGCTTTTCCAGCCGGCTCACGCGCCGCCGCTTGACCCGCCGCCGCGCTTCCTCGCTCCGGTCAATGCGGGCCGCCGGGACCTCTGAGATAAGTGAAGTTTTCTCTGCAATCATAGAACTATTGTATCACGAAATGCAAAAAAGAGAGATTTTTGGTTCTATACTTTTAATTACAAAGTACTTTATGGTATAGTCATGCTCAGGAGAAAACCAACGATGACACAAACAACACGTCTCGGACTAGGACTGCTGCCGGCGGCGCTTGGGATGGGGGCGGCGGGCGATTTGCTGCTGCGGGCGATGCCCTGGGGGCTAAACGTCCTGCTTTGGGTGGGCTTGCTGCTCGGCTTTTTCTGGCTGCTGGCACGGCGGTCGGCGTTCCGACCGGCGGGGGAGGGGATCTGGCTTGCGGCTCCGGCGCTTGTCTTTGCCGGATGCCTCGCCTGGCGAGACTCGGGAACCCTGCGGGCGCTGGACCTCTGGGGGCTGGCGGGTTGCCTGGGTGTGGGGGCGGCGCGGACGCAGGCAGGTCAGGTCCGGCTGGCAGGCTTAGGTGAGTATGCTGGGGAGATCATGCGAAGCATCCTGCAATGGGTGTTCGGCGTGTTCCCGCTGCTGTTTCGGGACATCAGTTGGGAGACGGTGCCGCGCGGCGGCTGGCTGCCGCGAGCCATTGCAGTCGGGCGCGGCTTGATCTTAGTTCTGCCGCTGCTGCTTCTGTTCGGGGCGCTCTTGTCGGCGGCGGACGCCGTCTATCAGAAGCTCATCAACCAGGCGTTTCACTTCGACTTAAACGCGCTGGCAGGCCACTTCTTCTGGACGCTCGGCTTCGCCTGGCTTGCCGCCGGCTTCGGACGCACGCTGTTTCTGCTGGACAAGCCTACGGGTCAGGGAGATCAGCGCTTCAAACTGCCGGTGCTGGGAGCCGTGGAAACAGGAACAATACTGGGCCTGCTCAATTTGCTGTTCTTGAGCTTTGTGCTGGTGCAGATTCGCTACTTCTTCGGCGGTGCGGCAACAGTTTCCACGACGGCCGGGCTGACCTACACCCAGTATGCCCGGTCGGGTTTCTTTGAGCTGGTCTGGGTGGCCGCGCTGGTCCTGCCGCTGCTGCTTGGATTGCACCGGCTCCAGAATTCCAGCGACGCCCGTGCCTTGCGCCTGTTCTCGGCGCAGGCGGCGGTGCAGGTCGCGCTGCTGTTTGTGATTTTGGCGTCTGCCATGATGCGGATGCGGCTGTACCAGGAAGCCTGCGGTCTGACCGAACTGCGGCTGTATACGATGGCGTTCATGGGCTGGCTGGCGGTCGTCTTCGCCTGGTTTGTCTTTACAGTGCTGCGCGGACGGCGGGAATACTTTGCGTTCGGTGCCGTCGCCGCCGCGTTCTTTTTGATCTTGGGCCTGCACACCCTGAACCCCGACGCGCTGATTGTCCGCACGAATGCCGCCCGCGCGGCAAAGACGCAGGCGTTTGACGTAGGTTATGCCGCATCGCTAAGCGCCGACGCCGTCCCGGCGCTGGTCGCGGTCCTCCCGAAGCTGCCGCCTGCGGTGCAGGTCCAGATGACTGCCAGGCTGCTGCCGGTGTGGTCCCAGGATCACGACGCCTGGCGCTCGTGGAACTGGGGCCGGATGTCGGCGTTCCATGCGGTACAATCGGCCTATGCACGACATTGAAAACAACATGGCTGAGAACAACAGGAACTGGAAAACACTGCTCTGGTGGACGCTGTACGCCGCCGCGTTCGGCTACGTGGAAGCGCTGGTCGTGGTATATATCCGGCGTTTGGGTGCGATGCCGCCGGGGCTGGATTACCCGGCCATCTGGGCTTCTCGGCATCTGGCCTGGAACGGCGCGGCGATACTCGGGGAGATGCGGCGTTTGGGGGTCTACGGCACCGAGTACGGGCGGGAGATCGCCACGCTTCTGCTGCTGCTTGGCACGGCGATGGCTGCCGGGCGGAATGGGCGCGAGCGCTTGGGGCTGTACTTGTTCACGTTTGCCGTGTGGGACGAGACGTTTTATCTGTGGCTGAAGCTCTGGACGGGCTTTCCGCAGTCACTTGCCAGCACCGACATTTATTTTCTGGTGCCGATTGCCTGGTACGGCCCGGTCTGGTTCCCGGTGCTTGTCGTCATGCCCGCGCTTATTGCAATTTCTTTGCGTCTTCTTTCCCGTCCTGCTTCTTCGCCGTCATCTTCCGCACCGCTTCTACGGCCGGGGCAAACAGCAGAAGAGCCGCGACGCAGCCCAGCGAATCGGGAATAGTCTGCGGCGGCGAGTGCGGGCGCAGCGTAATTGCAAGGGACGTCAGGCCAAGCGCCAAAATCAGCATGATTGACTGGACGATTGCCGGCTTTTCGTGTGCCTTCCACGCGCCGTACAGAACGACAAACTGCGAAAACAAACCGATCAGCAGTGGGTAGCTGCCGATGCCGTGCAGGAAACTGGTCAAACTGGCTCGGTTCTATTTAATCGGATCAAAATTGTAAGTGGAAAGTTTAGTTCGCCTGGCGCTCCACTGTCAGCGTCTGGACTACCTGGGCATTCGGAACGACATGTCCGAAGTCGTCCGACCCGCGCCGCCCCCGCCCGGTCATCACCAGCGACAGCGTGATGGTGAGGGTGCAGACTTCACGCACTAATTGTCCCCGGCGGCAGTCAAAAACGAAACGCTCCGCCTGCGCCGCCGAAGTCGTCTGCAGCAGCGTACCGTCATGGTCGGGCGACGTGCTTTCTGTCACAACCGCCGGACTACGGCGCGTTTCCACCGCCATGCCATCTTTGCGGCCCTGCATCCCCGCCGTCAGGAGAACAACTCCCCGCAGCAAATCCTGCTCCGCTGGACTGTCCTGCGGCGCTGACCCCGCCGCCGCCGGCAGCACTTTTCCACGAGGCGACACGACGACTATGCGCGAAACCGCCGCCTGCGGACGGTCTGCGTCCTCAAATCCCGGCTCCGGCGTCAGTGTCAGCAGCAGAGTCGCCGTGCCGTCCGCCTTGACTTCCTGCACCTTTTCCGTCAGCCGCTCCACCACCGGCGGCTGGTACTCGTCCGCCGCCACCGTCTCCACCGCCCCTTTCGGATCGTCAAAGTACGGGTCCCGCTGGATCAAATACCGCAGCGTTTCCCCCGGCACAAACTGATAGCGCGGCGCAGCAGCCCGCGCCGGCATCGGTGAAACAATAGAAGTTGCCATGAGCGCAAGCACGGCAAGAGAAAAATTGGTCATAGAATAATTATGGCCGCTTTCGAGTTAACTTTACAGCCCCGCCAGAATTGCAGGAACATCAGCCGGCAAAACAGCCTCCGGGTCCAGCGTCACCAACCCTTCCGCTTCCGCTGCTCGCAGCAGGCGCTTGTCGGCAGCAATGAGAAGGCAAGTCAGAGCGCCCGGCGTCTGCGTATATGCCAAAAGCAATGTCAATATCGCAGCATCGGTCGAGTTGATGTTATGTCGTCGCATCATTAGAATACTGGCGAATATATCTTCTTCGGTGATCGCCAGCATCTCAAAGTCTGGATTGTCTACCACCTCTACTTGCAGAGCGCTCGCTGCTTTTGCCCAGGATGCGGCAGTCAGAACGCCGCCGTTAAGCTTCCGAAGAAGAATGGAGTAAGTCTCCGCATAGCCTGATGGCGTTGTTGCGAGGCGATGTGAACCGGCAAGGCTAAAGACCACGTTGACCGTTGCCTAGCCTGTCTCTGCCGTGTAACGCTTCGCCAGCCCGCTTGCGTCCCAAAAAATGAGTGCCATTTGCCGCTATTCTTCCCGCGCCGCGATGATGCCGCAGGAAAAGATATTGTCTTCAGGCCGCAGCCCATTGGCTCGCAAAGATGCCTCAACCATAGCCTGAGCCTGTTCCGGGGTCGCCGTGCGATCTACAACAAATCCCATCTTCTCATTCTGCTCCGCCACAATCTGCCGTATTCGGGTTTTGTCCAAAAAGAAGTTTCTCGTGCTGACTGTTGTTACTCGTGTCATTGGTTCGGCCTTTCATCTTCTTTATACCGCATTTGCTTATACTGGGCGTCAATATTGCCATCAGTTCACATCCAACATTATCAGGTGAGAAGGAATTGCGCTTAATGCTGTCGAAATAGTACGCTTGGTTATCACAGGAGCATCATTCTATGAGTTCTAAATATTTAGCGGCATTGTCGGAAACTGAACGAGATAATCTTGAGCATAAGCTCTTGGCTATACAGAATACTACCTGTTACATCTGTCAAGAGCCAATCGACTTGACTTTACACATTGTCAACATTGATCACATTGTTCCTTTGGCTTTACATGGTCTTGACAAAGAAGATAATTTTGCATTGACACATGAGTCGTGCAACAAGTCAAAGCTCGATTCTCATCTAGAAGTTGCCCGAAGGCTATGTGTTCTCAGGAAAATCATTGATAAGTGCAAGGCACAAGGAAAACAAGCAGACCTAAGCGATGTATTGCTGCATTTCGGCGGCTCGAAGCAGAGCTTCAAATACTCGGTGACTAACGAAATGCTGAATTACTCTTTTTCGCAGACTGGCGACAACACAATTTATCAAGCATCTATTATTTCTGATCCTACAAGTGGTGTAAAATCTGCTTTTGTGAAAATTCCGATAGCATACGTCTATCATGATGAGAAAATCAATCCACGCGCTTTAAATGCGTCTGTTAGCAAATTGGTTAAAGAGTTCTACTTGAAGAACCCCCAGTTGCATGTCAGCTTATCCCGTCTAGAAGAGGTCGAAGGTAACACATTCATCCGAGTGTTCGATGGACAACACAAAGCCACAGCACAACTCTTACTTGGTGCAGATTATCTTCTTACTCGGTTGTTCTTGGAGGTGGATGTAAAACGACTGACTGAGACCAATGCCCATGCAGGAAGCACACTGCGGCAAATTGCCTTTGGTCAAAGCACTTTGAGGCAACTCAATAGTTCGATACTCAACGAACGTGTTATGCAGTACCGTCAAGACCATAAGTTGCTCGATGATGATTTGTCATTTTCTGAACAAGAACTTGTAACTTATTACAAGGGAGAGAAAAACTTCAAAACACTCATCTTTGACAGCATTAAAAACAGCATTACCTATGATCCGGCGAACAAGCTAAGAGATTTTACCGACTTTGGAGGGCGGGCTACTGACCTCCCTCTGTCTTACAGTACAGTTGACAAGGTGATTTATGCCAAGTTTTGTAACTCGAAAGTTATTTTGAACCAGCCTCTCAGCGCTGGCAATGATACTGGCACCAATCCAAGAGAACTTGAAATTAGCCAAATCGTGCGGATCATGAACATCATGGCTGAAGAGATTTATCTCGGCAAGTTCGACACTACAATTGGAACCAACAAAATAGAGGACAAAATTTTAAAAGGGCAAGCAGCTAAAATCACAGATGATCATCTCATTGCCTATCGAATGAGCAAAGAAGAAGTGTTGCAAAGCTGGATATGGTATGTGCAAGCCATCATAACAGCTTATCACAACAATCAGGGAATAAAGTTCGACGCCGACAGGATGTTTCACACACAACTTGATGACCAAATCTTCGTAAACATTCGCAACTTCATAAAAAATCTGCGGCTGTTGCCGCTGTGGAAAGACCGAGCTATGGCGGCAACTGTCTTTTCCGGTAAGAAAAACGCTGATTACTGGGATAAGGTGTTCAAGGCTGGGAACGATCCAAGTGGCGTCCCAGTGCTGGCTAACCCAATCAATTTTATGAACATGCTTGCTTGACAGATGGAGCTGTCAACCCACCTTCCCGCTAATTAAGCTTTCGCCTTTCAGGACTTTGTCGAGGTAGCGGCCGGTGTGGGAGGCTTTGACTTGGGCCACGTCTTCGGGGGTGCCTTCGGCAACGACCATGCCGCCGCCGTCGCCGCCTTCGGGACCCATGTCAATGACCCAGTCGGCGGTTTTGATGACGTCTAAGTTGTGCTCAATGACCAAGACCGTGTTGCCGGTGTCGGCGAGGCGCTGCAACACCCCCAAGAGCTTCTGAATGTCGGCGAAGTGGAGGCCGGTGGTGGGTTCGTCTAAGATGTACAAGGTGCGGCCCGTGGCGCGTTTGGCAAGCTCGGTGGCGAGCTTGACGCGCTGGGCTTCGCCGCCGGAAAGCTGCGTGGCGGGCTGGCCCATGCGGATGTAGTCGAGGCCAACGTCGTGGATGGTTCTCAGCTTGCGCGTGATGGCAGGGACGGCCTCGAAGAACGCGACGGCCTGGCCGACAGTCATCTCCAAAATATCAGCGATGGACTTGGTTTTATATTTGACCTCCAACGTCTCGCGGTTGTAGCGCTTGCCGTGACAGACCTCGCAGGGAACATAAACATCGGGCAGGAACTGCATCTCAATCTTGATGATGCCGTCGCCTTTGCACGCCTCGCAGCGGCCGCCTTTGACGTTAAATGAGAAGCGTCCGGCCTTGTAGCCACGCATCCGGGCGTCGGCAGTTTTGGAAAACAGGTCGCGAATCATATCGAAGACGCCGGTGTAGGTGGCGGGATTGGAGCGCGGCGTCCGGCCAATCGGCGACTGGTCAATGTCTACAATCTTGTCTAAGTTGACGATGCCTTTAATGGCGTCATGCGGCTCCCAGACATGATGGCCTTTGTTGATGGCGCTTTGCAGTTTGGGAAAGAGGGTTTCCTGGATGAGCGTAGACTTGCCGGAACCCGAGACGCCGGTGACGCAGACAAAGCAGCCGAGCGGGATTTTGACCGTGACGTTTTTCAGGTTATGCCCGCACGCGCCAACAATTTCCAGAAACTTGTCGCCTGGCGGACGGCGCTCTTCGGGGATGGCAATCTTGTCGCGCCCGGACAGGAAGCCGCCGGTGACGCTTTTCGGGTTTGCCATGATCTCTTGTGGCGTCCCTTGCGCGATGACGTGGCCGCCATGCTCGCCCGCGCCGGGGCCGATGTCAATGATCCAGTCGGCGGCGGCCATCGTTTCCTCGTCATGCTCCACGACAATGATCGTGTTGCCCAAACCCCGCAGGTGAAACAGCGTGTCAATCAGCTTAGTGTTGTCCCGTTGATGCAAGCCGATGGACGGTTCATCCAAGATATACAGAACGCCCGTAAGACCCGAGCCGATCTGCGACGCCAGCCGGATGCGCTGGGCCTCGCCGCCGGCCAGCGTCTTCGCGCCCCGGTCCAGCGTCAAGTAGCCCAGGCCGACGTTCAGCAGGAAGCCTAAACGGGTGCGGATTTCGCGGACAATCTGCCGCCCGATCATCTGCTGCCGCGCCGTCAAGTTTAATGTCTCAAACCAGTCATGCGACTTGGCGATGCTTAACGCGCACAGGTCGCTGATGTTCAGGCCGCCGAGCAGCACCGAGAGCGCTTCGGGCTTCAGCCGCTTGCCCGAGCAGACCGGACAGGGCTTTTCCGACTGAAACTGGCCCAGCCATTCTTTGATGCTGTCCGATTCCGTTTCGCTCAGCTTCTTTTGCAGCATGCCGACAATGCCCGAGTAGTCCGACGTAAACTGCCTATTTCTGCCCCATTTGTTCCGAAACGTCACCGTGACATTGCCTGAAACGCCGTACATCAGCGCTTTATACTGCTCGTCCGTCAGCGTGTCTACGGCAGCCTCCGAGTCAAACTTAAAGCGCTCGGCGACGCCCCGGAACAGCCCTAACGCCCACTCGTTCGTGTTGCCCGAAGTGGCGGCTACATACGGCGCAATCGCGCCGCCCTCGACGCTCAGCGCCTTGTCCGGAATAATCAAGTCGGGGTCAAACTCGGTCTTGATGCCCAGCCCGTGGCACTCCGGACACGCGCCGTAAGGGGAGTTGAACGAGAACAAGCGCGGCTCGATCTCCTCAAAGTTAAATGCCGAGTCTGTTGCCGCAAAGCTTTCCGTGAACTCTAACGCCTCGCCGCCGGCAACGTCCACAATCACCGACCCTTTGCCATGCTTGACGGCCACTTCAAACGAGTCGGCTAAACGCTTGGCGAGCGTGGACGACGCCGTGGAGTCCGGCGCGGGATGCTTGACCACGACCCTATCAACCACAATCTCAATCGAGTGCATCTTATAGCGGCCAAGCTCCGGGATTGTGTCCGACGCGAAATCGTACACCGTGCCGTCAATGCGGGCGCGGGCAAATCCTTCGGCCTTGATCTCGTCAATCTCTTTTTTGTACTCGCCTTTGCGCCCGCGCACGATGGGGGCCATGATCTGAATGCGCGTGCCTTCCGGCAGTTCCAGCGTCCGGTCCACCATCTGTTCAATGGTCTGCTTGGTCAGCGGCAGCCCCGTCACCGGGTCATGCGGCACACCGACGCGGGCAAACAAGAGGCGCAAATAGTCGTAAATCTCGGTCACGGTGCCGACCGTCGAGCGCGGGTTCCGGGACGTCGACTTCTGGTCAATCGAGACCGCCGGGGACAGGCCTTCAATATGGTCCACATCGGGCTTGTCCATCTGGCCTAGAAACTGCCGGGCATAGGCCGACAGCGACTCCACATACCGCCGCTGCCCTTCGGCATAGATCGTATCAAACGCCAGGGACGACTTGCCGGACCCCGACAGCCCGGTGATGACCACTAACTTGTCACGCGGAATGTCCAGCGAGATATCTTTGAGATTGTTCTGCCTAGCTCCCTGGATACGAATAAAATCAGCCATAAACTTCTGCCCCTGTACTACTCGCCCTGACACAAGAGAAAACGGGCTGCAATGCGCCCGTTTCCCAAAACATTTGTTCTGTTGAGTGTACCCTAAGCAGAATTACTTGGTCAAGCCGCTGACCTTGCGTTAATCCTCAAACACGTCCGCGACTGGTACGCTCAGGCCCTTGAAGATAAGAGAGTGAACTATCTCTCCCTCGCCATAAGTGGCAAAGCTTCGCACTTTGCCGCGTGTCAATATCAGCACTTCCACCGTTCCCGACTTGGGCCGCACCACCCAGCATTCATCCACTTTCATCGCCTGATAATCAGTGATCTTGTCGCGTAAAAGCTGCTCCATGTCTTCTTCCAACACAATTTCGACAACCAGTTCCGGGCCAACTTCTAGTGGTCCAATCTCCGGCGGACCGCCGTTCTGCATCAAGCGTTCGTGGCTGATGAGCAGCAAGTCCGGCTGACGGATTTGCAGCGGCTCACGCCGGATGAGCAGATCAAATGGCGAGAGGACGGAATGATCGCCGTGTGTGCGTTTTCGAACAAACACTGCCGAGGAAAGGTGGCCGATAATGCGCTGTCGCCGCCAACTGACAGGCGGCTGGAAGACCCGGACGCCGTGGACAATGTCGTAACGCCCTCTGACTTCCGGCTCCGCCATATACGCTTCATAAGTTAGTTCATTTGTCAGCGCCAGCACGGGCGCTTCCGTTGTGATTGCCATCGGGTTTCCTCCTGCAAACCTTGCATCTTTCGGCAGTGTACCCTGGCGCGGCCCGCCGGTCAAGTCAGGTACAATAACCTCAAAACGCCGACAGGAGGCACTTGATGACTGTGACACTGGAACTGACGCCGGAACTGGAAGCGGCCCTCAAAGAAGAAGCGGAGCGGCAAGGACTGACGCCGGAAGGACTGTCTGAGCAGGCGGCAATGCAGGCGCTGATTGCCGGGCTGAAGAACCGGCGCATCCCGCAGTCGCTGGACGAAATCAAACCGCGCCGCCTGCCGCCGCCGGGCAAGACGGTGTGGGATATGATTGTCGGACAATGGCCGGGGGATGAGACCGATGAAGAGCTGCAAGCCGCACTGAAAGCGATGGGATAATGCCGGATCGCGTCATTGACACGAACATTTTGCTGGCTTACGTGCGTGGACGAGAATTGTACGCTAAGATCGAGGCCCAGTTTGCACTCCGGACAAGCGGCCTTCCAACTCTTGTCAGCATCGTAAGCGAGGGCGAGCTGCGAGCGCTGGCGCTCCAATTCGTTTGGGGTGAAGCACGGCAGCAAGAGATGGAACGCCAACTCGCCTACTGCACCATTATCCCGCTGCCGTTTTCTGATGTTGTTGAAACGTATGCCGAAATAGATGATTACAGCCGGCGCAAGGGGGTCACGATGGGCAAGAACGACATTTGGATTGCGGCGACGGCTTCCGTGACGGGCGCACGGCTGCTGACGACGGACAGGGACTTTGACCATTTGGACGGGGTCTACTTGGGCCGGGACTGGGTTGACCCTGTCCTCTAGCCTTCGCTTGATAAGGGAAAGGGGAGTGCTGCCGGATGGACCCAGACGAACCTGCGGCATACTGCTGCATTATTCCGAACATGACGCAGTCTGCGATTTTGGTACACAGGGCAGGCGGCGGCTATAAGTTCCCCTCGGTGCGGCTGCCTCCGCTGCGCCTCCCTTTCTTTCCCGACTATGTGCCGCATATCCGGCAGGAACTGCGCCGCGCGACAGGCCAGGAGATGACGGTTCTGCGGCACTTGCAGGACTTGGGGGACGTTCAGATTTGTGTGATGGAAGTTCAGGCCGCTCCCGGAAGCCTGCCCGATGACTATGTGTGGCTTGAGTGCGGTGAAGAGGCCACGTGGGCGGACGAACTCTCTGCTTTGGCATGGCAGGCATGGTCTGTGGCCCGGACTGACGAGGCTTCTTTATTGGTCGCGCCGTGGGAGCGGAACGGGTGGTTTGCAGATGCCGCGCTTTGGATGCAAACGCGCCTGCACGAAGCCGGCTATTTGCTGACTGGTCCTATCGAGCAGCTCAAGGGAGCGTGGGGATGGTCGTCCCTCTTGACAGTGGAAACAGACCGAGGCATGGTCTACTTCAAGGCAGACTATGACAGGCCGCCAAAAGAAGTGGCAGTAGTGCGGAAGCTGGCCCAGCGCTGGCCCCGAAACGTGCCGCATCTTATTGCGGCAGATGCAGAGCGAAACTGGATGCTGATGTCCGGCTTTGCCGGCGTCAGTCTGGAACCACTGGACACAAACCAGTATCTAAGCGCGGTGTCGCTGTTCGCCAAAATCCAGCGGTCGTCCGCGCCTGACATCAACGAGTGGAGACAACTGGGCTGCCCGGACATGACGCCGGGTAATCTTCTGAGGCTGACCAAACAGCTTCTTGCCAATACTGCCGTGCTGACCGGCGGCGAAAGCGGGCTGCGCCCCGAAGAGCTGACCGAACTCGCGCAGAAGCTGCCGCAGATCGAGCAGATGCTGACCCGGCTTGCTGCTTCGACGCTGCCGAACGTAATCTCTAACGAAGACTTCAAGGCAGGGAACGTGGTTTTGTCAGGCGGCGAGTTTCTTTTCTATGACTGGAGCAGCACGGTCATCACACACCTACTGTTCGGGATCAACTATTTCCTGAACCGCATGGTTCGCAGCAGCGGTGAAGATCGGTTCCGCTGGCGCAATGACTTGGAAGACGCGCGGCGGCAAGCGCTGCTGCCCGCGTTCTTGTCGGAGTGGACCGAGTACGCGCCGTGGGATCAGCTTGCCGCAGAGTTCTGGCTTTGCCGCCGCTTGTCTCCTTTATACGAAGCGGTTCGCTGCTACGGCGACCTGCCTTTTATTGACACGGCCTCGCCGTGGGGCGCAGGGACGCTTTCAAACATCCCCCAGGCTCTCAGAAACCTGCTCGCCGCGCTTGACTACAGCCCAAACTTCTAATCACAGCCCGAAGTTACTTGTATAAAGGTTCTGCACTTTGGCGACTTCTTCGGCAGTCAGCACGGGCGTGTCGGGGGCGGCGCAGAGTTCTTCCAGTTGCTTTTCGTCGTAGATGTTCGGCAGGGCGACGGCGAGAAGCGGCTCGGACCAGAGCCATTGCAGGGCAGCCTGGCCCAGCGTACGGCCCGTGCCCTTGACGAGAAAGTCAAGCTGCTCGATCTTTTGGAGGCCGTCTTCGAGCCACGCTTTGCGCTTTTCGTTCGTGGACACGCGAAAATTGCGGTGATCGCCGGGGGCAAATTCGGTGTCGGCGTTATATGAGCCTTCGAGAAGGCCCGACGCATGGGGGACGCGGCACATGACCCCGCCGCCGGTCTCGCGGGCCGCCGCGAAGACGTCAGGTCCCAGCACTTGTTCGAGTAGATTGTAGATGATCTGCACCGAGGTCATCTGGCGGGTGCGGAACGCCACCGCGCCTTCTTCGGCCTGCCGGACGTCGAGCGCCGGGCCGAGCGCCGCGCCGTAGTGGCGGATTTTGCCTTCGGCTTTCAGCGCGTCTAAAGCCGCGAAGAGGTCGTCGCTCTGCAGGGCGTCAATGCGCGGATTATGAAGCTGGTACAGGTCAATGCGGTCGGTGCCGAGGCGCGTGAGGCTCTCTTCGCAGGCGCGTTTGACGAACGCCGGGGACCAGTCGTGCGGGCGCTCTTTTTGGCCGGGCTGCTCGCCGGGGGCCGTGTACCAGTCGTAGCCGAACTTGGTGGCAAGGGTCAGCTCGTCCCGATGTGAACCGAGCGCTTCGGCCAAAATCGTCTCGCCGAGGCCGTCGCCGTAGACGTCGGCGGCATCGTAGAACGTCACGCCCAGCTCATAGGCCCGGCGCAAAAGCCGCAGGCGGACGGCTTCATCGGTGACGCCCCACATGCGCGTCGAGACGGTCCAAACGCCGAAGCCGACGACGGAGGCGCGTAAATCTGTGCTGCCAAAATTGCGGTACTGCATAGTTTTCTCTACTCTAAAACAAATAAGTCGGCGACGCGGCACGAGAAGCCGGGCAGAAGGCCGCCGGCATCTAAGACGCCGTCTGTGTCCAGCGTCTGCGTGTCGGTCGGCGACGTAAACACGGTGACCTGCTGCCGCTCCGGGAAGACGTGCCAGACCTGCACCGCGCCGGTGTTGAAATACTCGCGCACCTTCCGGGCCATACCTGCCCTTCGCTCAGAGGGCGAGATAATCTCGACGCACAAATCGGGCGCTAAATCGCCGAACGTGTCCGGGGCGTGACCGCCGGGGAAGCGTTCTTTGCGCGTGTACGAGACATCTGGCACACGGACATTGCCGTCAGTCATGCGGAACCCGCCTTGACCTAGAGTAACAATGCCGCGGCCGCGTGTCAAGGGTCCCATCATCATCACCAGATTAAAACTGATTTTCTCGTGTTTGATACTTGTCGGCACTTCCGTGAGCCTCCCGTCTTCCATCTCCCATTTGCGTCCGTCTTTCGGCAGGCGCATCAGCGTGTCTTCCGTGATGGGCATTCCGGGGTAGGGGGCTATGTCTTCCGCTTCTGCAATTTTCGCTTCTGCAATCGCCATTCGGGGTTCCTCCTGAGACTGCCGCTATTATACCCGGTGCGGGGGGCGTGGGGTATACTGCGGTAACCCACGCGAGAGGTCACGGCCGCGGTTTATGCAGATCGCCACTTACAACATTTGGAATTCCAATACCGACAAAACTGAGCGGCAGGAGATGCTTTGTCAGGAGCTGAACCGGGTAAATGCCGATGTCGTCGCTTTGCAAGAAGTGTCAGCGATTGCGGAACAGAGCTGCACGCAGTACCCGCATACGGTGTTTCGGCGGTATTCGGAGCAGGGAGGTGAAGGACTTGGAAATGAAGGACTTGGATTTTTGAGCAAGTTTCCGGTGCTTTCTGCGGAAGCGGGATGGGAATTCTCTGCGGCATTGCATAACTGCGGGCTGCGGGTTAAGCTTCGGATCAACGGGGTCAGTGTTGCGGTGACAAATGTTCATCTCGACTACAAAAGTGTCGCTGTTCGTGAGGCGCAAATACTCGCAGTCACAGACTGGATGGCGGCGCGGTCAGAGCCGGAGGACGCGGAAATTCTGTGCGGCGACTTTAATTCTTATCCGGAGTCAAGCGTGTACCGATTTTTGAGAGGGCAGCAAACACTCAATGGGCAGGAAAGCTCTGTGTGGCATGACCTCGCGGCGGTCTATGCCTCCCGGCGCGGCACCCTGCCTGCGCCGACGCTGGATTTTCAGACGAACCCGCGCTGGGCGAACAACCCCTCCCTTGAGCTTCCTGCCCGGTTTGATACGAAGTAATGCCGCAGGCATACTGGATACTCGTGCAAGAGTGCTGGCCTGCGTCAATGCCGAGAGTCAAGAGTGTGGAGCTGATGGGCCGTTATCCTCTGCCGTGTTATAACATTGTTCCGAGTGACCATTATGGGGTACTTGCAGATTTGGAGATGCCATGATACTCTTGATGAACGGCTCCATCAACGCTGGGAAGACGACGGTTTCTCAGCAGATTATGAAGATGCTGCCGCGCACGGCGCATGTGGAAGTAGATAGCCTCGACGATTTCATTGACTGGATGCCGCTTCTGGAGTCCATTCCGCTGAACTTGGCGAATGCCGCTGCCGTCACACGCAATTTCGCCGCGTTCGGCCTGAACGTGGTCATTAGTATGCCGCTGCGCCAGGAAGACTACGACTATTTGATGCGCGAACTTCAGCCGCTCGGCGTTCCTATTCACTGCGTCACGCTCGACCCCAGCATGGCTGTCGCGCTGACCAATCGCGGCACGCGGGAGCTGACGGAATGGGAACTACAGCGTATTCCCCAGCTTTATGCAGAGGGGATCAACCACCCGCCCTTTGGCCTAACCATTGACAACGCGCCTCAAACGCCGGATGAAACGGCGCGGCAGATTTTAGACACAATAGAAGAAGGTCACAATGCTGCAACCTGAACTCACCACAGCCTTGAAAGAATGGGCGGTCGTGCAAAGATCGCTGCTGGAAGGACATCAGATCATTCTGCTCCGCAAAGGCGGGCTGATTGAAGATACCGGCGACTTTGACCTCAAAGCGCGGCAGTTTTTGATTTATCCCACCTATGAGCACGAGACCGAGCGGGCAGGGGACTTGCAGCCGTGCTTTGGGCAGTGTCTGCGGGAAGAAGAAGACCGCAAGCTGCCGCCGGGCGAGATCCGCATTGAAGCAGCGGCGGAAGTGTCGGACGTCGTGCGGGTGGACGACCGGGCGAAGCTTCTCAATCTCGCGCCCCAGCATCTCTGGAGTCCGCAGTTCATTGACGGGCGTTACGACTGGGAGCCGTATAAGCCGGTTTTTGTGCTGCTGCTCCGGGCGTACACGCTGCCGTCGCCGGTCGTGCTGCTGGTGCTTCGCGCCTACGGCGGCTGCCGGTCCTGGATTGAGCTGGCCGAACCCCTCTCAACCGCAGGCGCGGTGCCTGCCGTGTCTGACGAGCGCTATGCCCGGCGGCGCGATCTGACGTTGCAGCTTTTGCGAGAGAAATAGTTGGAGGACATATAATCATGCCGATCTGCGAGTTTCACCTGAACCAGAACACGGTGCTGGAAAAGATGACGTCGTTCATAGCGATCGTGCCGGATGACAAGCCAGGCCCGTTCCCGGTGCTGTACCTGCTGCACGGGCTGTCCGATGACCACACGGCCTGGACTCGGCGCACGAGCTTAGAGCGGTATGTGGACGGCCTGCCGCTCATTGTGGTCATGCCGAACGGCGAACGCTCTTTTTATACCGACGCCCAGGCAAACCCGAAAGCGGCGTTTGAGACTTATCTCACCCGCGATTTAGTCGGCTTTGTGGACCGTACGTTCCGCACCATTCCAACGCGCGAAGGCCGGGTATTGGCCGGGCTGTCTATGGGCGGCTACGGCGCGGTCAAGCTGGCCCTCAAGCACCCGGACTTGCTCTGCGCCGCTGTCAGCCACTCCGGGGCCGTCGGCTTTGGCCGCCGCTCGTTCGGCCCCGGCAGCGAGTGGGCCGCCGTCATGGGTGAGCATCCCAGCGGCGGCCTCAACGACATCTTCGGGCTGGCCGAAACCATAGACCGCTTCACTCTGCCCGCCCTGCGAATAGACTGCGGCGTGGACGACTTTCTGATCGAAGAGAACCGTGCCCTGCATCAGCATTTAACAGACATCGGCCTCGCGCATGAGTATGAAGAGCATGCAGGCGGCCATGACTGGGTGTATTGGAACTTTCATATACTTGACACGCTGAAATTCTTCGGCAAGGTCTTGGGTTATGAGTTCCAGCCTGAGCAGCACATCCGTCCCGGTGGCTCCGGCGTGTAGACGCTGAGAGGAGGCAGAGATGCTGAGAATCGAGATTGCGCTCTTGACCTTGCTGGCCCTTTGGCCTTTATCTGCGTTTGCGGCTCCTGCCACGCCGCCCGTCACACTTGACGCGAGTATAGGGCAGCCGGTGTATCAGGAAGGTCAGGCCGTGATGCTGGCGCTGACACTTCACAACAACGCAGCAAAGAACCTCGTCACCGCCAGCGCTTTTGAGGAGTCCGCATTCCAAATCACCGTTGTGGATGAGGCCGGCCATCCGGTGCCGCGTACTGCCGTCGGTGAACGTGTCCTGACGCCGCCGACGGCGACAACCGCCAACGCGGTTGGGGCATTCTCTCCGGGGCAAACGCTTTTCTATCGCTTCAATTTGGCCCGGCTGTTTGATTTGTCCCGCGCAGGGGTCTACACCGTAATTGTCAGCCGCCGCTTTCAGCCGTGGGTTCTGCCGCGCCCCGCCGTAGACACACCAGCGCAGGAAATTGTGCTTTCTACCGGGCCGCTCACGGTTCGAATGGAAGAAGACGCCGCCGCCAAGAGCGGCCTAACTCCTTTCGTTGTCCCGCCGACTCACCAGCCTTTTATTTACGCTGCGGGGCCATACGCCGATGGTATTTCTCATTATCTTGTAGGAGAAGACGGCAGCCTGTCATTTTCTTTGGCCTACTCGCTGCTTGGTTCCCCGCGTGTCCCAAAGGGAGCCGATTCCATTGTCACTATTCCCAATGGGCGCTTTCTTTACGCCGGCAGCGCCAGCGACGACAATACTGTTTCACAATTTCGTATCGGGGACAATGGGGTGCTGTTTCGCTTGTCTCCTCCCACCGTTCCCGCTCAGAAGTTCCCCGGCCTTCTGCTGATGGACCCCCACGGGTGTTTCCTCTACGCCCTGAGCAACTGGGGCAACACGCTCTACACCATTGGTGAAGACGGACGGCTGACGCTGACTGCTCTTATGCCATCCGAAGCATGGGCAAAAGATCGGATCCACACGGTTGTTCCCTCTGACTTCGGCCTGATCAATCCTGCGGGAGATGTCCTGTATGCCTGTAACGGAAGAGTGTTTGGCTACCGGCTTGACCCGAATGGCTCTTCGACTGCCCTCTCGCCGCTCGGAGATGGTATGACGGATATGGACGACGAGGGCTGCGTTAATGCCATTGCCTTGTCACCTGCCGGCAAATTTGCCTTCGCTGGAGTTTCGACGAAAAATGGAACGGCTTTCTTCGACCTTGTGGTGCCGATGCGTATCGAAGCAAACGGCACGTTCACGCCCATCCTGAGTGCGGCACAAACACCACCAGCGACGCCTCTGCCATCGCCGGGTTTTCAGCCCTTTCTTAACACGGCGCTTGCAGCAGACCCGACTGGGCGCTTTTTGATTGTAGTGAATCCTGGCTATCTTGACTGCTACCGGATCGAGTCAGATGGAACACTCACTTTCCTCAGTCTGACAGAGCAAAAGGGTGATATTAACTCCGTCTTCTTCGGACCGGTGGATCATCTGGTCTATGCCTTGAACCGCAACCCGTCTTGCCTCACGGCATTTCGTCTTGACGAGGAGCATGGCTTAATCCGTTCCGGTTTAGAGGTGACAAATGATCTGCCGTTTGACGCCAGCATGGCATTGGCAGTTGCGCCTACGCCGCTGAAGTGGGGGCCGGTGTCGGGTGGAATATCCATGTCGGCTCGTCTATCTGCCGACGTACTCCCCGCCAATGCGCCAATCGTCCTGACCGTGACTTTGAAGAACGAAACTCAGCACCTGATCAAACTTAATGCGGTGGGGCAAGACATGGCAGGGTTCCGGCTTATGGTAGCCGGGCCGCAGCGGCAGTCTCCAGGCGTACTTCAGGGTGACGGCGAACCGCTGGCGGCGGCGGTTCCGCTTCTTGCGGCGGGGCGTGATCTGTTTGGGGCGCTCGGCACGTCACCTAAAGTGTTTGGGACAACTGGTGCGACGCAAGCAATAATGGGCCTGCTGCCGGGACGAGCGCGTCAGTACCGCTTTGTTCTTTCCCGTCTGGCAGACATGACTGTGGCTGGGCATTACACGGTCCAGATTAGCCGTCTTTTGCCGAGCGGAGTTGAGGTTTCTTCCCCCATTGTGCCTTTTCTGCTTGATGGGCCGTTTGAGGGCATCACCCGCGACGGGAAATACTCGGTGCAAATCCTGTGAAAAGTGCCAGGTTTTCAGTGCTGGGAGTATTGGGACAAAAATATTCAAGACACGCTGAAGTTCTTTGGGGGTGTGCTGGAAATCGCAGACTAAAAGCCGGAAGGTCAGCACAATTTATGGAGCTTTTTTATGCACAGTTCGCTCTCAGCGAGGCGCTGCTGCTTTCGGTACTCGAAGGCGCTGCTGGGGAACCGCTGGCGAGCATGACAGCTTCCTCCTCGGTTCCAGACTACGAGGGCGGCACGCGGCTGGTGACGTTTCGCTACACCTTGCAGAATGGTGAAGCTGGGGAAACTACGCTGTTTGTCAAAAAGTGTGTTTGGAAGGGCAAATCTGAAGCCATCCATTACCGTTATCTTGGGGCGGCGGGTGTCCCGACGCCGCGTCTGTACAGCTCTGTGCCTAATGCTAAAGGGGAAGAAGTTATCTTTTTGGAGCCTGTGACTTCGACGGGATTTGATAGTCAAAGCGAAACCGAGTGGCACGAAATGCTTTCCCTGCTCGCCCGGTTCAATGCATGTCCGATCACTCCTGAATATGCCGTGCATCTGCATCCCTACGAGCAGGTCGGCCTTCTTGACGAAAACATGTGGCTGACAGGTCTCAGCGCCCGGTTGAACGATGCTCAATTGGAATTCGGATTGAGGGCTTGCGGCGTTAGCGAACAAGATTTGCCGCTTCTCAAGCAGGCAGTGTCCAAGCTGTTTGCACAGGTCGAGGCGCAGCCCAAAGGGCTGCTGCATCAGGACTTTCACCCCGACAATTTTGGCTGGCGCGGTAAGCGGGAAGAGATTGTTGTCTTCGATTTGCACAAAAACAGCCTCGGCCCTCGTTTTGCCGATTTGACTCCCTACTTAGCGCTCCCCGATTGGTCCGCACATAAATCTTTTTTGGACGCTTCCGAAGATGGAACAACCCGTCGAGACAGGCTGACACGCCACTATTTAGAAGAATATGCCCGGTTCGGCGGCGAAGCGGTCTCGCTGGAGACTTTTCGAAGTGAGACCTCCGCTCTTTTCTGGGCGCATAAAGTCACTTCCCTCTGGTGGCTGATAGAACGAAAACAAGACGCTGCGGCGCAAGAGGCTTTAAACTTCCTCGCTATGAAAGCAGCTTGAGGGCGTTGCCGGCAGAAAGCATGATACAATAGTGCCATCACTTGCTGAAAAAAGCAATGACTGGGGGGAAGCGATGGCACTTTCTGAACGACAAAAAGCGACAACTACGCGGGAAAATCTGGGAGAAGGCGAAAGCGTCAAGGCATGGTCGCCGCTGCGCCGCGCTGGGTTCCGCTTTGTCTGCGTCTATCTCGTTGTCTACAATCTGCCGTTTCCGCTCAACATCCTGCCGCAAGGCTTCCCGCCTTACGACAACCTTTGGAGCGCGTTGACGCTCTGGGTCGGCAGACACGTCTTCCACCGGACGGTCGTGGCACCCAATGGCAGCGGCGACACCTCCGGGGGGTGGGTGCAAGTCTTTATGTGTCTTGCTGCCGCGCTGCTGGCAACTGTTCTCTGAACGGTGCTTGACCGCAAGCGCCCCCACTACGACCGCCTTTATGACTGGCTCCGGGTGTATGTTCGCTTCGCGCTTGCCAACGTGATGTTCTCCTATGGCGCGATGAAGATCTTCCCAAACCAGTTCTCCGCGCCTTCTCTTGACCGCCTGTTGGAACCGTTCGGCGACGCCTCGCCGATGGGTCTGCTGTGGACGTTCATGGGTGCCTCTCCGGCTTACGAAATCTTTGGGGGGATGCTGGAAATGCTGGGCGGGCTGCTTCTGACGACCCGGCACACGACGCTGCTCGGGGCGCTTGTCTGCATGGGCGTCCTCAGCAACGTCGTGGCGCTCAACTTCTGCTACGACGTGCCGGTCAAGATTTTCTCCACGCACCTCTTGCTGATGGCTCTGTTCCTCGCCGCGCCGTATGTGGGACGCCTCATTGACCTGTTCGTGCGTGGCCGAGCTGTCAGGCCAGCGCCGCTGCACCGGCTGTTCCAGGACCGCCGCCTGGACCGGACGGCAGTGGTGCTGCGAACGCTATTTGTTGCTGGCCTTGCCGGGATGGCGCTGTGGCAAAACTACCAAATCTATACGTCCAAAGAAACCGCTTCGCGCTCACCCCTCTACGGCCTCTGGGCGGTGGACGAGTGGAGCGTCAACGGCGTGACGCGCCCTCCGCTTGTGACGGACACGGCGCAGTGGCACCGGGTCGTCCTCAGCCACAACACGCTGACTGTGCAAACTGTTTCAGGAACCCGGCACCGCTACTTCATGCCGCAGGGGCCGGTCGGCCGGGCGCTGATTTTAAGCCGCTCAGACGATCCCGCTTGGTCTTCCACGCTGACCTATACCCAGCCTGATCCCAGCTTGCTGCTGCTGGCGGGAACGCTCGACAGGCAGCAGTTACGGGTTCGGCTGCATCATGAAGAGGCTCAGAACTCTCTGCTCGTCCGGCGCGGATTTCACTGGGTCAACGAGTTTCCTTACAACCCCTGACTGTGTGATTCAAGCTTTACCTTGTTGGCTTGCCAGGTGTGGAAACAGCTTGAGGGCGTTGCCGGTCATGGCCTGCTCGCGGAGCGCTCCGGCGAGCAGGGAAGTTTCGTCCAGCTTTTGGGCGAGGGCAGCGCAGGATTTGGTCGGTGTGAACGGCCAGTCGCTGCCATAGAGCAGGCGGCTGGGGTCAGCGATTTGCAGAAGTGCGGATAGCAGCTCGGGCAGGGGTGCGCCGGCGAGATCGTAGTGCAGCTTCGCCATTTTGCCCTTGAAGTCCGGTGTTTCGCCGCCGTGGATAAAGGGGATCAAAGTTTCCACCCGGCTGGCAAGCACCGGCAGCGCGGCTCCGGCGTGCGGAACGATAATGCGTAGGTTGGGGAAGCGCTATGTAGCGCCAGATAAAATCATTTGGGAGACGGTGCGCGTGGTCTCGAACATGAACTCCAGCATCGGGCGCGGGTAGCCGAGTGCAAGCGTCTCGCAGCAGGGGCAGGAGGGCGAAGTCGGATGGATGAAGACGACGGCATGGCGATCGCTCAGCGCTTGGTAAAAGCTGTCCATCTTTTCGTCGCCCAAATAGACGCCATTGTGGTTGGTTTCGACCGAAACACCGTCGGCACCAAGCTCATCTAACGTGCGGACGGCCTCGGCGGTCGCGGCATCTACGTCAGGCAGGGGAGTGATGGCGAAGAAGCCGAAGCGGTCGGGACGCTCGCGTTTTAGCCGTGCGCCTTCGTCGTTGATACGCTGCGCGAGCGCAAGCGCGGCGGCACCGTCGCCGAAGTGGATGCCGGGCGACGAAATGGACAGCATCGCGGACTGCACCCCGAGCGTGTCCATTGTTTCCAGTGCCGATGCTTCGCTCCACCCAGGGATGGCGGGCATTCCATCGGGCTTGCTCTGGCCGTTGTCCGCCAGCGCCTGCCGGTAGAAGCCAGGTAAATAATGAAAATGAACGTCAATGCGCGGTATGCTCATGTTTGTGTTGCTTCTTAGTCTGGGCAAGACTTACCTAGATATGGACACCTCATCTTTCACGATTACCAATGTCCGGCTGTTTGACGGCCACGGCTTGACCGAGGAGCGCACGGTTACGGTTGACAACGGCGTGATTGCCAAAGCATCGGACGCGCAGGCGGCAGGGGAAATTGTAGACGGGCGCGGCGGGACGCTGCTGCCGGGCCTGATTGATTCCCATGTTCACATTCTGAGTGAAGATGATCTTATCGCGGGAACGCAGTGGGGCATTACGACAATGCTGGACATGGCGACTATGTCTCTCCATGCCCTGCGGGACAAAGGCCGGCCCGGCGTGGCCGACATCCGCAGCGCCAGCATTCCCGCCTCTGCCGCCGGTGGCACGCAGACGACCAAAATGGGCTTTCCGCAGTCCAGCATCGTTTCCGGCCCGGCTGATGCCAAGCGCTTTGTCGCCGCGCGTGCCGCCGAAGGCATTGACTACATCAAAGTGATTGTCGAGAACCCGCAGATTATGGGGTCTGCGGCTTTGGATGAGCCGACAATCGCGGCGCTTGCCGAGGCCGCGCACGCGGCGGGCTACAAAATCATCGCTCACGCGACAACACTCGCGGCCATCCAGCTTGCCGCCGACGCCGGGGTCAGCGTGATTACCCACGCGCCGCTTGATGCCGCCGCCGGTGCGGCGCTTGTCGCACAGGTCTCCGCTCATGGCATTGTCTCCGTGCCGACGCTGATTATGATGCAGACCGTGGCGTCAAAAGCCGCCCCCTTGCCGACGCATCGGGGGACCATGCCCGATTATGCCAATGCGCGGGAGACCGTTCGGGCATTCCACCAGGCCGGCATTCCGATTATGGCCGGAACAGACGCCAATAGGGCCGGCGGCTCGCCGATGAAAGTGCCGTTTGGAACCTCGCTCCACGACGAGCTGGAACTGCTTGTCGAAGCCGGCCTTACCCCAACGGAAGCGCTGTACGCAGCCACGGCCGTTCCTGCCTCCTACTTCGGCCTGAAAAACCGTGGCTCGCTTCTGCCCGGCTTCCGCGCCGACCTGCTGCTGGTAGACGGCGACCCGACCCAGGACATCCCTGCCACCCGCGCCATTCAAGGCGTCTGGGCGGCGGGCATCCGGGTCCGGTAAGAGGCGGCTTCTCCCCAGGTCGCCCAGAACTTTTCTGCCACTTTGTCGTGTTAGTCCCACAGCCGGGCCAATCTCGGCCCTTCTCCGCTTTTGGGGTCCAGTGTCAGCACGAATGTTCGTGTGGCCGGCGATGCCAGTTCCAGCGGCAATACCAGCGCAGACCCAAGCGAGACCGGACCCTGTGCCGCCCGCCCGCCAAGGCTGAATAAGACTCTGCCATCCGGTAGGAGCACGAGCCAGTCGCGCCGGAATGAAATGCGCTCCTCTTCCCCATACTGATCTCTTCCATACGAGACGACCGCAGACGAAGCCGCCTCCGGCAGCGTTGTCTGCGGCAGGATGACAGGAGCGCCCGATGGCCGCCCATCAGCCCCGTAGGTTACCTCGGCCAGGCTGATCTGGCGCAGGCCTGCGTCGGCAGCATACAGCACCGCCACATGGGTCACGCCGGATGCATCCACGCGCACGGCGGGGCGGCAGCCGGGCAGGGCAAAGGCGTGAGGCAGGGTCACGGGCGGAGCATCGGCGGGGGGCTGCCCGCTGGCGGAGGCGAGGACGTGGCCGAGAAGCAGAGCGTCGCCCTGCTGGCTGGTCCAAAGGAGGTGCCGGACGCTGCCGGCATGAGCGGGGGCTAGGGCAGCGGTTGCTGTGAGGGCCGGGGCGGACAGCGGATGGCTCCAGGCCAGGTGCGGCTCCTGCTGAGGCTTATGGTCCAGGTACTGCTCTAGGGGGCTGAAGAAGCGGACCATTTGCAGGGTGCGTCCGTCCGCACTGAGGGTGAACACGTCGAGCGACCGGTCAGCGGACATGAGTGCGTGGGGGACTAGTCGAGCATCGCCGGGCAGGGAAAAGCGCAGGACCGGGTCCTGAGTCTGCTCAAACCCCTGGATCGCATAGAGGGATGCGCCATCGCGCCAGCCGGTCCAGTCGCTGGCCTCGGTAAGGTCCGCATCCGTCTCAGTGGTGAACGGCTCGCGGGCGTCAGGATGCACCGTGGCGACTAATGTGCCGCCGTTCATCACGAAGTTTGTACTGCCGTCATCATTTTGTTTACCCAAGAACAGGCTGCGCTGTACCTGGGTGCCGTGCGGGCCGGATACAATCCAGCAGCCAATCGGCTCACCCCATGCGCCTAACCCGGAAAACCCCAAGCTCGCCTGGGTCGGCTGCGTGGGGGCGCTGACGGTGAGGGTGAGCGGATCGCCCTCCACGACACCCACAGAAGTCTGCACGGAGGCAGTAAAGATGTAGTCGCCCGGACGGCGCAGGTCGGCGACGTTTGCGGGAACTTTGATCCTGCCCTCCAGGGTCTGTCCCGGCTTGATTCCTACTAATTTAAGCGTCTGAAAAGTTTGACTAGCGGGTTCCGGCAAAAGTCGTGCGGAGCCGCTGCTGAACTGAAGCGGCTTGTCGTATCCTGGCCCACTGACGGTGAAGACTGGCTGCCAGTTATACGGGTTGCTGGGATCGGGTACGCGAACAGTTTTGCGGCTCTGGTTCTCAATCATTAAACCGATGCCGACCGGCTCCCCCACGGTCCACTGGGTTTCAAGGGACTTGAGGCGGAGTGTGATTGGCATGGCAGAGTGTTCTCCTGTCGCGGCTAATTTCCTGGGCGCGACTAATCTTTTGGGCGCGACTGATCCTCCGGCAGTGGTCAGGGCGAGGGAGCGACTGCGAGCGACTCCGCAGCCGTCTACTGCCAGCAAAGTTAAGGCGATGCAAAAAACGATAGGGGGCAGGCTTTGCTTCCTGTATTTGTGGCCGTGGCGGTTAAGGCTTCTTGTTTTGTATTCCATGATTGTGAAGTAGGTCCGCGTTCCAGCCGCGCAGGCGCAGGACGCACAGTCCGCAGAAGTGCAAATCGGCTCGGTTGTATGTCATCATGCAGAGCGGATCGGAATGGTCGTGTCGCTTGTCTTCATTTGCTTTTTCCACTGGATCAACATTACCATGTTGGTCGAGATAGGGGATAGGGTTTCCATGGGGCGAATGGGGCAGGAAAAGGTGATGGCCGATCTCGTGCGCCAGCGTCTTTTCTAGGGTGTCATCCTTCTGCGGCGTGCGGTTCAGGTCGCCGTCATACGAGCTGCGTGGTGCTACCGAGAGGAATGCACAGCGAGAGTGTGTTGAGGTGAGAAGGTTGACGGCTGCGCCTTGTATCCCGCCCGCGAAGTTGCACAGAGCGTCGAACTGGAGGACGACAACGCCCTCCGGCACCGCGCCCAAATAATGAGCGCAAGCTTCAGTGAGAATGTTCATCGCCCAGCCGTCCACGTTGGTGCACCGCGCTCGGTACAACAACCCTGTTGCGACCTGGCTCTGGTTCAGAAGAAATGTGGTCTGGGCCGAGGCGGTTGCCTCCGCCGCCGGTCCATGCAGCCCGCGTGCGTTTAGCTTCGCCAGCTTCTCCCGGTGAATGAAACTCTTAAGCTGGGCAAAGGTGCGAAATGTGACAGCGCACGGGCTAGGCTGCGCCGCCGTTCCGGTTCCGGTGTGCTGGCTGAGGCCGGGGTCAATCGCATACTTTTCCAGAAACGGAAACGGCTCCTGGCTGCTGACATGATGGACAGCGGCTTTGATGTGGCTGTCGTAGTCGGTCTTGGTCATGGACTCGAAGCTCGCCGGCCCGGTCATTTTGATGCGGGCTTCCTCATAATACGCACGCACGGTCGCAAGGTTAGCCCGTGCGACTTTCGGCGTTTTGGTGAGGTAGCGGGCGATATGAACCTCGCGGTACGTCAGGAACACGCCCGTGCTCTTCTTGGCCGTGGCCTTGAGCGGGGGCGGGTCCGGGACATCAATATCAAGGTGCCCGTTCTTCTCGTGAGCGACATATACCGTCACCCGCCAGGCGTCGCCGGCCATGCGTGAGGGCTGGAAGAGGGTGCCTGTTTTGTTGGCGTATTTTCCTTTCGTCCAGGCGTCCGTGCTGGCTGCCCACCGGCGGTGCGGCCAGTAGGAGTCAGGAAATGGAGTCACGCCCGGCTCAGGGGGAAGCGGCAGGAAGACGGGGTGGCCCGAACCGCGCTTGCCACCGTAGTCTACATGTCGGCAGGGTGCGGCTTGACTTCTGGCCCTTCGCCCGGCTTCGGCACGTTCTTGTAGTAATTCACGGTTTCAGCCAGGAACGCCCGCGCCTGCGGGTGGACATGTCCGATCTCTTCAGGCACGTCTTCCCAATCCCACAGAAAACGGGCCTTGCCCAGTGCTCTGGGCGCAAGCACCTTCTGCCCGCTGGAGCTTTCGATCCAGACCGTGGCAAAAATCGGAATGCGCGGCCCTGCCCCCCAAAGCGCCTCATACTTGGAATAAGCCGTGTTGTCGTACATTTGCTTATCATCACTCTCCTCACCCGGCATTGCAGCCTTAAACAGGTCGCTACGAAGCTTGATGAGGTGCGTCGCTCCTGGCGCGGGCAGAGCGCCGTGGAACTGATCGTAGACCAGATGGTCATGGTGGGCAGTTGGGCCGGTCAGCAGCTCGCGTGGCCCGAGGGAAAGCTCGATGTCGGCGATCTTGACGTGGAAGAACGTCCAGGCCTTCCCCGGCTCCCGCTGCGGGCCGCCGTGCCCCTGAACCGTCACAACAAGCCGGTAGGCGGACTGCCCGACCGTGATGTAGCCGTCCGGGAAGGGGCCGCCAGTCGGGACATGCCCGTTCCAGGGCAGGTGGTGTGTGCCGTGCGTGAACTCGGCGGGCGTCAGCACCTTGCGCCACAGGGGCGACTCAAACTGGTCATGAGGCGAGTCGTCAGTATGAAATAGCTCCAGCGTCGCTTTAGCGATGCGCTTTTTGGGGTCGTGGATCGTGTAGACGATTTGAACGACCTCTTTTTCGGGAGCAAAGTGAAAGGTCTCGTGGGACGCCCCCTGTGCCGGTTGCGGGGCACCCCTGGCGTGGGCAGCGGGCGCGACATGAGAGTGCGACTGCGAGCCGCCGTGCGCGGTCAGCTTGAGCGATTTTATCCCGAACTCGTAGTGCTGGACGACGAATGGGTTAAGCTTGCCGGTAACAGCATTGGGCGCAGTGGAGGTAGGCATAGAGCGTTCCTTAACGCGGCGGATAGGTAAGTATGGCATACCATTTCTTTCAAGTCAAGAAGCGTCTTTCGGTTCACTGATTGCGACTCCCTTATGCCTCTCTCCCGTGCCAGCCTGCGGTGTTCGTGTCTGCTGACGGGCGCTGTTTGTGCCCATACGGCGGCGGGTAATGAAGAACAACAAAGAAGCGAGGGATTCACTATGAGTTTCGTCACTGTTGGCAAAGAGAATACAACTTCGATTGATTTGTATTACGAAGATCACGGCACAGGCAAGCCGGTAATTCTGATTCACGGCTACCCGCTGAGCGGAGCGTCATGGGAGTCGCAGACGGCGGCGCTGCTGGACGCGGAAGCAGTCTTTTTGCATTGCCGGCCATGGCCTGCTTGCGGAGTGTTCCAGTAAGGAGCAGGGTTTCGTCGAGCCTCTGCTCATTTCTATTTGCTGCAGAGGCGCTAACTCCCTCAAAACTTGCCGTTGCCGTTCTTTCGGTTCTTAGGAGCCGGGATTTCTTCAATCACATCCCAATGCTCGGTGATTTTTCCGCTGCTCACGCGGAACAGATCGTAGAAGGCGCTGTGCCTGCCGCCAAACCAGCCTTCGCTGAGCGTCAGCACGAAGTTTCCCTCTCCCAGCACTTTGTGTAGCGTCTCATAGCGGGCAGGCGTACCGGCGGCTTCCCATTGGTCTCGGACAGCCTGGTACTCGGCTGCTCCGTCGCCCATGTGCGGGTTATGCTGCACCAGAGCATCGCCGTCGAAGCAGGCCGCGCCTTTTTCCCAATTATTTTCAATCAGCGCTTCCCAGACAAATCGCTCGGCAAGCGCTTTGTTCTCGGCGGTCTTTTCGTGGTCCGCCACCTGAGTCTTGCCGTCGGTCATGGTGTGGCCGCTTTTGTTGCGGCCCGGCGGCATGTCCTGCAAGTTATCCCAATGCTCCACGGCCACACCGTCTTCGTAGCGGTGAATGTCGAAAGCCACGGTCGGGCCGAACAAGTGATAATCTACATGCACAAAGCTGTAGTCGCCGTCCTCAAAAGCCCGGACGACATGGGTATAGACTTTGTCGCGGGGCAGCAGATCGTGGATAGCGGCGATGGCGGCTATTCCGTCTCCAAGATTGGGATTGTGCTGCTTGTAACGGGTCGGATGAAGCAGGTTCAGCTCCAGCGTGTTGCCGGTTTCGATGCTTCGCTGAAGCGCCGTTGTCTTTTCTTTGTTGGAGAGCGTCTTCCAAAGTTCCATAATTTTCTCTTTCCTGCGGCTGTACAGCGGGCGTCAAACAAAAAAAGCATTCATGCCGTCAATGTCGGACAGGAACGTATGAATCGCGGCGATTTTGCCGTCCCGCAGGAAGCAGACGGTCGCAAGGTATTCGTCAAGCTTCAGATCGCCGCGCGTCGCCGTGTTATGCAGCGACAGCGCGACGTGATGCTGGCCGATTAAGATATGGTTCAGCGCGAAGTCGAGGCCGTAGCCGGCAATCTGCCGCACGCGTGCCAGGACGGCCTCCACGCCCTGCGCTTCGCCGGAGATCAGGCTGCCGCCGGGCATGGTCCAAGTGATGTCATCGGTCATTACGCCCCGAAGCCGGTCCAAGTCGCGGGTCTTCAGGCCCGCCAGGAACTCCTGCGCCACAGCGGTTTTTTCCGTATCGGTCATTGTATTTCAGCTCTTTCTGTGTATCTTGTTCTGTGTATCTTGCCCTGTGTATCTTGCCCGCTCCGTGTCAGCCGGCACATGCTTAGTATGGTGCATTGTTTCTTCTCTGTCTAGCATGCACTTTTTTGTGCTATACTCTCTAAAAGTATAGTATGTGTAGAAGAGTAAAAATTAATGAAAGACATGATGGCGGGCTGCCCCGCCGAAAGAACCTTGCAGATGATTGGCGGGCGCTGGAAAATCTTCATTTTGTTCCGGCTGTTTGGCGGGACAATGCGGTTTTCAGATTTGCAGCGGCGGATCAATGAGATTACCGCCAGCGATGTCACGCCCAAGATGCTGACCCAGGAACTGCGGCAGATGGAGGCCGACGGCCTCATTCACCGGGAAGTCTATGCTCAGGTTCCGCCGAAAGTGGAGTATTCGCTAACGCCGCTTGGGATGAGCCTGCGGCCGGTGGTCGAAGCGATGGTTGTCTGGGGGCAGCAGCATGAGCGGGAAACGGCAGGAATGACCCAGCCCTGCGACCTGCTGGCCGCCGCCTGAACCCCTAGTTATGGCCTGACCTGAACTCTGAGTTATGGCCTGAATGGTTTGCGCCCGAACGGCGAGGGGTAATTCAGAGAAGCAAAAAAGCGAGGAGCATCACTATGGGTTTTGTGACTGTCGGCAAAGAGAATTCCACTCCGATTGACTTGTATTATGAGGACCATGGCACGGGCAAGCCGGTGATCCTTATTCATGGCTATCCGCTGAGCGGGGCGTCGTGGGAAGCGCAGACGGCGGCTTTGCTTGAGGCCGGGCACCGGGTCATCACCTACGACCGGCGCGGCTTCGGCCACTCCAGCCAGCCGGCAGTCGGCTATGACTATGACACGTTTGCGGCGGACTTGGACGCCCTGGTTAATCATCTGGAGCTGCGAGACTTTGCGCTGGTCGGGTTTTCGATGGGCGGCGGCGAAGTCGCACGCTACCTCGGGAAGTACCGCGCGGACCGGGTTCGCGCGGCGGTGTTTATCTCGTCCATCCCGCCGTACCTGCTGAAAGCGGGCGACAACCCGGACGGCGTGGACGGCAGCGTGTTTGACGGCATCGAAGCCGCCGCTTCAAAGGACCGTCCGGCGTTCTTTTCGGGCTTTTTCGAGAACTTCTACAATGCGGATGTGCTGAAGGGAACGCGGATCAGCGAACAGCAGATGCAGGCAAGCTGGAACGTGGCAACTCAGTCGTCTGCGATCGCAAGCGTCGCCTGCGTCGCGACATGGGGCACGGACTTCCGCGCGGACCTCGCGAAGATTACCTGCCCGACGCTCGTGATCCACGGCGATGCGGACCGGATTGTCCCGCTGCCTGCCGCCGGACAGCGCACGCATGAGACAATCAAAGAGAGCAAGCTAGTCGTCGTCGAGGGCGGCCCGCACGGCATTCTTACGACCCATCCCGACATCGTCAACCCGGCGCTTTTGGACTTCCTGAAATAGTTAAGAGCGAGATTGCGTCTCTCGAAGCGGCCCCGCTGGCTATGTGCCGGCGGGGTTATTTTTGTCTGACCGGGGCAGGATACGCACGGCAATCAAGACGGCGATGATGTCGAGGGCCGACGCGGCGAAGAACGCGATGCCGGGAATCTGGACGGCGGCGTGGGGCCGGGTGAAGTAAGAAAAGAGCGCAGTCGCTGCGACCGGGCCGGCAATTCCGGAGAGGCTGGCAAGCGAAGTCAGCGCTCCCTGCAATGTTCCCTGGGCATCGTCGCCGACTTCCCGCGACAAGAGGGCTTGTGTGGCCTGGCCCGATAGGTAGCTCAGGCCGCCCGCCGCCATGATCGCGTAGACCATCCAGGGCTGGCTTGCGACGGCGTAGCCGAAATACTCCGCCGCAGCGACCGCAAGTCCAATCACAACTGTCCGGCGCTCGCCCATCTTTGGCAGCAGCACCCGCGCAAGACCCACTTGAAAGACCAGCGCCACCACCCCGACCGCCGCCAGCGACAGGCCGTTCTCGCGCGGCCCCCAGCCGAACCGGGCCGTCATCATCAGCACCCAGGTACTTTGCAGAGCCTGCGCGGCAAGGTTTGACGCTGCCAGTGACCAGGCCATGCCGCGAACCACCGGGTAGCGCCCCAAAACGTGCAGTATTCCCACCGGATTTGCATCGCGCCAATTAAATGCATGGTGGTTCTCCGGTTTCAGTGACTCCGGCAGCACCAGCAGGCCATAGAGTAAATTGACCCCCGACAGCCCCGCCGCCGCCCAGAACGGCACGCGCGGGCCGTATGCCCCCAGCAGGCCACCCAAAGCCGGGCCGGCAATGAAGCCGACCCCGAACGCCGCGCCGATCAGCCCGAAGTTCTGCGCCCGCTTGTCCGGCGGGCTGACATCGGCAATATACGCCGACGCCGTCGTAAAGCTCGCGCCGGTAATTCCCGCCAGAATACGCCCGGCATATAGCCAGGCCAATGTCGGCGCAAGCGCCTGAATGACGTACTCCAGCCCGGTAAATCCGAGTGCGAAAAGCAGCACGGGACGCCGCCCGTAGCGGTCCGACAGCGCCCCAAGCAGTGGGGCGAACGCGAACTGCATCAGGCCGTACAACCCGAGCAGCAGCCCGTAGTCCCGTGCCCCGGCGCTGAGGCCATGCCCGGAGAGCGTCGCCACAAACTTCGGCAGGATGGGGATTAGCAGGCCGACCCCGAGCACGTCAATCAGCAGGGTCACAAAGATAAATGCCAGGCCGGGCGCGTGCCTTGAAGTCTGGTTGGAGCTAGTCATCAAAATCTTTATACAATCTTTATATCGCTCGCCCGCTTTTTTACACGTTCTTTATACGAAAACGGATACGATAAAGCGTACCCGAAATGATGCCTGGGAATAATTGTGTGCTAAGAATGAGGAAGGAGGCAGTCATGCAGGACTTTTTGTTTTTGGGAACGGTGCTTGTATTTTTCGTGGTCGCGATTGGCTACACCTATGGGTGCGCTCGGCTGTAAGCCTCACGAGTCAATCAGCCTCACGAGTCAATCAGCATCACGAATTGAAGGAGAACGCGATGGAATTATGGCTTGCGGGGATTTCCGCGCTGGGTTTGACAGTGTACCTGATGTTTGCGCTGCTGAGGCCTGAGCAGTTTTAGGAGCCACGGGTTAAAACCCGTGGGCACGACGTTTTAGGGAGAATTTGCTATGACTTTGATTGGATGGTTCCAGATCATCCTCTTCTTCGTTCTGATTTTGGCACTGACCAAGCCCTTTGGGACGTTTATGTATAACGTCTTTGAAGGCAAGCGGACCTGGATTTCCCCGGTGTTCCGTCCGCTGGAAAGCGTGATCTACAAAATCGGCGGCGTGCGCGAAGACGAGGAAATGCCGTGGACGACCTACACCCTGGCGATGCTGCTGTTCAGCGTGGTCACGCTGGTCGTGACGTATGCCGTCCTGCGCTGGCAGGCGTTCCTGCCGCTGAACCCGATGCACTTTGGGGACGCGAAAAACGCGCCGCCCTACGCCACGGCGATGACGCCGGACCTTGCGTTCGGCACGGCGGCGTCGTTTACGACAAACACGAACTGGCAGGCGTATTCGGGCGAGAACACGATGTCGTACTTCTCGCAGATGGTCGGGCTTGTCTCCCATAACTTCTTCTCGGCGGCCACGGGCATTGCCATCGCGATTGCGCTGGTGCGTGGGTTAGGTCGCCGCTCGGCGGCGAGCATCGGCAACTTCTGGGTGGACCTGACCCGCGCCACGGTTTACGTTCTTTTACCGCTGTGCATTGTTTATGCTTTGGTGCTGTGCCAGCAGGGCGTGATTGAGAACTTTCATGCGTACCGGACAGTAACCGGCGTGGAAGGCGGTTCACAGATCATTCCCGGCGGGCCGTTTGCGTCGCAGGAAGCGATCAAGATGCTGGGGACGAATGGCGGCGGACCGCTGAACGTCAACTCCGCGCACCCGTTTGAGAACCCGACGGCGCTCACCGACTTTTTGCAGGTCCTGAGCATCTTTTTGATCGGTGCCGGCATTGTGTACACGTTCGGCCTGTATGTCGGCAACACGAAGCAGGGCTGGGCGCTCTGGGGCGCGATGGGCTTCTTATTTTTAGTCGGCGTCGCCGTGGCCTATCCGCAGGAAGGGATGGGAAACCCGCTGATTGCAGCGCAGGGCGTGGAAACGCGGGCCAGCGTTTTGGGTGACAGCGGCGGCAACATGGAAGGCAAGGAAGTCCGGTTTGGGATCGCCCGCTCCGCGCTCTTTGCGACCGTCACAACCGACGCTTCGTGCGGCGCGGTCAATTCCATGCACGACTCGTACACGCCGCTCGGCGGGCTGGTCCCGATGGCGAACATTATGACCGGCGAGGTCATCTTCGGCGGCGTCGGCGCGGGGCTGTACGGGATGCTGATGTACGCGATCCTCGCGGTCTTTATCGCAGGTTTGATGGTCGGGCGCACGCCGGAGTATCTGGGCAAGAAAGTGGAAGCGTTCGAGATCAAGATGGCGATGCTGGCGACTTTAGTGCTGGCCGCCGATGTTCTCCTGTTCACGGCAGTCTCCAGCGTTGCCCATGTCCCGCATCCCTCTACTTATTGGAACACAGTGCAGAGTACGCCGCCTAGCATCAATGCGCTGGCGTCTGCGAACACCAACAACAGCGGGCCGCACGGCTTCTCGGAGATTCTGTACGCTTACGACTCAACAACTGGCAACAACGGCAGTGCGTTTGCGGGCATCTCGGTCAACACGCCGTACTGGAACTTGACTCAGGGAATTTCTATGCTGATTGGACGCTTTTTAATGATCGTGCCGCTGCTTGCGATTGCGGGCAGCATGGTCAAAAAGAAGCGCGTGGCGGCAAGCGCGGGAACATTCCCAACCGACACGCCGCTGTTTGCCGGCCTGCTGGTCGGCGTCGTAATTATCGTCGGCGCACTGACCTACTTCCCCGGCGTCTCGCTCGGGCCGGTCGTGGAGCATTTCTTGATGCACTCAGGAAAGACATTTTGACCTACCACCTTGCTTCGCAGGGTCCTCCCTAAAGGGAGGATTAGGATAGCAAATATGGGCGTCTGCCTCTTGTCACAGTCCGTATCTTCCCTTTAGGGAGGACCCTGCGAAGCAAGGTGGTAGGTCGCGGAAACAACAAATTATGGCAACAACACAGCAAAATCTGCAAGCACCGCTGGCGAATGGCACCGGACCGACCGGGACCGCGCCGTCGGTGCCGCCGCCCGGAAAGCGGGCCAGGCCGCTTTTTGACCCGCCAATTGTCCGGCGGGCCATCGGCGATGCGTTCGTCAAGCTCAATCCCCGGCTGATGGCAAAAAACCCGGTCATGTTCGTGGTCTGGGTCGGCAGTGTCATCACGACGATTATCTTTATCAGCGACCTGGTGACCAATATCGGCGGCTGGGAGCGGGCCTTTGTCGGTCAGATCGCCCTCTGGCTCTGGTTTACGGTGCTGTTCGCAAACTTCGCAGAAGCCATCGCGGAAGGCCGGGGCAAGGCGCAGGCGGATGAGCTTCGCAAGACGCGCACCACGACAAAAGCCAAGCGGCTCGGCAAAAACGGCCAGATCGAGATGGCCGCCGCGCCGGACCTCCGCAAAGGCGACATTGTCGTCTGCGAAGTCGGCGACGTGATTCCAAGCGACGGCACGATTATTGAAGGCATCGCGAGCGTGGATGAGTCGGCGATCACCGGCGAAAGCGCTCCGGTCATCCGGGAAGCCGGCGGCGACCGGTCCGCCGTGACCGGCGGCACGAAAGTCATCTCCGATGGGATCAAAGTGGAGATCACGGCGAACCCCGGCGAGACGTTTATTGACCGCATGATCAGCCTCGTGGAAGGTGCATCCCGGCAGAAAACGCCGAACGAGATTGCGCTGAACATTCTGATTGCGGGCCTGACCATCATCTTCCTGCTGGCAACCGTCACCCTGCTGCCGTTTGCACAGTACAATGTCGGGCAGGCGCAGAGTGCCGGGATGCTGGGCGTCGCGCCGAGCATTACCATTCTGATTGCGCTTCTGGTGTGCCTGATCCCGACCACGATTGGCGGCCTGCTGTCCGCCATCGGCATCGCCGGCATGGACCGGGTCATGCAGTATAACGTGCTGGCGATGTCCGGCAAAGCCGTCGAAGCGGCGGGTGACGTAGACGTGCTGCTGCTGGATAAGACCGGCACCATCACGCTCGGCAACCGTCAGGCGGCGGAGTTCCTGCCCCTGCCCGGCGTAGACATCGCCGAGCTTGCCGATGCCGCCCAGTTGTCCAGCCTGGCCGACGAGACGCCGGAAGGCCGCTCGATTGTCGTGCTGGCGAAAGAAAAGTATGGCCTGCGCGGCCGGGAGATGTCCGAAAAGGACGCTGAGTTTATCCCGTTCACGGCGCAGACGCGGATGTCAGGCGTCAACATGAACGGGACCAGGGTCCGCAAGGGCGCGGTGCAGGCGGTCATTGATTACGTCAAAACCGAAGGCGGCGCGGTTCCAGTCGAGCTTCAAGCAATTGCCGACGAAATCTCAAGCAAAGGCGGCACGCCGCTGGCAGTCGTCTTCAACGGCAAGCCGCTCGGGATTATCTACCTGAAGGACATCGTCAAGGGCGGAATGCGCGAGCGCTTCGACCACCTGCGGGCCATGGGCATCAAGACGGTCATGATCACGGGCGACAACCCGCTGACCGCCGCCGCGATTGCTCAGGAAGCGGGCGTAGACGACTTCTTGGCCCAGGCCAAGCCCGAAGACAAGATGGCGCTGATCAAGAAAGAGCAGGCCGAAGGACGTTTGGTCGCGATGACAGGCGACGGCACCAACGACGCCCCCGCGCTGGCGCAGGCCGATGTCGGCGTCGCCATGAACTCCGGTACTCAGGCCGCCAAAGAAGCGGGCAACATGGTGGATTTAGACTCCAACCCCACCAAGCTGATTGAGATTGTCGAGATCGGCAAGCAGCTTCTGATGACCCGCGGCGCTTTGACGACGTTCTCGATTGCAAACGATGTCGCCAAGTATTTCGCGATCATCCCGGCCATGTTCTCGACCCTCTATGTGGTCGCGGGAACCACCGGGCACGGCCCGCTTTGGGCTTTAAATATTATGAAGCTGCACTCGCCGTACTCGGCAACCCTGGCGGCGGTTATCTTCAACGCTTTGATCATCATTGCGCTGATCCCGGTGGCCCTTCGCGGCGTTCCGTACCGCCCGATGGGCGCGGCGGCGCTGCTGCGCCGGAACCTGGCTGTCTGGGGCCTCGGCGGGATTTTACTGCCCTTCCCGTTCATCTGGCTCCTGGACCAGATCGTCGTCCTGCTGCACTGTGCGCCGGGGCATTAGGACCTACCACCTTGCTTCGCAGGGTCCTCCCTAAAGGGAGGATTAGGAGAAGAGGCACAAGCCTTCATTTGTTATCCTAATCCTCCCTTTAGGGAGGACCCTGCGAAGCAAGGTGGTAGGTCTCCTCTCAATTAGAAACAAAACTATCATGGCAAAACAACTGCTGATTTCAATACGAGTAACGATAATCCTGCTGCTGATCGTCAGCGGCGTTTATCCCCTGGTTGTCTGGGCCATCTCCCAGGCGGCGTTTAAGCACCAGGCGAACGGCAGCCTGGTCACCAACGCCCAGGGGCACGTGGTCGGCTCCGCCCTGCTGGCGCAGGGCTTTACAAAGCCCGAATACTTCCAGCCCCGCCTGTCGGCGGCGGGCAGCGGCTATGACCCGACCCAGAGCAGCGGCACCAACTTAGGGCCAACTTCGGACAAGCTGATCAACGGTGTCCACAAGAAAGACCTCTCCCCCGGCAAGCCCGACCCGTCCGACTTTGACGGCGTCAAAGACCTGGCAGCGGCATACCGCAAGACAAACAGCTTGCCCGCCGACGCTCAGGTTCCGGTAGACGCCGTCACCCGTTCGGCGTCAGGTTTGGACCCGCAGATTAGCCCCGAGAACGCCGCTCTGCAAGCCCCTCGCGTCGCCAAAGCCCGCGGTGTCAGCGAAGACACGGTCAAGGGCTTGATCAAAGAAAACACGTCAGGGCGGGGCCTCGGCTTCTTGGGCGAGCCAGCAGTTAACGTCCTGACACTGAACCTCGCGCTGGATAAGAACGCGCCCGTGAAGAAACAACAAAACGCACAACGCTAACAGAAAGGAGCATTCTTATGGCTGGCAAGAAAAAAGACAAAAAGAAAGACAAGAAAAAAGGCAAAAAGTAGCCTCGCGTTCAGCAGGCTTTGACCCAAAAGACCGCACCAGATAAACGAGATCGGTGCGGTCTTTTTGTGGTTATGAGGTAGGTATCAGGGCGAACACAGATAAAAAGGGCGAACACAGATAAAAAGGGCGAACACGGGGGTTCGCCCCTACGGGGGCATTGGCCCGGCGTAGGGGCAGACCCCCGTGTCTGCCCTTCTTGTTTGTGTCTTCTTGTTTGTGTCTGCCCTTCTTGTTTGTGTCTATCCCAAATCTTTAGGAAATCTTAACAGCGGGAGCATCTTCCTTCACATTTTCTTAATGACAGATAGGCTATCATTCCCTTACGGCCTCAACCACCGCGAAGGAATATCAACATGAGCCTGCCGAACTTGATCCAATATGCCGCGTTCCTCCTTGTGATCTTTGCCCTCGTCAAGCCGCTGGGCAGCTATATGGCCCGCGTGTTTGACGGCGGCAGGACGCTTCTGGACCCGCTGCTGCGTCCTGTCGAGTGCGTTATCTACAAGCTGGGCGGAGTGAATGCTGCCGAGGAGATGAACTGGAAGCAGTACAGCCTGAGCTTTCTGTGGTTCTCGCTGGCAGGAACCATCGTTTTGTATCTAATTTTGCGGCTGCAGGCGTTTTTGCCCTGGTACGACAAAACTATCCAGACAACGCCGATGACCCCGGACCTGGCGATGAACACGGCGATCAGCTTTGTGACCACGTCCACCTGGCAGGCGTACAGCGGCGAGAATACGATGAGTTCGTTCACCCAGATCGCAGGTCTCGCCGGGCAGAACTTCCTGGCAGGCGCGATGGGCCTGGCGGTTGGCATCGCGTTCATTCGGGGGCTGGCCCGGCAGCGCACGGACAGTTTGGGCAACTTCTGGGTAGATGTGACCCGCGCAACGCTCTGGGTGCTGCTGCCGTTCTCGCTTGTCGGCAGCCTGATTCTGGTTTGGCAGGGCGTTCCGATGAACTTTGGGCACGACGCAACTGTCACGGGCCTGGAAGGCGGGGCGCAGGTGATAACGCAGGGGCCGGTGGCGGCGCTGGAACTGATCAAGAACTTAGGCACAAACGGCGGCGGCTTCTTCGGTGTCAATGGAGCGCATCCGTTTGAGAACCCGACGCCGCTGACAAACTTCATCGAAATGCTGGCGATTGCCGCCCTGCCTGCTGGCCTGACCTACACGTTTGGGCGCATGGTGGGCCGGCCGCGCCAGGGCTGGACATTATTTTGGGTGATGGTCGTGCTGTTCACTGCCGGTCTCGGCCTGTGCGGGCAGTTTGAGCAGTCTGGGAATCCGCAGTTCGCGTCGCTCGGCGTCGCGCCCGGCGGCAACATGGAGGGCAAGGAAACGCGGTTTGGGGTGGGGGCGTCGGTGCTGACCACGATCACGACCTCAAACGGCGCGACCGGCTCGACAAACTCCATGCCGGACTCGTACACGCCGCTCGGCGGCATGGTCCCGCTGGTGAACATGATGCTGGGGGAAATTGTCTTTGGCGGCCTTGGCACCGGGCTTTACAGTATTATCCTGGTGGCGCTTGTGGGGCTGTTCATCGCCGGGCTGATGGTCGGGCGGACCCCGGAGTATTTGGGCAAGCAGCTTGGCCCGCCGGAGCTGAAGCTGATCATGCTATACACGCTGGCGTCGCCGGTTGCCGTCCTGCTGCCCGCCGCTCTGGCGTTGATGACGAAGGACGGCCTCGCGGGGCTGACCACCAACACCGGCCCGCATGGCCTGTCCGAGATTTTGTACGCTTACACAAGCTGCTTCGCCAACAACGGCCAGAGCTTCGGCGGCCTGAGCGTCAATAGCCCGTTCTACAATGTCACCACAGCCCTTGCCATGATGCTGGGCCGCTTCGGCCTGGCAACCCCGGCGCTTGCGCTGGCAGGCCGGTTTGCCCATCAAGGCCGCCGTCCGGTTACCACTGGAACGCTGCCCACCGACACCTGCCAATTCGCCGGCCTCGTGCTGGCAACGGCGGTAATCGTCGTCGGGTTGGGCTTCTTCCCGGCACTAGCATTAGGGCCGTTGGTAGAGCAACTTATGGCTCACTGAGCGAGGCGGATCATACAAGAGCGATGCTTATGTTCCTAAGCGATGTAACTGTGCTTCAAGCGCCTGCATTGAGTTCCAAGAAAAAATAGGAGAGTTGCGCCGCTCATCAGGAGGATTTTGCTCAAGCTGATCCGACCATCCGCCGCAGCCGGTAAGCGGCAGCAATGGGCGGTGATGCAGCCACGCGAGGCACACCTCTGAGATCGTGCCTGCCCGCCCGCCGATGACGAGACAGCCGTCGCCTGCGAGAGCCATCAACAGATTACGCGCGTCACCCATACCGCAAGGAATGAGAACACTGCAAGGCCAGTTTTCGGTTTGAATATTGTCGGAGGGAATGATGCTGACCACAAGGCCGCCTGCTGCCAGTGCACGCTCCGCTGCCACACGGGTCGCGGGACTGCCGCAGCCGCTGATGAGCGTTATTCCAAGACGGGCGAGAAGTTCACCGGCGTCACCTGCCAACTCATAGGCTCGGGAGCCTGGCTCAGCACTGCCAAGTATACAGATTTGGAGTTTGCGCGTCGGGAAGCCAGAACTACTCAAATTACTTGAAGTGGGTGTATTGATGTTCATGTTCATGTTCTACCCAAGTGGATAATCATTAACACCCGCTCACCGTTCTGGAAGGTTTTTCGAGTAGTCACTAAGCATTGATTAAGCAGCAATCCTCGCTCCGCCGATCTTCAGCCTGACGAAGTTTGTGCGGTCAGGGCATCTACGGCTTCCTGGACAGTGGCGTAAATATGGGCGGCTCCGAGATGCTTTGTGATGCCGGATTTGTCCAGAATATTTTGCACGTCTTCGGTCTGGGCGAGGGTGATGCTGACGCCCTGCTGCTGAAGGCGGTGCCGGGTGGAAGAGAGGGTCAGCATCGCCGTGTAGTCAATATCGTCCATGCTCACGAGGTCCAGCACGAGGCGGTGGACGGGCTGGGGCGCACCGGCGATCAGCGCTTGGAGCCGGGCGGAGAAGTAGTCGGCGTTGGCGAAAAAGAGCGGTGCTTCAAACCGGTACACCAAGAGGCCGGGCGCGGTCTGTATTCCCGCTTCGGCTTTGACTGCCTTCCAGGCGGTGCCGGTTTCGGCAGCGTGGGTCAGAACGACGTCTTTGGGGTGGTGCTCCTGCCGCAGATGGTCTATCACAGACAGGGCGATGGCAAGGAAGATGCCGCGCTCGACCCCAAGCAGCAACACGCCCAGCATGGTCGCGACAGCCACGGCAAAGGTGACGCGGCGAAACTGAAAGATCTGGCGCAAAGATTTGACGTCTACAAGCCGGGCACCGATCAGGAAGACGAGAGCGGCGAGTGCGGCGTTCGGCAGCCGGGCAATCACCGAAGTCGCAAACAGCAGCACGGCCAGGGTGAGTGCAGCGGTCGTAATCTGGGCAACCTGAGTTCGGCCCCCGGCGGAGGCGACAACGGCGGTCTTTGTCGGGCTGCCGTTGATGACGAATGTGCCGGACAGTCCGGCCAGCGCGTTGCCGGCCCCCAAAGCGACTAAGTCCCGGTTCGGGAGGAGCGGCTCGTCGTAGCGCTGGGCAAAAGAACGGGAAGTCACTGCGCTCTGGGCTAAAACGACCAGGAACAAAGACGCCGACATCGGGAGCAGGCGCTTTAGCGTGGGAACCGTCACGGCGGGCAGATGCAGCGACGGCAGGCCGGCCTGAACACTGCCGACGACCGACAGGCTGTGGGTATCAAACGAAAAGCCGTGCTGATCCAGCCGCAATATCCACGTCAAGGCGATGGCAAGAACCACCGCAACCAGCGAACCCGGAAGCTTCGGAGCGAAGTGTTCAAAGAGAAGAATGAGCGCCAGAACGCTTGCCGCCATTAGTAGGGTCAGGAGGTGCGTCTCGGGCAGGGCGCGGATAAGTTCCAGCAGGCGCGGCAGGAGGCTGCGGCTGGTGAGCGTCAGGCCCAGCATGTCCGGCAGCTCGCCGAGCAGAAGGGACAAGCCGACGCCGCTCAGAAACCCGACCAAAACCGTGCGAGAGAGAAAGTCTGCTAGAAAGCCAAGACGCAGAACGCTGGCAAGAAACAGGAAACCGGCGGTCAGCAGAGCGGCAACACTTGCCAGGTTCAGCCAAGACTGGGAGTAGGGAGCCGCCGAGCCAGCAAGGCCGGCGAATAAAATTGCAGCCGTGGCGGAGTCCGCCCCGACAACCAGGTGCCGCGATGAGCCGAGCAGGGCAAAGGCAAGGATGGGCAGCAGAAGTGTGTAGAGTCCGGTGATGACGGGAGTGCCGGCGATTTTAGTGTAACCCATGCACTCGGGGATCGCGACGGCGGCGAGCGTGAGGCCGGCGATCAAGTCGGGAGCAGCCCAGCTTCGCTGGTATCCACTCAGAAACGAAGGCATCCAGCGCTGTGACTTGGGCGGGTGTAAATCTATAGAAGTTCTTAACATACAAGCAGTGTTTCTTTACATTTTCTTTACGGCAAACGAGATATGATAGGGCTATGCTGCTCTCGAAAGTCGCGTTTGGGCTGTGCCTGCTGTTCCTGCTCTGCACCTGGGCCGCGCAGGTGACGGCGACGCGAAGCGGAGACAAGCGCCGCCTGCACAGCCTGCATTTGGTGACGCTGGGCCTGAGCCTGTCCGCTTGCGCGTATCTGCTTCATCTGCTGGACACACCGCCCGGCGGGCCGTACTCGCTGCTGAGCCTGGTGTGCCGCCTCGCCGGCAGCACGTTTTTGTGGCTGGCCTGGCGAGACCACTGGATGCAGCAGCGCGAGCGGCGGGCGGCGCAGGCCGCCGCGCTGAGGCAGGAACGCGATGAAGCGCTGGAATTTCGGCTGGCCCTGCCGCTTGCCTACAGGGAAGTGTATTCCAGCCTGAACTCGCGGGCACGGGAAGCCGTGTGCGCCGCGCAGGAGGAAGCACTGCGGCAGCGCTGCTGCTGCGTGGACACGGACCACCTGCTGCTGGGACTGCTGCAAGTGCCGCACTGCACGGCATCACGCATTTTAGAACGCTCGGAAGTCAGCACGGAAAGGCTGGCACGGGAGCTGGCCCGGCAACCCGGCGCAGTAGAGCAGGTGGAAGAAGCAAGCGCAGTACCGGCGGCGTTCACGCCTCGCGTGCGTCAGGTGCTGGCGATGGCGGAGATTGAAGCGCACCGATTCAGCAAGACTTTTGTCGGCACCGAGCATCTGCTGCTGGGTTTGTTGCTGACGGGAACCGGGCCGGCGGCATCCGCGCTGTTTTCATTGGGGATGACCGTAGACGGCATCCGGCGCGAAGTCATGGCGTCCAGAGGGCTGAATTGAATGCTATTCTTCCGGGGCGGCTTCGGCGACCAGGAGAATATCAATGCCGCGTGCTAGATAAATCAGGTCATTGATAAGCGATCCCGACACGAACTCCTGCAGGCGCGTTCGCTTGGAATGACCGATGACAATTTGCGTGACCTGGTTCTTCGCGGCGTACTCCGCGAGCGACTGCGCGACCTTCGGGCCGCCGGTGCGCTCGATCCGAATCCCCAGGCGATTGGCGAGCGCGAAATCGCTTTCCAGCACTTTCTGCTGCTCTAAAGTCGGCTTGCCAAGCGGCACGTAGACCGCGACAATGTCGGCGTGAAGACGCCGGGAAATGCGCCAGCCTCGGCGCAAGAGGCGGTCGGAAGGCTTGTCGGGGGAGATGCAGACCATGACCCGCTCCTGGGTCTGCCAGGGCGTCGAAACGTCATGCTCTTCCCGGTAGCTCTGGACCGAGCGGTCCACTTCAGACGCCACTTCGCGCAGGGCGATCTCGCGCAGGGCTGACAAATTGCCTTCAGTGAAGAAGTTTTGAAGCGCCTGCGGGACCTTCTCGACGGGGTAGACGTCGCCGCGCTGCAAGCGGTTGATGAGGGCGCGGGGCGTGATGTCCACGGTCACGATCTCGTCGGCTTCGCCCAGTACCCAGTCCGGCACCGTCTCGCGGACTTTGACGCCGGTGATCTGATACACGGTGTCGTTGAGGCTTTCCAGGTGCTGGACATTAAGCGTGCTTTCGACGTTGATGCCGGCGTTCAAGATTTCTATCACGTCTTGATAACGCTTTTCGTTCTTGGAGCCGGGGACATTGGTGTGAGCCAGCTCGTCTACCAGCGCCCACTTGGGATGCCGCGCAACGACCGCCTCGGTGTCCATCTCCTCAAAGACTGCGCCTTTGTACTCCACTTCCTTGCGCGGGATCAGCTCCAGAGCGCCAATCTGCCCTTCGGTTTCCTTGCGCTTATGGGTTTCCACGTAGCCGATCACAATGTCCTGGCCGCCGCTTTTGCGCCGGTTGGCCTCGGACAGCATTTCATACGTCTTGCCGACGCCCGCTGCGAACCCTAAAAACAGCTTGAGGCGGCCTCGGCCTGCCGCCCGCTCTTCTTTTTTGATCCGGGCCAGCAGTTCTTCGGGAGTGGAGCGCCGCAGCGCGGAAGGGTCTGTCGCCATAAGTTTCTCTTGCCGTTATCCTGGGTTGTTAAGTGCTGTCCAGCCAGCGCCGCGCCGCCTCGCGGGCCGCGGCTTCCGGGGTGACGCCGATGCCGGACACCGCAAGCGATGACCGAACAATCGTATGTGGTCCGTGCGCGGTCAATGTAAACTCGTAGCCGCTGGGTTCGTTTTCCGTTTCGCCGAACGCATTCACATGGTAGGGGGCGACGCTGTACCGGACATCAAAGACTTCGCCGCGCAAAGCCCGCCGCAGCAGCTCGGCCCAGTCTTCGGTCGCTTCCGGCAGCACCAGCATTTTTCGCTGCGCCCGCTCCTTTTCAGAGCGCCGGAACAGCGTCTCGCCCCACACATAGTACAAGTACCATTCGTCCCCGGTGGCCGGGGAAGGCAGCAGCGGATCCGGTATTAGGATACCATAAACTGCCTTGCCTTCGCGCTCCCAGCCGACCCGCTGCGAGCGCAATGAGCGGCGCAGGCGGGCATCACACTGGTCCGCAAAGCGCCGGCAGAGCGCGTAGTCGGCCTCCGCCGCCTGATACCAGAGATCAATCGCGGATTGTCCCGGCGCTGGGTTTTCGAGTGCTTCGGGGCTGGAGACGCAGGGGGAGGTGAGTTTGCTCATAGCGCTATTGTAGCGAAATCTGCATTAAGAAACTGTAAAGAAACCGGAGCCGCGCCGTAAAGATTTCGTAAAGATTGTAAGGACCTACCACCTTGCTTCGCAGGGTCCTCCCTAAAGGGAAGATACAGACTGTGACAAGAGGCTGAAGGCCATATTTGCTGTCCTAATCCTCCCTTTAGGGAGGACCCTGCGAAGCAAGGTGGTAGGTCCTTACTCCCCAATGCGGAAGCGGTAGCCGACACCGGGTTCGGTGACGATGAAGCGGGGGCGGGCGGGGTTGTCCTCAATCTTTTGGCGCAGGTGGCTGACATGGACGCGCAAATACTGGGTTTCTTCCACGTCTTCCGGTCCCCACACTGCCGCCAGCACCTGGCGATGGGTCAAAACACGCTCGGCGTTCTGGGTCATAAAACGCAGGATTTCGTACTCATGCGGCGTCAGCTTCAGCTCGTGGCTGTCTTTAAAAGCCAGCCGCCGCGCATAATCTACGACCAGCCCGCCAGCGGTGAACACCGGGTCTTCGGCGGGACGCGCGGCGCGGTGACGCCGCAGGGACGCGCGGATGCGGGCGGTCAGTTCGCCCATGCCGAACGGCTTGGTGAGGTAGTCGTCGGCCCCAAGATCCAGCGCCCGGATTTTCTGCGGCTCTTCCGACCGCGCCGACAGCACCAAAATCGGCACATCGGTCCAAGCCCGCAGGCGGCGGCAGGTTTCCATGCCGTCGAGCACTGGCATCATCAAATCTAAGATCACCAAATCGGGCGGAGTGATGGCCGCCAGGCGCAATGCTTCCTCGCCGTTTGCCGCCGTGTGGACCGTGTAGCCCTGCGCCTGCAGGCTGGCCGCGACGGTCTTTCGGATTTCCGGCTCGTCATCCACGACCAACACTGTGCCGCTGTCTTTTTGCATACCTTTATTCTACTCGGTATCCGCCTAAAATCAGCGGGAACTTTGAGAAACTGCGAGGCATCAAGAAGGTCACAGCAAGAAGGTCATAGCAAAAAGCTCATGGGACGAGCGGCACAGTGTCACAATCAGTGTCACATTCGCGGCGGCGAGTGAAGGTAACAGAGCGTGAAACTGAAAAACGGCGGACGCATCCAATGCGTCCGCCGTTTTTGAGCGTACCATGTCTTCTATACCTGCTTGCCGTCGCGCTCTTCAAACGGAACCGGCGCGTCTACCGGCAGCCCGAGGTTGTCATGGCTGCGGTCGGTCTTCGTGCCGGACATCTGGACCGAAGCGCCGTCCTGGCGCTGATCGTTTCGGACCGCGTCGCCGTTGGTGTCTTCTTCCTGAGCGCCGGGCATGTGGTGCGGCTTCGTGATGACGTCGCTTTGGCTGTCCACATCCACGCGCCGCTCTTGATGGCCGTCGTTGGCTGCCCGCACTTCCTCGTCGCTCGGCGTCTGCCGGGTCTGCTTGCCTATTTCTTCCGCCATTGGGGGTTCTCCTTGCTTCTCTTGTGCATATTTGCCCCGATGGAGAAGAGAATGAAACGCGGTCTACCGCTCGACCATCTTCATCTTTCAACCATCTTCATGCCGTTTTCGCCGTAGCGCGGGCCGGACGTTTGAGTCGCCAGCAACTCCAGCTTCGCCAGGTCGTCGTGCGAGAGCGAAATATCCACGGCTTGGGCATTTTCTTCCAGGTAAGGCAGCCGCTTGGTGCCCGGAATGGGGACAATGTCCGTGCCCTGTTCCAGCAGCCAGGCCAGCGCAACCTGTCCCGGTACCGCGTTCTTGGCCGCCGCGATTTCTTTGACGACATCCACTAAAGCCATATTTTTCCCGAAGTTCTCACCCTGGTAGCGCGGGTCATTGCGCCGGTAATCACCTTCCGGAATGTCTTCATACGACTTGATTTCGCCGGTCAAAAAGCCGCGTCCGAGCGGGCTGAACGGGACCAAGCCAATGCCAAGCTCACGCAGGACCGGCAGGATTTCGGCTTCAATGCCACGCTCCCAGAGCGAGTACTCGCTTTGCAGGGCGGCGATTTGATGCACCGTATTGGCCCGGCGCAGCGTCTCCGGGCCGACTTCCGACAGCCCCAGATGCTTCACTTTGCCTTCTTTGACAAGTTCAGCCATTGCGCCGACCGTATCTTCAATCGGCACATCTCGATCGCGCCGGTGCTGGTAAAACAAGTCAATCGTGTCAATGCCGAGGCGCTCCAAAGAAGCGTCGCAGGCCCGTTTGACGTTTTCCGGGGTGCCGTTGACGCCCGCCATCGCGCCGTTCTCAATCTTAAAGCCGAACTTTGTGGCGATGACGACTTGCTCCCGCCGGCCTTGAATTGCCTTGCCGACAAGCGTTTCATTGGCATATGGCCCGTAGGCTTCGGCGGTATCTAAGAACGTCATGCCTAAGTCTATTGCCCGCTGAATGACCGTAATCGCTTCGGTTTCATCACGCTCTGCGGCAGTGCCATACATGCCGCTCATGCTCATGCAGCCGAGGCCGAGTTCCGAGACGGTCAACCCGTCGCCTAACTGATGCTGTTTCATAGATTACTCCATTGTAATGACGATTTTGCCGAAGTGGGCACCGCTTTGCAGGTACGCATACGCCTCGCGGGCTTCGGCAAAGGGGAACACGCGGTCAATAATCGGATGGACGCCGTTGACGGTGAACGCCGTCAGCATTCGCTGGAACATGGCGCGGGAGCCGACATAAATGCCGTTCAAGTGCAGGCTCTTCGCGAGAATCGGCATCGGCGAGATCTTGGCCGACGGGTCCGCCAAAACGCCGATCTGAGCAATTGCGCCGCCCTGGCGCGTGGCCTGCAGGGACTTTTCGAGTGTCCCCGGCCCACCGACTTCCACGACATGGTCCACGCCGACTTTGCCGGTCAGGCTCCAGACGGTCTTTTCCCAGTCTGGGTCGGCTTTATAGTTAATCGTCTCGCTTGCGCCCAGTTCTTTCGCCCGCGCCAGCTTTTCGTCCGACGACGACGTGATTATAATATGGGCACCGTGCAGCTTGGCGATTTGGAGGGCGAACATCGAAACGCCGCCGGTGCCGAGCAGCAGCACACTCTGGCCGGCAACTAAATGCCCCTGCTCGACCAGTCCGTTCCAGGCGGTCACGGCGGCGCAGGGCAGGCTTGCCGCCTCTTCGTAGCTCAGATAATCCGGCAGGGTGACGACGCCGTTCTCGGACAGCAAAACGTACTCGCTCATCATGCCGTTAACCGCGCCGCCGAGCGCGGACTTCTGGTAGACGTTTAGGATGTGGCCGTCAATCCACGTTTGGAAGAATGTCCCGGCGACCCGGTCGCCGGGCTTGACCCGCGTGACGCCTTCGCCCACGGCAGTCACTTCCCCCGCGCCGTCGGACAGCGGAATCAGGCCGTGCGGCATCTCGCCGCCGGGACCGTAATGGCCTGTGACAATCATCAGGTCGCGGTAGTTCAGCGAAACCGCGTGGATTTTGACGACAATCTCGCCCGGCCCTGGTGCCTGCGGCTCCGGCAGCTCTGTCTGGGTCAGCCCATCCAGGCTGCCGTATTGGTTGATTTGATAGGCTTTCATGGTAATGGTTGCTTTCTGAAGGACCTACCACCTTGCTTCGCAGGGTCCTCCCTAAAGGGAAGATTAGGAATTAAGCGCGGCTGCGTTTCTTACTCCTGCTCCTCCCTTTAGGGAGGACCCTGCGAAGCAAGGTGGTAGGTCAGTTCTTTAATCGGCCAGTGCCGGGTAATCTATGTAGCCACCGGCACCCCCGGCGTAGAACGTGGATTGGTCGGGCGTGTTCAGCGGAGCGTTGGTCTGGTAGCGCCGCACTAAATCCGGGTTGACGATGAACGGGACGCCGAAGGCGATTAAATCGGCGTCGCCGGATTCAATGGCGGCCATGCCGGTTTCTTTGTCATAGCCGCCGTTCAGCATGAAGGTTCCGCCGAAGGCTTCGCGGAGGATCGGCGCAATCGGCTGGGTTTCGCTTTGGGGCATGGACATCATGTGGTCGGCGTGAACCGGCTCGATGACGTGCAGGTAGACGAGGCCAAGATCGCGCAGCTTTTGGGCAACGTAAGTGAACGTCTCCACGGGAGCGCTGTCGCGGATGTCGTTGAACTCGCTGTACGGGGACAGGCGAGCGCCGACACGGTCCGCGCCCCAGACTTTGATGACCGCTTCCGTCACTTCCAGCAGCAGCCGGGCGCGGTTCTGGGCGGAGCCGCCGTACTCGTCGGTGCGCTGGTTCGTGCTGTCGCGCAGGAACTGGTCCAGCAGGTAGCCGTTCGCGCCGTGGACTTCGACGCCGTCAAACCCGGCGTCTTTAGCGTTCTGTGCGCCGGTCGCATACTGCTGAATGATGCCGGGCAGCTCGGACGTTTCCAGCGCCCTCGGGGTCACAAACTCCTGCTCACCGGTGACGGTGAAAATCTTGCCGCTGGGCTTGATGGCCGACGGCGCTACGGGCAACTCGCTGTTGGCCTGCGTGGAGGGATGCGAGATGCGCCCGACGTGCCACATCTGCAAAAAGATTCGTCCGCCGGCGGCATGAACCGAGTCTGTGACTTTGCGCCATCCGGCAATCTGGTCTTCGGTGAAGATGCCCGGCGTCTTCGGATAGCCTTTGCCCTGCGCGGAGATTTGGGTCGCTTCGCTGATAATCAGGCCTGCCGTTGCCCGCTGGGTGTAATAGGTGACGGCAAGGTCCGACGGCACATCGTTATCGGCGGCCCGGCTGCGGGTCAGCGGGGCCATCACCAGCCGGTTCGGGAGCGTGAGTGGCCCGAGGGTGAGGGGTGAAAAGAGATCTGTCATTGGGATTTTCTTTCTGAGAAGAACCCCCCCCCAGCCCCCAATAATGGGGGAGCCATACGGAGAAGAGCAGGATAGGGGGTACGGCAAGCAGCGCCCCTACATTCCTTTCACGCTCCCCCATTATTGGGGGCTGGGGGGTTCTTGTCGTCTACCAGGGCAGCGTTTCGCCTAAGTGGAAGTAGCCGCCGGTGGGACCGTCGTCCGGCAGGGTCGCCAGTGTCACGGCGGTTTTTGCGCCTTCTTCTACGGTTAGATCTCCTGTCGGATTCATGTCGGTCTTGACGGAGCCAGGGTGGGCGATGTTAACTTTGACAGGGGTATCTTTCAGCGTCTCCGCCTGAATGACGCCAAGCATGTTCAGCGCGGCTTTAGACGAATTATAGGCCGGCAGCAGGTACTCCGTCGGAAGCTGCCCGGAAGCATTGGTCGTCAGCGAGCCGAGAATGCTGGACTGATGGACGACGCGGCCTGCGGGCGCGGCCTTTAAGAGCGGCAGCAGGGTCTCAGTTAGGAAGTAGGGCGCGATGACGTTTGCGTCATACGCACGGCTCAGCGTCTCGGGTGTGACCGTGACGAACGCGCTATCTTCCACCTCCGGCATGATCCCCGCGTTGTTGACAAGTATGTCCAGTCGCCCAAGCTGCTGGAAGAAGGCAAGTGCGGCGTCGCGGTCGGCGGCGTCGGTGACTTCCAGCTTCAGCATGTGGGCGTCAATGCCTTCGCTTTTCAGCACGTCGGCGGCTGCCTGCCCCTTCTGCGGGTCACGCGAACCGATAACGACCATGATGCCCTGATGCCCGAGCTGCCGGGCGATTTCCAGCCCGATACCTTTATTTGCGCCTGTGATCAGCGCGACTTTCTTGTCCGATGCCATAGAAATGACCTCCAAACCAAAAAGCCCGGCGCGAGTGCGCCGGGCTGGATTACTACTTTGCCGCAATCTGCTGGATTTTTTCGCGAGCGGCGGTCATCATTGTCGCTCGCTTCTCTTCGGGGGCTGATGTGCCCTCGACGCTGATGAACTCCACATCGGAGACGCCTAAGAAGCCCAGCACGCCGCGCAGGGTCGGCACAAGCTGGTTGTAGGACTCGCGCTCCTGGCCGGGGCCGTAACCTGCGCCGCCGTGCGCCGACACGACAATGGCCTTCTTGTTCTTGAGCAGGCCTTCGTAAGTGCCTGGGTTGAAGGTGCGGTTCGCGCGGGCGATGTAGTCAATATACGCCTTGAAGACAGCAGGGACGCCGAAGTTGTACATGGGAATGCCGAAGACATACACATCGGCGGCGAACAGCTCGTCCACCATTTCATCGGAGAGCTTCAGCAGTTCTTTCTGCTCGGGGGTGCGTACCTCTGCGGGCGTGTACATCGCCCCGATAAACGCCTCAGTCACGAAGGGGACTTCCTGGTGCCCTAAATCGCGGTCCGTCACGGTAATGCCGGGGTGGGCGGCGACCATCGCTTCAACGAGTTCCTTGGAAACAAGGCGGGACTGGGAGCCTTCGCCGCGCGGACTGGAATTGACGTGCAGGATGTGTGTCATAGTGGTCTCCGTTAAGTTCGGTTGGGTTTGGTAAAGACTGGGTCTCTGCTGGGGGAACACGAGGAGATCGGGTGGGGTTCCCGGAACCCCTCCCGCTCGTTCCTCGCTCCCTCCCCTGTTAGGGAAGGGCCAGAGAAACACAGGGCGAGAGACGCAGTCGCTCCCGTTACCTGCCTTGCTCCTGATTGCTCTTTGTCGCCCTTCCCTAACAGGGGAGGGAGCGAGGAACGAGCGGGAGGGGTTCCTACCGCCGGTAAGCCACACGCCCGCCAATAAGGGTCCAGGCGACTTCGCCGGTCTCGGGATGAACAACCGCCAAATCCGCCGCCATCCCCGGCGCAATTGTGCCCCTTGTGTCGCTCTGACCAAGCTGCCGGAGCGCATTGCCGCTGGACAGCCGTGCGGCTTCAGGCAGAGTCACGCCGGCGCGGCGGACGTTAGTAAACGCCCTGTTCATGGTCAAAACGCTGCCGGCCAGAGTGCCGTCGGCGAATGCTGCCGTGCCGTCCTGGACGAGAACCGTTTGGCCGCCAAGTTCGTACTCGCCGTCCGGCATGGCTGCGCCTTCAATGGCATCGGTAATTAAGACCACGCCTTCCGGCCCTTTTGCGGCGACAACGAGCCGAACAATCAGCGGATGAAGGTGGACGCCGTCGGCAATCACTTCGCAGACGATCTCAGGCCGCGCTAATGCCGCACCGACCGCGCCCGGCTGCCGGTGATGCAGGGGCGGCATGGCATTGAACAAATGAGTTGCGCCGGTCGCGCCCCACGCAATCGCCGCTTCGGCTTCGGCGGCAGTCGCGTTTGTGTGACCAATGGAAACGGTGACCCCTTTGAGCGCAGCGTACTTGATAATCTCATCCACGCCTTCCAGTTCCGGCGCAAGAGTGATGCGCCGAATGGATCCGCGGCCCAGCTTGATCCAGTGCGTCAGTTCTTCCCTATCCGGCGGGCGCACGAACGCTTCCGGCTGCGCCCCGCGTTTCGCCGCGCAAATGTAGGGGCCTTCCAAGTGAATGCCCAAGACCCGCGCTTCACCCTCGCCAGGCCCGGCGTCTATGACAGTCTGCGCTGCCCTAATTGCCCTATCGGTCGCCTCGCGTGACGCCGTCAGCGTGGTTGCCAGCAGGCTGGTCGTGCCGTACTTGGCATGAGTGCGGGCGATCTGCCGGACGGCGTCTTCCGTGCCGTGCATGAAGTCCGCGCCGCCCCCGCCATGCACATGCACATCCACAAAGCCCGGCAGCACCAGAAAGCCGCCCGCGTCAATGTCGCCGGAGCGGGGCGCAGACGTGCGCCTCGCGCTGACTTCCGAAATGATGCCGTCATCCCCTACCGTCACTGCGCCGTGTTCCAAAACACCATCCGGCGTGACTATGTCGCCAGTAATCGTAAACATCGTGCTTTGTTCCTGAGAGTGTGGGCCAACTCCTGCAAATACTTTACTTCTGCAAATACTTCCGCCCGCGCCAACAAAACGCCTATATTCTGTCACTATGCTTATGAGGGCCAGCGATTGAGACCAGACACGGGCGGCTTCACGGAGTTCTACCAGCAGCATGGCGACCGGATTTACCGGTTCTGCTTCCGGCTCTGCGGCTCGGCGTCTGATGCCGAGGACTTGACTCAGGAAGTCTTCCTCGCTGCGTTTCAGAGCCAAGACCGTTTTCAAGGCCGCTCGTCCGTGCAGACCTGGCTTTACAAAATTGCGCTGAACTGCTGGCGTCAGTCGCGCCGCAAGCCGCAGCTAGACACGGGCGTTTTAGAAGACGATGCAAGGCAGGCGGGGGTGGGACTAGAACAGGCGGTCACGGACAGCCTCGCTCTTACCTGCGCCTTGAACGCCCTGGCACCTGACTTGCGCGAGACGTTTCTGCTGGTCCGCGCCGAGGGCCTGACTTACCGCGAGGCGGCCCAAGTCTTAGAAATCCCGCAGGGAACCGTGCAGTGGCGGGTGCATGAAGCGTCCCGTCGTTTGCGGGCGCTGCTAACGGACACCACGGATTGAAACCCGTGGAGCCAAAGGAAACCACCTATGAACTGCACCCACACCCAAATACTTCTCGACGCCTACGCCGACCACGCGCTCAACGCCTGGCAAACCGTCCGCGTCCGCCGCCACCTCGCCGGGTGCGCGGTCTGCGCCGCGCAGCTTGCGAACATTCAGCACCTTCAAGCGTCTGTCCGTGCCTGGCGCAGCGTCTCCGCCCCGGCAGCGCTAGAAGGCCGAATTGCCGTCGCGCTTCCCCGAACTGCCTCTGCCCCAACACCGCCGCACAACCGGCGAGTTGCCCGCCGCGCCGCCGTGGGGCTGGCGGGCGTCGCCGCCGCGATTGGTGTGGGTTTCTGGTTCCTGCCCGGTCATCCGGCCCAGCCGACAGTTGCGTTTGCCGATGTTGAGCGAGCCATGCAGCAAGTCGAAACGCTATCGTGGATGACAACAGTTCACACCAGCTTTGCAGGTCGAACAGGCCATAAATCTGAAACTAACTCCACTGAACAAACGTGGCTGCGGCGTAGACCTGCGGCCATCGCAACACTTGAACAAGCCAAAGGTTATCCCAAAGGTCTCAGAAGCTTAAATGACGGCCATGGTGAAATCCTCCAATATGCTGATAATGCTTACCGAACTTATAAGCCTCATGCGAAGGGAGACATCGCAAAGGCGGTCGAGGATGAGGTTCGGCGTATGACACAAATCCCAGCACAGAACGTCACATCAACCCCAAATGCTTCTATACGCTCCAATTTTTTACCACTTCAAGAGCATGAAACAAAACTAGATGGGCGTGATCAAATTTTATTTGTTCGCGAAGGGAATCTTATTGTGACAACTAATCCTGCACCTCTTAGGTTGATCCACATTAGCGAGAGTGTATGGGTTGAGCCAACTACCCATCGCATTAACCAGATCGAGATAGAAAATGTAGGAGGTGACAGGGGACCAAACTCGCGGGCCTGCATCATTTACAGCAACTTTCACTATAACCAAGTCCCGCCGCCAGGCGTGTTTGACTGGTCTCCGCCGTCGGGCGCGAGTGTAGAACATCATTAGCGAAGGCAGTAGGACAAGGAACAAGAGGGCAGGGGTGAACCCTGCCCCTACGTTTTTGCCTATGCCGGTATCTTTTCGGCGCTGGCGTCCGGGGCCGGTTTCCGGTCGCCGTGCTGGATGTACCAGGGGACGTTGATGACGACGATGCGGGGGTCGCGCAGGAGCAGAAGGTTGGCTTTGAGGGCGGTGGCCCGGTGGTTGTGCAGCATCCAGGCCCACCAGCGCATCTCGACAAGCTCCGGGATGATGACGGCGATGAGGCGGTCCGGGAATTGGGGCTTGAGCTGGTTTAAGTAGGCGGTTAAGGGGCCGGTGACTCTGCGGTAGGGCGACGACAGGATTTCCAGATGGGGGATCGGCAGGCCGGCGGCATGGGCGGGCTGGTCTACCTGCTCGGTCCAGCAGTCCCGTAGCTCGGCGGCCAGCTTGTCGCCTTCCTCGTCGTTGCCCAGCACGTCGGGGAGCTTGACGTAGACCCCAAAGACGTCGGGCGACAGGCGCATCCCGAAACGCAGGGCGCGTTCCGACACAATGTTCCATTCGCCAAGCGGCACGACCACGACCGGCGGCTCGTTGTGGCTGAGGTTCAGCGGGATCGGCTTGCCGATTTGCTTCGCCACCAGGTCATACTGATGCCGGACGCCGAAAAACGTCAGCATCAGCACCGGCAGGATAATGACCGTGATCCACGCGCCTGCGGTAAACTTGGCGACCAGAATGACGCCTAGCGCCAGCGCCGTGCAGACCGCGCCGAGGCCGTTGATGAACAGCGCCCCGCCCGCGCCAGCCTTTTGCCCGGCGTTTTGTGTTCCCTCAGCCGCCTGCCGACGCCAGTGCATGACCATCCCCGACTGCGACAGCGTAAACGCGAGAAACGCGCCGACAGCGTAGAGGGGAATGAGGGCGTCAGTAATGCCCTTGAACGCGACCAGCAGAACCGCGCAAAGGCCGGTCAGAAACAAAATGCCAACGGTGTAAACGAGGCGGCGGCCCAGCAGCGCGAACACATGCGGCAGGTAGCCGTCCAAAGCGACCAGCCGGCACAATCGCGGAAACCCGGCATAGCTGGTGTTCGCCGACAAAATCAGCACGGCCAGGACGCTTGCCAGGGTCACATAGTAGACGCCGCCGCGCCCGACGATGGCGTTCAGGAGCAGCGAGATCACGCTTTGATAGTTTGAGTCGGCCTCATTCATCGCGGCGATGCCATACGCCCGGCACAGATAAGCGATGCCTGCCAGCAGGACCAGCAGAATGAAAACAATCGCCGTCAGCGTATTCTGAGCATTCTTGACAATGGGCCTGGCAAAAATCGTCACGCCGTTTGAGACCGCCTCTACGCCGGTCATCGCCGTGCAGCCGGACGCGAACGAGCGCAGCAGCAGCCACAGGGTTACGCCTTCCACGGCCTTCGGCACGGCAGGCGGGGTGAGAACAGGAGGGGGATGGCCGCCGTGCGTCACAGCCTGAATCAGCCCGTAGACGAGGACGCCGCCCAGACTCAAGACAAACAAGTAGGTCGGCAGGGCAAAGATCGCGCCCGCTTCCCGCGCCCCGCGCAGATTGACCACCGTGATGAGCGCGAGGAACCCGAGGCAGAGCGCCAGCGTGTGCTTGTGCAGGCCGGGAACGGCGGAGATCAAAGCCCCAATGCCTGCCGAGATGCCGACTGCCACGGTCAGCGTGTAATCCAGCATCAGCGCGGCGGCGGCCAGCAGGCCGAACCGGATGCCGAGGTTCTCCTTGGCAACCGTGTACGAGCCGCCGCCGTTCGGGTAGGCCGTAATGGTCTGCCGGTACGAAAAATAAAGAATTGTCAGCAGGGCCAGAATAATCAGCGTAATCGGGCCGATATAAGTCAGGCCGAGTGCGCCGAGCGGCAGCAGGATAGTCAGCGCGGCTTCCGGGCCGTAGGCGGCGGACGAAAGGCCGTCCAGGCCCAAGCTGGGAACGCCTGCAAAGACGCCGATTTTCTGCTCGCCTTCCTCGGAAGACGCCAGCGGCTGGCCGAAAAGCTTGTCAACAAGTCGCATGGATACTTACCTAAAAGAAAAACCGATAATCCAAATCAAGCTGCTTGATGCGCTGGGTCTGGCCGTAGTTGCCTTCGGCGTTTGCCGGTGTGAAGCCGTCGCCGGGGCTGAGGACGCTGGACGGGATCGGAAACGCATCCTGGCGGTAGTCATGATAGGTCACGGCAAAAGAATTGCGATGGTCCGGTGAGAACTCCAGCGACGCCGCATAGTCGCGGGAGTTTGGGGCGGGAAACGTGTCATCTACCCGGCGGCGGTCCCGCCCTTGCAGGGCGGCGGTCAGGCCGGAACGCAGGCGCTGGCTGAGGCGCACAAATACTTCGCGGCTGTTCGGGCCGGCGGGCAGGCCAAGCTCATCGTACTGGCCTTTCTGCCACTGGGTATCTACAATGCGCGAGCTGTAAGTGGTCGGGTCCGCAAAGGTATATTCGGCGACGATGCCGGTCTGCGGAAGCGGCTGAAACGCAATTCCGGCAAGCTGGGCGATCTTGCGGGGTGTCCGGTAAGTGTGTCGTCCGGGAGTTTGAAGGTCGTCAATGCCGAGCTGGCCGTAGACGCGCAGGCTAGGCGTGGCCTCATAGGACAGGCCAAGATTGAGGAAGCTGTTGTAGGTCTGGTCCAGTCCCTGAAGACGCAGCCCGCCGATCTTTAGGTTCGCGCTCTGGCCGGAATAGAAGTCCGGCAGCAGCGAAACGTACAGCGACTTGGAAGAAGTCGAAATGTAGGCTTCCTGGAAGTCTGCCGAGAGGCGCGGGCTGAACGCATACTCGATCCGCCGCCCGGCGAAATACTTCTGCACCGAGTTCTGCCGAAACGTGGACAAGAACTGCGTGAAGCGGTAATCGCGGCCCAGCCTCGCTCCTAAACTAAACGGGAACGCGATTTGAAGCTGATCCAGCGCGGGCGCGTTGTCGGAGAGCAGGGTCGCGCCGCGTGTTCCCGGCCCCCAGCGGTTGTACATCCGCCCCAAATTGACTTCCAGACCCCGCCCGCCGTCCACCGTCAGATAGGCTTCGTTCAGCGCCGAAAAATCGTGCGGCCCTTTGTCATTGTCAAAGACGCGGCGGCTGTCTTCCGGCCAGTTAGACGCTGATAAATTGTACCGCAGATTCGGACGCAGGTTGCCCAAAGCCGTCACCCGGTAGACGCCGACTGCTCCGGTGCCGGGCTGATGGTCCCCGCCGGTTCGCACCCTAAGTTCCGGCTGGACGTAACCGCTGACGGACGCCGCGCTTCCCGGCGGCACCGGGTCAGCGTCATTGAGGTCCACGCCGGCGGTCTTCAGTTCCGGCTGCAGGGTTTCAATCGCCGAATGCAGCGCCGCCGCCGAAGCCGCATCTCCCTGCACTTTGGCGAGATGCGCGGGATCGTCCTGTACCAAATGGGTCAGCAGACGAGCCAATTGCCCGCGTGTATACAGCGTGTCTCCCAGAAAATCTTCCGGCGTTTCCTCAGCTCCGAAGGCGTCGGCGTGGGCCAGCGCGGCAAACGAGTCCAGCAGGGTGCTTCCCGACGGCACGATGTCGGTGGCGGCGGCAAACGCCGGGCGGCAGGCCGCGCCGCACAAGGTCAGGCCGACAGCGAGGGACAGGGCGAGCAAAGGGGATTTGTTCATGGGCAAGACTATTGTACCAGACGACCGGGAGAGTGTCAACGCGCAAAGCGAAATGACGAAGTGCGAAGCCGGGCGTTTTTTGCGATATAATGGAGGTGCGAAATAATAAAGGTACGAAGAAGCGCGGAAAGACACCCACGGATTGAAATCCGTGGCTGAATAGCCTTCGGCTGATTGTCCTACGGACAAAAGGAGAATTCGCGGAGACAAGCCCGCTTGGCCTTCTCTTCTGTCCGCAGGACAGCCGGCGCGAAGCGCCCTTCAGCCATGCACTTCAGTGCGTGGCAGCCGTCAGAGCTAGGAAACCAATCGTCATGCTGGAACACGAACCACAAGAAACGCCTGCACCGCAAACTTTCACGGCCCAAATCCCTGCCGCCGAGCGCCGCGTCTCCGCCGAAGAGCTGACCCGTGCCGTCAGCGCCCTAGAAGACGCCAAAGCCGCCGAGCGCATCGCAGGCGTTGCGCCCATCGGGCAGGTCGTAGACGAGCTAGGGCTTGACTCGACCCCGGAAGAAATCTGGGCGCAGGTCCAGAAGCAGCGAGCAGAAGCTGCAGCACCCAAGCCGCAGCTACACTCTGCGCCGGTAGTGCAGACGCAGCAAATTGGGCGGCAGGTGCGGCGCGGCTGGCGTCACAGCAAAGGGTGGCTGTGGGTCATCTTCTGGTGTACCGGCGGGTTTGGCCTGCTGGCCGGGCTGCCGCACATGTTACATCTTAGCCCGTCCCCCGGAGTTGACATCAGTGGAGACAGGGTTACAGGAAGCTACAATGTTCAAGGAACTGGGCCGCAAAGGGATGTCTCGGTTTCTGGTGACCATGACAAGATTACTTTACATGGCAATGTACGTAATCTTAGCGTAGATGGTCGCGGCAATACTGTCACCGTGCTTGGCTTCGTGGAAGCCGTGACCGTAGACGATGACAACAACACAATCCACTGGACAAAAGAACTGCCGGGTAAAGCCGTTCAGCCTGAAGTTTCGGGCGACGGCAATATCGTGGGCCAGAGTTCACCGTAGGCCAAGATTGAACGGTTTTGAGGTATAATGGAGGCCTATGTCTCAAACTATTACACAGGATCACCTGCGAAATATCGCGATTATCGCGCACGTTGACCACGGCAAGACGACCCTGGTGGACGGAATGCTCAAGCAGGGCGGCGTCTTCCGCACCAATCAAGTGGTCGCCGAGCGCGTCATGGACAAGATGGACCTGGAGCGCGAGCGCGGGATTACCATTGTCTCCAAGCACACAGCAATCACCTACGGCGATACCAAAATCAACATTGTAGACACGCCTGGACACGCCGACTTCGGCGGCGAAGTCGAGCGCGTGATGACGCTGGTGGACGGCGTGCTGCTGCTGATTGATGCCGTCGAAGGCCCGATGCCTCAGACGCGCTTCGTGCTGTCGAAAGCGCTTCAGGCCGGGCACAAAGTCGTGGTGGTCGTCAACAAGATTGACCGGCCTAACTCGCGCCTCGATTACGTTGTAGACCAGACGTTCGACCTGTTCGCCGCGCTCGGCGCGACGGAAGCGCAGCTTGATTTCCCGGTCGTCTACGCGATTGCGCTGCAAGGCACGGCAACGCTGGACCCGAACGTGCCGGGAACCGACCTCGGTATTTTGTTCCAAACGATTGTTGACCATCTGGACGCGCCAACGGGTGACCCGGAATCGCCGCTTCAGCTTCGGGCGACGACGCTGGATTATGATGATTACAAAGGCCGTATCGCGATTGGGCGCGTCAATGCGGGCGTCGTCAAGACCGGCCAGAACATTTTGGTTGTCAACCGCGAGGGTATAAATGTCCCCGGCAAAATCGCCCAGGTGTTCATCTATCAGGGCCTGAACCGAACCGAAGTCGAGCAGGCGGAAGCGGGCGAGATTGTCGCAATTTCGGGCCTGCCGGACGTCAACATCGGCGAGACGATCGCCTCCCGCGAGAACCCTGTCGCGCTGCCGATGATGCAGGTGGATGAGCCGACCCTACGGATGACGTTTGGCGTCAACACGTCGCCGCTGACCGGCCGTGAAGGCCAGTGGTCCACGTCGCGCAAGCTGCGCGAGCGTTTGATGAAAGAGCTTCAAACGAATGTCGCCCTGCGCGTCGAAGACACCGACTCTGCCGACCAGTTCTCGGTCTCGGGCCGGGGCGAGCTGCATCTCGCCGTTCTGATTGAAACGATGCGCCGCGAAGGCTACGAGCTGCAAGTCTCTCAGCCGGAAGTCATCTTCCACGAAGAAAACGGCCAGCGCATGGAGCCGCTGGAAGAAGTCGAGATTGACGTGGCCGAGGAATACTCCGGCGTCGTGATTGAGCAGCTTGGGCGCCGCAGAGGCGAGATGCTGGACATGGCCTCGCCTGGCGACGGTCATGTCTACATGCGCTTCAAAGTCCCGACACGCGGCCTGCTCGGCTTCCGCAACCAGTTCCTGACCGAGACGCGCGGCACAGGCGTCTTAAACTCGCTGTTCGGCGGATACATCGCTTACACCGGCGAAATGACGATTGAGCGTAACGGCAGCCTGCTGGCAAGCGAGTCGGGCATCACGACGACGTTCGGCCTTGCCGCCGCCGAAGATCGGGGCATCTTGTTTGTCCCGCACAACATTGAAGTCTATGAAGGCATGATTATTGGCAAGAACGCCCGCGACAACGATTTGGAAGTTAACGTCTGCCGCAAGAAGCATCTGACTTCGATGCGCGAGTCCAACAAAGAGACGTTCATGCGGCTCGCCCCGCCGATGGTTATGTCGCTGGACCGGGCCATTGAGTATATCGGCCCGGATGAGCTGGTGGAAGTGACGCCGAAGAACATCCGTATGCGAAAGCGCGAGCTGGACCCGAACCTCCGCCGCCGCGCCACTAAAACCGGCAAGTAGCCCTTCGGGCAATGCACTAAGACAGCCCCCGGCAGATGCCGGGGGCTGTCTTATTCCCTCGGCTCAATCGTGCTGAGACAGCCAGGAAAGAAATCGAACGTCCCGATTGAGCCGCGCAGCAAAGCCATTCCAATCAAAATATCACCTTCGCCAATATAAGCGGAAACCGCACGTTCTTCTTCATTCCAGGTAACGACGACTTCATGGACTGCCAGGCGAACTATGCTGCCGTCTGCCAGCACCGCCGTGCCGACATCGGTCTGCGGCAGCGCTAACTCTTGTACAATTTCCGGGGTCAGCATTAAGCAGCCGCCGAACCCAGTATCTACAATGGCATCTACGTCCTGTTCGTCACCCTCTTCGTTTCCGATGGTCAACGCGACAAGTATCTGATCGCTGTCTTGATATTCTCCAGTCAATAGGGCCGTCTCTCTTTGAGGGGCCGCAGAGTCCCACCAATTGCGACAGTCGCAGGATAACCGATTTTTATTCCGTAGAGCGAGGCATCAGGCAGGCGTGCGCGAAGCCGCTTTGCGGTTGCCAGATGCTCCGGCCCAATCTCGTAATCACCGCTGGCGATGTCTATGACCAGATATTGACCGAAATAAGCGGTCTCGACTTGGTCGCGCAGGCGCTGTTCGTACAGTGCCTGCCCCCGGTCTGCGATCTCATCCAGCGTCAGCCCCGTTTCTGTGAATGGCATGATGTCAGCCTCCATTCTCATTGTAGCATATCCCAACAAAAACAGCCCCCGGCATCTGCCGGGGGCTGTTGCTGCGAGTAAGCCGTCTTTAGAAGCGCTTGATAGCGCTTTTGGCTGCGGGGTGGGTAACCAGCGGACGTGCGGAACCGGCAGGGGCACCGTCCGGGGTAGGCGGTACAAGGATTGTTGTGCCGGCGGTTGTGGTCGCTAGGGTGAAGGTCTCGGTCTGCACGACATTGCCGGTGGCACTTTCGGTCACGGTATGAGTGCCGGGCTTTACGAACAGCACGACGGTTCCCTGGGCATCGGCAACCGTGGGTGTGTAGCCAGCGGGATAAACGCCAGTTCCGGGACCGCCGTCAATCGTCACGAGATCGCCGGGGGTGATGGCGGTGTTCACGACTGTGGCGGGCTTCGCCGGAGTTGTGCCCACTGCGGGTACGGCGGGGACAAGAACATTGATGCTTTGCAGGAAAAGCGCGACCGAAGTAGGATCAACAGTGGCAACCACAAAGTCGGTGGTGCTGCTCTGTCCGGCGGTATCAGCAATTGCCGCACGAAGGTCATGCAATCCGGTTGTCTGCATGAAAGCGGGAACAGCAAATGGCGCGGTTTTATACTGAGATTGAGAGATACCATTAGTGCCGAAATTTGGGTCAAATATCATCGGCGCACTGAAGGTCGGTGCTTCGGATGAAGTCAAGACAATGCTGGCGGGGTTGATGTCAACAAGGTTGCCATTCTTCGCTCCCTGGCTGGCGTAGACGCCAAAGATGATGTTTCCAGTGAAGTTAGTCGGCAAAGCTGCTGCCTGCGCGGAACTATTGTAGTAGAAGCTGCCACCGCTTTGTGGAAAACCAAGCGGAATACCAGCGGTTTTACCGCCGGCATTGGGGAATGAGGCAACATAAGAAGGAAGCGGACCCGCTCCATTAACTGTATTGTAGGCAAATGCGCCGACAATTGCCCCTTCTAATGCCCCGTTGGCTGGCGTGAAGCTCAGGCCGCTTGTCTCGCCTGCTGTGACTGAGCCAGAGCGGGCCGCAAGTGCGTTAATTCCATAAAGAACAGGGCCGCTATCCGGGGTGGGGATTGCAGTAGCTCCGCCGCTGGTTGCCCCACCGCAGCCGCTGAGGGCTGCGGCGACAATGCCGAGGCCGGCGAGAGGGAGGCCGGCCCGCAACGTGTATTTGTTTATGTTTGGTTTCTTCAGTGTCATAAGTGTTGATTAATCCTTCAAGGAATAGAAGAGCGTAAGAGAGCCGAAGGAACACAACTATGTATTCCTTCGGCAGTTCTAACTAGAACTTGTGGCGGAAGCCAAAGCTGAGGAATGTCGGAGTGACTGAACCCACACCACGCCCATAGTAGATGTGGCCTTGCGGCTGGGCGGCGGTCGGATTTGAGTAGTAGACCTGTCCGGTAGCGTCGCTTGTTGAAAGCACGGTTGCTGTCAGCCGGTCAAAGACGTTGTCTACATTGATAAACAGATTTGTATCTCGTGAGATAAAGATGTCTGAGTTCAGCGAGATCTTGTAGTGCCAGCCAGTGTTGCCGACAACTGGAGAGAGCGGGGAGAGCCTACTGCCGTTGCTGAGCAGGACCGGAACTTCCGACAAACTCGCACTCCCGAAAGCCTTTTCTCCATGCTGGCCGTCTACGGTTGCGCCCCCTGCGGCGCTGATAACGCCGTCGGCGGCAACGCCCCGGTTGTAAGGGAAGCCGCTGCCGGCATCCAACACAATGCTGGTGCCAAAGAACTTACTGAACTTCTTGCTGACGACTGCGGCAACTGTATGGCGTTGATCGTAGGACGTTGAGAACTCATTCCGGTTGAGCTGAAGATACTGCGCCTGGCTGATGTTTGGGTCAGTCACAAAATCCTGGAAGTAAGGAATGTACTGCGTGTCAAAGTAGCTGCTTGTCGCACGGGTGACTGAGTTTGTGTAGCTTAGGAAGCCATTCAGGTCGTAATCGTTCCGTGGCCTCTTGGCAAAGACAAACTCCGCGCCGGTATCCTGGCCGCGTCCCGTGTTCTGGTACTGAAAAGGAGTCTTCCCGACGCCCCCCACGATTTTGCTGTACTGAAGGGTTAGCAAATCATACTGCTTTTTACTGAAGCCGGTCAGGGATGTCGTGAACGTGCTGCCGAATGCTTTGAAGCCTTTGTCTACGCCAAGGTCGAAGTTCTCCGAATAATACGGCTTCAACTGATTTGGGGTGTAATTGCCTTCTCGTGCAAGCTGTTTCGCGGGATTGGTAGCTGTGGACGGGAACGGATCGCCTGGGCTGCCCGGCTCTAAGTACGCGATGAAGCGTGTTTCCGGCATCTCCGTGGTCCGTGTCAGCGATGAATGGAAGCTCAGGTCGCGGTTCGGCGAGAACGCGATGCCAGCACGCGGGTCCAGGTAGTGGTCCTTAAACGGGTTGAGGCGAATGATGTTGCGGTAGCCGCGCTCTGCGTAGCGTGCGCCGAGGTCAAGCGTCAGCTTGTCGCCGTTCGGCTTGAACTCGCCGCCGAGATATGCATCGGTTTCCTCCGTGTTGATCAGATTAGCTCGGTCATTGTACCCGGAGGATGGTACGACGCCGTTATTGTATGCGCCGCTGAGAACACCTGTGATAACATGGTAATTGTTATGGCTGGGCTGGTACTGCAACCCGGCCTTGAGCTGGAACTTCTTAGACAACTGGTTCTGGTAATCAAGCTGCTGCGTTTCCTGCGTAGACGCCTGCTTGCGGAACGTGCCGTTCGTGTTTTCCAGGTGCTGGGTCAGCACACTAAACACGCTGGCATAGCGGTACGAGAGAAACGACTGCGGAGAAAAGCGGTGGCGCAGCGCGACATAGCCGATGTCGTAATGCTGGACATCCGAATCCACGCCGTAGTCCGACACATTGTTGCCGCTGGTGTTGAAGGTCGGCTGCTCGATTTTCAGTGGGCCGCGAGCGCCGTACTCGTAATCTTCCAGGCCATGCCCGTAGAATGCCGAAACAGTGTTGTTGGAATCCGCGTAATAGTTGGCCTTGAACAGCGTGTCCTGCGAATCCGGCAGCTTCACGTCGCCGAAGCCGGCTGGGAAGGAGTTGCGGAACCGGATGGTGGACGCATAGTAGTCAAACTTGCCGTCTTTGGAAATGTCGCCGAACTGGGTGTTGGTGCCGATATAGTTCCACTTGGAGCTGGGGCCGATGGTCAGCTCGGTGATGCCCTTGATGCCCTGGTTGTGCAGGTCACGACCGTTGTAGGTGACTTCGTTGATGAAGCCGCCGGTCGCGCCGCCGTAGGAAGGGTCGGCGACGTTGGTGTAGAAGTTGGCGCTCTTAAGTCCGACCGTGACGATGTTGGTGGCGAACTCGTTGGTGATCGGGTCAATGACCGAAACGCCGTCCACCGAGAAGCCGACTTGGAAGAGGTCCGAGCCGCGAATGTGCAGGTAGCCGCCTGGATCGTAGGTGATGCCCGGCTGTCCGAACAAAAGTCCAGGGAACTGGTACAGGTTATTCGGCTGGGACTTGACTTTCTGCTCTGCGTCCGCCGTGATGACAGAAGCCGTCGAAACCTGCGTGCGTGGAACAGTCGGCAGGATAGCGGAGCCAACCGTTCGGACAGTTTTCCGCTGAAGCGTGAAGTCCAGCCGCTGGTTCAGGTCCTGAGTGATGGTTGCGCTGAGCGTTTCCGATTGAAACGCCGCCGAAGACACGATAATGGTGACCGTGCCGGGGTCTTCACCGGTAAAGTTGTAGTTACCGCCTGAGTCCGTTCTTGCGACCTCTCCCGTGCTTTCGATGAGAACCTGAGCGCCGGGAACGGGCTGACCGGTGGCGCTTTTAACGGTTCCGCTCAGTGATCCGGTAGTGGCGGCATGAGCCATCAGCGGGAAAAAGCTCATTGCGCCGGCAATGAGGAGTGGGAAAGCATGAGACTTGTAAAAGTGCGCTTTCTGCATGAGATAAATATCCCCCTTCTGAGTTTCTAAATGAAAAAGTATGACGCTGTGCGCCGGATGACGAAAGCGCGTAAAGCGGCTTTCGTGACTTTGGAAATCCGGCGACGCTGCCGAGGTGTACTGCATTGGGGAGAGAAACGTCCCAAGAGCGTGACTGCATTATACAGCACTTTTTGGGGTTTTACCAGTTTGCCGCTGAAAAATTAAATTATTTTTCAGGGGTGCTTACAAATGTGGGCGGAAGGACTCACTCATTGAAGAACTGGTTAGTCGGGGCGTCGGCATCCGCCCCTCCCAAAACGGGAAGGGCGGCTACTTGCCACGGGCAGGTTCTACCCGGCACTGACAGATATGTCACGCGCCATGGACGCACGTTGTTTGAGATGGTCCTGGATCGCCGGCTGGAAATGCGACTCCCGAATGGATTGGACACATGCCTGATCCATCTCGGAGTTGCCGCTGCTCTTTGTGACATGGACACCCGAAGGATGGCCGTTCTCATCCACTTCCCATTCCACTGAAACAGTTGTGCTGGTTAGCTGATCAGCAGTCAGACCTGAAGGCGGATGCACTTCCGCATAATCTCCGACAACCGCGGCTTCCTGCGAGTCAATCTTGCTATAGTTCCTCGGTCGCACCGGCGGTGGGGGTGGCGGCGGCGGGGGAGGAGGTGGCGGCGGTGGGGGTGGCGGGGGTGGCGGCGCAGGCGGGGCCACTGGAGACGGCGTCGGCGGACTCGGCGGCGCGGGCGGTGTTGGAGGAACCGGCGGCGACGGCGGCGACGGCGGGCCGGGAGCCGCTGGCGATGTGTCGTCCGAGGGTGGGCCTGTCTGAATTTGCTGCTGGTTGGTAGACAGCCTGTTGTTGGTCACCGCGACCGTAACTCGATGGGTGTGCGGCTGCGGCGGAGTTGGGTGCGTCAGATGCGGCAGCGGCTTCTGATGCGGCGGCGGCGGCTGATGCTTGGGCGGCGGCGGCGGGGGCTTCGGCTTGGTCTTGGGCGGCGGCGGCGGGCGCTTGAAGACCTTGATCTCGGTCTCCTTCATCGGCGGAATGACGCTCCCACCAAACAGGTTGGAATGAGACACAAGTGCAATCCAGACGATGTTGACGACCACCGACGCACCGAAGGCCCAAGCCAGGATGCGGTCGGACAGCTTCCGTTCGAGCGTCAGATTTTTTTTCTGAAGATCGGTCTCTGTGTCCAGAGGTTCTAACTGTGGATTTTCGTTCATAAAAATTACTGGGACAAGGGTTATTGGGCGAAGATTACTGCGACGGGCCGCTTGGATTGACGGGCGTAGTGGCGATCATGACGCCGACCGGGTCGTCGGGATGACCGGGAACATGCGTGTTGTTCACGGCATCCATGACATCAATGATGTTTTGTGTCGGACGGCTCTTGTCCACGTTGACGACAAAGATCGTGTCGGGCTTTGCGTTCAGCAGCGCCTGCATCTGCGGCTGAAGCTGGTCCGGTGCGACCTGCGCCGTGTTCAGAAAGAACTCGCCCGCTGGGTTCACGGTCACGATGACCTGCGGCGGCGGCTTGCCGGGGTTGCTGCTGTTCTTCGGCAGGCTGATGTCCATGCCGCGCATCTTCACCATCGAAAGGCTGGTGAACATAAAGAAGACCAGCAGGAAAAAGATCGTGTCAATCATCGGAATGATCTCGATCCGCGCCTTCTTCATCGTCTGCTTGCGTATTGAGACCTTGTTTTTCATGGGATTACTCGCCCTTCTGAGGAGCGGTTGCGATCATCAGGGAAGCCGGGTTCGCCTGCTGAGCAATGCTCAAGGCGTACTGGAACTGCTCCACCTGCTCGGTCTTGTCGCAGTTGATGACAATCACGATGTTCGGGTTGTCCGCAACCTTCTCCTGAAGCTGGGGCAGGATGTCGCTGTATTTGACCGGAGCGCGGTCAACATAGAAGTTGCCTTTGTTGTCCACCGTCAGCACGACTTTAGTGCGCGGCTTGGACTGGGCGGTGGAAGAGACCGGCAGGGCAACTTTTTTGGCCGACATCTGCACCTGCGAGATGCTCGTGATCATAAAGAAGACCAGCAGGAAAAAGATCGTGTCAATCATCGGAATGATCTCGATCCGCGCCTTTTTAAGCTCGGTTCGCTGCAACTTCACTGCGAATGCCCTCCGCGCCGCGCAGGTTGGCCAGGATGTTCATGAGCTGAGTCGCCCGGATTTCCATGTCGGCAATGATTTTTTTGACTTCTTCGGACAGGTAGTTGTAGCCGATAAGTGTCACAATCGCAATGGCAAGGCCGGTTGCAGTCGCAAGCAGGGCTTCGGCGACGCCGCCGGTGATGGCGTTCGGGTTGTTCAGCCCCTGGGCGGAGCCGACGACGTTGAACGACTTGATCATGCCCGTGACCGTACCGAGCAGGCCTAGCAGGGGGGCGATGGTAATGATCGTGTCCAGAACACCTAAATGGCGGTACAGCAGCGGAGTTTCGCGCAAGGCCAGCTCTTCCATTGTCCGCTCAATCGTGTCCGAGTCCATGTTCCGGTTACGGATGCCGCTCGCCAGCAGTCCGGCGACCGGGCCGGGGTGCTGATCGCAGACCGCCAGGGCGTCGTTGACGCGCCCCGCCATGAGATGCTCGCGCACCTGCTCGGAAAGCGCTTCATTGTCGGTGAACGCTCGGTGAATGGTGATAAACCGCTCAATCATGACTGTGACCGCGATAACCGCGCAAAGGGCCAGCGGGTACATGACCGGACCACCGGCTTGAATTAAATGGAATGGATTTCCCATAATCTTGACTTACTCCTTGATACTGTAAACTTGATACTGTGAACTGTGTCTGTTGATACGGTGACCGAATGCCAAAAAGCTCCCAGTTTGGCCGGGACAGCAATGTCCGGCAACAGGGAGCCTTTTGTAAAAACTACAGCGTCTTTAAAAGAGAATGCTCTTGGAGGGCGATACGCTTTTGAGTCCTGCCGGATGGGCTGTGACAGCGTCAGCATTGAAGCGTCATTCCGGGAACAAGCGGTAGCGAAGAGTATACACCCAGAAATTTGCTTTTGTCAAGACGCAGGCGTGAGTGAGCGCAAAGTGGAGGAGAAATTATTTGGAAAATAATTGGCTGGGAAAATAATTGGGGAAAGAGGCTGACGCTGTGCGCCACGTCAGGCGGCGAGAAGCAGCAGCGCTTCCGCTGCTTCGGAAACGCAGACTTCAGAAAAAGCTTCAGGCAGCGAGCCTGCATGAAGTACGCAGTTGCGGCCGGAAGATTTTGCGGCATAGAGCGCCTGGTCCGCCGCCGAGACTAAGGCCTCTTCGCCGGGCATTTCGGCCAGCAGTGTGGACGCGCCGATGCTGGCGGTCACCGGGCGCTCTGGCCACTCCGTATTTTGCACCGCCGCCCGCAGCCGCTCGGCCAGTGCCATTGCGCCGCCGGCATCGGTCAGCGGCAGAACCACAATGAACTCCTCGCCGCCGTAGCGGGCGAAAAAGTCGGTTTCCCGGCCCTGGCCCCGAATAATGGCTGCCAGCCGGCGCAGGATTTCGTCCCCGGCCGGGTGCCCAAAGCTGTCGTTGTAGGCTTTGAACGAGTCGACGTCGAGCAGCAGCAAAGACAGCGGGGTGCCGTAGCGATGCGCCTGGTTCATCTCCTGAACGATGCGCTGCTCAAAGGCCCGCCGGTTGCCGAGGCCGGTCAAGCTGTCGTGCAGGGCCAGTGTTTCAAGCTGCCGGTTTGCGGCCTCAAGCTGGCCTTTCTGCTGCTCCAGCACGGCGGCGTACTCGGTAATCTGGACCATCTGCCGGGCAATCTGGTCGGCGGAGCGCCGCCGCTCGGAAATGTCCGCAAAGGTTGCCACCACCGCGTGCGGCTTTTCTGCCCCGGCCTGGAACAGGGGCTTGGCGTTGACGGACACCCAGAGCATCTCGCCGGCCAGTCCACCCGGCCCGCTCCGGCGCGGCAGGCCCATGACGACATTTTGCTGCGGCACGCCCCGGCGCAGGGACGCCATCAGCGGGTAACTGCCCTGCGGGAACTTGGTGCCGTCTTCCCGCACCGCCGCAAACTCTGGGTTCACCGGGCGCAGGCCATGCACTTCCGTGCGCGTCATTTCTAAAATTTGCTCGGCGCTCTCGTTCCAAAGCGTGACCACGCCGGAGTCGTCCAGCACGATCAGGCCTTCCGAGATGGACCCGGTCGCGATGCGGAACCGCTCTTTGCTTTCCCGAATGACTTCTTCCGCCTGACGCCGCGCGATTTCGCCGCCAATCCACTGGGCCATCAGCCGCAGCAGCTCCTGGTCACCGCTAGTGAACGAGCGCGGGTGGGGCTGGTAGCCCGCAAAGCAGAGTGTCCCCCAGACAACGCCGTTGACCCGGACCGGCGCTCCCAGATACGCTTCCAGGCAGTAGTCCCGGTAAGCCGCCGATTCGCGCCGCTCCGTTGCCCCGGCCTCTTCAAAGCTGACGGCGTCCGCGATCTTCAGCGCCTCCGAGCAGTACATATCGCAGGTCGTAAACTCCGCGCCGATTGGGATAATATCGCCAGGTGAGAGCGCCTGGACGATTTGATAGCGCTCGTTCCGAACCCGCGCCAGTGTACCGATCGTCAGGCCGAACTGGTCCGCCCCAAGAGAAAGCAGCTCCTGCGTTTTTTCCTCAAACGACAGCTCCTGCTGAGAAGTGATGTTATACAGCGTGTGCATCCGCTCTTCACTGCGGCGCAAGGCTTCTTCCGCCTGCTTCTGGGCGCTGATGTCAATGTCCGTGCTGATCGCGCCGGTAATTTCGCCGTCCACGCCGCGCAGAGGGAAAATGCTGCCGTAAAGATGCACGTCCGAGCCGTCCTGCCGCCGAAACGTCCGCTCGATGCCTTCCCTGCGCTCCCCCTCAAACACGGCGGCAATCGCAAGCTCGATCTCAGGGCGGCATTCGCCGGAGTAAATGGTATCCCAAATTGAGGTGTCCAAGACAGCGGGCAAAGCGTAGAGCTGCTCAAACGCCCGGTTCCATTCCATGATGCGCCCGTCTTTGTCAAAACAGACACAGGCGGTCGGCAGACCCTGAAACAAACCCTGAAAGCGGCCTGACGCCTGCATCAGCAGGGCATTTGCGGCGTCCATGCTCTGCGCGTTCATCTCCATCTCGCCCTGCTGCGCGACCATTTCCAGCCGCAGCGCGTCCCTCTGGTCCTGCTGCGTGTTTAAGGCTTGCTGCTGTGTGCTCAGGGCTTGCCTTGCCGCCGCCGCGCCTGCGTCGCTGCGCCTTGCCCGGCAGATCGCCCAGACCAGCAGCCCAAGCAGCAGGAACACGCCTGCCGACGCAAAGAAGCACAATGCAGCCGGTATTTGCTGAAGACTGCTGATGTTGGAAATGTTCATAAAAAAGTCGTTCTAAAGGCGTGGCTCAAAGAGGTTATCGGTGTTCTTCGGTAAGAACTAGAGGCGTTCTCTCTAAGAGAATAGGTACTGCGGGTTTAGCCGCTTGTTCCTCGCGGTATCTCTAATTGCCGGCGTTCGCTTTGCATCTTTGCCGGCAATTGGAAAGGCTTTCGCTCTTGAAACATCGCTTGACTCTTCCTGCCGTGTGCGCTCTGGTCGCCTGGGCCTCGCACGCACCGGCGCTTTCGCAAAATATGCCCGCCCAGAGCACGCCGCCGGTGCAGACGGTCGCTCGCTTTTCCGGCGCAACGCCGATTGGCGTGACAGTTTCTCGCACCGGACGCATCTTTATGTCGTTTCCGCGAGCGTTTGATGTTGGCCCGTATGATGTTGCCGAAATCAAGAACGGGTTGCCGGTGCCGTATCCCAGCGCCGTCCTCAACCGCCTGAGCAGCCTGCCCCAGTCGCAGCGTTTAGTCTCCGTGCAGGGCCTGACAGTAGATGCAAACGATCATTTGTGGCTGCTGGATCTCGGCATCATCAAGACAAAGCCGACTTCCTACGGCGGTCCGAAGCTTGTCTGCGTTGACCTCAAGACGAATAAAGTGGTCAAAAACATCATTTTCCCCCGCGCTGTCGCCGGCCCGAACGCCTACTTGAACGATGTGCGCGTTGATTTGCAGATCGGCCACGCCGGCACGGCGTTTATCACAGACTCGTCCGAGAAAGGCCCAAACGGCATTGTTGTCGTAGACCTTGCGACCGGAACCAGCCGGCGACGCCTCAACAACGACCCGTCCACAAAAGCCGAGCCGGGCTTTACGCCGATTGTCGAAGGCCAGCCGCTCCTCAAGCGCATGAAGGGAATGCCGCCCCAGCACGATAAGACCGGCGCGGACGGCTTGACGCTGACGCCCGACGGTAAGTATTTGTACTACTGCCCGAATGAAGGCCATCACTTCTACCGTGTCAGCACGGCGGCGCTGGCCGACCCTACTCAGACCGACGCTCAGGTAAAAGCAACGGTCGAGAACTTGGGCGACAAAGGCTTTGCGTCCGACGGCATTGAAGCCGACGCTTCGGGCTATGTCTACCTGACCGATTACGAGCATAACGCCGTCAAGCGCCGCTCTCCGACCGGGGAGTACGAGACGATTGTCTCCGGGCCGAACATCATCTGGCCCGACTCCATCGCGTTCGGCCCCGATGGGTATATGTACTTCACGGCAGACCAGCTTAACCGCCAGGCGAAGTTCCATAACGGGAAAGACTTGCGGCAAAAGCCGATCCCGCTGTACCGCCTCAGCGTCGGCTCCCAGCCGGTGATGCTGAAGTAAGGCAATGAGTAGCTGGGAACAGTAAGGAACGAAGAATGGAGGAACGAGTGACTAAAGTCACTCGTTCCCTGCTTGTACATTTCGCTTCGTATATCAAGGAGAAACCAATGAGCGATACCACAGTGACAAAGATAGACTCGGCGCATTCGCCGCACGGAGAAATGGGACAGAAGTACCTGGCGTCCGGCAAAACAGTCGCCATGCGGCTCTGGGAGGAAACACCCGCCGGCGAACCAAAACCGCCGGCGGCGCGGGAGTATGAAACCGTCGGCTATGTGATTTCAGGCCGCGCCGAGCTGCACCTAGAGCACGGTCAGATGGTTGTCTTAGAGCCGGGCAATTCCTGGACCGTGCCGCAGGGCGCATCGCACACGTACAAGATCCTGGAGCCGTTCACCGCCGTGGAAGCGACCTCGCCGCCCGCCCAGGTACATGGCCGGGATGAAAGCCAACCGGAATGAAAACTGATACCGACAGCGGGCGGGTGCTGTTCCTGCAAGGGCTGTCCAGTGCCGGAAAAAGTACGCTGGCGGCAGCGCTTCAAGCCACTTTGCCCGAGTATTGGTGGATGCTAGAAGCCGACGACATCACGCGGATGCAGCCGACCGCCGAACGCAGCGGTTGGTGGGAGCCAACGCCCGAAGAAAGGCCGCATCCGTCGTGGAACGCTGACCTGCGCCTGGAACGCTGGCTGTCGGGCTATTTCGGCTGCCTGGCGACAATCGCCCAAACGGGCAGCAATGTCATCGCCGTCGGCGGCTGGCTGCAAACGTCGTGGCTGGTGCAGCTTGCAATTGCTTTAGACGGCATTGATGCGCTCTGCGTCGGCGTCTACTGCCCGCTGGAAGAAGTGGAACGGCGCGAAGTGGCGCGGGGAGACCGTCGTCCGGGCTATGGTCGTTCGATGTACGATGTCGTCCATACCCATGCGCCCTATGATGCCGCCGTAGATACCTACGCCCAGACGACAGCGGAGGCGATTGACATTATTGAGGCACTGCTGGCGTCTCCGCCGCCTGTCCCGTTCTTTGCTCGCATCCGAGCCGAGAACAGAAAATAGAAATGTAAGTGCTGATGGCCGATGACTTTTTAGAGATGCTCAAGCGGCATAAAGCCGACGGGCAGAACGCAGGAGACGAATTTGGCGGCTCGAACAGCGGCACCGGGAACGGTCTGCCGATGGGCCTTGCCAACAACTTTTGGTTTGCAACGGGAATTGAATGTTCTTATCCAACAATTGACCACGGCAAGGTGCGGCGCGACCTGTTGGAAGAGTGCGGGCACTACACGCACTGGCAGAAAGATTTCCGCCTGGTTCATGACTTGGGCCTGCGGTTCCTGCGCTACGGCCTGCCGTACTACAAAGTCCATCTCGGGCCGGACCATTACGACTGGGAGTTTGCGGATCTCGTGATGGCTGAGATGCGGCGGCTGGACATCACGCCGATTATGGACCTGCTGCACTTCGGCGTCCCGGACTGGCTGGGCAACTTCCAGAACCCGGAGCTGCCGCTGCACTTTGCCGACTACGCCGATGCGTTTGCCGAGCGCTACCCCTGGGTGCGCCATTACACGCCGGTCAATGAGATTTATGTGTCGGCCAATGCCAGCGCTCAAAAAGGCATCTGGAACGAGCAGCTCCAGTCAGAGCAAGGCTTCGTCACAGCCATCAAGCACCTGTGCGCCGCCAGCATTCTCGCTAACCAGCGCATCGCCCAGCGCCGGCCCGATGTGATCATCGTCCAAAGCGAGTCGGCGGAGTTCACTCACCAGATGACCGCCGTGCCGGACCCAAAGATTACGCGGCAAAACGAGCTGCGTTTTCTGTCTCTGGACCTGCTGTATGCGAACCGGCCAAACTCCGACATCTGCCTCTACATGATGGACAACGGGCTGACCCGCGCTCAGTACGACTGGTTCATGGCCGGCAAGCCGCCCGGTTACCAGATCATGGGCAACGATTACTACGGGCGCAACGAGCGGCTGCTTTTGCCGGACGGCACCATGCTGCAAGCCGAAGACATCATGGGCTGGTACGGGCTGACTCTGCTGTACTACCAGCGTTACCACAAGCCGATCATGCACACGGAGACCAATGTCATTGACCCGGATCTGGCTCCGACGTGGCTGTGGAAGCAGTTCAGTAACATCCTGCGGATGCGCGGCGACGGTATCCCCGTGCTGGGCTTCACCTGGTATAGCCTGATTGACCAGATAGACTGGAACGTTGAGCTGGCAGAAAAGAACGGCACCGTGAACCCGTGTGGCCTGTACGATTTAGAGCGCAATCCGCGCCCAGTCGCCGCCGCCTACCGGCAGCTTTTAGAAGAGTTTGGGCAGATGTCTCTCGTCGCCCATTCCGAGATATTCGCCGTCAACGCCGGCCCCGCGCGTCTTCGGACGGATATTTAGAAGTCTTCGGACGGATATTTAGAAGCAAAGCAAGAAGGGCAGACACGGAGGTCTGCCCCTACGCCCTGTCCATTCCCCGTAGGGGCGAACCCCCGCGTTCGCCCCTCCTGTTCTTGTTTGCTTTCCCTATCCTGATCAACCCAGAAAGAATAACCCATGCCCAAAGAAACAGACGTGGAAATCTCGCGCCGCGCGTTCCTGAAGACCGCAGGAACCAGCCTGGCGGCAGTCGCCCTCGCCGCCGAGACCGCCCGGCAAGTCAGCGCCATCACGCCGCCCGCCGCGCCCGAAACAAAGCCCATCCCGCTGCCGCCAACCAGCGCGGCCACGGAGAGGACGCATGACCCCGCGCCGACACCGCTGGCCCCGAGCAAGCGCCTCGGCGTCGCCGTCGTCGGCCTCGGCAATCTGGCGCTGGCCCAGGTCATCCCGGCGTTCGGCGAAACGAAATACTGCAAGCTGACCGCGCTTGTCAGCGGCACGCCGGACAAAGCCCGCGAAGTCGCCGCGCAGCACGGCATCCCCGCCCGCAGCATCTACTCGTATGAGACCTACGACACAATCAAAAACAATCCCAATGTTGACATCATTTATATTATCCTGCCGAACTCGATGCACGCTGAGTATACAATTCGCGGCGCACAGGCCGGCAAGCACATTCTGTGCGAGAAGCCGATGGCGACTTCCTCGGCCGAGTGCCAGCAGATGATTGACGCCTGCCGCAAAGCGAACAGAAAGCTGATGATCGCGTACCGCATCCAGTATGAGCCGAACAACCGCTATATGCGGCAGTTGGTTCAAAGCCAGCAGTACGGGCCGGTCAAAGTTATTGAAGCGGTCAACGGTCAAAATCAGGGCGACCCGGACCAGTGGCGTCAGAAGAAGGCGCTGGCCGGCGGCGGCTCGCTGCCGGATGTCGGCCTGTACTGCCTGAACACGACGCGCTTTCTGACCGGCGAGGAGCCGACGGAAGTCATTGCCACGACGTACAGCACACCCGGCGATCCGCGCTTCACGCAGGTCGAAGAAACGGTACTGTGGCAGATGCGCTTCCCGTCCGGCATTCAGTCCAATAATACGACTTCTTACGGCTTTCACGAAGACCGCCGCTACCGGGTCCACGCCGCGACAGGCTGGTTCGGATTAGACCCGGCGTTCTCGTACCACGGCCTCCAGCCGGAGCTGTCGTATGCCACCGGCAAGATCGAGCACCGGGAACGGCCTACGCTTGGCGACAAAAACCAGTTCGCTTTAGAAATAGACCACATGGCGCTGTGCGTCCTGCAGAACCAGACGCCCTACACGCCCGGCGAGGAAGGCCTGCAGGACCAGCGGATTATGGAGGCGATCTACCAGAGCGCGAAGACCGGCAAGCCAGTGAAGCTGCCGGCAATTACTACCCGCGACACATTCCGAGGCACACCGCCGGTAGAAGAAAGCTGAAGTGAATGGGAACCGGCACTGGAAGTGCCGGTCTACTTTGGAATGAAAGTGTCTTCGACACTGAAGATTAACAGCCGCAGGCCGCATCCCAATCTGCAGTCGCGGAGCGACTTTCATGCGATAGTAGACAGGCACTTCCAGTGCCGGTTCCAAGCTGCCAATTAAAAGCGGCTGATAGCCTATAGCTGTCAGCCGCTTTCACTTCTTTAAGCTCTCATCGCTCAACTACTTGACGGCTTCCGCGTTTTGAATGATCTCGAATAGGAACCAGGTGCGGCGCTCGGCGTCATCCAAGAACGTCTCCAAGAGGTTAGAAGTCGCGATGTCCTTGTTGTCGTCGGCGACTTCTGCGGCAGCGCGGATTTGCTGGGCGATATGGCGGTTGTCCAGCAGCAGGCGATGGACCATCTCCTGCGGCGCGACAAACTCGTCGTTGTCGTCGTGGATCGTCTGAAGCGTACCGACATGGGACAGTGACCGGATGGACGTGCCGCCGATCTTGCGGATACGCTCGACCATCGGGTCAATGCTCTCTAAAATCTGCGTCGCCTGCTTGTCAAACAGCAGGTGCAGGTCGCGGAAGCGCGGGCCGGACAGGTGCCAATGGAAGTTCTTGGTCTTGGCGTAGAGCGCGAACGCATCGGCGATAATCGGGTTCACCGCGTCGGTAACGGCTTTGGCCTGCTCCGGCGTCAGATCAGTCGGTGTGGAAAGCTCGGGCGGGGCTGGATAGGTCTTCGGGAAGCCTTCGGAGCGGCTCTGAGCCGGGGTGCCGTTGGCATCGTGTCCGTCCATTTGGGTGCCATTGCTTTTTGTGCTGGTATGTGCTGTCAGTGTCATTTCTGGTTACCTCATCGAGTAAAGGCCGCAGGACTTTCTGCCCTCGGCGGTATAGATGACTCTTACCCAATATCCTAATATAACATTCTATACAAGCGCTTTGTTTGCTGATGTTTAAGCGAACTATGCGAACGGTAACATGGTCTGGTAAGTCTCTCCGAGAAAAAACGGAGAACATGGGAGTTTTAATGAAAAATTGTTCTAATGCAGTGGCTTTGACTGCGGCTGTGGCCGTGCTTGGCCTTCCTGCCCATTCTGCGTCAGCGCAGGCGAAATCCGGGTCGGTGCAGGTCGGCAGCGCGACGATCGCGTACCGGGTGCAGGGGCATGGCCCGGCGATGATGCTGGTGCACGGCTACCCGCTGTCGGGTGAGCTGTTTTCGAGGAACCGGGCCGTGCTGGCCCGGCGCTATACGGTCGTGACGCCCGACCTGCGCGGCTTCGGCAGCAGCACGACGCCTGATACCAAAGGCGGAGTGGAGCTGTACGCTAAAGACATGCTGGCTGTGATGGACCATCTGAACATCAAGCGAGCAATCATCGGCGGCATGAGCATGGGCGGGCCGGTCGTGCTGGAAATGTACCGGGAAGCGCCGCAGCGGTTCCGGGGCATGGTCTTGATTGACTCGACTTCATTCCCGGCAAACGACGTTGAAAAAGCCCAGTGGCCCGGCTTCGGCAAGCAGGCCCGCGACAAGGGGGTGGCGTCCATGATCCCGGTGCTGATGCCGCAGATGCTGACCACTAAGACGCGCACAGGCGACCCGGCGCTGGTGAAGTACATCGGCGGCATCGTCAAGAAAGGCTCCGCAAACGCCGCCGTCGGCGGCGGGGATACGCTGGCCTCCCGGCCTGACTCGCGCCCGACGCTGGCCCATGTCAAAGTGCCGGTGCTGTTCCTGGTCGGCTCCGACGACCCAATCTACCCCGTGGAAATGAACCAGAAGATGCACCAGGACACACCCGGCTCGCGGCTGGTCGTTGTCCCCGGCGCGGCTCATGCCGCAATTATCGAAAAGCCGGAAGCCTGCAACCGGGCCATTGAAGCCTGGGCAAGCACGGTTCGCTAGAAATGCTGGATTAGGCTCCGCGTTAGTTTGACCACTGACGCGTGGCTTTTCTTTGTCTTGTCATACACTTTATTAAACAATTAAATTATCTATTCAGCAATTAAGCGCAATTATTGATGTTTAGAAACCAAGAATTTAACGGTATCACACACCCGGAACCTCTTTTGAGAAAGGCAAACACCTATGGCAGACGATGACACGCTGGAAACAGAACAAGACGACACGCAGACTACTGAAACCACGGACCACAGCCCGGAGGCCGCGCAGGTCGGCACCTCTGACGGCGACGGTGACAGCGAAAAAAGTGAGTAGAAAGACAACGACATGAAAGCAATGGTTTGGCATGGCATCGGAGACATCCGCCTGGACGAAGTTCCCATGCCAAAAATCCAAGAGCCGACGGATGCAGTCATCCGGCTGACGGCAAGCGCCATTTGCGGCACGGACCTCCATTTTGTGCGCGGCACGGTCGCCGGCATGAAACCCGGCACCATCTTAGGCCATGAAGGCGTCGGCGTGGTCGAAGAAGTCGGCAAAGATGTCCGCAACTTCAACACTGGCGACCGGGTAGTGATTTGCTCCACGATGGGTTGCGGCTATTGCCCGTTCTGCCGCGAAGGAAACTACGTGCAGTGCGACAATGCCAATCCAAACGGCCCGTCGGCGGGAACTTCATTCTTCGGCGATCTGGCCCCGTCCGGCCCGATCAACGGCTTGCAGGTCGAGTACGCCCGTATTCCGTTCGCGCATACGACGCTGGTCAAGCTGCCGGATGAAGTCAGCGATGCCCAAGCCATTTTGTGCTCCGACATCTTCCCGACCGCCTACTTCGGCGCGGACATTGCCGGCATCAAGCCTGGCAACACCGTTGCCGTGTTCGGCTGCGGCCCGGTCGGCCAGTTCACCATCACCAGCGCTATGCTGATGGGCGCGGGCCGGGTGTTCGCGGTGGACGCCGTGCCGTCACGCCTGGAGATGGCCCGCAAGCAGGGCGCGGAAGCCATTAACTTCAACGAAGAGCATCCGGTGGAAGCCTTGCAGCGGCTGACAGGTGGCGTTGGCCCGGACATCTGCATTGATGTGGTTGGCGTGGACTCCTATCACGCCCATCAAGGGCCGGCGGCGAAGCTGGAAAAGACGCAGGAGCAGCAGTTCGAGCAGGAGCTTCAGCAGAACAACCCGGCCGACTACAAGCCCAAAGACGGCAACTGGGTTCCCGGCGACGCCCCCTCGCAGGTATTGCAGTGGGAAGTGGAGTCGGTGGCAAAGGCCGGCACGGTGTCTATTATCGGCGTCTACCCCTTGACCATGAACTCGTTCCCAATCGGCGCGGCGATGAACAAAAATTTGACGCTCCGCATGGGCAACTGCAACCGCCGCAAGTACATTCCGATGCTCATTGACATGGTTCGCGCTGGGGTGATTGACCCAACGCTGGTGCTGACCGAGCAGGAGCCGATGACATCCGCCATTGACGCCTACAAGGCGTTTGACGAGCGCAAGCCCGGCTGGATCAAAGTCGAGCTGGAACCGCAAGCGCAGGCGGCGTAGGCTTCCTCTGGATGTAGGGGCAGGTCTCCGTGCCTGCCCTTCTTCGTTCTGGGTGCCTTCATCTTTGTTATCTGCTTTTTGAGAAAAGGCGATAGGAGCAGGGCGGGCAGGCACGAAGACCTGCCCCTACGGGAGAAATATACAATGCTACTGACAGTCATTGCGAGATTTGAAGCCAAACTGGGCATGGAAGACAAAGTCAAAGAGGGCTTGCAGGGCATGGTTGCTCCGTCCCGCGCGGAAGAAGGCTGCCTGGACTACGACGTCTACCAGTCTAACGACAACCCGTCCATTTTGTTCACCTACGAGAACTGGACCGGTAAAGACGCTCTGGACGCGCACATGCAGACGCCGTACTTCAAGGCACTGGACGTTGCCGGCAAAGAAACTCTTGCAAAGCCAATGGAAATTGATCTGTTGACACAAGTTTAAGCTGCTCTAGGAGAGACACACATGAAAGCTGTTGTTTACAAAGGCGTCAAACAAGTCGCCGTCGAAGACATTGAGATGGCGCGAATTGAACAAAAGACCGATGCACTTTTAAAGATCACGTCCGCCGCCATCTGCGGCTCGGACCTGCACATGTACGACGGGCGCACTAACTTTGAAGTGGGGCGCTCGATCGGCCATGAGATCATGGGCGTGATTGAGAGCATCGGCGATGCCGTCACCCAGCTCAAGCCCGGCGACCGGGTGGTGCTGCCGTTCAACATCGGCTGCGGGGACTGCTTCAATTGCAGCCGCATGTACCCCAACGCCTGCCTGGTGTCCAACCCGGAAGGCGTCGGCGGCGGCTATGGCTACGCCGGTCTGGGACCCTACCAGGGCGGGCAGGCGGAGTACATTCGCGTACCGTTCGCGGACTTCAACTGCCTCAAAGTGCCGGGTACGCCGGGCGATGAGTTTGAAGACAAGTTTATTCTGCTGGCAGACATCTTTCCGACGGCGTACCATTCCACGGAGCTGGCCCAGGTCGGTCTCGGCTCCTCGGTTGCCATCTACGGCGCGGGTCCGGTCGGAATTCTGGCGGCGTACAGCAGCCTGATTAAAGGCGCGTCCGAAGTCTATGTGGTAGACAGCGTCCCGGCACGGCTGGAAAAGGTGAAAGCGATTGGCGCGACACCGATCAACTTCAAAGACGGCAGCCCAGTGGAGCAGATCCAGGACATCCGCAAGAACAATAAGACGCTGAAGGACTCATTCCGGCCCGGTGATGAAAAGATGAAGGGCGTCATGTGCGGCATTGACGCCGTCGGCTACCAGGCGCATGACGAAGGCAACCCGGATATTGACAAGCCGAACCAGGTCACGAGCGATTTGCTGGAACTCGTCAACCCGACCGGCGCGATGGGGATTATCGGCGCGTTCATGCCCCAGGACCCCGGCGGCGTAGATGAGAACGCTAAGAAGGGCATTTACGAAATCCCGTGGGCGTCTCTGTTCGAGAAGGGCATCACGGTCGGCGCGGGCCAGGCTCCGGTTAAGCGCTACAACGTGCTTCTGCGCGACTTGATTTTGGCCGGCAAAGTAGACCCGTCGTTCATCATCAGCCACGACCTGCCGCTGGAAGCCGCCCCCGATGCCTACGCGAAATTTAATGCGCGGGCCGACGGCTACACGAAGGTCATCTTGAAGCCCCAGATGAAGGGGTAGACGACTGTGATTTCGGAAACCGGCACTGGAAGTGCCGGTTTCCTACCCGGAGACAATTGCATTGCATCGCTTCACTCGTTTAGCCGCTTCCGCCTCGCTTTTCGCGCTGACTGCAACAGCGGCACACGCACAGCAGCCGGAACCTGTCGCCCGATTTTATGGCCCGATGCCGACTGGCGTAACTGTCTCCCATGAAGGCCGCATCTTCGTCAACTTCCCCCATTGGGGCGATCCGGTCAAGTTTACCGTGGCCGAGATCGTCAACGGCAAAGCCGTTGCGTACCCGAACGCGCAGGTGAACAAGACCAACAAGGCCCATCCCTCCGACTGCCTCTACTCGGTGCAGAGTGTTGTCGTAGACCCGGATGACCGGCTTTGGGCGCTGGACACCGGCAGCGTGAAGCTCGGGCCGAACGTGCCCAGCGGCCCGAAACTGATCTGCATGGACCTGAAGACAAACACAATCACGCGCAAAATTTTCTTTCCGCGCTCGGTTGTGCCTTCGTCTACTTACCTTAACGACATTCGGTTTGACTTGAAGCGCGGCAAGGCGGGAACGGCATTTATTACCGACTCGGGCGTGGATACGTCGGGGTTAAAGCCGCTGTACGGTATTATCATTGTGGACCTCGCGACGGGCAAAAGCTTCCGGCGGCTGGCGAACGTGCCTTCAGTGACGCCGGACAAAAACGTCGTTGGGATTGTAGACGGCACCCCATTTTTAGAGCGCAAGCATGGCGTCTCGCCGCAGGTGCCGAAGTTCGGCTCGGACGGCATCGCCATCAGCCGGGACGGCAAAACGCTCTTTTACTGCCCGGTCTCTTCGCGCCATTTGTACGGCGTCAGCATTGACGCGATGATGGACCAGAGCAAGTCCGAAAGCGATGTCGCCGCGACGGTGAAGGACTATGGCGTCAAAGGCATGTCAGACGGTCTGGAGTCCGATGCGTCCGGCGGCATCTACGCGGGCGATGAAGAGAAGTCCCAACTCAAGTATGGCAAGCCAGGCGGGCCGTACAAAGTTTTAGCTCAGGTGGCTCCCTACTACTGGATTGATACCCTATCGGTCGCCACAAATGGGTATCTGTACTTCACGGCCAATGAGTTGGCGCTTCAGCCGTCCTATCACTACGGTAAAGATCTGCGGGTCAGGCCGTACACGCTGTACCGGGTCAAAACAAACAAGCAGCCGGTTTTGTTGAAGTAACGTAACGCATCAACGAGGAGAATGAGCAATGCTACCAGAAGATACACCGGAATCGAAGGATGTCAGCTTAACGCACCTGAGCCACGATAGCGGGTCGGAAGCCGCGACAATCAAGGACCACATCAAAGAGGACACTGTCAATATCGGCAGCAACGAACGCTGGCTGACGGCGATTGCCGGCGGGACTCTGACTACTTACGGCCTAATCGCCCGCACCCCGACCAGCCTCATGCTGTCCGTGCTCGGGGTCTACATGATCGCCCGCGGCGCGTCCGGCTACTGCCCGGCCTACGCGGCCTCCGGCATCAACAACGCCGTGACTGACAATGCACCGAACTCTCAGGACGCCGTTCGCAAGAAGCTGGGTGCCGTCGGCATTAAAGTCCGGCACTCGGTCAGCATTATGAAGCCTGCGTCGGAGCTGTACGCCTTCTGGCGCGACTTCACCAACTTGCCGAAGATCATGGACCATTTGAACTCGGTCATGCCGCAGGACGGCGACCAGAACAAGTCCCACTGGGTCGCCAAAGCGCCGCTCGGCAGCACGGTTTCCTGGGAGGCGGAGATTATCAACGACATTCCCAACGAGCTGATTGCCTGGCGCTCCCTGCCCGGCGCGGATGTAGACAACGCGGGCGCGGTCAACTTCAAGCCGGCGACGCAGGGACGCGGCACGGAAGTCATGGTCGAAATCTCCTACGCCCCGCCTGCCGGCAAGGCCGGTGCGGCGGTGGCGCGGCTTCTCGGCGAGGACCCCAAGCGGCAGCTTGACGATGACTTGCGCCACTTCAAGCAGCAGATGGAAGCCGGCGAGCGTCCGACTACCGAAGGGCAGCCGTCGGGGCGCGGGCCGGATAAAGACAAAGTGAAATAGAAAATTTTTGCCCCCACCCCCGCCGCTCCGCGTCGACCCCTGCCCCCGCAAGCGGGAGAGGGGTAAGAAGTTAGGAGAAAAGCCTTCTTTTCATTCCGAACCCCTCTCTCACGAAGTGGGGGAGGGGTCGACGCGGAGCGGCGGGGGTGGGGGTCTCTAATACGAAAGGCAACACACTATGAAAGCACTCTGCTGGTATGGCAAAAACGATGTTCAGGTAAGCCAGGTCCCAGACCCGAAGATCCTGAACCCGCGCGACGCCATTATCAAGATCACTTCGACAGCCATTTGTGGCTCGGACCTACACCTTTACGACGGGTTCATCCCGACAATGGAGAAAGGCGACATTCTCGGCCATGAGTTCATGGGCGAAGTCGTCGAGCTAGGCTCTGCCGTCAAGAACCTCCAAATCGGTGACCGCGTCGTCGTTCCGTTTACGATTGCCTGCGGGCATTGCTATTACTGCTTGAACGACCAGTGGGCGCTGTGCGACAACTCAAACCCGAACGCGCTCATTCCCGACGAAGCCTACGGCTACTCGCCGTCGGCAATCTATGGCTACTCGCACATGTACGGTGGCTACGCCGGTGGGCAAGCAGAATATGCCCGTGTCCCGTTCGCGGACATTGGCCCGATCAAAGTCCCCGAAGGCCTCACCGACGAGCAGGTGCTGTTCCTATCGGACATCTTCCCGACCGGCTATCAGGCGGCCCAGTACTGCGGCATCAAGCCCGGCGACACCGTCGCTGTCTGGGGCGCGGGTCCGGTCGGCCAGTTCGCCATCCAGAGTGCTTACCTGCTGGGAGCCGAGCGGGTCATCTCGGTTGACCATCTCCCGGAGCGGCTGGCGATGTCCCGCGACAAAAGCAAAGCGGAAATCGTCAACTACGAGGAGCAGGATAATCTGTTTGAGACACTCAAAGAAATGACCGGCGGGCGCGGCCCGGACCACTGCATTGACGCCGTCGGCCTGGAAGCCCACGGTCACGGTATCGGCAACATCTACGACAAGACCAAGCAGTTGGCCCGGCTGACTTCCGACCGTTCCAACGCTCTGCGCCAGGCCATCCAGTGCTGCGGCAAGGGCGGCACGGTCTCGGTTCCCGGCGTCTACGGCGGCCTGCTGGACAAGTTCCCGATGGGCGCGGCGTTTGCTAAAGAGCTAACCTTCAAGATGGGCCAAACGCATGTTCAGCGCCTTCTGAAGCCGCTGATGCAGCACATCGTCAACGGCGATATTGACCCGACGTTCATCATCTCGCACCGCATGAAGCTGGACGACGCGCCGCACGGCTACAAGATCTTTAAGGAAAAGACAGAAGACTGCACGAAAGTCGTGCTAACGCCGTAGTGCCAAATAGCCGGGGGTGTAGAAACCCCCGGCACAGAAGCGTCCTTTGGACGAAGACACCAGCATAGAGGTTTTTCCTTGTCCGAAGGACATCATCTTGCCGGGGGTTTCTACACCCCCGGCTTCTTCGGTTTCATTTTATGACCAAAAACACCCGCAACCTGATTCTCCTCACCGCTTCCTTCTTCGCCATCCGCGCCTTGGTTCAGCAGCGGCGTCAGGCAGACTTGGGCGGCCAAGTCGTTCTTATCACCGGCGGGTCACGCGGGCTAGGACTGGCACTGGCCCATGAGTTCGGCAAGCATGGCTGCCGCCTGGCGATTTGCGCTCGTGATGCGGGCGAACTAGCGCGGGCAAAGCAGGACTTGGAAGCGCAGGGTTTTGAGGTGCTCACGCCGGTCTGTGACCTCACGGACAGGGCGCAGATCACGCGGCTAACCGCGGACGTCACGGCGCACTACGGGCAGATTGACGTGCTGGTCAACAACGCCGCCGTCATTGAAGTCGGGCCGGTCCAGAACATGCAGCGTAAAGACTTTGAGGACGCGATGAACGTAGACTTCTGGGGCAGCCTCGATACAATCCTCGCGGTTCTGCCGCAGATGCAGGCGCGGCACTCAGGGCGCATTGTGAACATCACGTCTATTGGCGGCAAAGTGGCGTTTCCGCATCTGCTGCCCTACGCCGCCGCAAAGTTTGCGGCGACGGGCCTTTCGGAAGGCCTGCGCCCGGAGCTTGCGCGGGACGGCATCACCGTCACGACCATTGTTCCCGGCCTGCTCCGCACCGGCTCCTACTTCCATGCGCTGTTTAAGGGCAACAAAGCGGGCGAGTTCGCCTGGTTCTCCATAGGCGACAACCTGCCCGGCGGATCTATCAGTGCGGAGCGTGCCGCCCGCGAGATTGTGGCAGCGACGCGGCAAGGGCTGGCCGAGCGTATCCTGTCCATCCCGGCCAGCCTGCTGTCCCGCGCTCAGGGCATTGCGCCTGGCGCAACGGGCAACCTGCTGACACTCATCAACAACGCCATCTTGCCGTCCCCGTCGGATAAGCCCGGCAGCGACACCATTAGTCCCGGCAAAGACGCCGATCCCTCCGTTTCCCTTCGCCCGGCCTTTGATGCCGTCACGACATTGGGACGTTTGGCGGCGGACCGGCTGAATGAGACCTAAACCGTGTTACAATACAGCAGCCTGACTTTGTAAAGGACGCTCTATTTGATAAACCACGGATTTTCGCAGATGTCTACGCCGCCAAGCAGCCCGCCTCCGGGTTACGGCAGTCCTCCGCCTGGCTACGGGATGCCGCCCGCGCCTCGGCAAAACAACACGGCGAAAATCGTGCTGATCGTGCTGGCGGTCGTATTCGGCGGCGGCATCTTCCTAATTGCTATTCTTGCCGCGATCCTCTTCCCAGTTTTCAGCAAGGCTCGCGAGAACGCACGGCTGGCTTCCTGTAACTCTAATGTCAAGCAAATTGAGTTAGGGCTGGTGCAATACATTCAGGATCATGACGAAAGGTTTCCGCCGAAAGCCGCCGCTTATAAAGATGCTGTTTTTCCCTATATTCAGAGCGAAGAGGTATTTCACTGTCCCTCCGATAAGGGTGGGCCAGTGGATTATTCCATGAACACAAACCTGCAAGGGATTAGCCTGGACAAAATCTCTCACCCTGCAGAAGCCGTGGCTGTCTACGAGGGCAGGGACCAGAAGCCGGACTTCCGGCACGACGGCAAGGCCGTCATCGGCTATGCTGACGGTCGTGTCGAGGAGGTGACTGAGGCCGAGGCAGGAAGCCTGCAATGGAAGCCATGACAAAAAAGCGCCCCTCGGAGCATTGCTCCGAGAGACGCATTTCACTTGCTGGGACTACGTGTTATGTGTTATCGCCGATGGTGGCGTCCTGAGCGGCAGTGGTCTTGCCCTTAACGGCGGCACTATCTCCGTGAAAAAGGTAATTCGACGACTCGGGGTCAAGTGCGCCAGACGGTGTCTGGGCGACAAGCTGGGCAAAGTGGTCCAGGTCGTGCTGGAGCTTCTGCTCGAAGTGGTTGCCGACGCCGAGCTTTTCGCCCACATCGCCGAGAACACCGGCGGGCGGGGTGTAGCTCAGGGTCACGGCGACTCTGGTCTGGCTGTCGCTGAGGGTCTCGAACGTGACAGTGCCGTGGTTCTGCAGCCCATCAATGGAGCGCCAGCCGATTTGCTTGCCTTCGATCCAGTTCTCGTTGACGGCGTCCCACTCATGGGTTCCGGCAACGTCTGCGGCCCAGTGGCTGGTCTGGCTGTCTTTGTAGGTGACTTCCTTGATGTACGACATGAACTTCGGAAAGTCATTGAAGTGCGAAAACAGTTGGTACACTTGACTGGACGGTGCATTGATCGTTACCGTCGCTGAATGTGTATATTCTGCCATTGTTGTCTCCTTGTGTGCAGCCTGTGCTGCGTTTACTTCTTCAGCGGGTCATGGCCCCAGTTCATCAGCGAGTAGCGCCAGCGGGTTTCGCTGACATCTCCTGACGGCTTCTCCGCGAGGTGACGATGCACATAGCTGATGACTCGCCGCATCTGCGCGTAGTCGCCCGTCGTATACTTGTCGTCTTTACGCTCCAGCATCTCAACGATGTGCCGACCCGATTGATGGCCGGTCGATTCGCTTTCGCTGTCGTTCTTCTGGCCGACTTCTTTGGAATGATCCGTTTCCAGCCAGTGAGATAACTCACTGGCTGTCATATTCACGGCTTCACTGAACTCTTTCAGCGCTGCCGCATCGTCCATGTGATCTGCCATGGCTACTTGGTTTTCTTTAGCTCGTCCGGCTTGTGCGCGGCTTCTTTGTGCGACTTGTCGGTTTCGACCAGGTACTCCGGGTTGTCTTTGGAGGCTTTGACTTCGTGGCTCTTAATCTTGGTCGGCTCTGTCAGCTTCTTTTCGACCGTGCCTTCCGTTTTGCCCTGCGGCGTGTCCCATTCTACATGGTCGCCTTTCTTGAAGTCGTCGGCCATTACATGTTCTTCCCGCTCATGTCACTTGGCATCATAGCCGGCTTCAGGACGGGCATGGTGGACGCATGGACGCCCAGATTGGTGCCGACCTGATAGATCATTTTGGTGTGATCTTCAATCTCCGGCAGGTTCTTGGACGCAAAGGCAGTGAAGTTTGCGCTCTTGCCCATCGCGATTTCCTTCTCGAACAGCTTCACAGTGTCGGTGTGCGCTTTCTCCTGGCACCCCATGTACGCCTTGTCGAACGCGGCCCCGGACAGGCCGGACAGCTTGGCAATGATCGCGGCGTGCATCGGGTCAGTTGCAGTCGGCAGAGAGACCTTCGCATCCTGCGCGGCCGTCTTCAGCTCGGCGTTCGCGGCGCTGTGCTCCTTAACCATCCGGCGGGCGACATTCATCACCTGCATATTGTGCGTCTTGGCCAGCGCGATCTGGCTGGACTTGACTTCAAAGATGCCGCCCTGCGCGGCTTTGGTTGCGAACGTCTTGTCCATCGGGGTGACTGCCGCCATGGCGGCGGTGGCCGACAGCAGCATTGCGGCGGCGGCGGCTCCGGTAATCATTTTTTGTGTAAACATAGTGTTTTTCTTGACGCTTCCTAATAAGATAATCTCTAATGTGAGTTTGTCTGCCCTAATTTTTCCCTGTCTGCCCTGATTATAAACTCTACATATAAATGCCCTAAAACTTGAACGCCGTTTTTCCGATAATGGGAGCACAACTACGGAGGAAAACCCGATGCGCCTTGTGACGCGATCCGATTTTGACGGCCTCATCTGTGCCGCTTTGCTCAAACAGGTGGAACAAATTGACTCGATCCAGTTCGTTCACCCAAAAGACTTGCAGGACGGCAAGTTTGAGGTCACGGCGGACGATGTCCTGACGAACGTCCCGTATGTCCCTGGCTGCGGCCTGTGGTTTGACCATCATGCCACGGAGATCGAGCGGATTGTGGGCCGCGTGGAGTTCAACGGCGACTGCTGGCTGGCCCCAAGCGCCGCCCGCGTGGTCTACGATTACTACGGCGGCTCGGCCCGGTTCCCCGGCATTGAAGAAATGATGCGGGAAGTGGACAAGGCCGACTCGGCTTTGTTTACGCCGGAAGACATCCTGCACCCACAGGGCTGGCCGCTGCTGTCGTTTTTGATGGACGCCCGCACGGGTTTAGGCCGGTTCCGGGACTACCGCATCTCGAACTACCAGCTCATGTACGAGCTGATTGATGCCTGCATGACGAAAAGCATTGACGAGATTCTCGCCCTGCCTGACGTTCAGGAGCGAGTCGCTCGCTACTTTGAGCAGGACGCCCTGTTCCGGCAGATGCTGGCTGACCATTCGTGGATGGAGAAGAACGTCGTCGTGACCGACCTGCGCGGCCTGTCGCCCATCCCCTGCGGCAACCGGTTTCTGGTCTATGCGTCCTACCTGGAAACAAACACGTCGGTCTGGATTGTGGACGGCTTTCAGGGCAAAAACTGCGTGTTCGCCTGCGGCCACAGCATCTTAAACAAAACGTCCCGGACGCATATCGGGTCCCTGATGCGCGGCTTTGGCGGCGGCGGCCACGGAGCCGCCGGAACCTGCCAGGTGCCGCATGAAGAGGCCGAAGAAGTCCTGCGCGAGATTGTCAGCGCAATGAACCAAGACGAGCTGGCATTGCCCGACGAAGCCTGGTCGCTGGTGAAGGCGGGGTAGCCGAGTGCCGACAAAGTTCGGGCGACTAAAGTCGCCCGCATCCAATTACCCGCCGGGCCGCAGCAGCTCATCCACACTCACGAACCGGAAGCCGCGGACTTTAAGGCGCTGGATGATCTGCGGCAAAACCAGCAGCGTCTGGACGCTGCCGTCATGCAGCAGGATAATCCCGCCGTCGCTGATGGTGTCCAGCGTTCGCGTCTCAATCACGCCCGTGCCGGGGTCCGCGTAATCGCCGGGGTCGTCGCTGTACAGGATCATCCTGTAGCCGAGCGCTTCAGCAGACTCGGCGACGGCCCGGTTGTACTCGCCGCCGGGTGGGCGGAATAAATGCGGCGAATGGCCGGTAATCTGGGTCAGCACGTCGCCGCAGGCTTTAATCTCGGTGTCAATATACTCCGGCGGGATTTTGATGAGGCTGACATGGTCGTAAGTATGGTTGCCGATCTCGTGTCCGCCGGCCACTTCCGCCCGGATCAAGTCCGGGTATTGCTCCGCTCTTTCTCCCACTACAAAAAACGTCGCATGGACATGGTTGTCTTTCAGGATTTTCAGCAGTTTCTGCGTGTAGACCGGATGCGGGCCGTCGTCAATCGTCAGTGCGATCTCGGGCCGGTTCGGGTCGCCGCGCAGCACTTTGTCCCTGCGAAGGCCGCGCAGAAGCTCGGTCTGGTCCTGCGCGACCAGCTCCAGCGTGCTCCGGTAGACTTCATGCTTCGCGACCAGCCAGTATTTGTCCCGCTCGGACTGCACCAATGCCAGCGCGGCGGGGGCGGGCAGCTTGTTGGGGGCGAGTGAGAGCTTGTTGGCAGGTGAGTTCTGCGGCAGGTGTGTGTGATGCTGCGGCGATTCGTGGGCTACCGGCGCGGCGAGCGCCGAGCCGGCAAGTGTCAGCGCGGCAAGGCCAACAGCGGCGCGTCTCAGTCTGTGTGTCATGCGGCTGTATTCCCGAACCGCCGCCGGTTTTCCTGCCTCGACACTCACGGCGCAGGCGGCACCGGCTGGCCGTTCAAAGTCTGTGTATTCGAGATAACACGCTCCTGCCTCAGCAGCCAGCGCCCGCCTGATTTGTTCCAAAAATCACGCACCTGGTTCTCGCTCTTGATCACGAATGGCTGACCGTTCTTCGTTCCCGAAAAAGATAAAGTTGAGTCTGTGGTCACGACGGCCCTGCCCTTCTGTAAAGTGAATGTCTTGATTTTGGTATTCGATCTTGCCGCGCTGACTAAAGCGAAGGCTTGACTCAAAGCTTGAAGCGTTTTCGCTTTTCCATCTGTTTCTTTCCCTTTTTCGTCTATGCCGATGATATTCGGATCAAGATAAACCGAGTAAGCAGAAGTATTCCGATTGTCGGTGGCCTTGTCCATGCCGACATAGGCTGACTGAATCGCTCTGCGGGCATCTTGCGTAGAATTTGCGGTAGCAGATAAGATGAATGTCAGGCTGAGGCACACGCCCATACCAAAACGACAAAATAAAACTGACATGATAGTGATATTGTCTCCTGCTTGTATTATAGCATTTAACCAGGTTCACTTGCCGTCATTGGTGGTAGCATACTTTTATGCCGCCGATTGACGAAAAATCTCTAACCCAAAAGGCACTGTCCGAAAAAGTCCTGCTGGTCCACGACCGGCTGTGCGCGGAGTATCACTGCCCAATTGCCTACTTCCACGCGCTTGACCCGCTGAGCGAGCTGGTTTCTTCGCTGCTGTCGCACCGGACCAAGAACGCTGACTCAGGACGTGCCTTCCAGAACCTGCGCTCCCGCTTTCCTGAAGGCTGGGCGCAGGTTCGGGATGCACCGCTGGCCGAAGTCCAAACTGCGCTTGCGCCCTGCACCTGGCCGGAGCAGAAAGCGCCGCGCGTCCAGGACATTTTACGGCGCATCACGGCTGAGATTGGCGAGTTGTCGTTAGACTTTCTGGCTGATTTATCGGTGGAAGAAGCCCGCACCTGGCTGGAGCGCCTGCCGGGGGTCGGGCCGAAAACAAGCGCCGCTGTGCTGTCGTTCAGCCGCCTGCGCCGCCGCGCCCTGCCGGTGGACAGCCATCACCACCGCGTCGCCATCCGCCTCGGCCTCCTCCCGGCGTCCGTGTCCGTCGGCCCGTCCCATGCGCTGCTGGAGAGCCAGCTTCCCGCCGAGTGGACCGCCCAGCAGGTCTACGATAACCATGAAGTTTTGATGCTTCACGGCCAGCGCTGCTGCTTTCACCAGAACCCCGACTGCTTCCGCTGCGTCGCGCTGGACTTGTGCCCGTTCGGGCAGGCACGCACAAAATCCGCTGCCTCGCCGGGCTGATGCAGGATTACCCGCGATCCGTGCCGAACAAGCAGGCATCACGTCTACATCCATTGCGTCAGGAGTCCCCCTATGCAGCGTTCAATTTGCTTGCTTCTTGCGTCGTTCTCCCTACTGGCCGCCGCGCCTCCCGCGTCCTGCCAGGCTCCAGCCCCCAAAGATTTCGCGTCGTCTTTGTCCGGCGCTGGCCTCCCGCTTTCGCTGAAACTCAAAGATTTAGACGGCAACTGGCGGACTTTCAGCTCCAGCGACGCCGGCAATCAGGTCCAAAGCTACATGGCCATGATGTCGGGCAGCAGCCATGACACGTATTACACCAAAGGCGAAACCGAAACCCTCGGCGGCGAGCTGTATTTAATCGCTTATCATCAGAAACTCTCAGTAAACATGGCGGCCATGATGCGGGGAGGACCATCGCAGGGTCCGGTGCGTCCCGTGATGACTCCGGACACGGAGCTGTCGCTGTGCCTGCTGAACCTGCACACGGCTGGCAGCTTGAACGACATTCAGCCGTTTTCGCTGCAGGAAGCCCTGCTGCCGCCGCCTGCGCCGCCGGCTCCCGTTGTCGCAAGCGCCGCTGAAGTGTCCCTGTCCAATCTCAAGCAGATCGGCCTCGGCCTGCTGCAATACACGCAGGACAACAACGAAACCCTGCCGCCGATGCAGAGCGCGTCCGCCGCAAAGGCCGCGCTGTTCCCCTACATCAAATCGGACAGCGTTTTTGAGCAGCCGCCCTCGCACACGTTCTACCGCCCGAATGCGTTTCTGTCCCGCCGCAAGCTGGCGTCGTTTGACAGCCCGGCGACAATGGTGGCCTACTTTGAAACCACCCCGCAGGCGGACGGCAAGCGGGCAGTTTTGCTTCTGGACGGCCATGTCAAGCGCATCGAAGACCCCGAATGGCAGCAGCTTAAATCCGCCTCGCATGTTCCCGTCGCGCCGTAAGGGGTAGAATAGCGGCATGGCGCACACAGAGACCAAAGAACCGGAAGACCGATTAGGCATGACCGACGACCAGTGGGCGCAGTGGCAGGCGTACACGCGCGGCTACGGCGAGCAGGACGCGAATGGGATTGACCTCTCGTGCCTGCGCGAGAACCTGCGCTTGTCGCCGACAGAGCGGCTGCAGAAGCATCAGCGGGCGTTAAGGCTTGTCATGGAGGTACGGAATGCCGGAATTAGAGCTGGACTTTCTCGCCATTCTTCGGACGCTTGAAGCGGGCGGCGTTCGTTTTGTGCTGATTGGCGGCCTTGCGATGATTGCGCTCGGCAGCAATCATGTCACTCAGGACGTAGACATTGTTTATGCCCGCGACCCGGAAAACCTCGCGGCACTGGTGGCCGCGCTCAAGCCGCAGCACCCGCGCCTGCGCGGCGTACCGGAAGACTTGCCGTTCATTTTTGACGTTCGCACGTTCCAAAACATGTTTAACATTACGTTGATCACGGATGCCGGCAGCCTTGACTTGCTGGGGGACGCCCCCGGCGCTGGGCCGTTCGAGGCGCTCTGGGAGCGGGCGGTCGTGGTGGAACTTGACGGAATTGCCGTGCGCGTGGCGTCGGTGGATGATTTGATTGCGATGAAGACAGCCGCAGGCCGCATCAAAGATTATGCACATGTCTTGGAACTTCGTGCCTTGCGCGAACTCCGGGCAGAGTATGACGCAGACGAATACCAGGTATAATGGCGTCATTATGTGCCGTATTTTAGTGGTGGATGACGAAGAAGAAGTGCGCGAGGCTGTCCTGCGGCGCTTGTCGCGGGAAGGCTACACGGTCGAGACCGCGCCGGGCGAGGAGGCAGGCATCGAAAAGATGCAATCTGCCGCCCATGCGTATGACATTGTGATTACCGACATGAGCATGGAAGACTCCGGGTCGGGCATCCGCATATTGGAAAATGCCGTGGCCCGCGACGTGTTCACGGAAGTCATTGTGCTGACCGCTTACGGCAATGTCGCAAACGCTGTGGAGTGCATGAAGCGCGGGGCCTTTGATTATGTCGAAAAGAACATGCCGAACGTAGACGTGTTCGAGCTGCTGTGCCTGAAAGTCGCCCAGGCCGTCGAGCGCCGCCGCAGCGCGGTAGACACGGTGCGGCGGCTGGAGTCGTTCAGCAAGATCCGCGGCGGAATTGACATGGAACAGGCACGCTAGGAACTAGAAGCGTTCGGAGCCGGCACTGGAAGTGCCGGTCTATTCTTGAATGAAAGTCCCTGCGGGACTAAATGCCAACAGCATTAGGCTTATCTTCGTCTTCAGCCGCGGAGCGACTTTGATGCCACAGTAGACCGGCACTTTCAGTGCCGGTTCCAATTTCTCCGATGTTTGATTGACCAACAAGGATAGGCTATGACACAGATTTCCGGGGACATTCTGCAAAGCTGGGAGACTTCTTCGGCCCGCGAATGGCTGGCGACAAATGGCATCGGCGGCTATGCGTCGTCGAGTCTGTCCGGGGCGAATACGCGCCGGTATCATGGCCTGCTCGTGCCGGCATTCTCGCCGCCCCTGGGCCGCGCTGTGCTGCTGTCAAAAGCCGAAGAAGAAGTGCGGGTGGAAGATCAGTTGTATCAGTTGTCCGCCAACAAATACCCGAGCGTCGTCCAGCCCCAGGGCTTCCGGCACTTGACCTATTTCAGCACCCGGCCGGTTCCAACGTTCACCTACATCTTCCATGAAGAGACGGTCGTGCTGGAAAAGCGCATCTGGATGGCACACGGCCTGAATACGGTCTACATTCAGTACACGCTGGTCAAGTCCCCCGAGCCGGTGAAGCTTGGCCTCGTGCCGCTGCTGGCGTACAAAGACTACCACACCGAGCAGCATCGCTGGGGCGGCTTCACGGCGGAGCTGACCACTGAGCCGGATGGCCGGCAGAAGTTTGTCGCGTATCCGACCGCAAACCCACTGTATCTGTCCATGAAGCCCCCGTTCGCGTTTTCCGATCACAGCGGCTGGTTTTTTAACTTTGAACACGCACGGGAGCAGGAGCGGGGCTTAGACTTTACCGAAGACCTGTACTGCCCCGGACGCTTCGACGGCATTCTGTTGCCGGGCCAAACCATCACGCTTGTCGCCACTGTGGAAGAAGAACTGCCGGACGAGCCGGAAGCGGCGCTGGCTTCGGAAATCGCCCGGCAAAAAGCGCTGCTGGAAGCCGCAGGCATGAAGTCCGGCGACGCCGCAGCGGAGGCGCTGACACTGGCCGCCGACCAGTTTGTGATCGAAAGTTCGCCAAAAGTCGCCCGCGCCACGATCATGGCGGGTTACCCGTGGTTCACCGACTGGGGCCGGGACACGATGATTTCCCTGCCGGGCCTGTGCCTGACCACGGGCCGCTACGGGGTCGCCAAAGAAATTTTGTCGGCGTTCGCGGGCGCGGTCCACAACGGCCTGCTGCCGAACCGCTTCTCAGATAGTTCTTCTTCGGACAGCGGCGCGGGGGCCGAATACAACACGGTAGACGCCAGCCTGTGGTTCTTCCAGGCGATCTATGCCTACGCCGAGGCGTCAGGGGACTGGCAGTTTGCTCAGACCGAGATGCTGCCCGTGCTGCAAGACATTTTGAGTGCCCATATCGCCGGCACGAATTACAGCATTGGCGTTGACCCCGCTGACGGCCTGCTCCACGCCGGCGAGCCGGGTGTGCAGCTTACCTGGATGGACGCTAAAGTCGGCGACTGGGTCGTGACCCCGCGTACCGGCAAGCCGGTCGAGATCAACGCCCTCTGGCACAACGCGCTCTGCGTCGCCGCCGAGATCGCAGATCGGGCCGGGCAGGCAGACTTTGCCGAAGGCTGCCGCACCCGTGCCGTTCAGGCTCAAACCTCGTTCCGGGAACAGTTTTGGAACCCGGACACGCACTCGCTGTTTGACGTCATTGGTCCCGATGGCCGCCCGGATGCGTCGCTGCGTCCCAACCAAATCTTCGCCGTCAGCCTGCCGTTTCCGGTGATGGACGGCGACGAGGCAAAGTCTATCGTTGAAGTCGTCTCTGAGCATCTGCTGACGCCGTTCGGCCTGCGGACGCTCGCGCCCGGCTCGCCGGACTACCATCCGCACTACGGCCCCGGCGACGGCATGGCCCGCGACGGCGCGTACCATCAAGGCACGGTCTGGCCCTGGCTTCTCGGCGCATTCTGCGACGCCCACCTGAAAGTCTACGGCGACAAAGCCAAGACCCGCGCTTTGCTGGACACTCTGCTCACGACCGGCCTGACCGAGTACGGCATCGGCACCCTCGCTGAGATTTTTGATGCCGAAGCCCCCTATGCCCCCAACGGCTGCCCCGCCCAAGCCTGGAGCGTCGCTGAAGTGCTGCGGGCGTATGTGAAGACTATGTAGAGGGCGTTTGAAAGTCCCCTAACCCCCGACCCGTTTGAACGGTGGTGTGGCTAGGAGTTTCTTAGCATACACTCATTCGCTTTGCTTGATAGGGATGACGATAGGGTAAGAGCAAAGCATCTCTATTCAAGGCAGGGTGCTATGAAACGCTGGATCTTAAAAGCTGGGGTCACAGACCTAGACGCGCTGGTGCTGGAAGACGTGCCGCTGCCGGAGCCAGGTCCAGGAGAGGTACGCATCCGTGTTCATGCCGCGTCGCTCAACGCCCGCGACACGATGATCCTCAAAGGCGTGTTCGGGCGGCTGCCCGGATGCGGCCTGGTGCCGCTTTCGGACGGAGCGGGTGAAGTGGATGCAGTTGGTTCCGGCGTGGAGACCTGGGCGGCAGGCAACAAAGTCACGAGCCTTTACTTCGACTGGCACTCAGGGCCGCCGAAACCTAGCTTCGGCACCGGCCTCGGCTCCGACAAAGAAGACGGAATGCTGGCGGAGTACGTTGTCCTGCCCGCCACGCGCCTCATCCGCGCCCCGGCAAGCCTGGACTACGCCGAGGCGTCAACCCTGCCCTGCGCCGCGCTGACCGCCTGGAACGCCCTGTTTGCCGATCATCCGATCAAACTTGGCAGCAAGGTTCTGGTGCTGGGAACCGGCGGCGTCTCGCTGTTCGCGCTGACTTTCGCACACGCGGCGGGCGCACAGGTCTTCGCCACGACAAGCCAAGACAGCAAGCGCGAGCGTCTTGCCGCCTTTGGGGCGCTTGATGTGGTCAACTACAAGACAGACCCAAATTGGGCAAAAACGATTTTTGACAGGACTGGCGGTGTTGACAAAGTTGTGGATGCCGCCGGAACGCTTAACGAGTCGCTGGAAGCACTGGGGTACGGCGGCGAAGTGGTGCTGATGGGGCTGAAGACGGCAAGCGAGGGTCCGCCGCCGGCCTCCGTGATGATGGCGAAAAATGCCGTTATTCGTGCCACAAGTGTCGGCAGCGCAGAGATGTATATGGCGATGGCTGGGGCGATTGACGCCGGCGGCCTCAAGCCGCCGATTGACCGCCGGTTCCGCTTTGGGGATGCCAAAGAAGCGTACCGCGCCCAAACAGCGCCGGAAACTTTCGGCAAAGTTGTGATTGATTTGGCCTGAATGCGTTCCCGCGCCGCCGAGAAAGCCGCCGCAGAATACTGCGGCGGCTTTTTTGTCTGCGTAATCCGGCAGGAAATCGGCGGCGTTCGCGGGAACTAGGCAGTGACGAAAAAAAGCCCCGCCCTTTCGGGCGGGGTGAACACGAGAAACACAGAAGAAACACGATGACAGAAGAAATCTGACACACTGATTGTCGGCCTTCGCCAAACGTCACCGCACTGTCATTGATACCAGGTTTTCCGCACATTAGGTTCCAGCTCTATCGCTACGAAACAGCCACCACGAAAGAAGTCCCATGACTGCATCCGCTGCTCCCACTGCTGCTGTAACGCCCGGCGCGAACTTGACCGTGGAAGGCGTTCCGCCGATTCCCTTGACGCTGGCAGAAACCCTGCGGCGCTATACGGAGTCCCGCGCGGCCCTGCTCGCCGACTGGCACCCGACACGTCGGGAAATACTGATCCGAACCCGCTTTGCCGACACGGCTCAGGTCCACTCGGTCGCGTTTCCCGGCGGCGACCGGCGGCAGATGACGTTCTTCGCAGACGCCGTCGGCGGGGCGGTGTACCAGCCGACTGACGGCAGCTATTTCGTGTTCAGCCGCGACACCGGCGGCAATGAGTTTGCTCAGAACTACCGCTTTGACCTGGCCGACGGTCAGATTACGCTGCTTTCCGACGGCTCTTCCAAAAACAGCCTCGGCGTCTGGTCTACCGGCGGGGACCAAATGGCCTACACGTCTACCCGCCGCACCGGGCAGGACACGGATTTGTATGTGATTTGCCCCGCTGACCCGGCAACCGACAGAATGCGGACGGCGCTGGAAGGGGGCGGCTGGTTCCCCAGCGACTGGTCGCCGGATGACGCGCAAATCTTGGTGACGGAGTACGTTTCTATCAATGAAAGCTACTTGTGGCTTATGAGCGCCGAGACCGCCGAGAAACGGCTGCTGACGCCAAAAGGCGGGCCGATAACATCCTATGCCGGCGCAAAGTTCGCCCGCGACGGCAGCCGCCTGTATGTGAGTGCCGATCAAGGCAGCGAGTTCATGCGTTTGATGTCCCTCGACCTGAGCACCGGCGCACTGACGCCGCTGACGCCGCTGACGCCGGACTTCGGCTGGGGCGTCGAAGAGCTTGCGCTGTCGCCGGACGGCTCGCAGATTGCGTTCACGACCAACGAAAACGGCATCAGCATTCTGCGTCTGCTGGACACGGCTTCCGGCGAAGTCACCGCGCCGGGCGGCATTCCCGTGGGCATTATCGGCGGCCTGAAATGGCACAAAAACGGCTTGGACTTGGCCTTTAGCCTGGTCTCCGCCCGCTCGCCGTCGGACGTGTATTCGCTGAACCCTCAAACGAGCGTCTTAGAGTGCTGGACCCGTAGCGAGACCGGCGGCCTGAACGCCGAGACGTTCGCCGAGCCGACGCTGATCCAGTGGCCCAGCTTCGACGGCTTGACGCTCTCCGGCTTTCTGGTCCGCCCGGACTCCGCGAAGTTCCCCGGCCCGCGTCCGGTGATTATCGTCATTCACGGCGGCCCGGAAGGGCAGTCCCGGCCCGGCTTTCTCGGCCAGAGCAACTACTACCCCAGTGAGCTGGGCGTCGCGCTGCTGTACCCAAACGTGCGCGGCTCCGACGGCTACGGCAAGTCATTTTTGGACCTCGACAACGGCTTCCAGCGCGAGGATACCTACAAAGACATCGGGGCGCTGCTGGACTGGATCGCGGCCCAGCCCGATTTAGACGCTGAAAAAGTGATGGTCAGCGGCGGCTCCTACGGCGGCCACATGACCCTGGCCGTGGCGACGCTTTACAGCGACCGAATTGCCTGCTCGGTAGACATCGTCGGCATGTCCAGTCTGGTGACGTTCTTAGAGAACACCGAAGGCTACCGGCGCGACCTGCGGCGCGTGGAGTACGGTGACGAGCGCGACCCGGAAATGCGGGCGTTCCTAGAGCGCATCGCCCCGCTGAACCACGCCGAGAAGATTCGAAAACCGCTGTTTGTCATTCAAGGCAAAAATGACCCGCGCGTCCCGGCCTCAGAATCCCTGCAAATGACCGAGACTGTCCGCAAAAACGGCATCCCCGTCTGGTTCCTAATGGCCGACGACGAGGGCCACGGGTTCGCCAAAAAGAAAAACATCGAGTTCCAGTTCTTCGCCACCGTCCAATTCGTGCAGGCCTATCTACTGGGTGCAGGAAAGCAAGACTAATGACTAAAGCACAAGCTTGTGAAGAGGTCATAGATTTTATTGCAGGCGGAAACACGCCTGAAGCTGTTGCTGCGTTCAAGCCTTCCGAAGCTGCCCGCGCACGAGTTACCGAACTACTGGCACGGGAGAAAGCGGAAGGCTTGAATGCCGAAGAGAAATCGGAACTTGATCATTACGCACAGCTTGAACATTTGATGCGCCTTGCAAAAGCCCGTACACGGCAGTTCCTCGACATTCAATAAAGCGTGGGACTGAAGTCCTACGCTGTGTGGCGCAGACGCCCAATGTCCGCCTTCGCGGACAAAGGAGTAGAGATACAAGAGAAGTTCTTCTTCTGCTCCTTCTCCACGAAGGTGGAGACTAGGCGCTTCGCCCCACAGCGTAGGACTTCAGTCCCACGTTCTTCTTATTTCATGGCCCTTCCCCCGCAAGTCATGGTAGAATGAGAGTATGGCTCCTAAGCGTACTTCGCCTAAGCGTACTCTAATTGCCGGCGGCGTGGCGCTGGCCGGGCTGCTGCTGGCGGGCGGCGACATCGCAAAACAAGCGGTGCATGGACACGGACACTGGCATCAGCTCGCGTCGAATCTATACCATACGCTCAAAGGCCAGGCCGCGTCGGCGGCAGCGCTGCCTGCCGAGCGGGCGGATGCGCCGCTGATGGTCTACACCGACACACTCGGCGACGGCTGGCAGGACTGGTCCTGGGGCACCCGCACCCTTCAGGCTACCGACACGGTGCACTCCGGCCACTTCGCGATTGCGCTCTCGCCGAGCGGCAACCGGGGCATTTATCTTCACCACGACGCCACCAACACCGGCGGCTACGGGACTTTGCAGGCGTTTGTGTACGGCGATACCGACGCCAAAGTCTGCCTGGTAGACGGCGGCGGCAAGTTCGGGGACAAAGTGCCGCTTCGACGCTATCTAAAGCGAGACCCATCCGGGCGTACCGGCTGGCAGGAGTGCCAAATCCCGCTGGCGGATTTGGGAGTGCCGCATGGCGGCGAAGCGATCTCGGGCATCGCGTTCCAGCCGACTATTTCTGCCACTCTGCCGATGCTGCTGGATGACATTTCTCTGCTGCCGGATATGTCTCTGGCCCCCGCGCCGACGGCGGCCACGGTGGCTATCTCGGTGAACGGCAGCGCCGGGCGTCACCCGATTTCTCCCTATATCTACGGGACGGCGTTTGCGACCGATGACGCTCTGGCGGATTTAAAGCCGGGCGTCAACCGCTGGGGCGGCAACGACAAAACGCGCTACAACTGGGTACAGGGGAACGCCGACAACGCGGCGCGGGACTGGTATTTTCGAAACCGCGTCGCCGTGACCGGCACCGTTCCGCCGGGGCCGTCGTCCGCCGCCGACCAGTTTGTGTCCGGCAACCAGGCGCGAGGGGCGGCCACGCTGCTGACGGTTCCGACCATCGGCTGGGTCGCAACAGACAGCGACAACAGCCACGGCTCGGTCAATGTCCCCGATCCGAACGCCGTGGGAGGGTACGACCCGGCAAGCAACCGCAGCCTGACCAGCGTGCGCTCGGTCGCCCGCAAGAACGCGCCGTTCACCCTCGCGCCGTCGCTTGCGGGCGGGGTGGTGTACCAGGACGAATGGGTGAACCATCTCAAAGCCAAGTTCGGCGACGCTTCGCACGGCGGTGTGCAGTTTTATGCGATGGACAACGAGCCGGATCTGTGGGACGTGACTCATACCGACGTGCATCCGGCCCGCATGGGGTATGACGACGTGCTGTCTAACTTCCTGGACTACGCTTCCGCCGTCAAGGCCGTTGACCCAGCGGCGTATGTCACCGGCCCGGTTTCCTGGGGGTGGACCGGGTACAATTACTCGGCCTTAGACCGAGGCGACGACAATTTTCACACGTTCGCCGACCGCAAACGTCACGGCGGCGATCCGTTCCTGCTCTGGTTCCTGAAAGGGGTCCACGCCCACGACGCTCAGGCTGGGAAACGGACTTTGGACGTTCTGGATGTCCATTACTACCCGCAGGGCAGCGGCCTTTACAGCGCCCAAGCCGACAAAGCGACGCGGGCGCTCCGGGAGCGCTCCACGCGCTCGCTTTGGGACCCGGCTTACGGGGACGAAAGCTGGATCGGCCAGCCGGTGATGCTGATTCCGCGCCTGAAAGCGTGGATCGCCTCGGGCTACCCCGGCACCCGCATCGGGATTACCGAGTGGAGCTTTGGGGCCGACCAGGACATCAGCGGCGGCATCGCCACCGCCGATGCGCTGGGGATTTTTGGCCGGGAGAATATCTATCTGGCGAATTACTGGGCGTGTCCTACGAAAAACTGCTTCACGTATCTGGCCTTCAAGCTGTACCGGAACGCCGATGGGGCCGGGAACGGGTTTGGCGACGTGGCCTGCGCGGCGTCCAGCGCCGATCCAAGCAAGCTGTCCTGCTACGCGGCCACGGACAGCCGCACGGGAGATTTGACGCTGATATTTGTCAACAAAATGGCAAAAGCGATCATCACCGCGCCGCTGGCCCTGCACGGGCTGACGCCATCCGGCCCGGTGAAGATGTGGCGCGTTGCCGCCGATAATCCCGGTAAGATCGCCGCTTTCCCGCCATTGCCGCTGCCTTCGTCGCTGACTTTGCCGCCGCAGTCCATTACGCTGGTACGGGTGCCGGTGCGGAAGTAGGGCGTCCAAAATAACCGGCACTTCCAGTGCTGGTGTCTCTCTGTCTAATTACTTTATGAGCCAACTTCTACAAAACAAGCCGGCGGCAGACGACGCGGCTGGCATCGGATCGCGCCTGCCGACGGCAGACGACTACGCGGATGCGGCGCGGCGGCGAACCCAAAAGTTTCTCGCGGGCGGGGCGCTGCTGGCGGCTGTGGTCGCCGCGGCTTTTGCCGCCCTGGGCAGCATCTTTCCGCCGCTTGTCCTGCTGGTGGCATTTCTCGTCCCTGTTCTGATCTGGCGGTTCCCCCAGGCCACGCTGTATTTCATTTTCGCATCCACGACCCTGTTTGAGCTGGCCCTGTCGACCGGGCCGAATGGTGAGGCATACGCCGACTCGCTGACGGACCGCATTCCGATTTTTTGGAACATCAACTCCATTTTTCAGGTTTATGGGCACCTGAACTTCAAAGCAGTCCCGCTGAACCTGCTGGAAGTGCTGCTGCTGATCGCCGGCCTCTGCGCCCTCCTCCGGTCGGCGTACACGCGGACGGCAAGTTTTCGTCCGGGGCCGCTGATCTGGCCGGTCGCGGTCTATATGGCGTTTGTCGCCGCTGCCTGGGTCAACGGCATGGCGACCGGAGGCGACTTCAAAATCTCGCTTCAGGAAATTCGCTCCCAGTTTTATTTCGGGCTGGCGTATTTGATGGCCTTCAACATGATTCGGGACCGGGCGCAGCTCACGGCGCTGCTGTGGGTGGTGGTCTTGTGCATCGGCCTGAAAGGCATTTTGTATACGTTCCGGCATTACGTTACCCTGCATGGCCTGCCCCTGCCGGATCAGGGCGTGGGCAGCCATGAAGAAGCGTTCTTTTTTGATGCGTTTATCGCGCTGCTGCTGTCGTTTTCGGTGTGCCGCACTTACCCCAAGCTGCGCCGCGTCATGCTGGGACTGCTGCCGTTTGTGGTTCTGGGCAGCCTGGCCTGCAACCGCCGGGCTGGGACAGCGGCGTTCGTCATCATTATCCCGGTGCTGGCCATGTCGGCCTACCAGGCCCTGCCGGAGCGCCGGCGCTTGATTGGGCTGCTGGCCGCCGCCGGCACAATTGGCTTCGCGGGCTATTACGGGGCGTTCAAGAACAGCGACAGCATTCTCGCCCAGCCGGCCCGCGCCATCAGCTCTCAGTTCTCCCCCGATGCCCGCGATGCTTCCTCAAACGCCTACCGGGATGCGGAAAACGCGGACCTGATGGCGACGATCCACTCCGCCCCGCTCGGCTACGGCTACGGGAAACACATGCTCCATGCTGTTCCCATCGCCGACATCAGCAGCATGTACGAGTGGTGGGATATTATGACCCACAATCAGGTGCTGTGGATCTGGATGCGGGTGGGCACCTTTGGATTTGTGGCGTTCTGGATGATGGTCTCGGCGATCTTGATCCATGCGGCCCGCACCGTTCGCTCGGAGCGCGCCGACCCGGAACAAAAGTCCCTGGCGATTGCCGGGATGCTGATTGTCGGGTCGCTGATGATTTTCGGCCTGCTGGACTTGCAGTTTTCCAACTTTCGAGACATGCTGTTTACAGGGCTTTGGAGCGGCATCATCGCGGTCCTGCCGGGGCTGCCGGCAGTGTCCTCCGTGCGGACAGTGTCCTCCGTGCGGGCGCGGGGGGCACCTTAATGGAAGCTGGACGTTCAAAGCAGGTCGGTCGAAACGTGCTGGTGACACTGGCGACTCAGCTTGTTTCCTGGGGACTGGCGTTTGCGGTCACGCTGTACCTGCCGCGTTATGTCGGCCCTGCTGGCCTCGGCAATCTAGCGATCGCCGCTTCGGTCGTGGCGATCTTCGGCGTGTTCGTGCCGCTGGGAACCTCGACGGTGCTGGTCCGGGAAATTGCGCGTGACCGCAGCCGGACCGGCGAGCTGCTGGCCGCTGCCCTGCTGCTGCGCCTGCCGCTGGGCCTCTTGATGGGACTGCTGGCGGTCGCCGCCGCATTCCTTCTGCACGACTCGCCGCTGCTGCGCCTTCTTGTCGCGGTCGCCGCTGCCGGCATGTTTGTCGGCACTCTCAATGACGCCCTGAGCGCGGCTTTGCAGGGGCAGGAAAACATGACGCGGCAGAGCGCCGCCGTGCTGGTCGAAAAGTTCTTGTCTTCGGGCCTGACCATTTATTTAGTGATAGTCCACGCGCCGCTCTGGACTTTGGCCGCCGTGGCGCTGTTTACCGGCGCAGTCTCGCTGGTGATCAATGCTACCGCCTTTCGGCGGCTGCTGCCGACCCTGCGCTGGCCGTCTCTAGGCGCGATGCGGACACTGGCCGTGGCCGGAATGCCGTTTATGGGCTGGGCCGTCTTCCGCACCCTGTACAGTCAGACCGACCCGGTCGTCCTCAAGCTGATTGCCAGCGCCGTCACTGTCGGCTGGTATGCCGCTGCCTCGCGCCTCGTGGGAACGTCTTTGTTTCTGCCTGCCGCGATCACGACGGCCCTGCTGCCGACCCTGTCGCGGCTGCACCGTGAGGATGTCGCGGAATTTCGTCACCTGGCCCGGCGGATGCTCTGTTTGGTCATGCTCTGCGGCATTCCGGTTTCCCTAACACTCCTGCTCGTTCCGGGCCGCATTATTGAGATGCTGCACTACCCCGCCGGGTTCGCCGGCACTGTTCCGGTTCTGCGGGTCGGCGGTCTGGGGGTTCTGCTGTATTACGCCGCGATGGCGCTAGGGACTGCGGTGATTGCGGCGGATGGCGAGAACAAGATGATGCGCGTTTCCGCATTTGCGACCGTTCTGAGCATTCCGGCCTGCGCCGCCGGCGCTCTGCTGACCGCGCACTTTTGGAGAAACGGCGCAATCGGCGCGATTGGGAGCGACGCGGCCGTCGAAGTTTATTTAGTCAGCTCTTACCTGCGGATGCTTCCGGCGCGAACATTTATCGGCGAAAATGTCGTCTTTTTGGGTCGCTGCGTCGCTGCGTCGCTGCCGATGGCCGCGCTTCTGGCCTGGAGTTCGCACCGGTTGGGCTTCTGGATCATTGCGCCTTGCGGGCTGGTTTATGCAGTGATGTGCCTGCTGCTGCGCTGCGTCAGTGCCCAGGATTTGGCGATGGCCCGCCAGATTTTGGTACGCAAAGCCTGAACACTAAATGGAGAGAGTTGTCATGAGTGAACAAGCGCTCTTTTTCGCTGGGCAGTTTGAGTCTGACTTGCCCGGACGGATTGCCGCCGGACAGCACCCGCGCACCGATTATCTGGAGCTGATGGAGCGGTATCCTATCCGTTTGACCACCTTTGACGCGGTGGCAGACTCGAACGCCCTGGTCGTGCGCCTGCTCCGCCGCCTGGGGGGACCCTACTGGGGCATGGCGGCGCTGGGACGGGTGCAGCCGGGCCTCTCGGGGGTGCTGACGACGGGCGAGGATGTGGGCCTGCCGCTGGCGCTGGTTCAACGGCTGTCGAGCGGCTCGCTGCCGCTTTCGATGATTGTGCACGGCTCTTACTTAGGCTCGCGCAAAGCCGCCTGGGCGCTGCGGCTCTTGCGCGGCGCGGATCATGTCCGTTTTTTGTGTCTGTCGGAGTCGCTGCGGCAGCGCCTTGTCAGGGTGCATGGTCTGCCGGAAGACCGGGTTTATAACATCGGCTACGGCGTGGACACGCGCTTTTTTCAGCCGGTCGCCCCGCCCCTGCCGCACCGTCTCGCCCCGGTCGCAAGCGCCGGCATGGCGAACCGGGACTACCGGACATTGGTCTCCGCCGTATCTGATTTGGATGTGGACACCAAGATCGCGGCAGACAGTGCCTGGTTTCAGAGCGACCTGGACATTGCAGGCCAGACGCTGCCGCCGAATGTCGAGGTGCGCTCCTACGGCAATTATGTAGGCCTGCGCCGGCTGTATGCCGAGGCGCTGTGCGTGGTCGTGCCGCTGCGCCCGGCAGTTCATGCCTGCGGCTACGCTGTTATCGCTGAAGCGATGGCAATGGGCAAGCCAGTCATCACGACGCAGATTGCCGGTCGCTCTGATTACATCATAGAAGGTGAAACCGGGTTTTATGTGCCGCCGGGGGACGCCGCCGCGCTTCGGGCACGGATCGTGCAGCTTCGGGATGACCCCGCGCTGGCGGAGCGCCTGGGGCGCAATGCTCGCCGTTTCATGGAAGAACACTACACGCTGGAATCTGCCAATGACCGCGTGGCCGCTGCAATGGGATTCCGCATCGCGCCGGGCGGCCTCTCCGGCAGCCCTTCAAGCAGCACGAGCGAGCACAGCGCTTTGCGTTATGGATGAAAACAACAGCCGCCCTTCGCGCCCGTCCCTGCCGATTCTGGCTTCCCGGCTGGCGCGGGTGGCCCGCGAAGAGCGGGGGAATTTCAGCCTGCGCCTCTGGCTGGCCGGACTGCTGATAAGCCCGCTGCCGGCCGGCACGGCGGCCCGGCTGCGGACTCGCCTGTACCGTGCGGCAGGCATCAAAGTAGGACAAGGGACGCTAATCGCCGGACCAATCCAGTTCGGCTCTTCCGGCGACCCGCGCCGGAACCTGCAAATTGGTGCCCGCTGTTATCTGAACAGCCCACTGTTTATAGATGCAGCCGCGCCGGTCACTTTGGGATGCGGCGTTTCTTTAGGCCATCATGTCGTGCTCGTGACGACCAGCCACGCGCTTGGCACGGCAGAGTTTCGCGCCGGCAGCATCGAGACGTTGCCGATTACAATTGAAGACGGCGCGTGGATCGCGGCCAATGTGACCGTGCTGCCGGGCGTGACAATCGGGCGCGGCGCGGTGGTCGCGGCGGGTGCCGTGGTCACGAAAGATGTTGCCCCGAACACGCTGGTCGGCGGCATTCCCGCCAAGCTGATCCGGGCACTGGACTAAGCAATTCCATAAGTCCTTGCGGGCGGCTGAAGTCGCGGCAACAAAGACACGAAACCTGCCTTCGCAGGTTCATACTGAAGTTCCGTATAAGTCCATGAAGGTGGACTTTGAGCACTTGTTGCCGCGACTTCAGTCGCCTGTCTTGCAAGAACCTGTAACACCCTACCTAGTCATGAGCGAGAATATCCCTAATCTCAGCGTCGTTATCCCGACGTTTAACCGCAAAGACAGCCTGCGAAAGACGCTGGACGGGCTGGCGCGTCAAACCTATCCGTCGGCGCAGTTTGAGGCTGTTGTCGTCTCCGACGGCAGCACGGACAGCACCGATGCCCTGCTGGAAGAGTATGCCCGCACATCGCCGTACACGCTTCAGGTCATCTCCCAGCCGAACGGCGGTCCGGCCCGCGCCCGCAACAACGGTATCCAGAATGCTCGCGGCGAAGTGATCGTCTTTTTGGACGATGACGTTGAGCCGTCTCCCCAGTTTCTTGCAGTCCACGCCGCGCACCATCATCAAGCCCGCGCAGTGGTGATCGCGCCGATGTTGCCGGACCCTGCGCTGCTGTGGCGGGAGCCGGCGTGGATCGCCTGGGAACACGTCATGCTGGAGAAGCAGTATGCCGCCTGGCGTTCCGGCGCGTGGGAAGGCTGCGGCCCGAACAACTTCTACTCCGGCAATGCCTCTGTGCGCCGATCGCATCTCCTAGCGGTCGGCGGCTTTGACGAGCAGTTCCCGCGTCAGGAAGATGTCGAGCTTGCGGTCCGGCTGGGAAAACAATGCGGCGTTCAGTTCGTCTACGAGCCGGACGCACCGGGGACGCATCGCCCGCAGCGGCGATTTGCATCGTGGCTTGCCGTGCCGTTTGCCTACGGGAAGCTGGATGTGGTCCGCGCCCGGCGCGGCGACATTCCCTGGGAAGTGGTCCGCAGCGGCTACCATTCGCGTAGCACCGCAACGCGCCTGCTGGCCCGTGCGGCTCTGGCTGCGCCACCTTTAGGACGCTTGCTGCGCGGGCTGCTGCTGCCGGCGGCAACTGCCGCCTACCGCCTGCGCCGGGCTGGGCCGGCGTTCGGAGCGCTCAGCGTGATTTACAACCTGCGCTACCTGGAAGGCGCACAAGCGGAGCTTGGGTCTCGCGCAGCCCTCCGCCGCGTTTTGTTTGCCGCCCCGCCTGCTCCTGGCGCAAGCTCCGAATTTGTGTTATAATAGGCGAGCATGAATACGCAAACGTCGGAACCGAAGAAGCTTCGCCGGGGACAGGACCTTTTGTCGCCCGAGTATGCCGCCGCGTATGCCGATCTGCCAGCGACCCCGCCGTCGGGCGGCGACTTCCATGATGCGTTTCTACTCGATGATGTGGCGGGGGATAAAAGCGATGTTGCCGTTGTCATTGGCGACGTTGCCGGGCATGGCCCCGAGCAGGCTTTGCAGGCCGAGCACATGCGCGAGCTTCTTTCCGACTGCCTCACGGTCGGCCTGACCCCGGCCCAAACACTCTCTGCCGTCAACGCCATGATCGAGCCGGACCCCAACTTCGAGGGCTTCGGCACGGTCTTTGTCGGAACGCTGGAAGCCGGCACGGGGAAGCTGACCTACGCCAGCGGCGGCCACGAGCCGGCTCTCATCACTCCCGCCGACGCCGCTGATTCTGACGCTGTTCAAGAGCTGGACGGCACCGGCCCGCCGGTCGGCGCGTTCCCGCCCCAGATGACCCGCTTCGAGCAGCACCAGGCCATCCTGCCGTTCGACGGGACCTTGCTTCTCTACACCGACGGCGTTTCCGATGCCCGCCCCCCGCAGTCGCGCCTGGACTGGCTGGGACTGCCCCGCCTCAAATCTTTTCTGGTGTCGCTGTCGTCCCTGCCGCCCCGCCGCCTGGTCATCGGCCTCCTGCGCCGCGTTGCCGCCTTCTGCCTCGGCGAGTTCCAGGACGACGTCGCCGTGATGGCGATCCGCCGCACCGAAGAATAATTTTCCAGCAGCTAAACAAGCAGAAAAGGAACCCCACCCGGAGACACCCCAATAAAACCCTAAGTCTCCACCCTCTCCTTGTTAAGGAGAGGGTCGCCATTTATGGCGGGGTGCGGTTTTCTTACGTTGGGTCAGAACTTCATGCCCAAACTGGCGGCGGCATTGTAGTTTGGCGACGCTGCCGTGGCGGACTGCTGGCGCTTGCCGGTGAGGCTGAGGCTGAAGCGGTCGCCGAGTGTGTGCGTGAAGCCGACGGTATAGGCCGTCGCGAGGGGGACGGAGGCATCCAGCCGGTCCTGTTGAGTTTGATAAGTGACGGAAAGCTGGGTGGCATTGGAAAACCGCAGGCCAAGCGCGGCATGGATGGTCTCTTGGGCGTCCGGCGTACCGTAGGTGCGGGACCAGTCGCAGCCGCCGGACAGGCCAAGTGCGCCGAAGCTGGTTTCGAGGCCGACGCCGCGCCGGGCGAGGTGCTGCAAGGTGTCCGTGCCGTCTTCGGGGTTCTGAGAATAAGTACCCGTGAGCTTAAAGGTCTTGATGGGTGTGAACGCGACCTGCGCGGCACTGGTGTCAAAGTACTTGGGATTAGTGTCCGACGCGGGGGCCAGACGCGACTTGTAGCTGCCGGTTATTTCCAGCATCGGAAGCGGGTGCAGGCTGCCGTAGGCGGTGGCTTCGGAAGTCTGCACTGTGTCCGCCCCCTCTGACAATTTCTGGCGCATTGAGAACCCGGCGCTGAGCTGAACCGTAGACTTCGGGTTCAATGCCAGCGTCACTGACTGCTGATCGGTCGTGGCCGTGCCGAGGCGGGATTGGTCGGCGGAGGTTTGCAGCGAGTAGGTATTGCTCGGCGTCAGGACAGTCTTCAGGCTGAGGGTCTGGCTGTCGCCTGCCGTGCCGGGTTGGTTTTGGTCATGAAAATCCGCACTGACAGCGAGACTCTTCGTCGCCTGCGTGTCTACCGACACCGCCGTTGTCTGGAGGGTCCCATTCGCGCCTGCACTTGTTTCTGCGAGATCGGCCTGCACTTTTGTTTTGTCCGTGGGCGTCAGCGCCAGCGCCAAGCTAGTCGAGGCGGCGTTTGCCGTGCTGCCCAGCGCGTCGGAGCGGCTGAAGCTCAGTTTGGCTTGAATAATCTTGCTGGGGGTCAATGTGCTGCCGAGCGTGACAACCTCACGGCCACTTTGGAAGCTGCTGTCGCTGCCGGTGTCTGCGCCGGCTCCGGCGCGGGAAAAGCCTGCCGAAAACACGCCCCACTGCCCGGCTCCCGCCGTGCCGCTCAGCGAAATCCCGGTTCGGTCGCCAGCCGGAGCAGTGCCCGAGGCAGAGGCCGCAATTGGCGTGTAGACAAAGCGGGACGAAATCTGATCATTCGCGCCGCCGTGCCACCCTAGCCCCGCACCCACCGTAAGATTATCTGAGTTCCCAGCCGCCGTTCCGAGCGCATCCAGCGAAAAATAGCGGTGCTGGTCCCGCAGCAGGTCTACCGAAAGAGGAACGGTCTGCTGCCTGCCGGTGCGCTGGGAAACGCTGGGAAGTGTCGAGTAGGTCACTTCAATGGCGGCGCTGGCGGGAAGCGGATGGGTAAATGTCACTGTGCCGGCGTCGGCGTCCAGTGTGTAGTCTAGTCCACGAAGCTGGGCCTGCTGATTAACGGCGACGGTTTCCGTGTTAAGCTGAACATTGTTCCAGCTCAACGCGAACGGGCCGGGGGTGCCGCCGCCGACAAAGATGTCCTGTACCGGCGGCGTATCCGCGCGGCAGGCAGACGGAAAAGAAACGGAAAGAAAAGAACTGGGAGCGAGACAGGCAGTGGGAGCAAAAAGAAGTGCGGCAAAAATCCGCGCGGCGGGAAATCGCATAGGCTGGCCTCCGGTTGTTCAGAGTACCGCGCGGCGGAAATGTTTCAGGGAATTTTGCAAGATGCCCCCCCTAATGATGGGGGAGCCGGAGTAGGAATGTGCGAAGAGGGCGAACACAAGAAAGAGGGCGAACACAAGGTTCGCCCCTGCGGGTTCTTCTCCTCTCATGCTCCCCCATCATTGGAGGCGGGGGTCTTTTACTTCCCTGAACCGACATAATAGGTGTTGTCGGCTGTCTTCTGCACGGTGTAGCCGGCGGTGGCGGCCATTGCCTTCAGCGGGATAAGCGGGTCGGAACCGGAGAAATCGGCGGTGACGGCCTGGATCGGCGACGCAGACACGTCTACAATGATAGTCGCGCCGTAATGGGAGGCGACCGCCTGCATCCCGTCCAAAAAGTCGGCGTTGACCGGGGCGGGCGTTGCGGAGTTTGCTGCGCCGTAGGGCGTGAAGACGGCTTCCGCGCCAGCGGGCTGCGCGGCGTCGGGCTTGTACTGGGCCAGCAGGTTCAGGGTGCTGCCGGCGGGCGGAGCATCTACGGGCGCAATCGGGATTTGCAGGCCCTGATGGTTGGTCAAGTGCTGCCCGGAAACGGCAGGCGTTGCGTCGCCAAGATGCGATGGGTCGGTGATCTGCTCGGTCGCCGTGATGACATACGCGCTGACTGTTGCCGATTGAACGTCCGACGGCAGATGCAGGTGGAACACATGATAGCTCGTGCCGGGCTGCATATCTACGCTTTGAACAAGGCCGGAAACAGTGGGTGACGGCAGAGTGCCAACAATGTTGCCGCCAAATGGCCTGTCAGGACTAGAAGGGTGCTGATTTGTGACAAGGACGCCGCCGATGACGACGGCGGCTAATGCCGCCAGTGCGCCGCCGGTGGCGCGGCGATGGGCGGGCGGCGTGAACCAGCCAAGCCAGCCGGCGGCGCGGGAGCTTGACGCTTCGCGCCGGCCCTGCTGCTCGGTGACCCGCTCCAAAATCTTTGCCCGGAAGCCCAGCGGCGCTTCCAGCTCTTCGCCGAGCGGCTGCTCTGACAGCGCATAGACCTGCGAAAACTGGGCGTAGTCGGCCTGTGCCGCCGGGTCGGCCTCGAAGTGCTGCTCCAGCGCCTGACGCAGCGCAGGAGTCAGCGTTCCTTCGGTATATTCGGAATAAAGTTCCTGCGCTCGTTCGGGTTTCATGGCGGCTGTCCTAAGTTATGTCTGAAGAATGTGACTTCTGAAAAAAAGATGAATTTTTTGTAATCAGCCAGGCAGAAGCCTGTCTGCGTATCCGACGCCGCTACGAGGAGAAAAGTTCCCGGATGCCGGAAAGTTTTTCTTTGAGGGCCAGACGCGCCCGGTTCAGGCGGCTTTTGACCGTGCCAATCGGCAGATCCATAATTTCCGCGATTTCTTCATAGGACTTCTGCTGGCCGTGGTAAAGCGTCACCATTGCCCGCTGGTACTCCGGCAGGTCGCTGACGGCCTTCGACAAAATCAGCGCCCGCTCGGACTCTTCCAGCACGGCTTCGGGGGTAGGGGAGGGGTCTTCAATCTGGCGGGCGACACTGGATTCGCCCAGCTCCAGATACTCGTCCAGAGAAGTCTGGGGGTGCGACTTGGCTTTTTTGCGCTCGTCCAAAAAGACGTTGGTCGTAATTCGAAACAGCCAGGTGGAGAACGACGAGTCGCCGCGAAACGTACCGATGGCGTTGAAGACGCGCAGGAATGCATCCTGAGCGACATCGTTTGCGTCGTCATAGTTGCCGGTTAAACGATAAGCGAAGTTATAGACCTGTTTCTCGTACTTGCGGACCAGGTCGTTAAACGCCGCCAGATCGCCGCGCTTGCAGCGCTCGATCAGCGCTTTTTCTTCGGCGGAGACCGCCGCGCGTGGCCGCGCCGGGCGCATTGCCGCATCTTTGGGTACTTCTGACATTAGGGCCTAGTTTACCCAGTTTTCGCCGGTTTCCCGCGTTTTCCAGCTGCTTCCCCCTGCTCCGGGTCGCTTGGGCGGCATTGGGACGATTTCACCCGCCAGCCTGACCAAGAATGAGGGCTGCTGCCTCCTCGGCATCTATAAGAAGAAGGTCGCGCGATGCGCCCGCCCGCGCCCGGAGGGCGAAGGCCGACGCCATGCCAAGAACCTGCCGGCTGCGTGCGGCGCAGGGAAAGTCCGGCGGCAGCTCGCCGGCCGCGACCGCAGCCTGAAACCGCTGTTCGATAACGGTTTCCGCATGGGCCATCGCACGGGCCGAGAACTCACCGACTTTCGCATTGGCGACAGCGGGAACAACGCAGGCCATTAAACAGCCGGGAGGCGAGTCGTCGCCCGTGACACCCTCGACTCCCTGCCGCAGAAAGCCGGAGATCGCTCCCCGGATGTCCGGCGGCGCAGACAGCGCCCCTATCGCCAGCGCCCCGACAGTTTCGCCGTAGTGCTTCAGGCAGCGCAGGAAAAGCGCTTCCTTGTCCCCAAATATCGCGTAGAGGCTCGGGCGGCCAACGCCCATGCCGGCGACGAGGTCATCTATCGTCGCACCATCGAAGCCTTTGGCCCAAAAGACTTTTGTCGCCCGGTCCAGCGCCTCATTTTCATCAAAGTTTCGTGGCCTCCCGCGCGGCCTCAGTGTTTTCTCAGTCATTTTTTAACCATTTAGTTCATAAATACTTGACAGCGAAGTTGTCACTGATTATAATACCATAGAGTTCATAAATAGGTGAGCTGCCCAGACGAATGGGAGAAAAGAGACTAAAATGGGAATCTATGAAGGCAAGACCGTAGTCATCACCGGAGGCACGAGCGGAATCGGCCTCGCCACTGCGAAACTTCTGCTCGGCGGAGGCGCTCGGGTACTCGTGACCGGACGCACCGACAAAACGCTCGATGCCGCGCGGGAGGAACTCGGCGTTGGGGCGATTGTGCTGAAAAGCGATGCCAGCTCGCTTCCTGACATTAACGCGCTTGCCGCAATGGTCAAGGAGTCGTTCGGCACGTTTGATGTTCTGTTCGTCAACGCGGGCCTGGCCCGGTTCGCCCCGCTTGAGCAGACCAGCGAGGCAGTGTACGACGAGATGCTCGATCTCAACGCGAAAGGTCCGTACTTCACGGTCCAAAAACTCGCCCCGCTGATGCCTTCGGGCGGCGCGATTGTCCTGAACACCTCATCGGCCGATGAGAAGGGCATCCCAGGGATCAGCGCCTATGGAGCGGCAAAAGCCGCGCTCCGCTCGATGGCCCGCACCTTTGCGGCGGAACTGCTGCCGCGCGGCATCCGGGTCAACGCAGTCAGCCCCGGCCCGATCGAGACGCCAATCATGGGCAAGTCCGGGATGCCGAAGGAGATGACTGACCAGTTCGGAGCGCAGGTGCTGGAAATGGTCCCCATGAAGCGCTGGGGGCAGCCCGAGGAGGTCGCCAGGGCCATCGCGTTCCTTGCGTTCGACGCGACGTTCACGACAGGAGCTGAGCTGCCTGTGGACGGCGGTGGAACGCAGCTTTAGGTAATCCTGTCTAGGTAATCTTGGATCGTCAAGCCGCTGCCCGGCTGCCACTGAAAACATCGGTGGCAGCCGGGCATGATTGCGTCAAAGGGTGCAAGGCAGGCCTTCCAGCGAGGCGACCAGTACTGTGACCGCTTCGCGAACGGGCTGGAGATCGAAGTCCGGCCGGATTTCGTGCTCATCGAGCCGCTCCGACAGCGTATCGAGTCCAAACAGCGCCCGCGAGAAGCGTGGGTGAATGACCCGGCTGAGAAGCTCCTGCGCGGCCTCCGAGCTTGCCGCCTCAGACAGCCCAAATGTCTCTTTTAGGTAGGCGCTCAGGCGTTCGCGGGGGATGGAGAAGATGACGTCGAAGTACCGGGCCGCTCCTTCCGGGAACCGCTCTGCCTCCGCAATGCTCATCCGGCACATGCGGATCGTCCAGGTGAAAAGCAGGCCTTCCAGATATCGCCCGCAGTACAGGACCAGCGCTTCGGTGGGGTCAGCCGAGTATTCACCCGGCATCTTGATCTTGCTGAGGTACATTTCGCGGACAATCTCAATAATCGCCAGATACAGATTTTCTTTGCTCTCAAAGTGGGCATACAGGGTGCGTTTCGAGGTCTGGGCACGCGCGGCGATGACGTCCATCGAGGCACGCTCAAAGCCCATTTCCAGAAACACGGTCTTCGCGGCGTAAAGAATGTGTTCCCGCAGATCATGGCCTCGTCTTGACATGAAAAGATTATAGCCGTCAATGAAAATTTTTACTACGGGCTTGACAGAAATATAAACGGTACGGTATAGTTTACATGAAATCTCGGAAAGATATTGGGAGAGGGATCAACATGAAAGTTTTTGTCACAGGAGCCTCCGGCTTCATCGGCTCCGCCGTCGTCCCGGAACTGCTTGGCGCGGGCCATCAGGTGCTTGGGCTTGTGCGCTCGGAGGCAGCCGCTCAGGCGCTGACTGCGATGGGTGCCGAGGCGCATTTCGGTTCACTTGAAGATCTGGACAGCCTGAAGCGCGGCGCGGCGGCCTCGGACGGCGTCATTCACCTGGCCTTTAACCACGACTTCTCGAAGTTCGCGGAGAACTCCGAGCTGGACCGGCAGGCCATTGAAGCACTTGGCAGCGCACTCGCCGGCTCAGACCGTCCCCTGCTCGTCACCGGCGGGATCGGGCTTCTGGCACCGGGCCAAGCCTTGACGGAAGACCTGGACCTTCCGGCCAAATCACCCACTCCTCGCGTCTCCGAACAAGCGGCTTTGGCGCTTGTCCCGCAGGGCGTCCGCGCATCGGTGGTGCGGCTGCCCCAGGTTCACAACACGGTCAAGCAGGGCTTTGTAAGTTATTTAATTGCGGTGGCCCGCGCGAAGGGCATTTCCGCGTATGTGAGTGACGGCACGAACCGCTGGCCGGCGGCGCATGTTTCTGACACTGCTCGTCTCTACCGGCTGGCGCTGGAGAAACAGGACGCGGGCGCTCGGTATCACGCAGTCGCGGAAGAAGGCGTGCCGCTTCGGAACATCGCCGAAGCGATTGGTCACGGCCTCAAGATACCGGTCGTTTCCTTGTCCCCGGAAGAGGCAGGCCCGCATTTCGGCTTTCTCGCAATGTTCGCCGGTCTGGACATGCCGGCTTCCAGCGTACTGACTCAGGAACGGCTGGGATGGCATCCGACCGGGCCGGGGATGATCGCCGATCTCGAACAAATGCAGTACGAAGCCTAAATAGACCGCTGGCTTGCGGGGCGAGGGCGCCGCAAGCCTGCGCCGCCAAACCGCAGGAGGAATTTCTATGCCGACAAATACAGCCGCTTGGTTGATGGCGACACAAACCCCGCTTGAGGTCAAGTCCGCGCCGTACTCGCCCCCGCGTCCAAACGAGGTCGTCGTCAAGAACCACGCCGTCGCCATCAACCCCATTGACTGGATCATCCCGCTCATCGGCTATTTTATCTTTCCCTGGATCAAAACCCCGTTTGTCCTCGGCTCAGACCTTGCGGGTGAGGTCGTCGAAGTCGGGAAAGAGGTGACTCGGTTTCAAGTCGGCGACCGTGTTATCGGACATGCGGTGGGAGTAGATAAAAAGCGCAATTCTTCGGCGGAGGGCGCCTTCCAGACCTACACCGTCGTGCTTGCCCACATGGCCGCGCCTATTCCCAGCACGATGCCCTACGAGAATGCCGCCGTTCTTCCCCTGGGCTTGTCTACCGCCGCCTGTGGCCTGTTCCAGAAAGACCATCTGGCGCTTCAGTATCCCTCGGCAAGTCCAAAATCCACGGGTCAGACGCTTCTCGTCTGGGGAGGCTCGACAAGCGTTGGCAGCAACGCCATTCAGCTTGCTGTCGCGGCAGGGTACGAAGTGATCACAACGGCCTCGCCACGGAACTTCGACTACGTCAGGAAGCTCGGTGCCAGCCAGGTCTTCGACTACAACAGCAAGACCGTCGTCAAAGACGTGATCAGTGCGCTTAATGGCAAGACGCTTGCCGGCGCTCTTGCGATTGGACAAGGATCATCAGAAGTCTGTGTGGACATTGTCGGTGCCTGCAAGGGCAGAAAATTTGTCTCACTGGCAAGCTCGTCCGTTTCCATCGAAAGCTTCCCCCTGCGCCGGCAGCTTCCTCTGCTGATCCTGCGGTTTGTCTCATCGAACGTGTCATTGCAGGTGAGGTGCCGCGCCAAAAGCGTCAAGACAAAGTTCATCTTCGGCAGCACGCTGATGGACAACGAGGTCAGCAAACTGATTTACGAAGACTTCCTTCCCAGTGCTCTCGCCGAAGGCCGTTACGCCGCCGTCCCGGAGCCGTCTGTCGTCGGAGCGGGCCTTAATTCTCTGCAAGCCGCGCTTGACGTTCAGCGAAAGGGCGTCTCCGCGAGGAAAGTGGTCGTCTCTCTTTGATGGGAACCTTCCTGATGTTCGCTGTCTTACTGCTGGGTACCCTCAGTTCGGCTTTTGCTCAGCCTCTTAGCACAGACCATCTTGCGCCTTCGTCTGCTTCAGCGGGACTACCCAAGAAAGCGGAGCCAGGCAAGAAGCACGGGTTTGAGATTCCAAAGATTGGGATTGATGCCAGCATTTTTGCCCCGTCGAACGGCAAAACGCGCAGCCGGTTTGGGAGGACTTGGACGATCATCGGACTTGCGCTCGGCAGGCCCGACAGTCCTTCGGCAACAGGCCGATTTAGCCCGGACTTCGATGTTACCCAAACATCGTCCAGCAACCATCATGCGTTTGTTGCTCCGCTCGGCGTCCGCTACCGACGTGCATTCAGCGCGGATGATGTTAAGCGGAAGCGTCCGCTCATCCCTTACTACGGGGCTGCCGCTGACTTCGTGGTGCTGGATTTGCGCTCTCCCGAAGACAATGTTCATTCACGGTTTCGGCTCGGCTACGGCGGGTCTGCGGTCATAGGCACGACGGTTGGTGCCAGTGGTTTTGCCGAGGCTAAATACCTAGCAATCGGCAGAGTAAGAGGCTTTGACCTCTCAGGTGCCAGCATCACGGTGGGAATTCGATTTTAAGAAGAAAAACAATGAAAACAGTAACTATCTAATCTAGGCCACTACCCGGATTTGTACCCAGGAGGCTGGTATGATGGGAGTCCATACCCCTGTATACTTTCTGAAACGTCCTACTCGACAGGAACCCGACCTCTTCAAAGAGGCATGAGCAGCGTCTTCGGCGCACTCACTTCAGAAGCAAAGGAACTCAGATGCACGCATATGTCATTCAGAGCTATGGGGCAATCAACGATGTCGTAAGGCTGGTTGACGTTCCGGCACCCACGCCGAAAGCGAATGAGGTCGTCATCGACATCAAAGCTTCGGCTCTCAACCCCATTGACCTTCGCGTTATCACAGGTTCGCTGAAGCGTGTCAACCCTTACCCCATGCCGCATCGAATCGGATTCGACGGCAGCGGCGTGATCTCCTCCCGAGGTGAAAACGTCCGCAACTTCGCGGTTGGAGATCAGGTTTTCGTTCGAGCCTCCCGAAGCGATACAGGTACGTTCGCGGAGCAGATTGCGGTCGAGGCCAGCATAGTCGCCCTAAAGCCAAAAACGGTCGACTTCCAAGGCGCAGCGGCTCTCCCTCTAGTCGCCCTGACCACAATACAAGGGTTGACGGATCGAGCGCACGCGAAAGCAGGACAACGAATACTGATTCAAGCTGGGTCCGGCGGTGTGGGTTCCTTTGCGATTCAATTCGCAAAAAGTCTCGGTCTCCATGTAACAACCACCACCAGCAGTGGGAACATTAACTTGGTGTCTGGTCTTGGTGCGGACGAAGTTATACCGTATGACAGACAAGACTACCGGTCGAACGGTCGTGTCTACGACATAGTCCTCGACACACTGGGCGGAGAGGCGACCTTGGCCTCTTTTGAGGTTTGCAAGCCAGGGGGTTCGGTTGTCTCGATCGCGGGTCCCCCAGACAAACAAATGCCTGACCAGGTAGGTGCTCGCCCAATCGGTCGACTCATGATGAATCTCATGTCCCGGAAAGTATACGCGGCGAGCCGCAAGTATGGCGTTGCATACTTCCGGTTCCTGACCGAGTCGAGCGGGAGGCAACTCGCTGAGATTGCCGCGCTGGTAGATGAGGGCCGCGTCCATCCAGTGATTGACCAGGCGTTTTCCTTTGACAAGCTCCCCGAGGCTCTTTCCTATCTTGCGACAGGCCGAGCCACAGGAAAGGTACTGCTGCTTGGCCTGTGACCAGCCACAGTCGAAGTTGCCTAGGAAACGGTTCATGCCTTGATGCCGCTACCGGAGAAACGCTCTGGACCACGCCGATCGCGAATACCGCTACTGCCGTGCGTTCAGCGCGGAGGATGTCAGGCGGGAACGTCCGCTCATCCCTTACTACGGGGTTTCCGCTGACTTCGTGGTGCCAGCATCACGGTTGGAGTTCGATTTTGAGTAGGGGAACAATGAAAAAAATACTTGTTATCGGCGCGTCCGGCTTTGTCGGGAAGCCTGTTGCCCTTGCGCTGCTTGCAGGCGGCTACGAAGTGGGCTGCCTAGTACGCAGCCCGGCGAAGGTTCAAGACTTGGCGCAGGCCGGCTGCGAAGTTGTGCAGGGTGACATTTCCGATCTCGCCTCTATGCGGAACGCTCTGAAATCCGTAGACGCCGCTTATGTCTCTATCCATACGCTTTCGCCGCAGCCTGCCAGCACGGCGGGGCAGGGCTTCATGGACGTGGAGAGGAACGGACTGGAGAACATCGTGACGGCTTGCCGGGCAAACAGTGTGCGCCGCCTGATTTATGTGACCTTTCTCGGTATCTCGCCGGATTCGCCGAGTGCCTGGGTGCGCGGCCGCTGGGAGGCGGAACAGTTTCTCTTAAACAGCGGCCTCGACGTAACCTGCATTCGGCCGGCCCAGATCGTGGGTGTGGGCGGGCAGGGGTTCAATATGATGGCCGCAAATGCCAGAAAGTCGGTTGCCCTGACGATGGCCCCCGGCAGGCAGAAGATGCGTAACATTGCGTTGGATGACCTGGTGTACTACCTTGTCGGCGTACTAGACGACCCACGTGCTTACGGTCAGTGTTACGATGTGGGCTGTGACGACATTCTGACGAACGACCAGATGATGGACGTTGCCGCAGACGTTCTGGGCAGAAAGCATCCCGCCAAACTTCACATTCCGCCGGCGCTCTTAGGAGCGGCTGCACCGCTCATCGAGCGCCTAAGCAAGCTGCCCAACGGGGCGATCAAAGGCATTGTAGATAGCCTGGGAACGGACTGCGTTGGCGATCCCCTGCCGATACGCCGGATTTTGCCCCGGCCCCCCGTGCCTTATCGGCAGGCGGTAGAAACAGCGTTAAAGGAGAAATAGTCATGCGAGTATTTGTCACGGGAGCCACCGGCTTCATCGGCTCTGCCGTTGTTCAGGAGCTGCTTGGCGCGGGCCATGAGGTCACCGGTCTGGCCCGCTCGGAGGCTTCCGCTAAGAAGCTGACAGCGGCTGGGGCGAAGGTGCATCGCGGCTCTGTGGAAGACCTGGAAAGCCTGAAGCGCGGCGCGGCGGCGGCGGACGGCGTTATTCACACGGCCTTTTACCACGAAATCACGCATATCCCGGTTTCGACGCGCCTGCGCGTGCTGTTGGGCGGCAGTCCGGGCGGGATCGTTGGACGCTTCATGACGGTCACTATTGACGCGGACCGGCTTGCCATTGAAACGCTCGGCAAGGCGCTCGCGGGATCGGGCCGGCCTCTCATCGCCGCGTTTGGAACTCTGTCAATGACGCCCGGTCAGCTCGCTACGGAGGATGAGGCGTATGATCCGAATCCTGTAGGCGGTCCCCGTGGCAAAACGGAAGACACGATGCTGGCGCTGGCGTCGCAGGGCGTCCGCACCTCGGTCATCCGCTTGCCGCCCTTAGTGCATGGCCCCGGCGACCGCGCCGGCTTCGCGCCGCGCCTCTACGGCGTCGCGCGTAAAACGGGCGTTTCCGTGTATGTAGGCGACGGCTCTAACCGCTGGCCGGCGGTGCACCGGCTCGATGCGGCCCATCTCTTCCGACTGGCGCTGGAGAACGGCATCGCCGGATCAAAGTATCACGCGGTTGCCGACGAGGGCGTGCCGTTCCGGTTGATCGCCGAAGTCTTCGGTCGGCGCTTGAACGTCCCGACTGCCTCTAAATCTCCCGCAGAGGCCGCCAAGCTCTTTAGCTGGCTCGCGCCCTTCCTGCCGGTGGATAACCCGGCGTCCAGCACGCTGACTCAAGAGCGGCTCGGATGGCGTCCAGCCCATCCAGCGCTCCTTCCCGATCTCGAAACGGAGAGCTACTTTCAGGCTTGAACTCCTCCCTCAAGGCTTAAAATCCTCTCTTGACAATTCTGGCTTTCTGCGTGTATACTATGCCTGCTCCGCTTCGCCCCGGCCTGTTCGGGACAAGCGGGCGGCCTGGAACAACGCTGTGCCAGTCGCCGCGCTCTTACCTTCCAATTTACTTCCCTTCCTGCCCGCGCACCGATGCGCCCACCTTCTCTGTGGAACTCTACGAAAGAGGCAAGCCGACACCGCCGTCAGAATGACGGCTCCGTGCCGCCGCTTGGCCTCTTTTTTTGCGCCTCAAATTCATGAGCTGCGCCTGAACGGACAGAGAATTGGAAGCAACTGCAACACACTCAGCAACTGAACCCATCAAAGTCATTCTAGCCGATGACGACCCGCTGACCCGCCTGGACCTGCGCCATGCGCTGGAAACGCTCGGCCTGCGCGTGCTTGGCGAAGCCGAAGACGGACGGCAGGCACTCAGCCTTGCCCGGACCCTGCGTCCGGATCTGCTGATTCTAGACATTATGATGCCGCAGATGGACGGCCTCGACGCCGCGCGGATCGTCCGTGCCGAGGGCCTCGGCGCAGTGATGCTGCTGACCGGGTACGCCGAAGAAGACATGATCGCGCGGGCTGATGCCGCCGGCGTTCTCGCGTATCTCCGCAAGCCGTTCCGCACCGAAGAACTCGGCCCGTCTATTGCCATTGCCCTCGGGCGCTACCGGGAGCGGCAGGCGCTGGAAACGGACGTGGAAGACCTGAAAGAAAAGATGGAAGCGCGGAAGATCGTGGGCCGGGCCAAAGCCATTCTGATGGAGCGTCACCAGCTCACCGAGCGGGAAGCGTTTTACCGGATTCAGGCCCAAAGCCAGACCCTGCAAAAGCCCGCGTCCGAGATTGCGCGGGCCATCATCACCGCCAGCGAGATGGGAATGTAACGTTGAGCTGGGGATGTAGCGCTGAGAATGTAAAGTTTTCATTAAGATTGGGCCTGTTCGCTTCGAAAGTGATGCGGCCTGTTAGAATTATCGGGTAACATGGCGTCCGGATGCCTGATACTCTGTAAGACCAAACGCGCACGACGCGAAACACCTAAGAACCGCGAACACGAGGAGGAATGCACACTTTGCGACCCATCATGCCCCGTCCACTTACCCTGAAGACTGCACTGGCCCTGGGAGTCGGCCTCGCCGCGTTCGGCAGCCTGCCGGCAATGGCCCAGACTCCTGCGCCGGCCACCCCCGCCGGCCCCGGCCCGGCGACCCAGCCGCCGCCCGCTCCCGGCACCACGCAGCCTGGCCCGACCCAGCCTGCCGCCCCGCCGACGCCGCCTGGGACCGCGACAGCGCCCGCTGCGCCCGCCGCCCCTGCCGCAACGCCGCCGCCGAACTACAAGCTTCAGTACAACGGACTGATTGACGGCTACTATCTGTTTAACTTCAATAACCCAAAAAACATCACGGCCGGCGGCGGTCATGCGTACTACGACGCACGGCACAACTCTCCGACGATTGATTTGGCGGAGCTGAACGTCTTCCAGACCGCGCCGCCGAAAAGCTTCGGCTACAAGGCAACCTTCATCACTGGAGATACTGCGGACCTCAACCATTACGACTTCCTGAGCGCGAGCCGTGGCCTCGGCGAAGCACGCTACAAGAACATCCAGCAGCTTTATGGAACATATGCCTTCGGCGCGGATGGCTCCGGCATTGACTTCGGCAAGTTCTACACGCCGTTCGGCTATGAAGTGACCGAGCCAAACGGCAACTACAACGAGTCGCGGTCTCTGGCGTACAGCCTGGTTCCGTTCTACCATGCCGGCCTGCGGATTTACACGCCGGTTCCCGGTCTGGCGGCGCTGACGGCGACGTTCTATGTAGTCAACGGCGTCTACAACACGCCGACTCTGGGCGTTCAAAACGACAGCAAGCGCCTGGGTTACATCGGCCAGCTCAATTACACCGACCCAAAAGGCAAGTTCACGCTGATTTTCGAGCTGGGCCTCGGCAAGCAGAAGTACGGCGGCACGGTGGATGTCGGCGGCCCGGACACGAAGCTGACGCTGAACGACAACAATTTCACCTATAACATCAACGCTAACCAGTTGTTTGGATTGGACTATGCGTACCTGAAGTTCAAGCCCGAGGGCGGCAATCCGAAGACGACCCAGAACGGCTACGCCGTCTATTACCGTCAGGCGTTCACACCCAAGACGGCTCTGGCTTTGCGCTTCTCCGGGTACAGCTCCAAAGTAGACGGCTCGGACACCGCGAAGCCCTACGAGATCACGGCGACGTATGAAGTGAAACCGACCACAGCTTTCACGACCCGGCTTGAGTACCGCCACGACCATAGCAACATCAACCCTGTCACTGGTGGTACTAACACGTTCTACGGCGGCAGCGATGACTTGGTCTCCGGCCCAACCAAGAAAAACGAAGACACGCTGGAACTGGCCGGCATCTTCACGTTCTAACGACATGTCCCCAGCCTCCACAACGGAGGCTGGGGTAGGATCAATGTTATGCCACTTGCCGTCACGGACGATGGCCCGACCACGGACCTTTCCGACAAAAATCTTGCCACTGCCCGCGCGGCCCCGCGCCTCTGGCTGCCCGGTGACACGCCCCATGCGGAGCCGCCTCCTGCCGCCGCACACACTCCCGCGCGCAAGCCGAAGTCTACTCCGAAACCTCGCCCTGCTGCCTCGCCCGTCGTGCGTGACCGCTACAATCCTATCTTAAAAGACCTGCCGCCGGAAGAACGCCCGCGCGAGCGCCTCCACGCTTACGGGGCGCAGGCGCTCACGGCGGCGGAGCTGATCGCCATTTTGATACGGACCGGCAACGGCGAGCGCAGCGCAGTCGCGCTCGGCGAGTTTCTGCTGTCTACGTTCGGCAGCATTCAAGGCATTGCGACCGCTTCCACCGAACAGCTTGCCGACGTGAAGGGGCTAGGCACCGCCAAAGCCGCCCAGATCAAAGCCGCCATTGAGTTCGGCAACCGGCTGGCGCTGTTCTCCGAAGAAGGCCGGCCTTCGATTGGCGGCCCGCAGGATGTTTCCAATCTTCTGATGCCCGAGCTGCGCTACCAGAAAAAAGAGCATTTGAAGTCAATTCTCTTGAACACCAAGAACCGTGTTCTGGCAATCAAAACCGTCTCGGTCGGCGATTTATCCTCCTCCATCGTCCATCCCCGCGAAGTTTACAAAGACGCCGTGATTGCGTCGGCAGCTTCGATTATCGTCGCCCATAACCATCCTTCCGGTGACCCCACCCCAAGCGCCGAAGATGTGGCCGTCACCAAGCGCCTCATCCAGTCCGGCGAGATCATGGGCATTGATCTCTTGGACCACATCGTTCTCGGCGACGGCACGTTCGTTAGTCTTAAAGAACGCGGCTTGATTTGAGTGCGCGTGGTATAATTGCTAAGGGAGAACGAAAATGACAATCACTTTGGCTCCGCAGGTTGAGACGCGGCTGCGCCGGAAAGCGGCACGAACAGGAGAAGATGCAAATGCACTGGCCGATGCGCTTCTTTTTAATGCGCTCTCTGATGAGGCCTCGGAAACAGAGTTGCGTGAAGAATACCGGCAGCTTGTCACCCTGGAACTACGGGACACTCTCTCGGCCTCGCAAACAAACCGCCTGCATCAAGTCACCCAGGCACTGGATGACCTCGACATGCACTCTGCGGCGGCTCTGACGATGTCTTTGCGTTTAGACGAAGCAGGCCATAAGCTCGATGAAATGCTGGCAATTGTTCGCAGTCTTCCGGTCTCTGAGGAAAAGCAGTGATCTGAGGAAAAGCAGTGATTTTTCGCCGCTCCGTAAATGTGCCGCGTTTGAGCGATTACCATCTTTATCGGGACCCTTATCTACGCCCTGATTTCCAATATCGCTGTGCTTACTGCCTGACGCACGAGTTCTATTTTCTTCAGGGCGATGGTAGGGAGATAGACCACCATCGTCCACTTCACGCTGCGTCTTACGATTTCGCCTCTCTCAAAAATACTTACAGCAATCTTTACTGGACATGCGGCCAGTGCAATTCAGAGAATGGCAATGTCTGGCCTACCGATGTGGAGTATGAGCAAGGCCTCCGGTTTCTAGACCCCTGCACTGAAGATCATGATGACCACTGGGATACGCACCCCGACGGCACAGTGGCGGCCAAGACCAGCATAGGCCACTACACGATTCGTTTTATCCGACTGGATCGCCAAAGACTCACTCATCTTCGGCGGCTTGTTTTCATCTATCAGCAAAGGGTGGCTGCGCTTGAGGCGGAACTGAACCGCCGGAACCTGCTTCCTGAGCAGCGCCAGGTTCTGCTGGCTTATCTCGCCGACATCAAGCCGCTTGTTGATCCTCCGGTCTTTGATCGATAATCTTTTCAATGAACCACGCCTCATCCAATCCGGCGAGATCATGGGCATTGATCTTTTAGACCACCTTGTTCTCGGCGACGGCACTTTCGTCAGCCTCAAAGAACGCGGGCTAATCTGAGTTCTCTTTCTAGGCTTTCTTTCTGAGTTTTCTTCACGTTTAACTGCTTCATGGTCCGGGTAATTGGCTTCTGCCAAAGAGGCCATTACTACGAAAGGAATCGGAGCCATGCAGGAGCGGATTGCGGCGAACTGGTGGGTGCTGGCGGTGCGCGGGGCGTTTGCTGTTATTTTAGGAATTATTGCATTTGCGCGGCCGGGCGCGGCGCTGACGGTGCTAGTGACATTCTTCGGGGCGTACGCGCTGGTGGACGGCGTGTTTGCGCTGCTGGCCGCGGCTCGCTGGCATCATGTGGACCAGCGCTGGTGGCTTTTGATCCTGGAAGGCATTATCGGCATTGGGGTGGGCATCTTCGTGTTCGCGCATCCGGCGGCGACGGCGCTGGGCCTGGTGACCGTCATCGGCATTTGGGCCATTGTGACCGGCATTGCCGAGATCGTTGCCGCAACCCGCCTGCACCGGATCATTGCCGGGGAGTGGTTTCTCGGCATCAGCGGCGCGGTGTCGGTTTTGTTCGGCATTGCCCTGCTGGCCGTGCCAAGCGCTGGGCTGCTCTTTTGGATTTATTTGATGGGGGCATATGCTTTTCTGTTCGGCCTGTCGCTTCTCGTGGCGGCTTTTCGCCTGCGCGGACATAGCCAGAAGGTTACAATTTAAAGCAAATGGACCTGAAAATGCCTGATCGCGTGGACTTGGCACACTTTATGCAGTGTTAATTCTCCAAGCCTTATCGCCGCTCTCTCTCGATCACTGCCGCTCTCTCGATCACTGTAGAAAGAAAATGCAATCATGAATACCACAAAAACCGTGCTGGGAGGGCTTGCCGCCCTGACTGCGCTCGGCCTCAGCGCCGCGCGTCCTGCACTTGCCCAGGTGACTTCAATCGCGCCGGGAGTTCTCGAATACGGCACCGAAAATCAGGAAGGAGCCGGCCCGTACAGCGGCGGCTTCAACCCGGTCGGCTTTGATCCCAAAGCCGGCGCGACTTTGTCCGGCCTCGCCGCAGGCCAGACCACTTCGGGAGCGCAGTCGGGCGGACACACCGAGTTCTTCCCGAACGCCCCGGCAGGCGACTTTGCCGGCACCGACACCATCCATGTCGGCAGCACGTTTGCCGGCAACTACCATGATGGTTACTCGGAGCAGGTTTTCCGCAACCCGAGCCACGGCGTCATCGGACCGGACACGTTTTCGCTGAACTACAGCTCCCTGCTGTCTGCCGGACAGACGCCGGGAACGCTGACGCTCGGCATCCTGGCGGACGACTTCCAGTTCTCAAAGTTCGGCGACCCGTTCACTGCCACGGTCAACGGCGTTGAGTCAACGCAAATCGAGAATGCTCTTAACGGCACTGTTTTGACGGACCCATCCACCAAGTTTTATACGTTTGGGATCAACACGTCTTTACTTACAAGCAGCAACGTCCTCAATCTGAGCATTGACGAGAAAGGCGACGGCGGCGACGGCTACGCGGTGGACTTCCTGACGGTCGGCGTGACCACAGCGACTCCGGCAGCGGTGCCGGAAGCTTCCACGACCGTTTCGTTTGGCGTGCTTCTTGCGCTCGGCCTCGGCGGCATGGCGTTTGCGGCCAAAAAGCGCCGCGCCTGCTGATTTCTCTGCTGCACCTCCACTCCTCACGCCTGGCTTCTTCCTAAAGAAGCCGGGCGTTTTTGTGTTTGTCTTGTTTTCATGGTAGAGTGGTAACAACTCGTGAAAACAAATTGCTGCCCACCGAAACTCCCCGCGCCTGAAACCGTTGTAGTTGATAAGTTTGCTGCTGTTGAAACTACTGAAGAGGAGCATTGTCATGTCATTTCGCTTTAAGCCGCTTTCGCTGAGGCCGTTCGGCTTACTTCTTTCCAGATTTCTTTTTTCCGCCGCGCTTCTGCCGCTTGTGCTGCACGCACCCGCCGCTGGAGCGGCGAAAAAACCGGCACATCCGCGCCTCACGCCGGCGAACTCGGCGCTGTATGTTACGGATTTCGGCGATGGGACGATCATGCGCTGCGCGGGCGGCAGCGGCAAAGTGCGGAGTGTTTTAGGAGGCGGCCTGACTCCAATCGGACTGGCATTCGGGCCGGACCACAATCTGTATGTCACTTCTCACGACGATGGGACCATTGTTCGGTTCAACCCGATGACCGGAGTATCCCTCGGAACATTCATTCCACGCGGCAGCGGCGGCATGGCGACGCCGATTACACTGGCGTTCGGGCCGGATGGGAACCTGTACGTTGTCACCGAAGGCAATCAATCAGGAGAAATCCGGCGCTACAACGGCAAGACCGGCGCTCCGATGGGCCAGTTCATTCCGCCCGGAAAGGGGGGCCTGGCTGATCCTGTTGATATGACGTTTGGGCCGGACGGCAACCTTTATGTCACAAGCATCAGCAAGGACAACGTGCTGCGTTTCAACGGCAAAACCGGAACTCCGCTGGGAACATTTGTCAAACCCCATAGCGGCGGCCTGCGGAAGCCGCATAGCCTGGTCTTTGGCCCCGACGGCAGCCTGTATGTCGGCGGCGCGAGCGGCGTGCTCCAGTACAGCGGCAGGACCGGCGAGTTTGTGCGCGTCTTTGCCTTCCCCAGCGACCGCCTAAGCGGTGGCGACGGCCTGGCGTTCGGCCCGGACGGCGACCTCTATGTGAGCGACTGCCAGATGTCCGATGTCCTGCGCTATGACGGCAAGACAGCGGAGTTTAAAGGCATCTTTGTGAAGACAAGCGCGGGGTTAGTTTTGAACCTGCACATCCTGTTCGGACCCTGCGGCAGCGGCGGCCTCTCGCCTGCCGTCGCGGCAGTCGCCCGCGCCAAGCGCCTGAAGACGGCGCAAGCCGCCGAGGAAGCGTCCCTGCCTCCGCTGCTGGCTGTCGGCACACATGCGCCGGACTTCACGGTCCAGGACAGAAGGGGCGCTCCGGTCAAGCTCTCGGACTACAAAGGCAAGATCGTGGTGCTGGATTTCTGGTCTACCTGGTGCGGCCCCTGCCAAATGTCCCTGCCGCATACCAATGCCGTCGCAAAGAAGTTTGCTGCCAGAGGCGTCGTCGTGCTGGCCGTCAATGTCTGGGACACTAAAAAAGCGTTTAAAGGCTGGCTGCCGCAGCACCCGAGATACAGCGCCATCAAGTTCGCGCTGGACCCGGCGGGACGCAGCCCGGACATCGCCTCGATGTACCATGTGTCCGGCATTCCGACCCAGTACGTGATTGACAAGAACGGCAGGATTTTCAAGAGCTTTGTCGGCTATGACGGCCCAACCATGGAACTTACCGATGCCCTTACAAAGGCCTCGGCCGCGCCTGCCAAAACGGCAAAAGCCTCGCTCTAAAAACTTGAAAAATTAAGGTTCCAGGTTCTGGTTTCACGGGGCTGAACCCCCGTGCTTTAAGAATGCAAGCTCCCACCTTCGTGGGCGAGGACACGAGTGAAAGGTTTCTATGTCCGCGCCCCTCCGGGCCTGCCAGTGCAGAGGCGGGGAGTTGTTTTTCAAATCCCTGCCGTTTAGGGCAGGGTGTTCCTCTAAAAACGCCCGGCTGCCCTGATGGGGCAGTCGGGCGTTGCTGTTAATGTTCTACTTCTTGAGCCAGCCGCCGGTCATTTCCGTGCCTTCCGGGAGCGGCGAATACAGGCCGCCCTCGGTGTCCGGGGCAGCCTCGGACTTCTCGATCGCGAGATGCGTCTGCTTGCCCATGGCGGCTTCGGTCAAAAGCCGGGCGACATTATGGCCGAACACCGTGGCGACGGCAGCAGTGCCGACCGAGACTTCATCCTGCGGCTTGACGGCAAGCGCCAAAATGGCGTCCACCACTTCCTGCGGGCTGTAGACCGGCGGGATTGGGACCGGCTTGTGGCCGGTGTAGTTTGCCGTGTGCTCAAAAAACGGCGTGTCCATCGAGGCCGGCAAAACCGTGCAGACATGAATATGGTCCGCTTTGGCTTCCACCAGTTCCTGGCGCACCGCGCCGGTCAGTCCGACAACGCCGTGCTTGGCGGCAGCATAAGAGGCAAAGTACGGTGTGGGAACTTTGCCGATGACCGACGCGACATTGATGAGTGTTCCCGCGCCCTGGCGGTGGAACTGCTGCAATGCAAAGTAGGTGCCGTACAGCGTCCCCAGCAGGTCCGTTTCAATGACATGGATGTGGTCTTGAAGCGGCACTTCATCGAAGCGCCCGAGCGCCCCGCTGCCGGCGTTGTTGACCCAGACGTCAATGCGCCCAAACCTATTTACAGCCGCCGCCGCGAGCTGCGCCACTTCTTCCTTGTCGCTGACATCGGTTGCCACCGCAAGCGCCTTGCCCCCGGCAGCCTCGCATTCCCCGGCCAGCTCCTCCAGCAGCTCGCCTCGCCGCGCGGCAAGCACCATCGATGCGCCCGCTTTGGCGAAGTCCAGCGCCGTCCCTTTGCCGATGCCGCTGGACGCGCCTGTAATGACGACAACTTTCCCGTTCAATCCTGCCAAATCCGCCATAATTGCTTTCCGTTTCTAATGACCGTCTTTTGCTGGCTTGTTCCCCAGCGCCTTTTGCCCGAAACACGGGAAAGATTTTGGAACAAGGTAACATACACGCGGAGGCGCATTATGAACACGCAATTAAAGGAGATATTAGCGGAGCTGGAGGCTGAGGGGAAAGCGCATGATGCTCAGGAAACCGAGCATGGTCGGAAGATGCTCAACTTAGAGGCGGACACAGCCCAGCTTCTTTCGATCTTAGTTCGGAGCGGACACAAAACGCGGCTGCTGGAAATTGGGACATCTAATGGCTACAGCACGCTCTGGCTGGCCGACGCCGCGCAGGACACCGGCGGCCATGTGACCTCGATTGACCAAAGTGCGGAAAAGCAGGCGATGGCGGACGCAAACCTGACGCGAGCCGGTCTGCGTGAAGTGGTTACGCTGCTCTTAGGAGACGCGCTAGGTGTTGCGGCAAGCTTGGAAGAAACTTACGACTTTGTATTCTTAGATGCCAACCGCCGGCAATATCCCACGCTGCTGCGCCTGCTTCTGCCACGCCTCCTGCCGGGCGCTTTAGTGCTGGCGGACAATGTGCATTCACACCCGCAGGAGATCACCGGATACTTGAAAGCCATTGGCTCTCATCCTGATTTTGACTCTGCTGTCGTCGCCGTCGGCAAGGGCCTGAGCATCGCCTATTACCAGGGCTGAAGCAGGGACAAAACACCTGTGCGCGAATGCTGCTCTCATTGGTATAATAAAAGGAGTTATGAGTTCCGACCGTTTTAGCTTTCTGGAGTTTGGCGATGAAGACGCGGCCCCTGCCAAAGAGGCCGCGCCTTTTGGCGGGTCCGAGCCGGCGCAGCGGGAGATCGGCGCGGAGCTGCTGCCGGACGGCACGACGCTGGCTCAGGTGAAGATGCCGGACCCGCGCGGCTTCCAAAAGTATCTGGACGAGGACGACGGCAGCACCATCACGCTGTCGTCGCTGGCCGGGCAGGGGATGCAGGTGCCGAACCGGCTGCGAGTCGTGGAAGTCTTAGGCGAGCGCGGCACGAATGTTGACCAGTTCCAGTACCCTACGGGCCTCGCAGTTGATCCGGATGGCGTGCTGTTTGTCGCCGACTCGTATTCCCACTGCTTGAAGCGCATTACTCCCGATGGGGGCGTGTCGGTGATCGGCAGCCGGGGCAGCGGGCGGGCACAGTTTTTGTCGCCGCAGGGCGTGGCGACCGATAGCGACGGCGCGTTTTATGTGGTAGAGCAGGGCAACTGCCGGGTGCAGAAGTTCACGCGCGAGGGCATTTTGACGCTGGTGTTCGGCAGGCCGGGCCGCGAAAACGGCGAGTTTCTCGGGCCGACTGCCATCACTGTCGCGCCCGGCAGCGGCGACATCTATGTTGCCGACACCGGCGGCAGCCGGGTCCAGCGGTTCAGCGCCGACGGTCGTTTTCTCAATTCACTCGGAGCGCCGAGCCAGAGCAGGATAAATCAGAGCAGCAGGCAGGCGCAGGGGCCGGGCCTCAGCAGCCCGCAGGCGCTCGCCGCCGCGCCGGGCGGGGCGCTCTATGTCGCCGAGACATTCGCCCAGCGCCTGGTACGCTTTGATCCACTAGGGCGCTTAGACCAGCAGATTGGCGGGGCACGCTTGCGCCGCTCTCAATCTTCGTCTCCAAGCATCACGCTGAACCAGCCGCGAGCGCTGGCAATTGACCTTGCCGGCCTGCTGTACATCGCCGACGCCGGAGAAGCCGACCTGCTGACGGGCGAGACGCGCGGGCGGCTGCAGTGCGTTTCGCTGATGGACGACCTGCCGGTCATCGCGACGATTGAAAAGATCGGCCGTTCGCTCGGCTCCCTGCTTCGCCCCGGCGGCCTCGCCCTCGGCCCGCCGTCCGAGCGGCCGATGCCGGGCCGGGCGATTTGGAGCGACATCTATGTTGCCGATACGCTCAACCACCGCATTCTGCGCTTTGCCTGGAGCGGCGCGGCGTGACACTGGCAGAACAAATTAAAATTGCCGAGCAGATCAAAGCGGAAGCGGCGCGGTTAGGCTTTGCGCTGTGCGGTATTACGTCGGCGGACCCGCCGCCCCATCACCGGCACTACGCCCGGTGGCTGGCCGAGGGCAAGGCGGGCGAGATGCTGTACCTGCACCGGCAGGAACCGAAGCGCGGCGACTTGACTCAGGTTTTGCCGGACGCCAAAAGCGTGGTCTGCGTCGCGCTGAACTATTCGCCGGACGTACCTCCCGGTGCGTCGGAACCCGGCACTGAAGTGCCGGGCTACTCAAGGACAGAAAGTGCCTCCGGCACTGAAGACCAGCCAGCAAAGGCCAATCTTCAGTCGCAGAGCGACTTTCTGTGCTGCAATAGCCCGGCACTTCCAGTGCCGGGTCTAACCGGCACCATCGCCCGTTATGCCCGCTTCGACGACTATCACGACACGCTCTGGCAGCGCCTGGAAGCACTACTGGCGTTCATCAAAACCCACTGCCCCGAGGCAAGCGGCAAAGTCTACTGCGATACCGGGCCGATTACCGAGCGCGACCTTGCCATGAGGGCGGGCCTCGGCTGGATCGGCAAGCACACCAATCTGATCTCGCGCCGTCTCGGCAACTGGTTCTTTCTCGGCGAGATTATCCTCGACATCGCTCTGCCTGCCGACACTCCCGAGACTACCCACTGCGGGACCTGCACGCGCTGCCTGCCGGCCTGTCCGACCGGAGCCATTACCGCCCCGTACAAGCTGGACGCCCGCCGCTGCATTTCCTACCTGACCATTGAGCTGAAAGGCAGCATCCCAGAAGACCTGCGCCCGCTCATCGGCACCCGCATCTACGGCTGCGACGACTGCCTCGCCGCCTGTCCCTGGAACAAGTTCGCCGTGAAATCCGACGACCCCGCCGTCCGTCCTCGCGCCGACCTCACCGCGCCCGATCTGTTGGAACTGCTCGCTTTAGATGACGCCACCTTCTGCGAAAAGTTTAAGCACAGCCCCATCAAGCGCACCAAGCGGCGCGGCCTCCTGCGAAACGTCTGCGTTGCCCTCGGAAACTTGGGTGATCCCCGCGCCCTTCCCGCGCTGACTTTTGCCGCCGAGACTGACCCGGAACCGCTAGTCCGTGAACACGCCGCGTGGGCCATGAGGCAAATTCATGCTACAATGGAGAAGAACAGCCAAGAGGAGAGTGAACAATGATTACCCTTGACCTGACACCCACAGAAGAAGCACAGATTTCCACCGTCGCGCGGCAGACCGGACTTGCCCCGGCAGACTATGTCAAGAAACTGGTGAAGGAGAACCTGCCGCCGGTCCCCACTGGGCTGGAAGTGCCGCAAATATCCGCAAAGAACGTCGCCGCGATTGCCCAGCTCCAAGCCTGGGAAGAAGAGGAGTTCACTGATGATCCGGAAGAACTTCGGCAAGCCGATGCTGACCTGAATGAACTTCTGCAAAATCTGAACAAGAACCGCATCGAAAGCGGGGAAAGGCCGCTCTTTCCTTAATGCTCCATATCCTGCTGGACTCTTACCCTCTGGGTGCGCTCTCGCACCCACAGCCGGATCTCAACATCGTGAGGTGGGCAGCCGCCTGTCAGACAGCGGGACATCAAATTTATGTCCCTGAAGTCATTGATTATGAAGTTCAGCGCGAGCTGCTGCGGGCGCGGAAATACAGCGGGGTCAGAAACTTAGATGCCCTGAAGGCCATCCTGCACTTTCTGCCAATCAGCAGTCCGGCAATGCTCCTCGCCGCTGATCTTTGGTCGCAGTCGCGGCAAAGTGGGCTGCCGACAGGCGATCCCAAGAAACTGGACATTGACGTGATCTTAGCGGCCCAAGCCCTGACGCTCGGCGTTGCCAACAGTGACTTGGTGATCGCCACCAGCAACGTCAGTCACATTGCCCGTTTTGTCTCCGCTGATCTTTGGAGCAATATCACGCCCTGACAGAAAGCCGGGTCAAATGGAGTTTTTGGAGATGTACAGCGGCGGCCTGCGCTCGCCGCTGCTGCAATTTGAGAAGCACGGCCACCCCGTCATGTACCGCCTCTTTCCGACAATCCATATTGCCGAGCCGGCTTATTACGACGCAGTTCTGGGGTACTTAGCCGACTGTGACCGCGTGCTGTATGAGTTCACGGCGACATTTGATCTGGGGCCGCGTGACCATGACGGCTACCGGACGCTGGCCCGCCGATTGGGACTCATCAGCCAGCTTGACGCCGTAGATTACGAGTGCGTTCCAGCCACCTGGGTGCTGGCGGACATGACGCGCGGCCACTTGGAACAGGCGATTGCCGCCCTGCCGTCGTGGTGGGAGCGGACGCAGTTCACCGTGCGCGGCCAGGCAGTGATCGCCCGGCTGAACGCCTTTTTGCCCCTGCCGACCCGGCAGGAGCTGGCGGAAGTCTGCGACATGAGCCAGACTTTGCACGAAGATCTCCTTGCCGAAACGCCTCTTGAAACCCTGATTTTGGAGGACCGGAACCGGGTGCTGTTCAGCGCCATCAAACGGTTCCACAGCACGGCTCTTGCAGATGCCGAGACGCCGTTTGTCGTCGGCATCTTCTACGGAGCCGCCCATATGCCGGCTGCCGCCTCCTACCTGACAGAGCATCTTGGCTACTTCTGCCGCACCGCCCAGTGGATTGAGCCAGACGTCTTTCAGTGGTGACGACACCCGAGTAGAATCGGTCTAGGCCGGCTGGCGTGCCTTCAAGCGCCGCATCCTCCAGCCGGTCAGCGAAGCAAAGAGGCAGGTAATCAGAAGCCACGCGCACTCCATCAGTGCCGCTTGCCCGAGTATATTGCTGAAAACCGGGTAGTGCGGCCACAGCTTCAGCCCGGTTCCGTCCAGAACCGCCCCGGCGATGATCTGTCCCAGCAGCGCTAGAAACGCGCCTGATCCAGCCCGCTGCGGTGAACGGAGGCCAATCGCCATTCCCAGCACGGCAGGCAGCACCACGAAATCCGACCACGCCAGCAGGGCACCAAGCTGGCTTGAATGGCCGTCCAGCCACGGCTTCAGCCACGGGATAACGTGCCCATACAGCGGGGCCTGAGCAACCCAGACAACGACCGGCGTACAGGCCAGCAGCAAAAACGGGACCGACAAGCGCAGTCCGGTAAGCGTCGCCTGCCAAAGTCCGCCCCGCGCGTCAGGCCGCGCCGCCTGCGCCCATTCCTGCCGCCACTGCCGCAAGAAATCTTCCGCGCCGCCGAACTGCCGCAGAGCCTCAGTCACGGCGTCGTCTTCGGTCATGCCGAGTTCTTGATAAGCGGTGATGCGCTCCCGCAAATGCGCTCGCAGCTCACGCCTCAGCTCCTGCTGATGGAACTTAGATAGGCGGCGGTTCAGCGGCGCTAAGACTTGGTCAAGATAGGCTTCCACCCGGCGTGGGGCGGAGTTGTCGGGGCTTTGTTCCATGAACGGGTTTTCCTTCCGATGTCTCTGGGGTGGGGGCGAGGACGCGCCCGACAGCCTGGACGAATTGCTGCCAGCCGGCGCTCCATTCGGTCAGCTTCTTTGCGCCGCCTGGCGTGAGCGTGTAAACTTTGCGCTCCCGTCCACCGGTCGGTGTTTCCCAAGCGCTGGAAACGAGGCCGTCGCGCTCCAAGCCGTGCAGGGCCGGGTAGAGCGTGCCTTCACGAAGCTGCAAAGCGTTCTCGGTGCGCTGCTCAATGGTCTGGGCCAAGCCGTAGCCGTGCAGAGGGCCATCGCGGAGGGTTGCCAGGATCAGCAGGGACAGGCCGCCTTTGAGGTAATCCTGCGCGTTTCCAGTGGGGGGTAGGGTCTTCATGCGCTCATTATACATAGGTAAACTATGCTTGTCAAGAGGGTCTTTGTTGACTTCGCCTGCTTGTTTCGTTTATAATGTTTTCAGGAAGCAAGTTTGGAGCGGAGGCAGGGATGCTGCAAGAGCAGGTAAGAGTTTATCACGGCAGCGTCAATGACGCGACGCGCATTCAAGCCGCCGGATTGGACCCGTCACGTCTGCCGACTTGGGTGACACGGGACCTTGCCGCAGCCCGCAATGCAATCAACCTGGCAATTCGTGCAGACCGAGGCCAGGATTTGGGTATCATTGAAGCGAGAGTGCCAAAAGCGGAGTTTGATGCGGTTCTCGCTTCGGGTGAACGCCTCTACTCAGGATTTAATGGCACTTTGCCCGGCTCGTCGGAAATTGTCTTGCGAACACCGGAGCAGGCGGCGCTATTCAATCAGCACATCGTCAGGTGAATTATGGAAATAGGTATTTCTTTCAGTCAAATCCAAACACAGATCATTCAGCAGTTCAATCAATCTTCAACGGCTTTGAGCGGCAGGATGCGCTTGACGGAGGAAAATGTGCTGTTTGTCCAGGATGCCGCTGTAAAGTATCCTGCTGGCAGCCGTCAGTGCAGTGTTTGGCAGGAAGATTTGGTGGCCGCTGAACAGTTCTCTTCAGCGTTCGGTGAGATGCTGACCGGAGGGCCAGTGTGGATACACGCAAACCTGATCCCCTTTGGCGATAACAGATTTCTCATTACGCTCTGCGCCGGGCGAAAAGTAGGCAATCCCCAGTTCAGCCTCAACCTCAGCTTTGAACCAAACAGGACAGCGGAAATTATCTCAACAAGAACACTCGTTACGACGAGCTAAGGAGCATCACCTATGGCGGAAGTGGATTTAAAAGAACTCGCGGCGCAGCTTCGGGTAGACAGCATTCGGTGTACGACAGCGGCGGGGTCGGGTCACCCGACTTCGTCTATGTCGGCGGCGGATTTAATGGCTGTGCTGCTGGGCAAGTACCTGCGGCTTGATTACGCAAACTGGAAATCGCCAAACAATGACCATTTGATCTTCAGCAAGGGCCATGCCTGCCCGCTGCTGTACTCCATGTGGAAGGCGGCGGGGGCAATCAGCGACGAAGAGTTCCTGACCCTGCGCCAGTTCGGCAGCCGGCTGGAAGGCCACCCGAACCCGCATGTGACGCCGTACACGGATGTCGCGACGGGGTCGCTGGGCCAGGGCCTGCCGAACGGCGTCGGCATGGCGCTGGACGGCAAGTATCTCAGCAAGCTGCCCTTCAAAGTGTGGGTCGTGCTGGGCGACAGCGAAGTGGCGGAAGGCTCCATCTGGGAGTCGGTAGACAAGGCCAGCCACTATAAGCTGAATAACTTGGTGGCGATCTTGGATATGAACCGATTAGGCCAGCGCGGCGAGACCGATCTCGGCTGGAACAGCCCTGTGTATGCCGCCCGCGCTGCTGCATTCGGCGCTCACACGATTGAAATCAACGGCCATGACTTGGACGCGATTGACAAGGCGTATGCCGAAGCGCTGACAGTCACGGACAAACCCGTCTGGATTATTGCCAAGACCGAAAAAGGCCACGGCGTTTCGTTCCTGGCGAACAAAGAAGGCTGGCACGGCAAGGCGCTGAACCCCGACCAGGCCAAAGACGCCATTGCCGAGCTTGGCGGCGAGCGGCACATTATTGTGGACGTGCAGAAGCCGGAAGATATTGCGCCGGCCATCCCCACTACGACCGGGCCGCTAAAGCTTCCCACCTACGAGATGGGAACCAAAGAAGCCACTCGCAAGGCTTACGGCGACTCCATCACGGCGCTCGGCGGGTTCCGCTCGGATGTTGTCGTGCTGGACGGCGAAGTGTCAAACTCGACGTTTGCCGACGAGTTCAACCACACGTTTCCCGACCGCTTCTTTGAGATGTACATTGCCGAGCAGCAGCTTGTTTCGGCAGCCGTCGGCCTCGCCGTGCGCGGCCACCGGACTTTCTCATCCACGTTTGCCGCGTTCTTCAGCCGGGCGTTCGACCAGATCCGCATGGCGTCAATCTCAAACGCCACCATCAGCCTCAGCGGTTCCCATGCCGGCGTGTCTATCGGTGAAGATGGCCCGTCGCAGATGGCTCTGGAAGACTTGGCGATGATGCGGGCGGTATTCGGTTCCACGGTTTTGTACCCCAGCGACCCGAACCAGACCGCGCATCTGGTCCAGATTATGGCCGATCTGCCCGGCATTTCTTATATTCGAACCACCCGCGAAAAGACGCCGATCTTGTACGGCCCCGACGAGACTTACGAAGTCGGCGGCTCCAAGCTGGTCCACCATTCGGACAGCGACCAGGTGGCCGTTGTCGCAGCGGGCATCACGCTCCATGAGGCCAACAAAGCCTACGAGACATTGAAAGCGCAGGGCATCACCATTCGGCTGATTGACGCTTACTCAGTCAAGCCGATTGACAAAGAGACCCTGCACCGGGCCGCGCAGGACACCGGCGGCAAGCTGGTCGTGGTCGAAGATCACTGGTTTGAGGGCGGCATCGGCGACGCCGTCTTGGACGCCTTCGTCGGCGTCGGCGACCACGCGCCTACGGTCGTCAAGCTGGCCGTCATGCACATGCCCGGCTCCGGCAAGCCCGCCGAGCTGCTCCACGCCGCCAAGATTGACGCCGACGCCATTGTCGAAGCCGTCAAGTCCCTGCTGTAAAAAGCTGACCAAATAAAACAAGCAAGGCCGCTCCTGCAATTGGGAGCGGCCTTTTTTTGTCACCGAATGTTATGGTACAATGGTATGGTAGGAAGACCATAATGCCAACTCAAAAACGTACTTACGCCTTGCCGCAAGCGACATTGGACAAGTTTGAGCGAGCCGTCGCCAGTGGGCAGCGAAGCGCGGCTCTTGCACGCCTGATAGAAGACTGGCTGGAAAAGCAGCAGCAGGAAGCTCTGGAACGAGACATCATGGAGGGCTGCCGCGAAATGGCCGACGTTTATCTGGAAATCCAGCGTGAATTCGAGCCACTGGACGCGGAGGTGACTCGTGGCTACTATCCCGGCTGAACTCAGGCGCGGAGACGTTGTGCGTGTACGTTTAGACCCGACAGAAGGGTCGGAACAAGCAGGAGAGCGGCCTGCGCTGGTTCTCTCGCTGGATGTCATCAACCGCCATTCTCCGATTATCTTAATCGCCCCTATCACGAGCAAGAAAACCGAGCGTGTTTATCCGTTTGAAGCCTTGATAGAAGCGGGTGAGGGCGGTTTGCCGATGCGCTCCAAAGTGCTGCTGATGCAGACGCGCAGTCTAGACAAATCACGCCTTCTTGGTTACTATGGCCGTCTGAATGACGAAACAATGCAGCAAGTAGATCAAGCGCTCAAAGTTGCGGCTGGCTTGCGCTAGGTATTGGTTTGAGGGCGGCATGAACGAAGTGAGGCACATGTCCGAAACAGACAGCGCGGATGAAGCGATACGCTTGGCGTTTGCCGCCAAGAAGAACCAATACCGGAACGATCCTCATTTCCGTATGTCGTCGGCGGGGCCGCTGACATGGCTGCACCAAGTTCCCGGCTGGTTTGAAGTGGATGCGTTCTACGCCCGTGATGTCCCGCCCGCTGAAGTCGTTGCCGCGGTAAAGGCTTGCAGGCCGCACCCGCATCATATGATCAGCGTTCGGGCCGGTCCGACGCTGCCGGACGGCATGACCGAGGAATACGCGCGTCTCGGCTACAAAGAATTGCCGGAACCGCCGCAGCCGCTGATGCAATTGCGGCTTTCCGGGGCAGCGCCCGCCGCGTCCGCCTGCGAAATTGACCGCGTGGAGACTGGCGAGGGCATTTACCGTTACGTATTGAATCAAGCAGAGACAGCCATCAGTACGGCGGAGGTTGTGTGGGCTGACGGTGAAACGATTTACCTCTTTGGAATGCAGACACGGCCTAGATACCGTCGTCGCGGGCTGGCGACGGCTTTGCTCGGCCATATCCATGAAGACGCTCACAAGAGCGGAGCCGCAACCAGCATTCTTTGGAGTTCACCAATGGGCCTGCCGTTCTATGAGAGTCTTGGCTATAAAGCTGTTGTGACAGGACATGGGTTCATTCCTAGTAACAGCGAGGCGGCTTGATCTTTGCTGTGAGCGATTGAACTTTAGCGTTAAATGGTAAATAGAGATGCTGCGCTCGTCCAGGGCGCGGCCTTTTTTGTTTCATCCTGCCGCAGACAATGACACAAACGACAACCAATAGGACTGCTCTTTGCCGGCCTTCTTCTCAGGCTTCCGCAAGTCAGACTCCTGCAAGCGGAGCGCTTCGTTCCAGCCGGGAACTCGGCTGGTCGGAGTTGCGGGTGCAGACGTATCGTCACGGCGGCGGCGAGTTTCAACTCGCACCGTTCGACGATCATCTTCTGTCTCTGCATCTTGGCGACCCAATCATGCTGGAGCATGGGCATAATGCGTGGCACAGCCGTCGGGAGCGGATGACGTGCGGATATGCGGTGGTTGTTCCCGCTGGGCAGCCCAGTTTCTGGCGGCATTGGGAGGCGTCGCACTATCTTAACATACATCTTCCCCGCGCTTTAATGAAGCGAACGGCAGAGCAGATGAATTTAACGGGCAGAGGCGCGTTGAGTGAAACCCAGCCAGCCTCGTTCCATGACCCACAGGTGGAGCAGATTGCGCTGTTGCTGCAGCTGGAAATGGAGTCCGGTGCGCTGCATGGAAGTTTCTATGCCGAGATGCTGGCATCCGCGCTCTGCGTTCATCTTTTGCAGCGGGAGCACAACTCGGCTCGCTTGCCGGAACCTCTCCTCTCGGCGTCTGGGTTCCGTGCCGAACTGCGGCGGGCGGTGACGTTCACTCAAGACAACCTGGCGGCTGATTTGTCGCTGGACGCGCTTGCCCATGAGGCGGGTCTAAGTTCCTATCACTTCGCACACTTGTTCACCGAGGCGTTCGGCATCGCGCCGCACCAATACGTCATTCAGGCGCGGATCGAGTGGACGAAGGCGCTGATTACGCGGGGGCTGCCGCTCGGCGACGTTGCTCAGCGGGTCGGCTTTTCAGATCAAAGCCATTTCACGCGCCACTTCAAGCGGCTGGTCGGCGTCACGCCCCGCGCGTTTTCACGCAGTGCTGACCGCAAGATGGATTTAGACCGCAAGATTGTTCCATAAGATTCCCAAGATTGTCCAATACTCTCCGCTCCCCGCTGCTGCATAATCTTAGCATACCGAAGCTTGGCTCGGTTGGTGTTGAAGGAGAATTAAAATGCAGCAAACGAATAAAATCAAGGGAGCCGCCATTGTCACCGGGGCGTCCGGTGGGATGGGCCAGGGCATTGCCGAGCGGCTGGCGGCGGACGGCTTTGCCGTCACGGTCCACTACGCAGGCAGCCCGGAAAAGGCGCAGGAAGCGATCAAAAACATCGAAGCGGCGGGCGGCAAAGCCGTTGCCTTAGAAGCGGACATTTCGGACGCCGCCGCCGTCAAGCAGCTCTTCGCAAAGACCAGTTCCATGCTTGGGACAATCACTGCGGTCGTGAACTGCGCCGGCATCATGCCGCTGGCTCCGATTGAGAAAGGCGACATTGACAGCTTTGACAAAGTCATCGCGACAAACCTGCGCGGCAGTTATTTAGTGATGAGCGAGGCGGCAAACCATGTCGCCGACGGCGGGCGGATTATCACGTTCTCCAGCAGTGTGGTGGAAAAGAACTTTCCGACTTACGGTGCCTACATTGCCTCAAAAGCCGGCGTGGAAGGCTTGACCCGCGTTCTAGCGAATGAGCTAGGGTCACGCAAAATCACTGTCAATGCAGTTGCTCCCGGTCCTGTCGCGACTCCGCTCTTCCTCAAAGGCAAAAGCGACGACGATATTGCCGCAATGGGCAAGATGATCCCGCTCGGACGCATCGGCGAAGCGAACGACATTGTCGGTGTCGTGTCGTTCCTGGCCGGCCCCGAAGCCGGCTGGATTAACGGTCAAGTGATCCGTGTCAACGGCGGCTTTGTTTAGAACATATCCTCACAAAAGGAAAAAATCATGAAAACAGTTTTGATCACCGGCGCATCCAGCGGTATCGGGGCGCTCACCGCCCGCGCCCTAGCGGATGCCGGCTATATGGTCTATGCGGGCATCCGCCAGGCCAGCAACGACAACGTAAAAGCCGTAGAGGATGCCCGGAAGTACGCGGCAGACCATTCTGTCGCTCTGCGGACGGTTGACATGGATGTCGCCAGTCAAGTTTCTGTGGACGCGGCGGTCAAGCAGGTGACTGCGGAAACCGGCCAAATTGACGTGCTGATGCACAATGCCGGCCACATGGTCCTCGGTCCAGTGGAAGCGTTCACGGTAGACCAGCTTGCCGAAATGTACGACACCAACGTGCTTTCTACTCAGCGCGTGAACCGGGCGGTCCTGCCCCAGATGCGGGAGCGCGGCGACGGCCTGCTGGTGTGGGTCGGGTCTACCAGCACGTTCGGCGGTACGCCGCCCTATTTGGGGCCTTACTTTGCCGCGAAAGCTGGAGAAGACCAGCTTGCGAAAAGCTATGCCGTGGAGCTGTCACGCTTCGGGATTGACTCAGTGATCATCCTGCCGGGTTCGTTCACCACGGGAACTAACCACTTCGCCCACGCCGGGCATCCCGCCGACACGGCCACGGAGCAGGCGTATGACGCACATTATGCCGGACTGATGGACCAGGTCGGAGCAAGCCTCGCGAAGCTCGCTCCGCCTGATGCCGACGTCAATGAAGTGGCGAAGGCTGTGGTACGGGTCGTGGGGATGCCCAAAGGCCAGCGGCCATTCCGTACAACCATTGACCCGGCCAATGACGGTTCCAAACAAGTCACTGATTTGGCCGACTGCATCCGCACCGAGTTTTACGGGCGCATCAGTTTGACTGATCTGCTGACGCCTGCGGCTTAAGTCCAGTACGCCGCCAAAAGCCGTGCCTGAGTTTTCAGGCACGGCTTTTTCGTGTTACGACCCACCGCTTTGCTGCTGTTCGCGTTTATCTCCTGCCTCACGTTGGTATACTCTTCACAGCCTCTTTAACGAATTCAACACCAACTTTAGACTTGCTCCTGCACCGTGCGCGTGCTGTTAGAAAGCTGCTTCATGCAAGCCATCCAAGCTGACCTCCAGGTCAGTTTTCACTACGACGTTCATTTCACCACTCATATCTTTGATCCCGAAAACCCGCTTTTGAGCGATGTCGTGTCCGCCCGGAGCGAGCGCCTGCCGGCCCGGATTTTGTTCGTCGTGGAAGATGAAGTAGACCGTTTGCTTCACGTTCGATCTGCCATTGAAGAGTATTGCCAAAGACATCAAGGCAGGCTGACGCTGGTTTGCCCGCCGCTGCTGCTGCCGGGCGGGGAGCAGGTCAAGAACGACCCGCAGCATGTGGTCACGGTGCAGCAGGCAGTCAACGAAACAGGCTTAGATAGGCATTCCTACCTTGCAGTGGTCGGCGGCGGGGCGCTCCTCGACGCGGTCGGGTACGCCGCCGCCACCGCCCACCGAGGCATCCGGCTTCTGCGTGTTCCGACCACGACCCTGTCGCAGAACGACTCCGGCGTCGGTGTCAAGAACGCGATCAACTTTTTCGGCAAGAAGAACTGGCGCGGGACGTTTGCGCCGGCCTGGTCGGTGCTGAACGATTTCCACTTCTTGACCACGCAGCCGGACCGAATCTGGCGCGAAGGCATTGCCGAGGCAGTCAAAGTCGCGCTGATCAAAGACGCCGATTTCTTTAACTTCTTGGAAGACAGCACCGATGCCCTGGCGGCCCGCGAGATGGCTCCGATGCAGACGCTGGTGCATCGGTGCGCCGCGCTGCATGTGGAGCATATCTGCACCGGCGGCGACCCGTTTGAGATGGGATCGTCGCGCCCGCTGGACTTCGGCCACTGGTCGGCCCATAAACTAGAACAGATTACGGATTACCGGCTGCATCACGGCGAAGCGGTCGCGATTGGCCTGGCGCTCGACGTGACCTATTCCTATTTGCAGGGCTGGCTCTCCGAAAACGACTGGCGGCGGGTGCTGCGTGTCCTGTCCGGCCTCGGCTTTGCGCTGTATGCGTTTGAGATGAGCGGCGCGGACGAGCTGTTTCACGGCCTGCGCGAGTTCCGGGAGCATCTCGGCGGCGATCTGACTATTCAGATGTTGGAACGTCTCGGCACCGGCTTCAATGTCCATGCAATTGATGAAGCCGTCATGGCCCGTGCGATTGGCCTCTTGGAGCAGGAGTCGCGCCGGTTCGAGGACATGTTTGAGGGCATGGATCAGGCGACTGCCGAAGATAGCCGCCGGGAGCTTGTGTCCCGATGACGGTCTCCACGCTGCTGCCGTTGCTCCGGGAGTTGAACGACCTCAAGCGCATCCGCGTCTTCACACAGGAAGGGTCTCTTGCAGAGCGGCTTTTCCTGCGCTCTTGGGGTCGCCTGGTTGCAGGCGACTCGCTCGTCGAGGTAGCCCTTACCGAAACGGCTCATGCAGTCGCAGCAGCGCGTTTAGCAGGGATCGACGCCTATGTCCTTGAGCGTGGCGGCCTGCCCGCTGCTGACCGAATGGATGTCCTGCGGGCTGGCTTCGATGCCGTGGCTGGACCACTAGACGATGCCCTTCAGTCATCCCTGCGCGGTAGGCTTCGGCCTGAGCCTGTACCCCAGGTAGATTATGAAGGTCTGTCGAAAACAGCGCCGGACGGGTGGCCTTCATTTGCAATTCATCTTGCTCGTCAGCCACGTGCAGGAGCGACGCGGCCTGGCTTCCGGCGGGTGGTGCTGGAGCCTGCCGAAAGCTACGCCGACCACTGCGGCATGGTCGCCGTCTACGGTGTGCTGGCCGCGCCTTTGTACGGTGCAGACCCCGCGCTGGCGTTCCTGACGGGTTTGTCCCATCACCTGCATAACGCCTATCTGCCGGATGCCGGGGACGCGGGCGATGTGCTGCTGGGCGACAAGCTGAAGCCGCTGATGGAAGTGTTTCGGAACAAAGCTATCGCTGAACTGCCAGAAGCTCTGCATCAGCCGGTGCGTGACGCCATATCTGTCGTTTACCAATCCGACACCCCTGACGCAAAAGCCTTCCAGACTGCCGATGTGCTGGACCGGGTGCTGGAGATGGAATGGCACGCGAACTCTGCCGCGTTCACGCTGAGCGTCGCCCTGGAGGACATGGACATCGTGCATCCCGGTCCCGTGCAGGCGTTCCAAATGGAAATCATGCGTCAGGCAGGGCTGATGCCTTCAGAAAGCAAACTTGCGTGACGGCAAACACGATTCACTGGGGCATTCTCGGCTGCGGCTGGGTCGCACGGGATTATGTCGCGCCCGGCATCATCAACGCTCCCAACGCACGACTTCTGGCCCTTAGCGACCCCGACACAGATGCCATGCAGGCGATTGCGTCGCTGACGTCCGGCACAAGCGCAAACCGCAACCTAAACGACTTTCTGCAAACGCCGGGCTTGGACGCGGTTTATATCGCCACGCCAAACCATCTGCATCGGCCACTGACCGAAGCCGCCGCCCGCGCCGGCAAGCATGTTCTCTGCGAGAAGCCGATAGCGACGAACGCGGAAGATGCCGAGGCGATGACCCGTGCCTGCCGGGACGCCGGTGTGCAGTACGGGACGGCGTTTGACCAGCGGTTTCAGGCGCGTCACCGGAAGCTCAAAGAACTGGCCGCGTCCGGCGCACTTGGCACGATCACTGCCGCGCGGGTGCATTATGCCTGCTGGACACCCGGCGACTGGGTGCCGCCGACGCAGGCCGCGCACGACAACTGGCGCGTAGACCCAGCGCGGGCCGGCGGCGGCGCATTCATTGACCTGGCTCCGCATGGGTTAGATTTGCTGCAATGGATCTTGGGCGAGCCGCTGGTGGAAGTCGGCTGTTTGCTTCAGCGCTGCGTGTTTGAGTATCCTGTGGACGACGGCGCAGTGCTCATAGGCCGCTTTGAGGGCGGGGCGCTCTTGACGATGAATGTCGCGTACAACTGCCCCGATACGTTCCCGCGCCGGACCCTGGAAGTCATCGGCACGGATGCCATGGCAATCGCCCGCAATACGATGGGCCAGACGCCCGGCGGAACGCTGACGCTTGTTGACGCCCGCACCGGCGCGGCGCACGAGTCTGTTCCCGAAGCCGAAGACGTGTCGCCGTTCCAGACCCAAATCGCCGCGTTTTCCCAGTCGCTTTTGGACGGTGTGCCGTTTCCATTTACGCCGGAGCAGGATTTGCACACAATGCGCCTGCTGGAAGCGGCCCAGGCGCATGCGGGCGGGGTGCGGGTATAGGAGGAAAGCCCTGCCCTGAACAGCAGGGCTTTAAAAGTGCAAGCACCCACCTTCGTGGGCGAAGATTTTTAGCCTCCATGCCCGCGCAGGCGGGCAGATGCTCTTTTATAGCCCTGCCGTTCAGGGCAGGGACTTATCGTTGACGCTCTACTTATGCACAAACTGCGGCTTCTGGCAGCGTCATTTTGCCGTGCCGCCGACCTGCCCGGTCTGCACCGACTTCCGGCACACGCCGCCCGAAGACGGCTTCTACTTCCTAATGCCTGACACGGCTGACGCCGAAACGTGCACGGTCTGGACGGGACAAGACACGGATATCGTGACGTTTTGGGCAGAGCCGCGCGTCGGCATCGGGCCAAATGGGTACTTAATCAAGCACCCGGCAGGCAACGTCTTCTTTGAGGGGACCGCGTACTATAGTCAAGAAGCGCTGGAACTGATTGCTTCGCTTGGCGCCATTCGGTGGCTGACGGCCTCTCACCCACACGCTTATGGGGCGCTCTGGCAACTACAGGAGCGGTTCGCGCCGACGGTCGCTCTGCAAGTGGAAGACCTGAGCTGGACCAATGCGTTTGAGACTCAGTGGCCGTTTGACGAGAGTCTGGAGCTTGCGCCGGGCCTAACGCTTATCCACACGGGCGGTCATTTCGCGGGCCATACGGTTCTCTACTGGGCCGACAAAAAGACGCTGTTTGCGGGCGACATGCTGAAGTTCCACTCAGAAAATGGCCGCGTGACCGGCATCAGCACGCACAAAGGCTTTAACAGGCAGATACCCATGAGCCACGCCGAAGTCCGGCGTTATCGGGAAGTTGTCGAAACGCTTGATTTTGAGACCGTGTACACGTCTTTTGAGGCTGCGTCCTGTACCCGCGCCGACGTGCTGCGCTTGTTTGACCGACAGCTTGCCGGTCCGCCGTTCTTCGGCCCGGTGCCGATGGAATAAGAGTTGATGGAGTAAGAGATCGTGACGGCGTTAGAAATCTACAAGCAGTCGCTGGCCCCAGCGCTGGAAACTGGGACACTGTTCGAATTCCCGCTGGCCGGGATGGACCGGCTGGGCCTGCCGCTGTGGAACGTCGCGCTGATCGGCGAAGACGGAGCGCTGTCCGACGGCTTTGGCTACGGGCCGACGCTGGAGGCCGCGCAGACTAGCGCCTGGGGCGAAACGGTAGAATGGTACTGGGCGCGCGAAGCCCTGAAGCTCATGCCGCATGTGACGGCGACTTACACGGAGTTGATGCAGCTCGGGAAGCCAGTCATTGACCCGGTCGCGCTGAACCTGTCGGTGGGCAGTGAGTATCGCCGCGAGAACACCGTCTGCACCTGGGTCGAAGCCAAATGCTGGCCGTCGCAGGAGCCGGTCTGGGTGCCTGTCGAGTTTGTTGCCCCTCGCGCCGCCGATATTGGGCCAGGCCTCAGTCCGGCAGACCTGCTGGTGGTGCCGATCACCAATGGCCTCGGCGCAGGGCCGACGTTTTCACACGCCCTGGCGCACGGCATTCTGGAGCTGCTGCAGCGCGACGGCAACTCCGTTCAGTACCGGGTCATGGACCGGGGCATTGGGGTGGATCTGGACGACGTGCAGAACCCCGAGACACGCGCCCTGCTGGCGCACTTAGATGCCGCAGGCATTGAGATCATTGTGAAGCTGGCGGCGGACGACTTCGGCATGGCAAACTTGTACGTTGTCGGCTACGACCGCAACGTGGAAGACGCGCCGCAGCCGATCATGCTGAGCGCCTGCGGCGAAGCGGTGCATCCCGACCGGGAAGTGGCGCTCGCGAAAGCACTGCGCGAGTATACATCGGCCCGCGCACGAAAAGCCTTCAATCATGGCCCGTTGGCTCCCGTGCGGGCGCTGTCTCCGGCAGGCTACTTAGAGTCGTTTCGCCCGGCGTCCATGCGCTCCGAAGATGACCGGGCGCTGACAGAGATGCGTCAGTGGACAGCGCTGTCATCCCGTGCGTTTTATGAAATGTTGGAATACCCAATTTATGACATCAAAAGCCGCATGAAGTTCTCCGATCTGCCGACAACGCCTGTCGCAAACGCCGATACTTTGCTATCCCTGCTGACCAAGCGGCTAAGGGCTGAGAGCCTGCAAATCCTGTACGCCGACTTCACGCCGCCCGGCTCGCCTGCGACGATACTCAAAGCCATCGTGCCGGGTCTGGAAGTAGAAACGATGACCTACAATCGTGTCGGCGGGCGTAACCTGCGCCGCCTGCTGGCTCGGCAGTCGCCGATTGCCGGAATGGGAAGCGCCCCCGCCGGTGTGCTTCGGGTGCGGCTGACAGAGCGCGACGCCGACCTCGCCGGAGCCTGGCTGGACCCGGCAGCGATCAACAAAGCGCTGGGACCGCTGTATGCCCTGTACCGCGAGCCGGGCCGGCATGTGCTGGGCTTTTTGGAAGAGGCGCGTCTCCAATGAGGATTTGCTTTATCTCCCGGCGCTACTTCCCGGCGATCTCCGGCATGAGTGTCTACGCCCAAAATCTGCTTGGTGCATTAGTGGCGATGGGCCATGACGTGACCATGATCTCCCAGTACCGGGGCGATGCCGCCGGAACGCGCGTTTATGGGGGCGGCCCGCCGCCGCTTGTGCCGGGCGTCCAAGTCATCGGCCTGGAAGCGGCTGGCGAGCAGGAGCCGTTTGCGAACTGGGAGCGGGACATCCAAACTATCGTAGACACGGCTGCCGCCGAACACGCGCTTGAGCCGTTTGACTTAGTTCATGCCCAGTACGGCTACCCGACGGGGCTTGCCGCGCTGGAAGTCTCCAGGCGTCTCGGCATTCCTAATGTCGTTTCCATTCAAGGCGGCGACGGCCACTGGGTCGGCCCCTGCTGCGCGACCCACCGCGACGCCATGCGCGTCGTGCTGGACCATGCCGGGGCTTTGCTGATCGGCTCGCGCTCTTTTGCCGCAGAAGTGCAGGAAAACCACGGCACGCTGCTCTCTCGGTTCACGATTGTGCCGGGCGCGGTAGACACATCACGCTTTCATCCCCGCGCCGGCTGGGAAGCAGGGGCGTTTATTCATCCCGATGTGCCGGTGCTGGTCTACCACGGCCGGGTAGACCGGCGCAAAGGCGCTTTGGACACGCTGGACGCCGTCGCCGCTCTTGTCGCTGAGGGCCGCGCTCTGCGCTTGATCGTCTCCGGCATCGGGCCTGACAGCGACGCGGTTGCGGCACGGGTGCAGGAGCTTGGCTTGACGCCGTGCACGGAAATCACAGGCTATGCCGACTATGCTGCGGCCCCCAATATCTACCGCCGGGGAGACATCTTTTTGTCGCCCACCTATGCTGAAGGCTTCTCGAACACAATCTTAGAAGCAATGGCGAGCGGCCTGCCCGTCGTTTCCTGCTTCGCGGTCGGCGTGGTAGACTGCCTGCGGGACGGCGAAAACGGCCTGCTGGTTACGCCCGGTGATGTGCCGGCGCTGACGCAAGCAATCGCGCGTCTTTTGGACGATGCCGCGCTCCGCCGCCGTTTGGCAGAACTGGCCTATGACGAAGCCCGACGTTTGTATTCCTGGCCCGTGATTGCCGCCCAGATTGCCGGCATCTACGAAACCCTGCGCGGTACGCTGCCGGACCTCCACTGGGTCATGGACACCCCGCCGGACCCCTCCTGCCGCTTCCGCGCCGCGCCGCATCTGCTGTAACTTGGAGGTGTCTTATGCCGACGGCTTTGTTTCTTTCGCCGCATTTAGACGATGTCGCTTTTTCGTGTGCCGGGACCCTGCTGAGTTTGATGGACTCCGGCTGGAACGTGTGCCACTGCACGGTCTTTACGGCATCGCTCCCCAACCCGCAAGGCTTCGCGCTGCGCTGTCAAACCGACAAAGGCATTGCGCCCGAAACCGACTACATGGCCCTGCGCCGGTTGGAAGACGACGACTTCGCGCGGCAGACGGGCATTGCGGATGTCCGCCACTGGCCGTTCGCCGAAGCGCCGCACCGGGGCTATGAGTCGCCGCCTGCGCTGTTCGCGGGCGTCCGCAGCGGCGACGACATTTGGCAGCCGGTTGCCGAAGGCTTGCAGGATTTGGTCAGCCTGCTGGATGCCTCACTCGTCTTCGCGCCGCAGGGCTTAGGCAATCACGTTGACCATTTGCAGGTCATTGCTGCCGTCCGCGAGACTATCGCCGATGATTTAGTCTGCTGGTACCCAGACATGCCGTATGCCATTCGCGAACCGAACGCGCTGCCGTCGTTACTGGTGCCGGAAGGGTTGACGGAGCAGGCGACGGCGCTGTCCGAAGACGTAATGAGCCGCAAAATTGCCGGAGCCTGTGCGTATGCGTCGCAGATCGGCTTTCAGTTCGGCGGGGCTGCCGAAGTAGACCGCACGCTGCGGGCATTCCATCAATCGGAGGCCGCGCGGATGGGATTAAGCGGCTACGCAGAAACGTATTTGGGCTATGCCGGGCAGGAAGACGTGGAGCAGCTTCCCTAAACTTTAGAAAAACTAACCATGCCAGATACCTACACTGAAGCCACCGAAGCCTACGCAAAAGCCTTGCCGCCGGGCGAGCTGATGGAGTTCTCTACCGCGCCCTTTGACCGCCTCGGCCTGGCCTGCCGGACAGCGACATTTTTTGCCCACGATGGGCGCACGCGCGGCGGAGCCGGGTACGGCTTCACCGACGCACAGGCGCTGGTCGGAGCAATGGGCGAGATGACCGAAGAGTTCGCGGCTTCCCGCGCCGTGCTTCAGTGGCCCCGTCAGGCAGGTTCGTTTGACGAAATGGTTCAAAAGCACGGCGCGGGAGGCGTCACTGACCCCTTGACCCTGTGCCTGGACAGCGGCAGTGCCTACACGCCCCAACTGCCGCTGGAATGGGTGGCGGCGCGGCGGCTGGCATCGGGAGAAACCGTTTGGGTTCCCGTGGAGTTTGTCGCGACCTACCGAGGCGATGTCAGACCGAATCCACTCATAACGCCGATCACAAACGGGCTGGGGGCTGGGCTGACGGAGGCGCAGGCGGTCGCGCACGGCCTTCTGGAACTGCTGCAGCGCGACGGCAACGGCGTTTCCATCCGGGCGCTCGCGACGGCAACGGCGCTAGATTTAGCGTCTGTCACTGATCCGGGCGCAAGGCAGCTCTTGGACCTGCTGGACGCAAGCGGCGTGGACGTTGTCGTCAAAGTCGCGTCCACCGACTTCGGCCTGCCGAACTTCTACGTCACCGGCATTGACCGGGACGCTTCCCTCGGTGGCCTGCCGATCATGGCGACAGGGGGCGGGGAAGCGGTGCATCCGGTGGCGGTGGTCGCGCTTCAAAAAGCCCTGCTGGAGTTCTGCGCCGCCCGCGCCCGTCTGGCCTTCTTCCACGGGCCGCTCGACACCGTCGCTCGCCTGACGCCGCCGGACTACTTGGCCCGGATACTGCCGGGCGTCAGCCCTGCCGGTCAGGAACCACGAGCGCTTGCCGAGATGGTCCGCTGGCTGGGGCTGTCTTTGGACGACCTGCGGGCCATGCTGTCGCCGCGTGTCCTGCACGTTGACACGCAAATTGCGTTCTCTGACCTGCCGGCTGCAAGCCCTGACCTGGCAAACGACAAAGCCGCGCTGCTGGCGGACATCACGGGGCGTCTCACGGCATCCGGCCTGGACATCTTAGTTGCTGACTTCTTCGAGTTCGCCACCGGCGTTCACGCCGTCAAAGTCATCGTGCCGGGCCTGGAAGTGGAAACTATGAGCTACGGGCGCATCGGCGAGCGCAACGTCCGGCGTCTAATGCAGGCACCGGAACGCCTGGCCGGCATCGGCCCTGCGCCCGAAGGCGCACGCCGGGTGCTGCTGACACCCGAAGCCGAAGAGCGTCTCGGCGGCCCGGCCTGGCTGGACTGGCCCGGCGTGGAGCGTGTCGTCGGCCCCCTGTATGCTCTGTACCGCGAGCCGGGCCGCCACGTAGCGCCGCTGATAATGCAGAAACCCCCCCAATAATAGGGGATCATGAGAAGAACCCGTAGGGGCAGGTCCCCGTGCCTGCCCTTCTTCTTAATACTTCTCCGTGCCTGCTTTACAAGAAGGGCGCATACTTTACAAGAAGGGCGCATACAGATCAAGAGGGCGCACACGGGGGTGCGCCCCTACTCCTGCTCCCCCATTATTGGGGGCCGGGGGGACTCCTTTGCGCCTTATCACGCCGGGCCAGCACCGAAGGCGGCAGCAGATAGATCGCCGGGAGTGTCAGCGCAGTAGTCGCCGCGCTGATCCAAATCAGCCCCGGCAGCGAGACGTGATACTGGCCGTACAGCTTGGAGCCGAGAATGTCCGACGCGGCCATTCCCAAATTAAACGCGCTCATCAGCAGCGAGTACCCCATCGCTTCGCCGCCCACCGGCGTTGCCCGTGCCCCGAGATCCATCAGCGCCACTGAGGCGAGTATGCCGATGAGGCCCGAAACACCCTGAATGACCAGCGCCGACGTGTGCGAGTGGTAGCCCAAAAACAGCAGTGTGCCGAGGGCGCTAAGAGCCATTCCCAGCGGCAGCAGGCGGCTCAGGGGCAGGCGGGCGCAGAGCCAGCCGTAGACCAGCGCTCCTAAAATCGCCGCCCCACTGGAGAGTGCCCCCAGGCCGCCGATGAACTTCGGCGTGAAGTGCAGTGTATTCGTTTGGTAGTAGAACAGCGGCGTGTACAGCCCCGGCGACAGCCGCTCCAAAAAGATAAACAGCGCGGCCAGCCAGAGCGCCCGCGACCGGAATACCGGGCCGAAGCGCCCACGCAGCATGTCGGAACGGCCTTCCAGCGGCGCGGCCTTTGCTTCCGGCAGGAAAAAGAAGACAGCCGGGATCAGCCCGAGAAACAGCGCCGCGCTGATGCCGCAGGTCAAGCCAAACTCCCGCGCCGCCAGAAACCCGCCGACCGGCTGGGCCAGCAGGCTGGAGCCGGAAATAATCATCTCGCGCAGCGCTCCCAGCCGTCCGGTCAGCCCCTGCGCCTGCCCGGCTTCCACCAACAGCCCGCCCGCCGCGCTGCTGGCGAGGACCGCAAACGCATTGGCCCCCACCAGTGTCCACAGCAGCGCGTTGTAGTGGTGCGGCACCACGCCCAGCGCCGCCCACAGCAAGCCCGCGCCGAGGCCGCCCAGCATCAGATAGTTCCGCCGCCGCGACCCCCACAGCGGAACGCCGTCGCAGAGCAGCCCGGCGACCGGCTTGAAGTACCAGCCCAGCCCGACCACGGCAAAGAACTTCGCCATCGCCTCCGGCCCGACATGCAGGTGGTCTTTCAGAAGAAATTGCAGCGGAATATGCGCCAGCTTGCCGTCACTGACAAACGTGGACACAAACAAGCTGACGCCAATTAAGAGCAGCCGCCGCGCCGACGACTTGGGCGTATGGGTTTGAGCGCTAATTCGCGTATCAAGCGAGCGCGAAACGGAAGCCATAGTTACGTTTCTAAAAGACTAGGTGAGAAAGGTGCTGCCAGACATTCCCCGCCATGAACGGCAGGTCTGAAGGCCTTCGGCTAACCACCCTGCGGACGGAAGACAGATGCAGATGTGTTCTGATCTCCCGGTCGCAGACCGGTTGGCGTCTGCGCCGCAGACCTGCCGTTTACGGCGGGATTTTTTCATCAGGACGTTCGGCTGTGCCGAATGACAAGAATGACTCGCTCCGTCAGCCCACCGATAAATGCTAGGACGCCCAGGGTGCGGAATGTCGTCGCCGCTTCGTGGGCTGTATCAGGTGACCACCCGCCGTTCATGCCTACGGATTGAGCATACATCGTTCCGAACCCTCCCGCGAACACGGCTACTAAAGCGCCGCCAAAGATTAACGCCGTCACTAGCCACTCATCTGGGATGAACTGTTGCGTTTGTGCCGCAGCCTGTGCTCCGTCTTTCTGAAGTTCTGCGTTGGTGTCTAATTCTGCCATTAAGATGCCTCACTCAGTTTGTAGTGTCTGCACGAACTCAAGCACTTCTTGGACGTGGTCTTCGACTTTGACGCGGGGGTAGATTTTGGCGATTTTGCCGTCTTTATCAATGACGAACGTCGTGCGCTCGATGCCCCAATAGGTCTTGCCGTAGTTTGTCTTTTCTTTCCAAACGCTGTAAGCGTCGGCAACGGCGTGGCCGGCATCGGCGAGCAGGGGAAAGGGCAGGGCGTGGCTTGCGGCGAACTTGACATGCGACGCCTGATCGTCGGGGCTGATGCCGAGGATGACGCTCCCGGCGGCCTCAAACTGGGGCAGCAGGTCGCGGAAGTTGCAGGCTTCGGTGGTGCAGCCCGGCGTGTCGTCTTTGGGATAAAAGTACAGCACGACCGGCGATTTGCCCGCATAGTCGGACAGCAAAATCTGCGTCTCGCCGCCGCGTGTGACGGCGGGAACTTGGAATGCCGGGGCGAGGTCTCCGGCAGCGAGTTCAGGCATGGGTCTCTCCAATAGATGCGGCGGCTTGACGGGCCGCCGCGTGTGTGATAAAATGGAATAGTTCTGAAAGGATACCCTCAATGCGTTTTGTGCAAGACCCTTACTTGATAAAAGCCCGCGTCGCCGCGTGCCTGCTCGGCCTGCTGGCCCTGCCGCTGCTGGCCGGCTGCGGCGGCGGGGGAGGCGGCGGGAGCAGCAGTCCCACCCCGATTCCCACACCGATCCCGACTCCAACGCCAACCCCGGTTCCGACGCCGCCTCCGACAACAGCATTGTCGACAAGCATGATCACCGCGACGGGTCTCACCGCAACGCTGGCAGAAAACAGCAGCACTGTCGGTGTCAACGGCACGGTGACTTACACGCTGACGCTGACGAACACCACGTCGGCGGCTGTTCCAATCCACGCCAACAGCCCGACGCCGACAACACCGGCTGCGGGACTTGTGGTTAGGAATGCCGGCGGCGTCATCACATTTGAGCCGGTCCCCGGCACGGCCCCCGTCTTCAATGGATCGCTCGCTCCGGGACAGTCCCTGACAACCTCCGTCGCCGCCGGCGGCTTCACCACCGCAGGAACCTACTCGGCAACGGCGACCTTCTCTGACGACACCACGGCCGCCGCTTCTGTCGGCCCGCTGACTGTAAAGGCGCAGTAAGACCTACCGCACCGCTTCGCTGTGGTCCTCCCTAAAGGGAAGATATGGATAATCAGCATTGGCTTTATGCCTTCTGTCCTAATCCTTCCTTTAGGAAGGACCCTGCGGAGCAAGGCAGTAGGTCATCTCTCCGGGCGCTCCCACTTCATTTCGGGAGCGCCCGCCCGGTGGTTGACCAGACGCGCCAGCACGAACAAATGGTCACTTAGGCGGTTCAAGTAACGCACCACTTCCGGGTTAATTTCTTCCGAGCGTTCCAGCGTCACCAGCAGCCGCTCCGCCCGGCGGCAAACGGCGCGGGCCTGATGAATGAACGCCCCGCCCGCCGACCCGCCCGGCAGGATAAAATGCCGCAGCGGCTCCAGCTCTTCCTCAAACCGGTCAATCTCCGCTTCCAATTGAGCGGTCTCTTCGGGCCGGACTCGCGGCACGGTCTCGCCCCGCGCCATCGGCGTCGCAAGGTCCGCGCCGACCTCAAACAGCTCGCCTTGAATGCGCGTCAGAATGGCTTTCGCTTCGGCATCATTGGTGAAGCCAATCGCAATCCCAAGAACCGCGTTGCACTCGTCCACCGTGCCGTAGGTCTCCACGCGGACCATATCTTTAGAAACCCGCTGCCCGCCGTAGAGGCTGGTCTCGCCGCTGTCGCCGGTCTTCGTATAAATCTTCATGCCCAGAGTATACCGCGTTCTACCGCCAAGCCAACCCGCAGCTTTTCGGCACTGAATGTGTCTGAAGCAACGAGAACCATGCTGTCGGGTGCAGTTGCTCCGTGAACGGCACGGCTAGGATTTCTGGTTTGTAGGGCGTAGGGCTTGTCCCTACCCGTGATCAGTGAGATAATTTTGCAATGGCAGATGAAACAAACAGCGCCGCAGAACATTACGCTCTTGCGAGGGAACACATGGCTTCTCGCGCTTCAGGCAGTTTAATTTCCGCGATTGTCAAACTTACAAAGGTCGTGGCGGCTGATCCTGACTATAAAGATGCGCGTGTACGACTAGGTTATGCTCTTGAAGAAAAAGAGGGCATTCTTGAGTACATCTCCGAGTTCGAGGCAATTCTGGCTGCGGATCCTAATGATGTTCCCACACATTACCGTCTAGCCGACTATCTTCGCGCTATGGGCCGAGATGAGGAAGCAATACAGCACTGGCGCATTGCCGCTAAGTTGCAGTACCCTGACTGGTCAAAAAGCGCTCGTAAGATGCTGCGAAAGCATTATCAAATCACTGAGGCTTAGTTCCTGATGCTACGCGGTGACGAGGGAGTGAACTCCCTCGCTGGAAGATAATCAGAATTATCGCCTGTCCAGGAGACAAAGGAAGCTAATAAAGGAACAGAGAAGTTCACTTGGGATGGTTTCTCATCCTGTCTTCTGTCCCCTGGACAGGTGGCGTTTCTGAACGCCTTTCAGCGAGTGACTTTAGTCACTCGTCACAAGCGCTTTTACCTGATTGCGTAACATCAGTTCACCAATGTGAGGTTGGCATAGTCCCACGAAGTGGGAGTTGTCGGCATCTGCGTCCGATACCTTAATGAAACCTTAGCCGTGGCCTTTAGGACATGGTTCTTGACGGCCCCAAACTTTGCTCCTTGCGGCTGGGTATACTACAGGCATGGAAGAAACGACTGAAAAGTTTGACGTGGCCGTGATTGGCGCGGGGTCGGCGGGGCCGAAGGCGGCGCGGACGGCGGCGAAGATGGGCGCGAAAACGGCAATCTTTGAGGAGTCGCTGATTGGTGGGGAGTGCCTGTACACGGGCTGTGTGCCATCCAAAGCGCTGATCCATTCGGCGACGCTGTGGTCTAAAATGCAGCGGGCGTCGGAGTTCGGGCTGCCGAACTATATAGGGGCAATGCCGGATTTTGGGGCGGTGATGCGCCATGTCCACCGGACCATTGAAGACGTCGGTGGCGGGAGCGCGGTGGACAGCTTTGCCCGGCAGGGCATCACGACGATTTGCGAGCGGGTGCAGTTTGTGGACTCGCATACGGTCGAAAGCCGCAAGACGCACACGAAGTACAAAGCGAAGCAGTTTATTTTGTGCACCGGGTCGCTGCCGAGCATTCCGCCCATTCCGGGTCTGGAAGAAGCGGGCTATGTCACGAACCGGGACGTGTTTGACTGGGCCGTGCTGCCGCCTCGGGTTGCGATTTTAGGCGGCGGCGCGATTGGATGCGAGCTGGGGCAGGTCTTCCGGCGCTTCGGGGCAGAAGTCACGATCCTGCACAACGGCGCACACATACTCGCCCGCGACGACGCCGATGCCGCGATGGTTTTGCAGGAGCAGCTTGTCTCCGAAGGCATCCGCATTGTGACGAATGCCCATGCCAGTAGAATTATGACAAGCGGCGGCGAAAAGACGTTCCACATGGCGGATGGCGAGCGGATCGTTTGCGATGCCATTCTCGTTGCCGCCGGGCGCAAAAGCAATGTTCGGACACTCAATTTAGACGCCGTCGGCGTGGTCTGCGCGGAAGACGGGCGGCTGAAGACAAATGCCTATTTGCAGACCAATATCCCGCATATTTGGGCGGCGGGGGATGTGACTTCCGAGTACAAGTTTACGCATGTCGCGTCGTATGAAGGCGCGGTGGCGGCGTCCAATGCCCTCTCGGTGCTGCACGGCGACAAGCCCTGCTGCCCCGCCGATTACCGGGTCATTCCGCGCGTCACCTACACCGACCCCGAAGTCGCAAGCGTCGGCCTCTCCCCGGCGCTGGCCCGCCTCAGTCACCCGGAAGACGCTTTAGACATCGCCCGTTTCCCGTTCGCGCACCTCGACAAGTCCATTATCCACGGCGAGACGCAGGGCTTTGTCCAGATCGTGTCCCTGCGCGAAGGCGGCGTGATACTCGGCGCACAGATCGCCGGCGCGTCGGCAGGCGGCCTGATCAACGAGCTGTGCCTTGCCATGCGCGGCCACTTGACCGTTGCCGATATTGCGCTGACCATGCACGCCTACCCGACTCTGCCGGAAGCCGTCGAAGCCGCCGCACTGTCGTCCAGTCATGCCCCGCTCTCGCCCTGCGCCGACTCCCTGCACTCGCGCGAGGAGTCTGCTTGACTTCTACTGCTCTTCCAGCCCGATGCCCGGCGCTTAAAGCGGAGATGAACATGCTGGATGTAATGGTTTATGCCGTGAATAAGAGCGGTGTCATTCTGTCCGCCGTGGGTTCCATGAAAAGCGGCTTGTCGCTGTCTTCGCAGTCAATCCCCGATGTGCCGCAGCAGAAGCAGGGAGCAGCAGCGCATGTTTCAGGTATACTCTTTGTATGCCTGATTTGCCTTCTTGCTCCCTTTGTCCGCCGACGCGCGGCGTTGTCCTCCGAAACGACTTTTGGACGCTGGTTCTGAACGAGAACCAGGCAACTTTAGGCCGCGTCTTCTTCGCCTTGAACCGCCACGAAACCGACATTGCCGCCCTCACTGACGCCGAAGTGCTGTCGCTCTGGGCGTTTGTCCGGGAAACAAAATCCGCGCTGACCGCGCTGTTTACCCCTGACCATTTCAACTTTATGTTCCTGATGAACCTGACGCCTCACGCCCATTTCCACATCTTTCCGCGCTATGCAGAGCCGGTTGAGTTCAGCGGCCAGAGCTTCCCTGACAGCCGCTACGGCGGCCATTACGCTCCCGCCGAAAGCCGCGCGTTAGACGCCGCCGCCGAAGACGCGCTGATTGCGGCCCTGCGCCATGCACTGACCCAGCCAGTGAGGAGCCTTCAATGATTGCGTCCCTGCGCGGCCAGCTTGCCCATGCCGAAGCCACGGCAGTGATCTTAGACGTGAGCGGCGTCGGCTACAAAGTCAATGTCCCCGCCTCCATCCACGGCTTCCTGCCGGCGATGGGCGAGAGCGTCTTCCTGCACATCCACTTCCACATGCGGGCCGAAGAAATCTCGCTGTTCGGCTTCCTGACCCCCGACGACCAGAAGGTCTTCGAGCTTCTCTTAAGCGTCACCGGCATCGGCCCCAAAGTTGCCCTGTCCATTCTGTCCGCGATGGAAGCCGAGTCTCTCGCCCGCACCGTTGCCGCCGAAGACACGCGCTCTTTGGTTCGCATCCCCGGTCTCGGCCTCAAGACCGCCCAGCGTTTAGTGCTGGAGCTGCGCGACAAACTCGCCAATCTCGCCTTTGAGCGCAAAGTAGATGCCATTCAAGCCAAAGCCAAGAAACCCGCCGCCGAGGACATCTTTGACGACGTGGTCGAGGGCCTGATCAACTTAGGCTATAACCGCAACGCCGCCCGCGCCGCCGCCGACAAAGCCTTAAAAGAGATAGACGACAAGACCAGCATGGGAGCCGCCCTCCGCGCCGCCCTGAACATCCTGACAGGTTCCGGCGGCAAGGGATGATTCCTTACAAAGAGATAATTGGCCGCATCTCCGACATTAAGCCGTTTGCCAGGAATACAAGCATTGATGACCTTGCCCGTCTTCGTAGTCAATACGGCAGAGGCCGATGGCGCAAACTCAAAGGCACAGCTACTGTTCGCCTCATGGATGACACAATTTGTACCGCCGAATTGCACTGGTATGAAGCTAATGGCATTGGCAGGCGAGAAATTAAAATCAAGCGTCTCTTGTAGTAAACTGAAAGAATTAACCTATGGAAAAAGATCATAAGTTCGTCGTTTGCGTTCAAAACACAGATTATGGCGCTTCGCTAATACTCCACAAACTTTACCAAGTTCTGCCGGACGACAAAGCCGCGACGCATGGCTACCTGCGTATTGTTGACGAGTCGGGCGAAGATTATCTGTATCCTGAAAACTGGTTCGCGCCGATTGAATTACCGCAAGCCGTCGAAGAAGCGCTGCTTGCGGCAGCATGACATAGAAATTAGCAAGACAAAATCACCATGAACTACTTAGCATTGGGCGACTCGATTAGCATCGATACCTATACGGGCAAGGCAGACGGCGGGGCGGCAAGCCAGTTTGCCCGGCTCATCGGCGCGACTCAGTTCCAAAACTTGACCCGCGACGGGCGCACGACGGCGGGCGTTTTAGAAGCCTGGAGCGAAGTTTCAACTGCTCCTAATGTCGTAACGCTGACGGCAGGCGGCAACGACTTCCTGCAAGGCATTTGGTCGGCCTTCAACGGGCAGGGCGATTGGGACGCCGTTTCGGCCCAGCCGCTTGCTAACTTAGAACAGCTTGCATCCCGCCTTGCCGCGTTCGGCTGCCCGGTCATCATCAGCACCATCTACGACCCGACTGACGGCGACGATTCGCGGCTGACCTCGTTCGGCATGGCCCCGGCCATCGCCGGACAGGCGCGAACAGCGTTCAACGCCATCAACAACGGCATCCGTGAACTGGCCGCACGGCAAAGCTTCCTGCTATGTGACTTAGAAAAACTGTTCCACGGCCACATCGAAGCCTCCGCCGACCCGTGGATCGTCAGCCATATTGAGCCGAACTTCGCAGGCGCAACAACGATTGCACAAGAATGGTACAGATTACTTAATGGACGATAAAGTGATGGCCGACGAAGAAAACGAATGCAAGGCCGCGTTAATAGAATTGATCACTGCCGCTTTTCAGAACGTCGAGCGCGGCAACGGTGTCTCGCTCCATGAAGCTGATGTCATTGACAGAACAGGGTATGACAACAAAAATGCGAAGAACCGCGCTGCGGCACGGCGGCTTGATACTGACCGCCGCTGGCAGGATGTTCCCGACAAAGACGTTGAAGATTATTACAACATCCTCAGTTTTTTAGATGCAGAAGGCTTGCGCTACTACGCGCCTATGTATATGGTTTGGGCCTTAAAGCACTTCAAGACTTCGGGTTCATTGTCGTCTGACAGCATTATTTACACGTTCAATCCGTATCTGAGTACAGGGCATTACGAGTGGCAGATGGAGCGCTTCTCGATTTTCACAGCAGAGCAGAAGATGGCTATTGGTGGCTTTCTACGGTTTATGAGCGAAGACAGCAATGGCTTTGCAGACGAGTACCAAGCTTCTCAAGCATTGACTGGGTATTGGGAACAATTCTGCGATGCAGAGTGCTGACGAGGTATACTGGGACTATGAGCGAACGGATGATCTCTTCGGAGATGGGCGAGGATGACCGCGATGAATACTCGCTGCGGCCGAAGCGGCTGCGGGAGTTTATCGGGCAGCCGAAAATCAAGGAAAATCTGGGCATCTTTATGACGGCGGCGCAGCGGCGCGGCGAGGCGCTGGACCATGTCCTGCTGCATGGACCGCCGGGGCTGGGCAAGACAAGCCTGTCGCTGATTATCGCCAATGAAATGGGGGCGGCGCTCCGGGCAACGTCAGGGCCGGCAATTGAACGGCCTGGCGACTTGGTGGCGATTTTGACCAATCTGGAAGTGGGCAGCGTCTTGTTTCTGGATGAGATTCACCGGCTCTCGCGGCCTGTCGAAGAGATACTCTACTCGGCGATGGAAGACTACCAAGTTGACATCGTCATCGGGCAGGGGCCGTCGGCGCGGACAGTGAAGCTGGACGTGCAGCCGTTTACGCTGGTCGGCGCGACGACGCGAGCCGGTTTATTATCATCGCCGTTGCGCGATAGGTTCGGCATTCAGCACACGTTTGAGTTCTACACGCCGGAAGACTTGATGGAGATTATCACGCGCTCAGCGGCCATTTTGGAAGTAGACATTGATCTTGACGGGGCGGGGGAACTGGCCCGGCGGTCGCGGGGAACGCCGCGCATTGCAAACCGCCTGCTGAAGCGGGTGCGGGACTTCGCGCAGGTGCGGGCCGACGGCCATATCAGCCGGGAAGTGGCGTCGGCGGCGCTCGCCATGCTGGAAGTGGACGCGCTCGGCTTGGATGAGTTCGACCGGCGACTGCTCCGTATCCTCATTGAAAAGTTCGGCGGCGGCCCGGTCGGCGTGGAGACAATGGCGGCGGCAATGTCCGAAGAGCGGGACACGCTGGAAGACGTGTATGAACCGTACCTGATGCAGATGGGCTTTTTGCAGCGCACCCCGCGCGGGCGCGTCGCTACCCGCCGGGCCTGGGAGCATCTGGGTTTGACCCCGCCGCCGTCGGCATTTGGGCAGGGGACCCTGCTTTAAGACCTGCCGCAGAAATGCGCCCCCCAGCCCCCACCATCGTCTAAACGGGGCGGGGAGCCAGAGTTAGACCCGTAGGGGCGCTGCTTGCTGCGCCCTTTCTTCTTCTCATGCTCCCCCATTATTGGGGGCGGGGGGGTACTTCCTCCCTGTTCCCTCAGAGACTGTGTAGAAAGCCTTCCCTGCCCTGAACGGCAGGGCCTCGGAAGTGCAAGCGCCCACCTTCGTGGGCAAAGATTGCGAACCTTTTATGCCCGCGAAGGCGGGAAATTGCTTTCCTAAAGCACGGGGGTTTAGCCCCGTGACTTCTTTTTATACAGTTTCTCAGCAGATGTTCCTTTTTCCCTGATGGTTATGCTGGCAAAAAACCCATTTTTGTTCTATATAAAACGGTTGTTTTTGGTTGACTACCGTGGTGTTTAGTGTCATACTGGTTACAGTTTGGTTGACTCAAGCCGTCTGTGACGCCGGTGCCAGTAGAAGACCAGGCGACCGCCTCGGGCCAGCGCCGGCCTGCAATTTTCTTACGTTTCCCTTACCTTTCTTTGCGATGCCGCTCTGATTGCCGCCCTTCCGGGCAATTTCTGTTTTATGGCACCCAAAGGAGATTTTGATGAACTTAAAGAAGCCTGCCCCGCGCAGCCCCCGCCATGCGCCGTCCTCACGCGGCTTTACCCTAATTGAACTGCTCGTCGTCATCGCCATCATAGCGATTCTCGCCGCAATCCTGTTCCCCGTCTTCCAAAGCGTCCGCGAAAACGCCCGGCGGGCTTCCTGTGCGTCCAACCTAAAGCAATGTGCGCTCGGCGTGTTGCAATATGTTCAGGACAGTGACGAAGCTTATCCCATCGCTGAACCCAACTACAACGGAAGTTGGAACGAGGGTTACATCGGCTGGCAATTCCCTTGTGACGGCTCGGCCCGCGAGACGCCTGGCGACTGTGCTGTGTGGGGCAATTCGATACAGTCCTATTTGAAGAGCACTCAGATTTATTCCTGTCCTTCAGTTGGAAGTATTTGGAAGCCTTACAAAGCCGATCCTGACAGTGAACCCGCGCCTATGTATACGTACAACGGCGATTTGCAGTCATCAACAGGTAATGTAGTTGTGCAGCCCTCAACAACTATCTTATTCTGGTCAGGCAACGAGGACACAGAGTGGAGAGGTCGTGTCTCGTCAAACCCGTTCCTTTATTGCACAGATCCTAAAAGTGCCTGCGTGTACCAGCCTGGGGACAAAACCTGCGGTGCTGTGAACGGCGATGCGGATACCTATCTAATTTATGGTGGCCTTCCTACCGCCTATTACAAGAAATGGGTTCACGGTCAGGGGGACAACTTCGCCTTTGTAGACGGTCATGTCAAATGGGCATCGGAACATAGTGACATCACTAAAGACCCCTGGGAAACTACAGGATCATCAGGTAGCGTCAATGCGGATGATGGTAGCGGCAGTGCGATATGGAGTGACACCATAGTTCCGGGCGGATGCCATGCCTGTCTTTTTGCCCCAGATAATCCGTGTAACCTGTAATAGAGAGAACTAGGTATACTCATGCAAAACAGATTGACACTATCTCAAGGCATTATGGTGGTCTTCGGTGTTGCCCTTGCTTTGATTTCTTTTGCCGGCTGCGCCAAAACTGATTACAGCGATACCAATGCGCCAGAGAAGCCTCAAGCGGCGGGCGGAAACAGCCAGCCTCATGTCCCACACGGTCAGGGGCGGCATGTAGGCACTACGCCTTTGCCGACGTTGCCGAAGTAAGGGCTATAAACGCATCTATTACCACAGCGGCGGTGTTAACTCACTGCCGCTGCTACTTGTTCGGCTATGAGCAATCTTTTTAGGAGACCCATGAACCGATCTCTCTTCCAGCCTTTCCGCTGCCTTTCCCTTCTCGCCTCTGCTTTCTGGCTCCTGCCGGTGCCGGGGTTTAGCCATGCGACCCATCACGCTGTTCCCGCTCATGCCGCGCCTGCGCCGAATCCGGGGCCGGTGGACGCACTCATTTACTCGACCATGCCTTCGGTAGCGGCGCATCGCCCGGAAATGGCCCTGGACGGCGACCCGCAGACGTACTTTCAGTCGCTCTACGGCATGGATGACGGCGATGATTTTTGGGTGATTTTGTCCCGCGCGATCCCCATGCAGTCGCTTCGGGTCGTGACGGGAGACGCCGCAGGTCAGGACACGCTGACCAATGGGGTGCTGGAAACCTCGCCGGATGCCGTTCACTACACGCAGGCGGCGGCGTTTGGGAGCGACGGCGTCGCTTCGGCAAGCGCGGGGCGACTGGTGCGGGCGATCCGCATTCGGCTGAAGTCCGGCCAGAACGCCCCGGCGCTGCTGGTGCGCGAGATTTCTGTGTTGTCGCCCGTCAAAATTGACCGAGTGCAGGCGGGGCCGGGGCGCGGGTTTGTGGACATCTCGCAGGCTCCCGAAGTAGCCGGCTGGGCGCGGGCAGCGGAAACGCAGATGGAGCAGTCCTGGGCGGACACCGAAGCCCTGCTGTATTCCGACAAGTTTATTCCGCCGAACGCCGTCAATGTCGTCTACACGACCGGCCCCGGCGTCACCGGCATTGCCGCCACCGGCGGGGGGGTGATGACGGTCAACACCGCGTGGTGCCATCAGCACCCGGAAGATACTGCTTTGACTGTCCATGAGACCGCGCATGTGATCCAGGCTTATAATGCCTACAACCCGGTCTGGCTGGTGGAAGGCATTGCCGATTATATCCGCTGGGTCAAGTTCGAGCCGGAGCATTTCCACCCGCGCCTCAATGTCCAGAAAGCGACCTATCACGACGCTTACCAGACCACGGCGACATTCTTGGGCTGGTGCGAGCTGCACTACGACAGCCGACTTGTCACGAAGCTCAGCCAGAATGTCCGGTTTGGAACCTACAAAACCAGCTTGTTCAAAGACTACTGCGGCAAAGACGTAGACACGCTCTTCTCCGAGTTCCTCGCGGATTATCAGAAGAACCCGTCGCAGGTCCTGACGCCGTCTGTGTCCGCCGCCGACCTGCCTCGTGTCCTGCCGGTGGTCATGCTCGGCTCCGGCGTGTCCGCCGACCTCTCGGCGGCCTACAACACTGCCGGCATCAGCGCTGACGGCGCACGGTTCGCAGTTACCAGCGGCTTTGACGGCGGCGGGTACTCCTACTCCGCCGCGCTTTTGGGCCGCAGCGTGACCTGGCAGGGTGTGCCGTTCCAGCTTGGCCCGCCGGATGCTTCGGACACCGTGAGCTGCCGGGAACAGGTCATCACGCTGCCCGCGGGCCGGTACGCGGCCCTATGGCTGCTGGGCGCGGCCATTAACGGCAGCCAGAACAGCCAGGCCGTCGTCGTGACCTACACCGACGGCACCAAGTCAAGCTTCGCCCAGAGCTTCAGCGACTGGTATCAGCCGGGCCGGTTCGCCGGTGAAAGCCGGGCCGTTACTATGCCCTACCGGAACTCCGCCGATGCCGCCAAAGACCCCCGGACGTTCTATGCCTACTCTTATGGCTTCCCGCTGGACGCCGCGAAAACCGTGAAAAGCCTGACGCTGCCGGACAATGACAGCATCAAGTTCTTGGCGGCGACGCTTACGAAATAAGTGTAGGCACAACTGGAGACGCTGGCTTTTGCCGGCGTCTTCCGTGTTTCAGGTTTAGCGCTCCAAGTGTCCGGGTAAAGCCGAAAGAATCGATTCGCTTCCCTGCGAAGCATTCTTAGGGTACACCACTTGTGCCTCGGAGCGTTTCTTGTACGACCTGTCCGATCAATTTGAAATCAGCGCCCACCCACAGAATGCGGGGGCCGCCCGTGAGCGTGTTTTGCAGGCGGCGACCCATGCCGGGTTCGCCGGAATGGACCTTGCCGACATCGAGATTTCCGTTGGTGAAGCCGTCACGAACGCCATTCTGTACGGCTCCCCCAAGCCCTCCTGCCTCGTCGTCCTGTCCTTCGGTCCCACTAATGCCGGCTTCGTCATTCAAGTCCGGGACGAAGGCACTGGCTTTGACCCGAGCCTCGTGCAAACCGAAGAAGATACCGATGCCCTCGGCGGCCGCGGCATCCGGTTAATGCGGGCGCTTATGGACGAAGTAGACCTCCACTACGACGGCCATGGCATGACTGCTATTCTGATCAAAAAACTGCCCTCACATTCCGGGTAGACAACCTATGAAAGCATTCAATCAAATTGCTTCCATGGGATTTTTGGCTCTCGGCATCCTGACTGCCCATGCTGCTCCGGTTCCGCCCCAGCCTGTACCTCCGCCGCCTTCCGAGCCTGCCGCTTCTCCTGCGCCTTATAGACTGAGCTTGTCTTCTTTCGATGGCAGCTCAAGCCTGCCGAGAATCAATGTCACTATTACCAACCTAAGCCCGTACACGCTAGGGTTTGGCCTGGAAACGGCCGCTTTTACTCGCTTTACGGTGGAATATCGAAGTGACATGACGCCGCTTTCCCGATGGACAATGCTGAAGCCTAACCTTCAACAACCCCTGGATGTCAGCGCACCGGGTAAACCTGCGCGAGCCTCAACTTACTCCATTATAATCCTGATACTGCCTAAGCAGCAGTATGAGGCCAATGATGTGTTGGTCGGTTTCCCTGCGCCGGAAGGCTTCTACCGGATTACAGCAGTGAGAGCGCCAGAGATGGACGAACTCAGCGGTTCCGCAAACTCGCTTAAACTGGTGCGAAAGTTTGACGCCGACGTTCGCTCCAATCCGGTTGTCATCCGCCGCACGTTCAACGGGTTCATGGAAATCTCGCCGTGAACGTCCTGCCGTAGATGGCAGGCGTGTCTGCCGCCTCCTTCCGCTTCTGCGCCGCTTGACAATGCCCCCGCCTTCCGCTACAATAACGGCGTACTCTGCGTTATGGAAGAACATCTCACATCCGCCTTGCGGCTCTCCGATTTTGATTACGATCTGCCCGCCGAACGGATCGCGCAGACGCCGCTTACGCCGCGTGACCGCTCGCGCCTGCTCGTGCTGGGGCGCACGGACGGCGCGATCTCGCACCGGCAGTTCACGGATTTGCCGGAATACCTAAAAGCGGGGGACGTGCTGGTCATCAACGACACGCGGGTCACGGCGCAGCGGCTGTTCGGGGCGAGGGTAGGGCATCCGGGCGAGCGTGTGGAGACGTTTCTGACGCACCGGATTGCGGACGGACTTTGGCAGGCGCTGGTGCGGCCCGGAAAAAAGCTGCTGCCGGGAGTGCAGATTGAGTTTGGCAAAGGCTTGAGAGCGGAAGTCGCAGACCGCACCGATGACCGGGGCGGGCGGCTGCTTCGGTTCACCGGTCCGCCGGGTGTGTTTGTGGAAGACGCCATCGCCATGCACTCTTCGGCCCCGCTGCCGCCGTACATCACGGCAGCGCTGCCGCCGGAGCAGCGGGAACGCTACCAGACGGTCTATGCCGACACCGGCGGCTCGGCGGCGGCTCCGACGGCGGGCCTGCACTTTACGCCGGAGCTGCTGGCGCGGATTGAAGCGCTGGGAGTCCGCATCGCCCGCGTGACGCTGCATGTCGGCCTCGGCACGTTCCGGCCTATCGAGACCGACGACGTGGCCGCGCACCAGATGCACGCCGAGCGCGTTTCCGTGAGCGAAGAAGCGGCAGAGATCATCAATGGTGCTGAGGGCCGGATTGTCGCAGTCGGCACCACGTCCGCCCGAACGCTTGAAAGCGCCGCCATCAGCCCGCGCCGGGTTCAGGCAATGGACGGCGAAACGTCGCTGTATGTCACTCCCGGCTACACGTTCCAAGTGGTAGGCGCGCTCGTGACCAATTTCCACATGCCGCGCTCGACCCTGCTGCTGCTGGTCAGCGCCCTAGCAGGGACCGACGCGATCCGCCGGGCTTATGCCGAGGCGCTGCGCGAAAACTACCGCTTCTTATCGTTCGGCGACGCCATGCTGATTATCTAGTGCTGATTACCTAATCTGCTTTCTGAGGCTTGTTTATGCGTGTCGGCATTTTTACGGAAAGTTACCCACCCCTGATTAACGGTGTCAGCACGTCGGTCCAAACCCTTACGGCGCAGCTTGAGTCGGCAGGGCATGACGTGTTCGTGTTCACCTCCCGCTACCCGCGCTACAAAGACGAGCGGCCCGGCGTGTACCGCTATCCGTCGGTCAATACTTTAGTGGAGCCGGACTACGTTGTGCCGGTCCCGTTTTCGCCGCGTATCACCCGCGCGATTGCATCGCTGAAGCTGGACATCGTGCATTCCCAGTCGCCGTTCTTTCTTGGCCTGGTGGCCCGCCGCACTGCCCGCGCCTTGAACCTGCCGCATATCGCCACCAACCACACCCTCTACACCGAGTATGCCCACTACCTGCCGCTGCCGACCGTCGGCGTGACCCGCCGCCTGCTGGTGGGCTGGATGCACCGGTTCTACAACTCCTGCGACCATGTTCTCGCGCCGTCGGAGCTGACCCGGCGCGTTCTTGTGGACCGCTACCAGGTGGAAACGCCCGTGTCCGTCGTGCCGACAGCCATTCCCGCCCCGCCGTATGTGCTGGCGCGTCCGGCGGATACGCGGCAGGAGTTCGGCCTGCCTCCCGACGCCCGCATCCTGCTGTATGTCGGACGCCTGGCCCCGGAAAAAAATCTGGACTTGCTGCTTCGAGCCTTTGCTGTGATTGCAGGCAAAACGAGTGACACCTATTTAGTGCTGGCCGGCAGCGGCAAAAGCCGCCGTTCTTTAGAGTCTCACGCCAAAGCGCTCGGCATCCATCGCCGGACCCGGTTTGCCGGCTTCCTCAGCCGGACCAAGCTGGACCCGCTGTACCAGGCCTCCGACCTCTTTCTGTTCCCCTCCAAGACCGAGACGCAGGGCCTCGCCGTCGGCGAGGCCCTCGCCGCCGGCCTGCCGTGCGTTGTCGTGAACTCCGGCGGCGCACCCGAAGCCATCCGGGGCGGCATTGACGGGTTTCTCGTCGAAGACCGCCCCGAAGCGATGGCCGCCCGCACTTTAGAACTGCTCGCCGACCCCGCCGCGCACCGGCGCATGTCTGAGGAAGCCAAGCGCGGCGCGGCCTCCCGTGTTCCCGAAGCCGTCGGCACCCGCATCATCCGCCTCTACGAAGAACTGATTGCCGCGCGTCAGGAGCAATCTAGTATCAGCGACCGACAAACCGATAGCCCTTCCCAGCGCAAGCAGTAGGCGTTGAAAACATTGCAAAAACAGTTCTTGACACCGTGCGTAAGCCGTGATACAATAATCGCACGACGCCAAATCATCGGCGTCCGCAACCACCCGCTTCCGCTGCTGACGGTTGTACGACTTGCTGCTGCGACTTTGCCGCCCCGGAGGATCTGATGAACCTTTCGCCGCCCGTCGTTTGTGCGCCCCGTCGTTTGTGCGCCCCGTCGTTTGTGCGCCCCGTCGTTTGTGCGCCCCC